>WNEY01003277.1_pt1 | contig 12117 bp, 10 predicted proteins | sample 5400531 | NCBI WGS metagenome assembly WNEY01 (sample SAMN13153338, study PRJNA577476) | soil metagenome | isolation source: 200 cm saprolite under Douglas fir tree site 1 | place: USA:California | collected 2015-04-18
GCAGACTGTACGCGATGTACTCACCCGAGTACGCGCCGCCGCTGACGGCAACCACAATATACTGCTTGCCGCCCAACATGTAGGTCATCGGCGTGCCGCTCTGGATGGCCGGCATCAAAACCGCCCCAACTTGCTGGCCCGTCTTCTTGTCGTAAGCCCGCAGCATCGCGCCCCGGGGATGCTCCGGCGTCGTCGTGATCTGTGGATCGCCCATCACGACTAGAGTCTTTGTTATCACCAGTCCAACACCCGAAGTGCCAGCCTGGCCGGTCTTCGGAATTTTCAGACCCTTCAACGCCGGGTGGTTACGAATGTTATCGGGAGTGTCGCCGTGCGGCACCTGAAACAGGAGCTGACCGTTATCGAGATCGATCGCCGCGAGAATCCCGTACGGCGGTTTGACAATGGGCAGCCCTTGGATATTGAGACCGCCACCACCCTCATCGGGAGGGGGAGGAGCGGCCGCGTCGCCAGCCGGAGTTCGCGCTCCAATCGCTGTGGGCAAATCTGCCCGGGTCCGGTGCTCTGAATCAGCGGCGCAACAGTCACCAGGTCCCCAGACTTCGACGGTGGGCCGCCCGGCAACTCCCGTAATGTACCGAAGATCTGAGAATCCTGGCGGTGGTGCAATGAGCGATCTCACGCCTGGAGTATTGCCCGCTGGCGCATAGAGAATGTGCGTCTCGGGATCGAAGCCGCCGCCGGGCCAGTTCGTGGCGGTGCCGACCGTAATCGCGCCCAGCACGCCCTTGAGGTCGCCGAGCATCGGCGGATTGAACGGAGTTGCGGCCCAACGGTACCGCTCGGCTCTCTCGACAGCCTCGGCTCGAAGCGCGGGGGTGAAGTCGATCAGGTCATCGGGCACGTTGAAGAAGTTGCGTGCATAGCGCAGCTTGTCTGGCGGGTACGGCTGTGTCGCTGAGGTCTTTTCGCCCGGCACGTCGGACTGCGGCACCGGCCGCTCTTCGATCGGCCAAACCGGCTGGCCTGTCACGCGATCGAAGACGTAAAGCCAGGCCTGCTTGGTGGGCACGGCCACCGCCTTGATCGCCCTCCCATCGACGTTGATGTCAGCCAGGATCGGCGCGGTAGATATGTCAAAGTTCCACAGTGGATGATGCACAAACTGGTAATGCCACTTCCGCTGGCCGGTTTTCAGATCGAGACAGACCAAGCTCTCGCCAAACAGATTGTTGCCCGGCCGGTGGCCACCGTAGTAGTCCGACGTGGGCGTCTCGACCGGCAGATAGACCAAGCCCAGATCTTCGTCCACGGTGATCTGGTTCCAGACGCCAGTGTTGCCGTTCTCGGCCCAGGATCTCTCCTGCCAGGTTTCGTTGCCGAACTCGCCAGGCCCGGGGATAGTGTTGAACTGCCAAACCTTTTTCCCTGTCCGCACATCGAACGCCCGAACCAGACCTTTGGTGTTGTTATGGGTTTCAACGGTTGCGCCTTCTCTCATCGAGGAACCCACGATCACCATGTCTCGAGCCACAGCCGGCGTCGAATGGACGCCGATCTCGCCAGTTTCCAAATCGATCTGTTGGTTGATTCCTTTCACGACGCCGACCTTCAGGTCGAGAATGCCGTGCGTGCCAAACGAGTCGATCAGTGTGCCCGTCTTGGCATTGAGCTCCACGAGGCGATAACCCGTCGTTATGTAGATGACGCGCTCGTCGCCTTTGCCGTCAGTCCAGTACGACACACCACGCCCCGATAATTGGCGCGGTGCGACCGCGGCGCGCTTGCCTTCACGCAGGCTGTGGGACCAGATCAGCTCACCCGTTCTTGCATCGAGTGCAATGACCGACCGCCGCGTGCCCGCGCTCGTATAGAGGACGCCCTTCACCATCAGAGGCGTCCCCTCTAATTTGAATTCGGGAAACGGCCCGAAATTGTCGGTCTTGAAGCGCCAAGCGACTTCCAGCCTGTTGAAGTTAGACGCATTGATCTGATCGAGCGGCGAGTACCTGGTCCCCTTGATGTCACCCATGTTGTGCGGCCATTCGCCGTTCTGGATCGAAGGCTGCCCTTGACGGGAGAACTGGTCTGGCGTGGACGTTCCGACAAAAATTTGCCCTGAAACACGAGGTGCGACCCACATTCCAGCAACAATGACGACGAGCGCCGACACGGATTGGAACGCTGTACGCAACATGTTCTTCACTCCTTTCCAGGTTTGGGGTGATGGATTATAGCACTAACGGCCGGGGCTTAATTGCTCGGCGGTTCGGTTTCATTGACTTGGCCTCCCGGTCTTGACAATTACCGCGCGAGCCTCCCGCGCGACCTTTGAGGTTTCGCAAGGATTCAAACGTGAGAACCACTTGAGAACAAAACGGCCCAAATACTCTGCTCAATCGTGACATGCGACGCAGAGGGAGGCTAGACGATTCAGCAACCTGGTTTTTGTGGAGTTGACCGTCGGTTCCAGGTTCAAATCCTGGCGGGCCCACCAACACTCCAAAGCCGATTTTTCCAAAGATGAGGGCAGCGCACCGGACGCGGTGTTCTCAACAATGTTGTGCTCCACAAAGTTTGACACCCCCTCGGCGCTGTGCTACCAAAAATACACCATGCCTACCGATCGAGAGGCGCAGGCCTGGGAACGATTGCAAGAGGCGTACCAGGCACAGATGGAAGGTGACTATGACCGCGCCGTTGAACTCTACCAGCGATCACTGGCCCTGCACCCCACCGCCGAGGCTCACACTTTTCTCGGCTGGACCTTCCACTTCCAGGGAAAGATTGAAGAGGCCATCGCCGAGTGCAAACGCGCCATCGAGGTCGATCCGGAATTCGGCAACCCCTACAACGATATCGGCGCCTACCTCATCGGGCTCGAACGCTTTGACGAAGCCATCCCCTGGCTCGAGCGGGCGATCGCCGCAAAACGATATGACCCCCGGCACTTTCCCTATTTCAACCTGGGACGCGCCTATCTCGCGAAAGGCTTGATCAATCGCGCCCGCCAGCAGTTTCAGCAAGCACTCGAGATCGAACCGCGCTACACTTTGGCGCGCCGGGCCCTCGAAAACCTTCGCCGCATGGTGAATTGAATAGGGGCAGTTAGGGCGCTGTTCTGAGCATTGACACGGTTGAATGGCTGGCGTATGGTCCTGCGCAAGGGCTGGGTGGTAGTCGTGGGTTTCAACTTGCGCATAAGAGGTGGACCAATGGCAAATGTCTCAGCCAATGTTTCCGGTCCGAGTAGCATCCTGTGCCTTCCGAACGTGAAGAAAGAAAGACGATTTCAACTCACGCGAACACGATTAGTGTTTCTGGCCGCCGTGATTGTGCTCGCCCCGCTGATGTTTGCGCAGACCACGCCGCAAGTCACAGGGGTGGATCCGCCGTCGGGGAAGGTGAATGACAGCGTGACTGTGTCGGGACAAAACTTAGGGAAAGAGTCCGTCTCCGCCGTGTTCCTGTCCGACGACAAAAGCGATTTCAAGGCCACCGTCGTGGAGCAAGGCGCGGAAAAGATCGTCGTGAAAGTTCCTCAGGTGAAATCGGGCAATTACAATATTTCCATTCAGGTAGGCGATAAGATATTCATCAAGCCTGTGCGATTCACTGTGCAGGAATAACTCGCCCGCCGGCCACACCCGCGGTGCGGGCTCCGCGCGCCGTCGCCAAAGCCCGCCTTAGGCGGGCGTCGGCGGCTTGGAGCCCGCCAGAAATTTGACCGTTGACGCAAACTCATCCTCCTCCACGTAGATTATTCGGAGCGCGTTCCAAGTACACTTGATTCTGGATGTGGACTTCCGGTGAACTCAGTGGTCTTCGGAGGTTCGCTTGTCACGCGGGTGAGGTAGAGGACGAAAGGTGTTATCTCGAACGGCATTTTTTCGCGCTCGGTAATGCTCCCCACTGGCTTGCTCTTGAGAAGGTCGAGAGTGTCATCCCAAGGGTCCAGTTTGACGCGGCCGCCCAGCGGCAGCGCAACGATTTGATTGGCGTCCGGCTTGTCCTCGGTGTCCGCTGCCACGGAAGGCCTGATTAGTATCGAAGCGCCCAAACGCGGGCTGATGAGGTTTGGAATCTCCCTGGAACGCTTTTGCAGTTCCGCGATAAACATTCCCGCGGTCCGGAGTTGGTCTTTATACGGCGAGTTCTTCAATAACTCGGCGGCTTTCGCGCCCGCAGCGGCGTCCTCTTCCCTGCCGCGCGCAAAATCAAAGTGTTGAAAAGTTTTCTTCTCATCGAAACGAATCAGGCGATCGTAGAAGGCGTACCGTGTGTCTGTTTTTCGGTCAAGCACGACGTGGCCCAATTCCTTGGCGATGATCGCGGCGAGGCTGGCCTCGTCCGGCAAAACGTCGACCAAGCCTCGGCTCAAAACGATGGTGCGACCGAAGGCGAAAGATTCGATCGTTGAAGTCATCAACACGCGGCAACGAACATCGGGATCGAGATTGAGATTGTTGGTGACCTCCAGGTTGTTCACAACCGTTTCGAGGATTTTGTCGACTTCACCTCTCGGTGCGATCAGTCCTTGCCGCTGAAAACGATCGATAATGTTGTTCTCGGCCTGGAGGTCCCAGGCGCGTTTTTGTTGCAAGGGAGAAAGGTCCGTGTTCTGCTGGGACTTGTCAATGACAGGCTCCGTGGATTCGATGAGCACCCTGCTCAGCTCTTGTTCTTCGTGGGTACGGCCGATGTTGTACCCCCAGAGGCGCGTCTGCGCCTTGGAGGAAATCGCTCCCGTCAGCAGATACTTCGGCGCGTTTTCCTCGCTATAAATGAACGCCGGCAGCCAGAGATTGGGTCCCGCGTTCACGCGCCAACTATCGAAATCGAATTTCCGGCTCGAATCATTGCCGCCGGAGTACGAACCGTTGAATCGCACAATTGTGAAGGATTCGTCGTCGACCCAGATCCGGCCCATGAAGCGTCCCTTGCCGGCTTTCTTCGAGGGGGTCACGTCGAAAACCAAAGTGCGCACTTCACCCAGGAACTCGCGCCGCACATACGCGAATGTATATGTTCGTATATTTAACCCATTGGTATCTGGGTAGATCATCTGGAGAAAACCCTTGGGCAGATACTCGATGCCAAAATCGAAAAATCGATTCAGATCGACGAACGCCTGACGCAGCGGGTTGTCGTTGCGCGCCTCGATGGGTTCGAGGTTGAGTCCCTTGGAGAAATCCGCGCGGCCTATGAAGTAGCGGTCACCGGCCGGCTCCCAACCTTCGTCCTTGCCCTTGTTATTGTTGACCCGTTGAATGTACGTCTCGACCAGGGGGGAATATCCGCGGATGGTTTCCATCGCCTGATTCTCGCGAGCAATAATTCTGGCCACGACTTCGTTGAGTCCGCTGGGTGGCTGTTGATCTTGTGCAGCAAGAGGCGCCGCGGAAACTGCCACGATCAAAACCAAACACTTCAAGGTGCGCATGTTTTGTACTCCCCCGTGGACCCGAACGAGGCGAAGGTGGCTGGATGAGCTTTACTTGCAAGCGATCTGCCAGAAAGGAAAGGCATTAAGTCATTCCATGCAGGAGAGTTAGAAATCGGCCTGAATCTTGACTACGTAAGTCTTTCGTTGACTAGCAAAAATTCACGCCACGCAGGACATCTTTACGGTGATGCCTGGATTCTCCTGCCGTTCCTTGCCATCGCTCCGGAAGACAGTTTCAAAAATTACTTCAGAATGTGAGCCGGGCCAGGCCGGGGGGAGGAGCCCGACTCTCAGTTTATGCAACGAAATTATCGACCACGTAGCTCCGTGTTTATTTCCACGGTCTTGCCCGGGATCACGTGGACGCGTTCCTGATGGAAAACGTGCCCCTTCCGATCGCGCAGCTCGATATCGTGGTTTCCCGGTTCAAGGTGAAATTTCTTGAGTTTTCCGGCCACTCCCGCGTAGCCGCCATCCACATAAACGGAGGCATCCTTCGATTGGGTAACAATCTTGACGTCGCCTGTGCTGGGAACCGGAGCGTAGGCGTAGTATGGCGGCCCCCACCAACCCCATCTGTATGGGTATGGACCGTACCAACCCCAACCAGTTCCGGAGTAGCCGTAACCTCCGCGCACAAACACCACGCTGCGCCTTTGCGCCGAAGCCGCTGGCACCAAGGTAAGCGCTGCCAAAAGGGCAATAGCCGGTACTTTCCAATAGCGAAACATAGCTTTTTGCCCTCCCTTCCAGGCCCGGCATGCCTATGGACTTACCACATGCCGAGACCCATTCACTTAGATGCTCAGGGAAGCGTCGAGATGCTTGGGTTGTCGCGCCGAATTACACCGGGAGAGGTACGGAGAGGGCCTTGCGCGGCTCTTCAAATGTGGACTCGTGCACCTGCCCGGTGGCGTCTTCTTTCATGTTCTTGGTCCGTGCGGCCACTGTGTCCCGGGTTTTCCGGGACGCAGCGGGCATGATTCTTCTCAAGCTAGAGGACCACCATTCAGTGCAATGCTTTACAATGTTCCGCGGGAAGAATAGAGTTCATTCCAATGCATCCCTCTGGAGGGTTCTGAATGAAGAGCAGAGTGTTGGCAATATTATCAGTGCTCGTTGGCCTGCTTGCGATTTCAGGGCCGGTGCTCGCGCACCATGGGGCGGCGCGTTGGAACACGGAGGAGTGGGCGACCATCAGCGGGCAAGTGAAGGAGTTCGATTGGCAGAATCCTCATCCGCTGCTCCTTCTTGACGTGAAGAGCGACAAGGGTAGCGTCGAAACCTGGGCTGTGGAATTCCATCCTCCGAACACCATGGCCAGGGGCCTGGGTTGGACCCACAACACATTTAAGCCGGGGGACCAGATCACGATATACGGGCATCCGGAGAAAAAAGGCCTCCCGATCATAAACGGGATGAGGAGTCTGAGGCCCGTGAAGGTCACGTTCCCTGGCGGCCAAGTGGTCACAGTAGATCCTCCCGGATATTGAGCGGCAGTGTATGTAGCACGGGCTTCAGCCTGTGCGCTGGCCCGAACGGCGGAAAAACCAAAACCTCACAGGCTGAAGCCTGTGCTACTGGACCGCGCCGGACACTTCCTCAAAATTCTTTTGGGACCTGCGGACAGACACTTTTGTGATCCTTCAACGAAGAGGCTTCGAAATGCGAAAGTACTTGATGGGCTCGCTCCTTGCGGCTGCCGCCGTGCTTCTCTTTTCGTTTGGCATATTGCCCAGGATTACGCCGAAGTTGAGCGCGGCAAAGCCACGGGCTGCGGCCCCCATGCCCGACTTGACCGGAATCTGGTCCCCGCCAAGAACTCCCAAAGGGTTTCTGCCGTATTCCTTTTCTCCGGAGGCGCCTCCTCCGATGCAGCCTTGGGCGGCGAAAAGGTGCGATCTCGTCGGCTGCGGGAAGGGCACATTGGGCCGCGCGGTCGACGACACCATGGACCCTTACATAACGAGCTGCGCCCCGTTTGGCATTCCGCGGCTGATGAACCACGTCGGTCCGTTCGAAATTCTCCAGACACCTGGCCGGGTGCTCATGCTGTTCGAAACGGCTAACTCGCTGCGCCAAATTTGGACCGATGGACGGGGACATCCCGCCGATCTCGATCCCACGTGGATGGGAAACTCGATTGGCCATTGGGATGGGGACACGCTCGTCGTGGACACCATCGGCCTGAACGACAAGACCTGGCTGGACACCGCGGGCCATCCGCACAGCGACGCTCTGCACATAGTCGAGCGAATCCGTCGCGTGGACCACGACACACTGGAGAATAACCTGACGTTCGACGACCGGAAGACGTACACCAAGCCCTGGACGTCAACAATCCTCTACAAATTGCACCCGGATTGGTCGCTCCGGGAAGACATCGTCTGCGAAGACCGCATCCTCATGGATTTGAAGGCCAAGAAAAGCAGGGTCTTTCCCTACCAACCATACCCCATGGTTTTCCCCGTTGAGGAAATCCCGCGGCCGAAGATACCCGCGGATAATTGATCCGTTCCGAGGACCGATGCCAGAGAGATCTGAACCGTCCGGGGCTGCCTTGACGCGATTCGGCGTTTCGCTTAGAGTCGAAACGACTCGCGGGTGCGGGCTCAATTTTTAAAGTGAATGCCCCGGCCTGGCCGGGGCGTGAAGCCCGCCTAGAAAAAGGAACAGCTCCGGCAACCTGTGACGATGCAGCGAGTTCTTTCCACATATCTTTTCGTGAACCGCAAACTGACCGCTGCTTTGGTGGGGGAGGTGGCGCGCGCGGAAGTTTCCGCGATCGAACTGTTTTGTTCTCGCGGGCATTTCGACTACCGCTCGGCCGACGACGCGCGCGAATTGGCCTCCTGGCTCTCCGGAAATAATCTCAAGCTGCATTCGATCCATTCGCCGACAATGCGCGATTCCTATCCCAAACGTGATAGCAGCATGCCGCTATCGATATCCGATCCCGAGCGAATGCGGCGACAGGAGGCCGTGGACGAAATTAAGCGGGCTTTGGACCTGGTGGAACACGTTCCCTTCCGCTATTGCGTTCAGCACGTGGCCCGGCCTCGCGATATTCCGGACCAGCGCCGATGGGATGCGGCGTTTAGTTCCCTGGAACTCCTGTCCCTGTTCGCTAGACAGCGCGGCGTCACCCTTGCGCTTGAAAACACGCCGGGTGAAATGGCGAGTCCCGCAAACCTGAAACATTTCCTCGAGCAAACGCGCCTGACGAACGTGAAGCTGTGCTTCGATACTGGGCACGCGCATCTCGAGAGCGGCGTAGCAGCGGGCCTCGAAGCCATACGCGACCTCGTCGTTACGACGCACATCCATGACAACCGTGGCGAGCGTGACGACCACGTCTTGCCTTACGAGGGGACGATTGACTGGAACGGCGCGCTCGCAGCGCTGCCAACGGACGTGCCCTTCGTTTTCGAACTGAAAGAGCCCGCCGCAGCCGCCGGCTCCGCCGACCTGCAGGCGTTTGCCGGGACGCTCCAGGGCATGCGGAGTGTGTTCGATAAATTCGAACAGGCCCTAACCCAGGCCTAGCACGCCGTAGCAAGGAGAGAACCGAGCGCCATGCCAGTGGTGACCATTCAGGATGTCGGGCAGCACGACGGGCAGGAAGTCACGCTGCGCGGTTGGCTGTACAACCTGCGCGAGGCGGGGAAGCTGCTTTTCCCCATTTTTCGCGACGGCACGGGAACGATCCAAGGCGTCGTATCGCTGAAGGATCAACCGGCGGCGTTCGAAGCGCTGCGTGGGCTGACGCAGGAATCGAGCGTGATCGTCACGGGGCGCATTCACGCCGATAAGCGCGCGCCGGGTGGGTTCGAAATTCAGATCACCGCGATCGAAGTCGTGCAGCGCGTCCCGGATGAAACTCCTTATCCGATCCAATTGAAAGAGCACGGCGTGGATTTCCTGCTGGACCAAAGGCATCTATGGATCCGCACGCCGCGCCAGGCCGCCATCCTTCGCATCCGCGCCCAAGCGGTTCGCGCCGCGCACGAGTACATGGACTTGCAGGGCTACATTCTGACCGAAGCGCCCATCTTCACGCCGGCTGCGTGTGAAGGGACGACGACGCTGTTCGAAGTCCAATACATTGACAATGAGAAAGCCTACCTGACGCAGTCGGGCCAGCTCTACGTCGAGGCGACAGCCATGGCTCTCGGCAAGGTATACACTTTCGGGCCCACGTTCCGCGCCGAAAAATCGAAAACACGCCGCCACCTCACCGAATTCTGGATGCTTGAGCCGGAAGCTGCCTACGCACACCTGGAAGACATGATGGCGCTGGGCGAGGGCGTGGTCAGCCACGTCGTGCAATCGGTGTTGAAGAACCGCCCGCGCGAGCTTGAAGCGGTTGGACGCGACACCGCGAAGCTTGCGAATGTCAAAACTCCGTTTCCGCGCATTACCTATGACGAAGCGGTGGAAATCCTCCAGAAGCGCGGGAATCCCGTGAAGTGGGGAGACGACTTCGGCGGAGACGAGGAAACGATTCTTTCGAGCACGTATGACCGTCCGGTGATGGTGCATCGCTATCCAGCGGCGATCAAAGCGTTCTACATGCAGCCGGATGCGCTGCGGCCTGACCTGGCCCTCGGATTTGACATGCTCGCGCCCGAGGGCTATGGCGAAATCATCGGCGGCGGCGAGCGCATCGCCGACTACGATTTACTGGTGAAACGGCTGCGCGAGAGCAACCTCCCGGAAGAGCCATTCGGCTGGTATCTGGATCTTCGCCGTTACGGCAGCGTTCCGCACGCCGGCTTCGGATTGGGCCTGGAACGCACGGTCGCGTGGATTTGCGGAACTGAGCACATCCGTGAAGTCATTCCGTTCCCCCGGATGATATATCGCGTGTACCCTTAAGGACTGGCAGCGGGTCAGTTTGCCGGGTAGGACAGACACTCTTGTCTGTCCGGTGCGATATCGCCACAGATACGCGGACAGGCAGCCCCTCGAAGGAACTCGGGGTAAAGAGTGCCTGTCCTCCTAGAACCTGGCAGCGGTCAAACCGACGCATTACCTAAGGACTCGCTTCCTTTCGTTTTCAGGGGAATAGGAACGGGTTTCATACATGGCCCTAAAGATTCGCATCATCGGAGTACCGATGGACCTCGGCCAAAGCCGCCGCGGTGTGGACATGGGTCCTTCGGCGCTGCGCGTTGCCGGCCTGCAATCGCGCCTGAAGGCGCTGGGCCACACGGTGGAAGATATCGGGAACGTCCCCGTGAAACAGCCCGAGGAACAACACTATGGCGAGAAGCGCGCCAAATATCTGAATGAAATCGCCGAGACCTGCCGCGGCCTCGCCGAGATGACGGAGCGCACACTCGCGGAAGGTTTTGTGCCGCTGGTGCTTGGCGGGGACCACTCCATCGCGGTGGGCTCCTTTTCAGGAGTGTCGAACTATTTTCGCGGGCAGTCGAAGCGCGTTGGCTACTTGTGGCTGGACGCGCACGGAGACATGAACACGCCGGAAAGTTCGCCCTCGGGCAACATTCACGGCATGCCGCTCGCCGCGATTATCGGCTACGGCGCGCCGGAACTCGTCGAATTGCTCGGCTACAAGCCGAAGGTCGAGCCGCGCAACGTCGCGCTCGTCGGCGTGCGCGATCTGGACCCGAAAGAGCGCCGCCTGATCAAGGAATCCGGCGTGCACGTTTTTACCATGCGCGATATCGACGAGCGCGGCATGCGCGACGTGATGAGCGAGGCGCTGCGATTTGTCACCGATGACACCGACGGGACGGCCGTCAGCCTGGACATGGACTTCGTCGAACCCGGCGATGCGCCCGGAGTCGGAACGCCGGTGCGCGGAGGCGTGACCTATCGCGAGGCGCATCTCGCGCTCGAAATGATCGCGGACAGCGAGGCCATGGTGTCGCTCGAAATTGTCGAAATCAATCCGGTGATCGATCTCCACAATAAAACGGCTCTGCTGGGCGTGGAAATGGTGCTCTCCGGATTGGGGAAGAAAATTTTGTAGCGCCGCCCTTCAGGGCGGCATTCTGGATTCATGCGTATGCCCGCCTGAAGGCGGGCGCTACAAAGACTGAACTAGCTTTGCCACCCAGATTCTTCAAATGCGGGATTTTTCAAATAGATCGTGGGGGATATGACCACCGATAAAAAACGGCTGCGTGTAGGCGTATTGTTCGGCGGACGTTCGGGCGAACACGAAGTTTCGCTGATTTCCGCAGCCTCCGTGATCCAGGCGCTTGATCCGGAAAAATACGAAGCTGTCCCCATTGGCATCACAAAGGATGGCCGGTGGCTCGCCGGAACCGCAGCGCACAAGATGCTTCCGGACATTTTGCGGTCGGGCGAACGCGTCATGCTGTCCGCCGACCCGAACGTCGCGGCGCTGGTTCCCGTCAGCGATTCTCGCCCCGACGCATTGCGCGTGGACGTTGTTTTCCCCGTGCTGCACGGCACGTACGGTGAGGACGGCACCGTGCAGGGTCTGCTCGATCTCGCGGGGCTCCCGTTCGTCGGCTCGGGCGTGCTGGGTTCGGCCGTGGGCATGGACAAGGACATGCAGAAGCGTCTGTTCCTGCAAGCGAAGCTGCCCGTCGGCGATTTCCTCGCTGTCACGCGGGCGGTATGGGAGAAGTCGCGAGGCAAAGTTCTTAGCGCGATCCGCAAGAAGTTTCGTTTTCCCGTCTTCGTCAAGCCCGCGACGCTGGGCAGTTCGGTTG
>WNEY01003278.1_pt1 | contig 12116 bp, 13 predicted proteins | sample 5400531 | NCBI WGS metagenome assembly WNEY01 (sample SAMN13153338, study PRJNA577476) | soil metagenome | isolation source: 200 cm saprolite under Douglas fir tree site 1 | place: USA:California | collected 2015-04-18
CGGCTGGGTCGCCTTCGATCCGGCCAACGGCATTTCGGCGACCGCCGCCCATGTGCGGGTGGCCATTGGGCTCGATTCGCTCGGTGCCGCGCCGGTGCGCGGCATGCGCTTCGGCGGCGCGGGCGAGCAGCTCTCGGTCGCCGTCCACGTCGATCAGGCCGGGCGGCAGGCGCAGAACTGATACGATCCAGACCGTCATGGCCGTCATGCCCGGGTCCGGCCTTCGGCCGGCCCAGGTGTAAACCTTGTGCCGGGCATGACGAATGAGATTCCGCCCGCTATAAATTCGCTTGTTCCGGGGGCATGACTCGATGACCTATTGCTGCGGCATTCTCGTCCGTGAGGGCCTGGTGATGATCGGCGACACCCGCACCAATGCGGGCCTCGACAACGTCTCGACCTTCCGCAAGCTCCACATCTTCGAGGATCCGGGCAAGAGCATCATGGCGCTCGCCTCCGCCGGCAATCTGTCGCTGTCGCAGACCGTGCTCAGCATCCTCAACGAAGGCATCGACAACCCGGAGACCGGCGAGCGCGAGCGGCTGACCAACGCGCCCACCTTGTTCCAGGCCGCGCAACGCATCGGCCGCGCGCTGCGCATGGTCCACAACATGGAGGGCGGCGCGCTCGAACAGGCCGACGTTAAATTCGACGTCGCCTTTCTCTTCGGCGGCCAGATTGCCGGCCGCCGGCTGCGGCTTTTCATGATTTACGCCGCCGGCAATTTCATCGAATGCACCGTCGATACGCCCTATTTGCAGATCGGCGAGCACAAATACGGCAAGCCGATCCTCGATCGCGCGGTAAAATACGACACCGATCTTTACGACGCGCTCAAGATCGGGCTGATCTCGATGGACTCGACCATGCGCTCGAATCTCGCGGTAGGCCTGCCGATCGATCTTGCCATCATCCCGCGTGACGCGCTCAGGGCCGAACTGAACTTTCGCATCGAGCCGGGCGAGCCCTACTTCACCGATTTGCGCGAGCGCTGGTCGTCGGCGCTGCGCGCGGCGCATATGGCGATCCCGCGCCCGCCTTACGCCAATGGGAAGAAATAGCGCGCCAATTCGTCGGCAAAAAACGAACCGCGAGGAAGATCATGGCTGAAACGCAAAAATTCGCCGTCGTCACCGGCGCGGGCACCGGCATCGGCAAGGCCGCGGCGATCGCGCTCGCGAAAGCAGGCTACGCCGTGGCCCTCGCCGGCCGCCGCAAGGATCCGCTCGACGAAACCGCGAAAGAGGCCAAGGGCAAGACGCTCGTGGTACCCACCAATGTCGGCGACCCGGCCTCGGTGAAGGCGTTGTTCGCCAAGGTCAAGGACGATTTCGGCCGCCTCGATGTTCTGTTCAACAATGCCGGCACGGGCGCGCCGCCGGTGCCGTTGGAAGAATTGACCTACGATCAATGGAGCGCGGTCGTCGCCGCCAATCTCACCGGCCCGTTTCTTTGCACGCAGCAAGCCTTCAAGCTCATGAAGGCGCAGACGCCGCGCGGCGGCCGCATCATCAACAACGGCTCGATCTCGGCGCATGCGCCGCGGCCGTTCTCCGCGCCCTACAGTTCCACCAAGCACGCAATCACGGGCTTGACGAAGTGCACCGCACTCGACGGCCGCGCCTACGACATCGCCTGCGGCCAGATCGACATCGGCAATGCCGCGACGCCGATGACCGAGCGCATGAAGACGGGCGTGTTGCAGCCGAACGGCACCATGGCGCCCGAGCCGCGCATGGCGGTCGAGGACGTGGCGAAGGCAGTGGTGCACATGGCGAGCTTACCGCTCGACGCGAATGTGTTGTTCATGACGATCATGGCGACGAAAATGCCGTTTGTCGGACGCGGCTAGCATTACCCTTCGAGTTCGGCCGCTCTGCGGCCTCGCACCTCAGGGTGACGGTGATCTTTATCGTCATCCTGAGGTGCGAGCGAGCTTGGACGAGCGAGCAAGTCGGCTGTTGCCGACTTGCATTGAAAAAACGATCTCGGGCAAGCCCGAGATCGAAGGATGACGAGCTACTAAAGCGCCGCCGCCGCGGCCGAGAGCTCGCCGCGCAGCTTCCCCACCGCCTCCATCACCGCCGGGTCGTTGCGCTTGCGCGGCTGCGGCTTCTCCACTTCCACCGTCATGCCGACGCTCGCGGGCCCGCCGACGAGCGCCACGACGCGGTCGGCCAAAAGTATCTCTAATTTCGGAGCAGCCCCTTCGTCTGAAGTTCGTCCAAAATTGCAGTGGCGACACTCATTGGCCCAGATCGATTGCCGACAATCAATAGCCCACTCTCGGTGACTTTGCCTTCGCCGACCCAAAGGAGCTTGCCTGTCGACGGTTCGATAAGCTTGGCGGCAAAATTACTGTCTCCCAGAGTTGAAACCGACTCGAGGCTGCCGAACAAAGTGCCCGCATACTCTTTTGTTACTCGTGTGTTGCCCACTTTTACGAGCAGGACGCCATCGACACCCCGCGAAGCAAGCTCACGCTTTAACTCCTGTTCCGAGTACGAATGCGTGGGAGGGAAAATGTAGAAAGCATTGTCAAGTATTACGCCGTGCTTCGCCGCCTGCGCTGTCAGGCTCACCTGTGTCTCGTTCGAAATAGATATCGGCCCAGAGATATACGTCACGATGTGGGTAAGAGCTCGCGATCTAGGTTCACGATCCGCATAGCCCTCGATCGTGGTCTGCGTACATGAACACAGCAGCGCGATGGACAAAAAGCCACCACCCCAGCGCATCAGTGCACCTCAAGGAACGACTGAATACCTTTTCCTTAACTTCCGACCGACTGCCACCTCGGCGCCAGTCGCGCGACGGAACAAGCTCCCGCGGCCTATCCTAATATATAGGACTTTCCAATGTTCGCTTTGGATCATTAACAGGCATGAACGCGAGTCCGCGCTATGTCCGCTCTCGCCCCGATCGCGGACATGCGCCTGTTGGAAACCAAGTTGAACCCGCGCCCTAAAGCGCCGCCGCCGCGGCCGAGAGCTCGCCGCGCAGCTTCCCCACCGCTTCCATCACCGCCGGGTCGTTGCGCCGGCGCGGCTGCGGCTTTTCCACCTCGACCGTCATGCCGACGCTCGCCGGCTCGCCGACGAGCGCCACGATGCGGTCGGCCAGATACGCCGCCTCCTCGATGTCGTGGGTGACGAAGAGGATCGTCTTCTTCGTCTTGGCTCGGATGCGGATCAATTCGTCCTGCAAGCCCTCGCGCGTGATCGCGTCGAGCGAGGCGAACGGCTCATCCATCAGCAAAATTTCCGGATCGACCGCGAGCGCGCGCGCGAGCGACACGCGCTGACGCTGGCCACCGGAGAGCTCGTGCGGATAGCGCGCGGCGTAGGCCGAAAGCCCCACGAGCGAAAGCGCCTCTTCGATGTGTTGCTTGCGCTCGGCCCTCGAGACGCCGCCGTGCTCGAGCCCGAAGCCGACATTGTCGAACACCCGCCGCCACGGCAGCAGGCGCGCATCCTGGAACACGAGCGCGACCGGCAGATGTCCGCGCGTCGGCTTCGCGCGCAGGATCACCTGGCCCTTGTCGGGCTGCAAAAGCCCTGCGACCACGCGCAGGAGCGTCGACTTGCCGACGCCGGACGGGCCGACAATGGCGACAAACTCCCCGCGGCGGGCGGCGAGCGAAAGGTCGCGCAGCACCTCGGTTCTCCGGCCGTCGCGCTGAAACGAGAGCCCGACACGCTCGAGCTCGATCACTGCTTCCATTTCAGCAGCCAATTTTGCGCGGCGACGAAGCCGGTATCGATCAGGCCGTAGAGCGCCGCCATCGTCGCCATGTAGATCACCACGATGTCGCTGGCCAAGAGGTTCGAGGCCTGCATCATGCGGTTGCCGAGACCGAACACGCCGAAGATTTCCGCCGCCACCACCGCCATCCACGCCTGGCCGATAGCGGTGCGCAAGCCGCCGAGAATACCGGGCGCCGCCGCCGGCAGAATGACCTTCACGAGTTTCTGGTCGGCGCGGCGGAAGCCGAAGGCCTCGGCGACCTCGATGAGGTCGCGGTCGACCGCGCGCACCGCCGAGAGGGCCGCGAAATAGGAAATCCAGAACACGCCGATCGAGATGATGAAGACCGCGGCCGGAGGCTCGATGCCGAACCACAGAATCGCGAACGGAATCCAGGCAATGCCCGGGATCGGCCGCAGCGCGCGTACGACCCACGACAGCGCCGCCTCGATGCCGCGCCACAGGCCCGTGGCAACGCCGAAGCCGACGCCGAGCCCGCTGCCGACCACGAGGCCTTCGATATAATGGCTGAGGCTCGCGCCGAGCGCCGAGAGCCATATGCCGGAGGCGACCTCGCGGTAAAACGCCGCCGGCAAGGCGCTCGGCGGCGGCAGCGTGTCGGCGGAAATCAGCCCCAGCCGCGGAAACGCTTCCCACAGCGCGAGGAAGGCCGCGAAGCCGAGCGCGGCGAGCGCGATCTCCCGGCCGCGCTTCATGTTCAGTTGCCGGCGAGAGCGCGCTCGTAAACGTCGACCGCGAACAGCCCTTCGAGCGGCAGCGCCTTGGCGAGCGCGCCGAGCTTCACCTGATAGTCCTGCAGCTTGGCGGTCGCCTCGATGATGCGGCGCGGATCGGAGGTAAAGCGCGTCTGCGGCGACTTTAACGCGGCCAGAACGATGTCGTTCGCCACCAACCCCTTGCCGAGCCCGACGCCGACATGGGGCGCCGCGCGCGCCGGGTCGGTTTCCAAGAGCTTGGTCGCGCGGATCACAAGCCGCACCAGGTCCTCGACCGCCTTCGGATTCTTGTCGGCGAAGGCGCCGGAGACCGCGACCACGACGCCGGGGAAGTTGGGGAACATGTCGGCGCCGGTCGCCACCAGCTTGATGTTCGGGTTCTGCCGCTGCGCGATGGTGAGCGCGGGCTCGCGGATGTTGCCGCCCTCGGCCGCGCCGGTGAGAATCGCGCGCTGCGTCGCATCGATCCCCATCTCGATGATGTCGATGTCGGCCTTGTCGGCTTTGAGCTTCTCCCATAGCCAGTATTGCAGCGTGGCGTTGGGCCCCGAGCCGATCGGTTGCGTCGCGAGCTTGGCGGGCCGGCCCGCCTTTTCGCGGAACGCCTTGAAGCCGGCGGCGGTGCCTTTGCCGCCGGGAAAGAACGGCGCGAGCGCGGGACCCGCGGCAACGCCCATCTCCTCCACCACGGTCGCCGCGACGACGCGCACGTCCTGTCCCTTCGCGCGCGCGACGAGGAGCGGCGCGAGCCCCGCGACGTAAACGTCGAGCGTGCCGGAGGCGAGCGCCTGAATCATGTTGGGGCCCGACTCGAAGCTCGCGAATTTGATGTCGAGGCCCTTTTCCTTGGTCCAGCCCTCGCCCTCGGCGACGAAGATCTGCGCGACACCCATCACCGGGATGTAGCCGAGGCGGATCGGCGTCGTGGTTTGCGCCTGCGCAAGGTGGAGCGACGAGAACGCGAAAGCGGCCACCAAGCCGAGCGTGCGGATGAAGCCGAACATGAAATCACCTCTGAATTTCGAACGCGAAGCCGCGCCGGCTGCCAAGGCGGCGACGCTTATCCCGCTCCCCCCGCTTTTGCAATCACGCTGTGTCAACATCGCCAATTCACCAACGATCGCCGTGTTATGAGTGCGCCGTTTCCTCTATAGTCCGCCGATGTTTATCGGCCATCACGGCGTCGCCTTCGCCGCCAAGGCGGCGGCCCCGCGCGCTTCGCTCGGCGTCTTCTTCCTCGCCACCATGTGGCTCGACCTCGTCTGGCCGGTGCTGGTGCTCGGCAATGTCGAGATCGTGCGCATCGTGCCGGGATTGATGCGCATGTCGCCGTTCGACTTCGTGTTCTATCCCTATTCGCACAGCCTCCTGTTCGCGATCATCTGGGCGCTCGCCTTCAACCTTGTCTACGGCTACGTCATGCGCGACTGGCAGGTCGGCGCGCTGACCGGACTTGTCGTGCTCAGCCACTGGTTCCTCGACGTGCTCGTGCACCGGCCCGACCTGCCGCTATTTCCCGGCAGCGAGAAATTCGGGCTGGGGCTGTGGAACTCGATGGCAGGCACGCTCGCGCTCGAATTCCTGTTCTTCGGCCTCGGCCTCTTTCTCTATTTCCGCGCCACGCGCGCCAAGGACTGGATCGGCGCATGGGGCCTGTACGCGCTGAGCGCGTTTCTCGTCTTGCTTTATCTCTCGACGCTGGTCTCGCCGCCGCCGCCAAACCCGCAGGTGCTCGCCTGGGGCGGGATTGCGACACTCATCATGGTGATCTGGGCGTGGTGGGTCGATCGCCACCGCGAGGCAAGGGCCGAAGCGCCTCTGGTCAAGAAAGCTTCGTGACCTCGATTTTGGTGCCCGCGCGCACGGACTTCAGCGTTTTCACGTCACCGAGCGCCTTCGCCCAGATGTTGCAGGGCGAGGCCAGCCGCGTCTCATTGCCCTGCGAAATGGGCGTGCGGCCGAAGCCGATGGCGATGGCATGACCGTCGGGCCAATAGGCGATCTCGCCCGGCGTAACGACGGCTTTGGCGTCCGTCTCGCGCGCGGCCTTCACCGGAATTTCGAAATAGACCTCCTCGCCCCAGGTCATGGCTTGCGAACTGATCGGCAGCTTCGCCGCGATCGCCTTTGCCGTCGGCGTGCCGAGCATTTCGGCATCGAGCGAAACACCGCCCATTTCAAAACGGATGCGCATGGAACATTTCCTTGATCGAACGCTTTTAATTGGAACAAATTGCCACGGGGGACAGAATGGCGCCAGGCGTTATTCTTGCTCCGCTTCCGTGCGCGAAAGGGCAACCCAATGGCGAAAACTGCGAAGAAGAAGCCGGCGAAGAAAAAATCTTCGAACAAGAAGTCCGCCGCTTTGCATGACAAACGCTTTCCAAACGAAGATGCCGGCTATCGCGGCGCGCGCAATGCGCTGCTCAAGGCTGAAATGGGCCTGCGCCGCGAAATCGAGCGCGTCGCCGCGCTTCGCCGCAAGCTTCCGGCCGGCGGTACAATCCGGGAGGACTATGTCTTCGAGGAAATGAGCGCCGACGGCCAAACGCGCCGGGTGAAGCTGTCAGAACTCTTCGGCGATAAACCCACACTGGTCGTCTACAGCTTCATGTATGGGCCGAAGATGGAAAAAGCCTGTCCGAGCTGCACCTCGATCCTCGACGCCATGAACGGCGAGACAAGGCACGTCTCCCAGCGCGCGAATTTTGCCGTGGTCGCAAAATCGCCGATCGAGCGCATCCGCGCCTTTGCGCGCGACCGCGGCTGGCGGGGACTGCGGCTTCTTTCGTCGGCGAAGAACAGCTTCAACCGCGACTATTTCGCGGAGTCGTCCGATGGCGCGCAATGGCCGATGCTGAACGTGTTCGCGAAGAAGGGTGGAAAGATCCATCACTTCTACGGCACGGAATTGTTGTTCGGCCCGCGCGAAGCGAGCCAAGACCACCGCCATGTCGATATGATCTGGCCGCTATGGAACGCGCTCGACTACACGCCCGAGGGACGTGGCACGGACTGGTATCCGAAGCTGGACTACGGCGCGTAAGAGGTGGCTCAGTTGAGATAAAATTCGCCGTTCACCGCGCGGAATTCGGACGGACGGATCAGCCGGGCATGGGCGACCGTCACCGAATGGAGCGGCCCCTCGAGCTCGCGCCGCCAGAAATCAAGGAACCGCAGGAGCTGCGGAAAGCGCGGAAACAGGTCGTAGTCCTGCCACACATAGGTTTGCAGAAGGCGCGGATGGTCCGGCAGGCGGTAGAGAATTTTCGCCGTGGTGAGCCCGTAGCCCTCAAGCTGCTTGCGGAAATCCCCAGAGATCATTCGACCCCTCCGAATCCTCGCACCCAATGGTCCTATTACTGTGCGCCCGACTTCTGAGCGCAAGCTTAAACATTGAATTTGGTGTTTAGTTCCAAGGCATTAGCAGCGAAGCCCGGCGTCTGCTGACAGGCGCCGCGGAAACCGCCCTCGCCGTGTTTACCCTCTCGCAAAAAATTCAATTTCTTCAGAAGCTTGTCGAGGCTTGTCACTCGCAGGTAACGAGTGCTAGAAAATTTTTTCGAGACCCCTTGAAGGCTCCGGGCAGCCGACTATCTGCCCGACAGTGCGGCGGGGCGACCGGCGCGCTATTTCCAAAACGCTTCAAAATCAAAGGCTTGGAGGATTTCCAATGAAGTTTCGGCCATTACACGACCGCGTCGTGGTCCGCCGCATCCTGGCGGACGAAAAGACCGCGGGCGGCATCATCATTCCGGATACCGCGAAAGAGAAGCCGCAGGAAGGCGAAGTGATCGCCGTCGGCCCGGGCGGCCGCGACGAGAACGGCAAGCTCACTCCGATCGACGTCAAGAAGGGCGACCGCGTGTTGTTCGGCAAGTGGTCCGGCACCGAGGTGAAGATCGACGGCGAGGAACTCCTGATCATGAAGGAGTCCGACATCATGGGCGTCATCGAAAAGACCGGCGCGGCGAGGAAAGCCGCGTAAGGGAAACAAATTGAAACGGAGTTGCAACAATGGCTGCTAAGGAAGTTAAATTTTCCGTCGAGGCGCGCGACAAGATGTTGCGTGGCGTCGACATCTTGGCGAACGCCGTCAAGGTGACGCTCGGCCCCAAGGGCCGCAACGTCGTGCTCGATAAATCCTTCGGCGCGCCGCGCATCACCAAGGACGGGGTGACGGTCGCCAAGGAAATCGAACTCGAGGACAAGTTCGAGAACATGGGCGCGCAGATGGTGCGCGAGGTGGCGTCGAGGACCTCCGATCAGGCGGGCGACGGCACCACGACGGCCACGGTGCTTGCCCAGACGATCGTCCGGGAAGGCGCCAAGTCGGTCGCCGCCGGCATGAACCCGATGGATCTGAAGCGCGGCATCGACCTCGCGGTCGAGGCCATCGTCGAGGACCTCAAGAAAAACTCGAAACGCGTCACCTCCAACGAGGAAATCGCCCAGGTCGGCACCATCTCCGCCAACGGCGACGCCGAGATCGGCAAGTTCCTTGCCGATGCCATGAAGAAAGTGGGCAACGAGGGCGTGATCACCGTCGAAGAAGCGAAGTCCTTGGAAACGGAACTCGATGTCGTCGAAGGCATGCAGTTCGACCGCGGCTACATCTCGCCCTACTTCATCACCAACGCCGACAAGATGCGCGTCGAGATGGAAGACCCTTACATCCTCATCAACGAGAAGAAGCTCTCGGGCCTGAACGAACTGCTTCCGCTGTTGGAAGCCGTGGTGCAGACCGGCAAGCCGCTTCTCATTATCGCCGAGGACGTCGAGGGCGAGGCGCTCGCCACCCTCGTCGTCAACAAGCTCCGCGGCGGCCTCAAGGTCGCAGCGGTGAAGGCACCCGGCTTCGGCGACCGCCGCAAGGCGATGTTGCAAGACATCGCCGTGCTGACCGGTGGCCAGGCGATCTCGGAAGACCTCGGCATCAAGCTAGAGAGCGTTCAGCTCAACATGCTCGGGCGCGCCAAGAAGGTGATGATCGACAAGGAAAACACCACCATCGTCAACGGCGGCGGCAAGAAGTCGGACATCGATGCGCGCGTGGCGCAGATCAAGCAGCAGATCGAGGAGACCACCTCCGACTACGACCGCGAGAAGCTGCAGGAGCGGCTTGCCAAGCTCGCCGGCGGCGTCGCGGTGATCCGCGTCGGCGGCGCCACCGAAATCGAGGTGAAGGAGCGCAAGGACCGGGTGGATGATGCCTTGCACGCCACCCGCGCGGCGGTCGAGGAAGGCATCCTTCCCGGCGGCGGCGTCGCGTTGCTGCGCGCCGGCGAAGCGCTGAAGCGCATTCGCACGCAGAACGACGACCAGAAGACCGGCGTCGAGATCGTGCGCAGGGCCATCAGCACGCCGGCTCGCCAAATCGCGATAAACGCCGGCGAGGACGGCTCGATCGTGGTCGGCAAGATCTTGGACAAGGACCAGTATGCGTTCGGCTTCGACGCGCAGACGGGCGAATACGGCAACCTCGTCACCAAGGGCGTGATCGACCCGACCAAGGTCGTGCGCGCGGCGCTGCAAGGTGCCGCTTCGGTCGCCGGTCTCCTCATCACCACCGAAGCGATGGTGGCGGAGATCCCGAAGAAGGGCGGCGGCGGCGCGCCGGCCATGCCGGGCGGCGGCATGGGTGGAATGGATTTCTAAGGAAATCCATTCGCACCCAAGCTTCTTAAAATACCGAAGTCGGGCAAGCCCGACTTCGGTGGCGGAATGGACTTCTAAGTCCAAAGCCCTCGCAACGAAATGCAGAGAGGCCGCTTTCGGGCGGCCTCTTTTTTAATTCTTCTGCGCGATAAATCTTACTCGTCATCCTGAGGCGCGAGGCGCGCCGGCGCCGAGCCTCGAAGGATGATTCCGATAGGCTGTAAGTAGACGCAGGCACAGCGTTCATCCTTCGAGGCTCGCGACTCCGCCGCTCGCGCCTCAGGATGACGGGTTCTGCTGAGAAAATCGACCGAGCCGTAAATTTTTACGCCGCGCCCTTCCCCATCCGGTGCAGCTTCAGCACCGCATAGACGTCGCGGTTCACCGGCGTCGGCACGCCTAGCGCGCGGCCGAGCTCGACCACCTTGCCCTGCAGCCAATCGAGTTCGAGCCGATTGCCGCGCTCGAGATCCTCGAGCATCGAGGCTTTCACTGCAGGCGGCGCCGCCTTTGCGAAGGCGAGCGATTTTTCCGCGGCACCTTGCAGCGGAATCCCCTTTTTGACTCCGATTGCCTCGACTTCCTGCATCAACGATTGCAACAGCGCGAGCGTGTCGGCGTCCTCGCGGATCGGCCCGAGCGGCATGCGCGTGCCCGCGGTCGCGCCCGACATGCCGACCAGAAAGACGAATTTCTCCCACAGATCCTTTTCGACGCTGCGCGAAAATTCCGCGCTGATTTTCGCAGCCTTCATCTCCTCGACCAGCGCCTTGAGCCGCGCATCGTCGCGGCCATCGAGGAAACCGCAGCGAAAGTCGGCGAACGTGCTCTTGTGCAAGATGACGCCCGGCGCGCCGATCACCGCCGAAATGCGCGCCGGCGCCGCCGCGACCGCGGCGCTCCCCAGAATCGGCGCGAGCCGCTCGACGCTGTCGATGCCATTTTGCATCGTCACGAGCCGGGTATCCGGCCCGACCAGCGGCCTTGCCGCCTCGCCCGCCTTCTCGGTGTCCCAGAGCTTCACCGCGAACAGCACGAGATCGACCGGCCCCGCTTCCTTCGGGTCGTCGGTCGCCTTCGGGCCCTTGATGTGGATATTGCCCAAGGGGCTTTCGACCTTGAGGCCGCTCTTGCGGATCGCCGCGAGGTTCGCGCCGCGCGCGATGAAGAAGACCTCGTGACCCGCTTCCGCAAGCCTGCCTCCGAAATAGCCGCCGAGGGCTCCGGTCGCCATCACCGCCACGCGCATGGAAATTTCCTTTTCGAAGCAGAAGGCCGATTCCGGCGCGGGTTATGCCACGAAAGCCGCGAGACAGGCCACGCCTGCACGCATGGCTGGGATGCGAGCCGCGATGCGGTTTGAAAATCAAGAATAGGATGGCAGATACTCATTCGCGATGAATACCCCCGGCAACATATTCGTCGGCATCGGCGGCTGGAATTTCGCGCCCTGGCGCGGCGCCTTCTATCCGAAGGGATTGCCGCAGGCCGAGGAACTCGCTTACGCCAGCGCACAGTTGACCAGTATTGAAATCAACTCGACGTTTTATGGCTCGCAGAAGCCCGAAACGTTTCGCAAATGGGCGCGCGCGACACCGGATGGTTTCGTGTTTTCGGTCAAAGGCCCGCGCTTTGCCACCAACCGCCGCGTGCTGGCGGAGGCCGGCGATTCAATCAAGCGTTTTTTCGCCTCCGGCGTGCTGGAATTGGGCAACCGGCTCGGCCCGGTGCTGTGGCAATTCACGCCGGCGAAAAAATTCGACGCGGCCGATTTCGGCGCGTTTCTCAAGCTTCTGCCGAGAGAGATCGGCAGCAGGCGGTTACGTCACGTGGTGGAGGTCCGGCACGAGAGCTTCTGCGTTCCGTCGTTCATCGCGCTCCTGCGCGAATTCGCGACGCCCGTCGTCTTCGCCGAGCATGCGACCTATCCGGCGATCGCCGACATCACCGGCGATTTCGTCTATGCGCGGCTGC
>WNEY01003279.1_pt1 | contig 12115 bp, 11 predicted proteins | sample 5400531 | NCBI WGS metagenome assembly WNEY01 (sample SAMN13153338, study PRJNA577476) | soil metagenome | isolation source: 200 cm saprolite under Douglas fir tree site 1 | place: USA:California | collected 2015-04-18
TCACCCCGGCGTAAGAATTCGCCCCGGTGAGCGTCGTCGTGCCGCCGCCGGCCTGGACCAGCGCACCCGTCCCGCTGATCGCATTGGCCACCGTCACCGCATCGCTGCGGTTGATCCGCAGCGTCGCGTTGTCCACCACCGCGCCGGTGCCCAATTGCCCCGTCGTCCCGCCATTGCCCACCTGCAGCGTCCCCGCGCTGATCGTCGTCGCCCCGCTGTAGCTATTGGCGCCCGTCAGCGTCGTCGTGCCGGCGCCGGCCTTCGTCACCGCCCCCGTCCCGCTGATCACGCCGCCGTAGGTCACCGCATCGGACCGATTGAAGGTGAGCACGCCGTTGTCGGTCACGTCGCCGACGAGACTCCCCACCGTCCCCCCGGCGCCGATCTGCAGCGTGCCCGCGCTGATCGTCGTGCCGCCGGTGTAGGTATTGGCGCCGGTGAGCGTCGTCGTCCCCGTCCCCGCTTGCGTCAGCGTCCCTGTCCCGCTGATCGCGTTGGCGACCGTCAGCGCATTGCTCCGATTGATCGTCAACGCGCCGTTATCGACCACCGCACCCGCGCCCAGCGCGCCCGTCGTGCCGCCGGCCCCCACTTGCAGCGTTCCGGCGTTGATCGTCGTGATGCCCGTATAGGTATTGGCGCCGCTCAGCGTCGTCGTCCCCGTGCCCGCCTGGGTCAGCGTGCCCGTCCCGCTGATCACGCCCGCGTAGGTCACGGCGTCGGACCGATTCATCACCAGCGCGCTGTTGTCGGTCACGTTACCGGTACCGAGGGTCCCGCTGGTCCCGCCCGCGCCCACTTGCAACGTCCCCGCACTGATCGTCGTCACCCCGGCGTAAGAATTCGCCCCGGTGAGCGTCGTCGTGCCGCCGCCGGCCTGGACCAGCGCGCCCGTCCCGCTGATCGCATTGGCCACCGTCACCGCATCGCTGCGGTTGATCGTCAACGTCGCGTTATCCACCACGGCGCCGGTGCCCAACTGCCCCGTCGTCCCGCCATTGCCCACCTGCAGCGTCCCCGCGCTGATCGTCGTCCCCCCGCTGTAGCCATTGGCACCAGTGAGGGTCAACGTTCCTGTCCCCGCCTTGGTCAGGCCGGCCGAACCGGCGATTGACGAGCCGATGGTGCTCGTGATGCCGGCACTCGTCGTGATCGTGGGCGCCGCGCCTCCCACTGTGAGAGTGCCGCCGGTCACTGTGTAGCCGGTGGTGTTGAAGGTCAGATTATGGACATTGATCGCCGTGCCCAGCGTGACCGTGCCAACGGTGCCGCCGAAAATCCCGTTGTCAAAAGTTGCGTTGTTCCACGCCTGAAAGGTTGCGCCGTTGAACCAGATCAGGGAGGTTGTGTCCCACGTGCCGGTGCCACCCGTGCCTGCGACGGCACCGTTGACGTCCAACGTGAGATTCGCTTGTGCCTGCGCCGGCTGCGCCAGCGCCAGGACAACCAATAACGCCGCAGCACAGCAACGCATGCTGACGGGCCCGCATGAGGCCATGTCCCACAAGGTCGCTCTCGAAGCTGTCACCATGAACAAGGATCAGAGAGAACTACTGTGGGCGGCGTCTGCGATTTCCACGTGGTGGCGAACCTCTGGTCGGGATTCATTTCTGGTTCCACGCTCGCGCCGCGGCCATCAGCGGCTCGATCGCGCGGAACGGCTTGGTGAGATAGCCGTCGACGCAGGCGTTGACAGCTTCAATCGCGCTCAATTGAGAGGGATAACCTCGTGACCGCCAGCGTGGATGTCTGATCCGACCGAACGCGGCGTGGCCGCCATTCGACCATCGATCGAGGTCGAACTTCCGAAAGCCCCATTGATGGCCCATTCGCATGCCGGAATCCTTCCTGTCGCGAGAACCGATACGGGGTTCTCGGCGCCGTCCGCAGATACACGCAAGCGTTTCGGCCGTCGTCATGTACCGTTACTCGTTCGCAGCCATACGTTCTCTACTATGGGAATTCGCAGCGGGAGCGGCACCTGCCTGGCAGACGGTGGCAGGACCCGTGCCGCGCGAAGCGTCTTGCCAGTCTGCGTCACAACTATAGATGCTGCAATGACTTGCAGCAGACTTGGCCGCTTGGCCAGGTCGATGCCGTCAGGCCAAATGTACTAATGCGAAGCACGACAGACGATGTTTGCGCGCCAGCCCCGTCTGCATGGGATGTGGGTCGCCTGCATTCGGTCGAACGTCGTGACATAGACGCTAACGGTGATCAGAGAGGGCACGTCACGGCAATCAGACGGTGTGGCTACACGCGGACCAGCAATCTGTTCGGCAACGCGACGAACAATCTCACGCCGCGAATCGGCGTGACGGCTGCGGACTACGCGGCGGGAAGTCCGCTGACGGGCACGTTACCCGACGGCACCGCCTACAACATCGGCACGTTCATCCCGAATGCTGCCGCGGTTGCTGCCGGTGGCAACGGCTTCCTGCCCACCGCTCACCATTGGTATGCGTGGCATTTGAGCTTGATGGGTCGGCATGGCGAAGCGATCGCCGAAATGAGGAAGGCGTCTGCTCAGTAGACCTCCGTGACGCGGGAATTATTCCCGCGCCGTGTCCATGCGCCCGCGGAATATATGCGGCCCTCCCCCGGTCTGTAGGGGTGACATGGCGCTCATCGGTCGACTGCATCCCATGCTCGTGCACTTCCCGATCGGACTAGTCCTCATCGCCGCAGTGGCCGAGGTCGTCGCGATGACGACCGGCCTGTTGAACTGGCGGGCCGTGGCCGTTGCGAATCTGCGCGTCGGCGCGGTGCTCGCCGTCGGAGCGGCTGTCGCCGGCTGGCGCCTGGCCTCCTCGCCAGGAATGGAGGCGACGTCATCACTCGAATGGCACCGTTGGCTGGGCACCATCGCGGCTGTCGCGGTGTTCGGAGCGGCGCTGGCGACCGCCGGCGCCAACGGTCGGTCACCATTCGGACGATGGGTCTACCGGACCACGCTGTTCTGGGCGGCGGCGCTCGTCGCCCTCACCGGTCATCTCGGGGGACTGCTCGTCTGGGGCACGGACTTCCTGCGTCCGTAACAAGGAGGGGTGTGTGAAACAACACGATGACGAGAAGGTTTGGGATCGGCGCCGGTTCCTGCAGTGTATGGCTTGGGTCGGCACTGGAGCCATGTGGACCTTGAAGAGCGGCGTGCTCAAGGGCATGCCGATTGAGCAGGCCGCGCGCGGCGCCCTGGGTCACGGCGGGGGCATGGGCGGCCTCCGCTTCGTCCAGATCAGCGATAGCCATATCGGGTTCGACAAGCCTGCGAACACCGATGTCACCGCCACGCTGCGTACCGCCATCGCAAAGATCAAGGCGGCTTCCGAACAGCCGTCGTTCGTCCTGCACACCGGCGATCTCACGCATCTGTCAAAGCCGTCCGAGTTCGACACGCTTCAACAGGTGCTGGCCGAGTTATCACTGCCCGTGTTCTACGTCCCCGGCGAGCACGATGTGCTCGAAGATGACGGTAAGAGTTACCTGCAGCGATTTGGCAAAGGCATGCAAGGTGCCGGTTGGTACAGCTTCGATCAAGGCGGCGTGCATTTCATCGGCCTCGTCAATGTCGTCAACCTGAAAGCCGGCGGTCTTGGCACGCTCGGCGTTGACCAGCTCGAATGGCTCGAGAAGGACGTCAAGCGTCTCACGAGCAGCACGCCGATCGTCGTCTTCGCCCACATCCCGCTGTGGTCCGTCTATCCCGAGTGGGGCTGGGGCACCGACGACAGCGCTCGTGCGCTCTCATACTTGAAACGATTCGGATCGGTCTCGGTGCTGAACGGCCACATCCATCAGGCCATGCACAAGGTGGAGGGCCACGTGTCGTTCCACACCGCCATGTCGACCGCGTTCCCGCAACCGGCGCCTGGCTCAGCTCCCTCGCCAGGACCAATGAAGGTGGAGGCCGATCGGTTGAAGAAGCTTCTCGGTTTGGCGCGGATGTCGTTTCACGATGTCAATCATCCGATCGCGATCACCGATGTGCGACTCGAGGAATCAACCCAGACGTCCGGTGGCGATCACGAGGTCGTGGCGGACAATTTCAGCTTCAGCCCGGCGACCGCGGCGGTCGCCCCGGGCGCCACCGTGACGTGGACGAACCGCGATGACGTGCCCCACAACATCGTGAGCACGGACCAGAAGTTCAAGTCGCCCGTGCTGGACACCGACGAGCAGTTCTCCCACACCTTCGACGCGCCCGGCACCTACAAGTACTTCTGCTCGATTCATCCAAAGATGACCGGACAGGTCCTAGTGGCGTGAGCGTCATGCGCGACATTCGATGGGGCGGAGCGACGGCGTTGGCGGCCGTGCTCGTGGTGAGGGGCACGGCCGCCGCGGATCGGCCTATTCACGACATCCAGATCACGGCGAGTCGGTATGCCTTCGATCCGGTCACGATTCAAGTGAACGCCGGCGAGCCCGTGCGGGTCGTGATCCGATCGACTGACGGGGTGCACGGCTTCTCGATTCCGAAGCTGAAGATCGATGTGCAGGTGCCGAAAGGCGGCGATCCGGTGACGGTGGAATTCACGGCGCCGGCAGCGGGCCGCTACGAGATTGCCTGTTCTGAGTTCTGCGGAAGCGGTCACGGCCAGATGAAGGCCGCGCTGATCAGCGTCGGTCCCACACACACGAGTCGTTAAAGAGAAGGAGTTAGTCGTGCTCAAATACTCAGCAGCGCTCGCGGTTGCTGTCCTCAGCCTCGGTGTCTGGGGCTGCAGCAATTCTGGCAACACCTCGAGTCCCACTCCATCGCCGGTGCCGGGCACGGCGGTCACGATTAACGTCGTCGCCGTCAATGGATCCCAATCGTTCTCACCGAATCCCTCGACCATACCGGCGGGACAAATGGTCGTCTGGCACAACGTCGACTCCATCACGCACCGCGTGGTCATGGACGATCGGTCGATCGATACCGGCAACCTCGACCCAGGCGGGTTCAGCTCACCGATAATCCTTCACGCGACCGGCTCCTATCACTGCACGATCCATCCCGTAATGGTCGGCACGATCAAGGGCGAGTAGGGGAGAGGACATGCGGTACGCCGTGCTCGCAGGACGACAGCTGTTCTCGATCGTCTTTATCATCGCATCGGCTGGGCACTTCAGCCCGGAGGCGATTGAATCGGCGGCGCGGCACGGCGTGCCCCTGCCCGACCTCTTGGTTCCCGTCTCCGGCGTGATTGCGCTCGTCGGCGGGCTGAGCGTGCTCCTCGGGTTTCAGACGCGGATCGGCGCCTGGCTGCTGGTGATCTTCTTGGTGCCCGTGACCGTGATGATGCACAACTTTTGGACCTCGACCGATCCGCTGACGCATCAAATTGAACGGGCGATGTTTCTGAAGAACTTAACGATGCTCGGCGGAGCGTTGGTCATCAGCTACTTCGGCGCTGGGCCGCTGAGCCTTGACGCCCTCTTGAACCGTGACAGAGGCGTCATCGTATGAAACCGAGCAAGGCCGGACTCGTGTTGAGTCCTCCGGTTGTACGGATCATGAACTCCCGGCGAGTCAGATGAAGGGTAAGGGGAGTCTACGGTGGAAGCGTCTGCGATTCCCGCAGCGCAGCCGTCAGGTCCCAAGCGAAGGGAAATGTGCAGAGATGATGAAGAAAGCAGCAGTGATTCTATTGGCCCTGGGGATTGTTGGTCACGTTAGTGCGAAAGGGCGTGACTCACTCGCGAGATTCGAAGGCGGCATAGGTGTCGACCCGGTGTCGAGCTTTGCCGGACCACTGAACGCTGATGGAACGTTCCAGAACGTGACTCGGAACTTCGTGAGAGGAGTCAGGTCCTCGACCGCTATCTGGAGGATCGCCGATCTCCGAGCCGACGTCGACACTGACGGCCGTCTCAAGGTCAGAGGTCGCGGCTTGCTCCTGGGCAGCGGCGATCGCATCGGTCAGAACGCCAACCAAAGCGTCTTCGCGACATTGATCTGTGAAGCCGCAGCTCCCTTTGTCGAGCGCAGCACCGCCACTATTGGTGTTCCGCTCGAACCGAACGGCGATTTTCGAATCGACGATACGCTGAATCCTGCGCCGTCAGATTGCCCCAGCCCGGTGCTTCTGATTCGCAGCAGCGGCAATGGCGCGTGGTTCGCGGCCGGGATTCCAAAGCTCGGAGATGACGACTAGTCGGCCGACGCGGGCGTAGCGCACGCGAGCATTACAAGAAATGCCGTCAGCAATCGGACAAACCGCATGGGATTTCGATGCCGGACGGCACTCGCGGTTTCGAGTGGGTCAGACTGACAGCCTGACTCATGGCAATCTCGAGGGCGGAGATCACGCGCGCGGGCGGGCTCGCGGCTGTCGCAGGAGGGCTGTTACGCATCGCAGCCTCTGTGGCACCTGTCGTCATCGAGTCTGAATTCGCGCGTGAGTCTCTGTATATCGTGGTCGACCTCTGCCTCATCACGGGACTGCTGGCGTTCTACGCAAGCCAGAATCGGCATGCGGGATGGCCAGGCGGCTTCGGCTTGGTCGCTGCGCTGATTGGGTTTGGTGTCATCCGGGCGAATCGGGCGATATCGTCCATCGATCTTTATCCAATCGGCTCGGTCGCGGTCGTGTGCGGTCTCATCGCGCTGACGGCCACTTCGTGGAGAGCGCGGACCAGTTCTGCATGGCTGCCTCTCATGTTTACGGCGTCGCTGATCTTCGGCATCGTCGCAAGTGCCGCCCCAGACGCGAGTGTCCTCTCTGTCGCGGCCGGAGTAGTGTTCGGGGTCGCGTTCGCTTGCGTGGGCTGGACGTTGTTGGTCAGACGCTCGGTATCTTGACTGCCGAGGAGTCGACTTCAGGCGCGGGCGACTCCTGCGGAAAGGGGACTCGCGGGTGACGGACAGGCGCGTGAAAGCCGGTTAGAACCCAACTTTCAACGCAAACTGCAACTGGCGCATCGGCACTGTGGCTCTCGTCTCGTTGATGGTGCCGAACGCGCCGCCGCCGGGCGTCGGTATGCGGTTCGCGCCGGCGACGTTCCAATTGCTCTGCGCCATGTTCGTGTTCGGGTCGCCGAAATTCGGGCGGTTCAACAGATTGAACGCTTCAATCCGACACTGCACATTCCTGGCGCCCATCTGGAGATTCTTGACTGCCGAAAAATCGATCACGAAGATGCCCGGGCCCGTGAGCGTGCTGCGCCCGACGTTGCCGAACGTGCCAAGGGCGTTCATCTGAAACGCCGACACATTGAACCACGCGCTCGGGCTGCGCCCATCGCTCGGCAGCTCCGCGTTCACTCCACCCACAACGTTGGGACGATCGTAGCCATGCGCCGTGCGGGATTGATCGACGCCGCTCGTCACGGTGAGCGGGAATCCCGTCGACGCCCTCATGATGCCGCCGATATGCCAACCGCCGAGAATGCGGCTCAGCGGTCCGCTCTGCAGATACCTGCGTCCTGAGCCGACGGGCAAGTCGTACAGGAACGACGTCACAAGACGGTGGCGCGTGTCGAATACCGACAAACCCCACTCGCAGCTTACGCAATCGCCCTTCTGCGGTTTCAGCGGATCAGTACCGAGCGTGCGAATGCCGCTGCCGTTGTCCGTCGACTTGGACCACGTGTAGGACACGGTCCCCTGCAATCCGTTCGCAAGACGACGGGTGATCTTTGCTGCCAAGGAGTGGTAATGCGACTCTCCCACGCCCGCGACATGCTGGAAGTTGCCGAGCTCGGGATAGGGTGCGCGCGCCAGGATAGGATCGCTCAGCCCGGGAACCGGCTGGTTCAGCGTAATGAAGCGCTGCAAGCGGTGCCCCTGATTCCCGAAGTAGCCGATTTCCAGAGCAGTGCTGCTGTTCAATTCACGCTGCACGTTCAGGAGGTACTCTTCGATATAGGGAGTACGACGGTCGTATTGATTGGACAGGACTTGCGGCGCGGTGACGCACACCTGCGGCGGCATCTGCACCCCGCACGGATTGTTTGCTCCGGCCGAATAAGGATTCTCGAACGTCAGCCCCGCACCTTGACTGGTGATCCGGCCTTGGATATTGCGGCTCATGTCGAATACAGCATTGGTGGTGTCCTGCACGTAAAACACCCCGAATCCAGTCCGCATCGTCGTCTTGGGCGTGGCGGTCCAGGCAATCCCGATGCGCGGCGCAAAGTTCGTGTAGTCGGACTGAACGAGACGATCGCCGAGCCGCCCGTCGCGCACCACGCAAATGGCCGGATCGAAGCGTGTCGACACGCCCTCGTACGGGTCACCCGTTCCGATACGAACAAAGCACGGCTTGCCAGCATTGGGATCCGTTCCGAAACCCTTCGGAAGCCAGATATTCATCAGCTCACCCTGCAAATCGTCCCATGGCGGCATGTATTCGTATCGCAGACCTAAATCCAGCGAGAGATTGGAGCGGAATCGCCACGCGTCTTGAAAGAAATAGGCCTGGCTCGTGGCCCGGTATCGCGCGACGCCGAGCGCACCCGCACTCCTCGTCTGGTTGAGAATGCCAAGCATGTAGTCCGCGAAGCCATAACCAGTCACAGGGTTGCTGATGGTCAAGGTGCCGCGAATTTCCTGCGTGCCGATCATGTTGTAGTGGTCGCGGCGGATCTCGGCGCCCATCTTCATCGAATGGCTGCCACGGATCCACAACACGTTGTCTATCACCTGAAAAATCTTGTTGTTCCCGGTGAATGGCACTGCAGCGCCGGCGCCAAAGCCGCTGAACCCGGCGATCCCGATGCTCGGCAGGCCCCACCCAATCGGCGGCGGATCGAAGAGGCCCAGCCCAAACTCCTTGTGAATGTCACGCTCGTACTGAAGCTCCTGCGCGAGGTTGTTGTTAAAGGTCGTAGCGCCGAAGCGGAACTCGTTGACGATGCGCGGCGAGAACGTGCGGGTGTTGGAGATCATCACCTGCTTGACGTTCGTGGCGACGGTTTGCCCGTTGTCTTTGAGGGCCGGATCGCGTACGAACTCATCGGTCCAGCTGTAGCGGCCGAACCAGAATGACTTCCGGCCTTCCACGAAATCGACGCGCCCCGTAAACTGATCCTTGTCCGACGTGTGATTCTGCAGTGCGAGATAGTTGTTCGACAGACCAGTGCCCGGAATATTTGGCTCGGGATAGAACTCCAGCAGCTGGATCGCAATGGGATTCAGCCGGTTCGCAGGAATGAGGTTGCCGGGAAACGGCGTGTTCGTGAGCGGGTCACGGATCACGACTGGCGCCTGCGAAAAATCTCCCCGGCGCATGGCCGCAGACGGAGTGCTGTAAACCACCTGCTGCTGCTGGCGCAAACGGAAGCCCTCGTAGTTGGCCATGAAAAACAGCTTGTTCGTGCCGTTCACCACCCTCGGGATTTTGACGGGTCCTCCGAGCGTGAAGCCAAACTGATTCCAGTTGAACGGAGCCTTCGCGGGCCTGATGCTTGTAAAGGGATAGGGCCGCGCATCAAACGCGTCGTTGCGCACAAACTCGAACAGCGCGCCGTGATACTGGTTGGTCCCGCTCTTGGTCGACACATTGACCTGCGCCGCTTCGCGGCCGAATTCCGCCGAGTACACGCCGGTCTGCACTTTGAACTCCTCGACCGCGTCGATCGAAGGCAGGAACGCATACGTGTTGAAGTTCACGTCCTGATTCACGACGCCGTCGAGCGTGTACTGGTTGTATTCCCGGCGCTGGCCGGCAATTGAGAAACTCTGCGTCGCACGATCGCCTCCCTGCCGGCCGCTCGCGCCGCCACCGCTGGCGCCGCCGTAGTCCGCGGTCACATTCGGGCTGAGGGCTACCAGCTGAATGAAATTCCGGCCGTTGAGCGGCAGTTCGACGACTTGGCGACTGTCGACGACTGTACCGATGGTTGCGTCAGTCGTGTTGAGCATTGGCACCGTGCCGATCGCTTCCACTGTTTCATTCAGCGAGCCGATTTCCAGCTTGAAATCCAAACGGACCGTCTGTTGGATCTGCAGCTCAACCCTGTTGCGAGTGGCGCTCCGAAAGCCGTCCATCTCCACTTTGACGTTGAAGACACCCGGCAGCAGGTTCGGAAACACATAAAGGCCGGCGCTGTTGGCCTGCTGCGTCACGGTCGCGCCGGTTTGAGTGTTGTTGACTGTCACGGTCGCACCAACCAACACGCCGCCGGTTGTGTCGGTGACCATTCCGGTGATTTGGCCAAACGTCTGGGCGAACGATGGAGCGGCGAACGCGAGAGATAGGCCAGTAAAGAGGATCAAAGAGAAGCTTCGACGCATCGCGCACCTCAAGTCTTTTCGATCTCACGAGACGAACTACACGATGTCGGCAATGACACACACCACAGTCCGAACGGCATATCACGGTCGTGCTCGGGGGCCATAGTTCTTCGTGACGCCGGTCCGGCCATTCGTCACCGTGAACGATCCGTCCTTGTTCGCGCTCACCTTGATCCAGTGGCCACTGGTCTCGTCCAGGTTCGCGATGCGGTCGTCGGCGAAGTTCTCCGCGCCCTGGTTTTTCGATCGATGCAGTTGCCAGACATCCTGCAGGCCTTGTGCACGGCGTAGGCCAGCGAAGACTTCAGGTGAACCGCCTTTGGTCGCACCGTTGTTGACGATCGCCACGCGTGGCTGCACTGCCGCGAACGTGGCCGGATACACCACGTCGGGGCCGCCGTGATGCGGCACGAGGTACAGATCCACAGGGCCGAGAAGAGTGCTCGGGCACAAAAGTGCGAACAGCGGCGGGCCGCTGAGGTCGCCCACATCGATGAACCGGAATGTCCCGAAACGCAGGTGGAAGCCGGTCGACCGTGGATTTTCATACGGATCCTGCGCGGGCGGGGCTGACGCCTCGCATGCCGGGTTTGGCTGGCCGGCTCCAGGGACCGGCTTTACGATCGTCGCCGCAGCAGAGCTCACGAACACGACATCGACACCTTTCAGCGGCAGTCGGTCTCCCGGCTTCGGCTCGAGATGCTTCCCGTTCGCACGAACCGGGATGTATGCCTTCAACAGGGCGGCGTACCCTGGCCAGTTCGAGTCCTTTTCTGCGTCGCCGGTCTGCAGCAGGCCACCGTGGTCGATGAACGTCCGAATCGGAATCTGATGCGAGAGCTCCACCACGCCGCCGTCGTGGTCAGTGTGAAAGTGCGTGATGAGCAGGTAGTCGATCCGCGCGATGCCCGCGTCGCGTGTCGCAGCGAGGATGCGCGTGGGATCCCGTCCGCCGAACCCGGGGTAGCCGGTGTCGACGAGCAACGACTCCCCGGCCGGCGTGACGAGCAGGGTCGATTGCCCGCCCTCCACATCGATGAAGTAGATGTCGAGCGTCGTCCGCGCCGCCATCAGGGGACGTGTTGGCTCCAGAGCGAGCGCGAGCAGCGCGGCGACGAGCGCTGTCCATCGAGTCTGCATCACGGGTTCTCCCTATTCCGAGGGCATCGATGCCACCGTGGCGGCCATGGGACACTGAAACCGGCGTATGCCTTCCCGGCCCGGCAGGATCGGGATATAGTTGCACAAACGCGGAGAAACACGATGACATGGAACCCTCGTTGGAGATCGGCCGGATTGGTGGCGTTGCCCGCTGGTGTGGTTCTCGCGTTGATGGCGTTCCCCGCGCCCCTGGCGGCGGGGCAGGTGGCGCCGGACAAGAACGCCCAACAGGTGACCTTCGCCAAGGACATTGCGCCGATTCTTCAGCGGAGCTGTCAAACCTGCCACCGGCCCGATTCGGTTGCCCCGATGTCATTGCTCACGTACGAGGAAGCACGCCCGTGGGCGAAAGCGATGAAGTACAGGACCGGGCTACGCAGCAAGCCTTACGCGATGCCGCCCTGGTTCATCGAGAAGAACGTCGGAATCCAGCAGTACAAAGGCGACATTTCCCTGAGCGATGACGCAATCGAGAAGATCGCGAGGTGGGCGGACGGCGGCGCTCCGCGAGGGAATCCGGCCGACATGCCGCCGCCGCTCAAATTCCTCGATGCGTCAGAGTGGCAGATCGGAAAGCCTGACCTGATTGTTTCATCTCCGAGCGTCACCGTGAAGGCCACGTCGCCCGACTGGTGGGGCCCGATCGGCGAGACCCCGACCGGCGCGACCGAGGATCGATACGTCGCGGCCGTCGAGATGAAGGAAGTGAATGACTTACAAAAGAGATCTGAC
>WNEY01004777.1_pt1 | contig 12114 bp, 17 predicted proteins | sample 5400531 | NCBI WGS metagenome assembly WNEY01 (sample SAMN13153338, study PRJNA577476) | soil metagenome | isolation source: 200 cm saprolite under Douglas fir tree site 1 | place: USA:California | collected 2015-04-18
ATCAGGTGCCTCCGCGTGCTGTGGTACGCATGTTCTCCGCCTCGCTTGTCGCCGTGCGCAGCGGTCGCGGGCTGACCGCCCGCGCGCCCGCGCCGCGTCCGGAGCAACGGCGCTACGCCGGTCCCACGAAGCCGATGTAGGCGCCGCACGCATCGTCTGGTCGCACGAGCATCGCCTGTTCGCCGGTGTTGCGGATGCCACGCGCCGGCGGCGGCACGCCATGGGCCGCCATCCAGCGCGCCGCGGCGTCCATGCTGCGCGTGCGGTACAGCACCTGGAATGGCCCTGGCCCGCGCCGGGCGAGCGCGTCGGCAGCCGGGCCGGGCTCGGCGGGCTGCGCCACCGTCAGGCCTGTCGGCCCGAGATCGAACACCGCCATGTCCGCTTTGATGACCGCACCGCGCTGCACCTTCGGCACCGGTATCCCAAGCACGTGGCTGTAGGTCTCCGCCGCGGCCGCCACGGCCGGCACCGCGATGTACACGCGATCCACGCGGAGCACTCCGTTGGGATGCGTGCCGGCCTGAGCCGCCTGGCGGCGCTCGGACAGCGGCGTGAGGTGCTCGATAAAGAACAGTGGCAGCGGGTGGCGCGGACCCAGGGTCGCGGCCTTCCAGCGCAACTCCTGGCCGGTGGGTGTCTGGCGTGCGCCGTCGCGCGGATCGCTGACGTCGACGCCACGCTGGCGCATCTGCGCCACGTCAGCCTCGAGGTCGTCGCTCTGCACGGCGACGTAGCGCAATCCCCCGCCCCGCGCCAGAAACTCCAGGAGGCCCCCACCTGGATGGCCGGAGAGGTACGCGGCCCGATCACGCACGCTCAGCAGTTCGAGGTAGTCCTCGGCGTGGAACGCGATGGCGTTGTGCGTGCCCTGGCCTATATGCACGCCGCCGGGAGAGACGTTGAACCCGAGACGCGTGTAGGTGTCGATGCCCTGCTGGAGATCGAGGACGCAGATCATGACGTGGTCAATGCGCGTCAGCATACGTATTCCTCCCGTGCTCGGGATTGTCGGATTAAAGCGAGGTTGTCCCCTTGACGATCTGGCCGGCCTTGAGCACGCAGGTAATGTGCTCGGCATGCTGCAAGACCCGGATGTCGTCGAGCGGGTTGCCCTGGATCAGGATAATGTCGGCCCACTTGCCCGGTGCGAGTATCCCCGCGCAGTCCTGAATGCCGATGGCCTCGGCAGCCACCCGCGTGGTGGCCATGAGCGCTTCCGCTGGCGAGAGGCCATACTGCGTGAGCAGTTCCAACTCCAGCGCATTCGTGCCAGCCACGTTGAACGGCGTGCCACAATCCGTCCCCATGGCAATGTTGACGCCCATCTCATGGGCGCGACGCACGCTTTCCTTATGGCGTTCCATCACCAGGTGCGACTTGTGCACGGCATACGCTGGGATGCCACTGCTCGTGCCCCCGGCGCAGATGTGGAAGGGCGCCGCCAGCGTCGGGACATAATACGTGCCATGCTGCTGCATCATGGCGATGGCTTCCTCATCGAGCAAGGTGCCATGCTCCACCGTGTCCAGGCCAGCGCGGATGGCGGCTTTGACGCCTTCTGCCCCGTGACAATGCCCGGCGACGCGACGGCCCAGTTGATGCGCCTGGGCAATCGCCGCCTGCAACTCGTCGGGCGCCCACTGCAGGATGCCCACGTCCGAGCCGTCCGTCATCACCCCACCCGTGACGAGCAATTTAATAGAGTTCATCACGATTTAAACCATTGGAGTCCATGACGGAGTCAAACGGACGCGAAAGTTATGCAGACCACAGCCGATTGCCATCACCATGTCGCGCATCCCTGCTTTCCACATCCGGATCGTCTCTGTGAGCATGCGCACATCCGGATCGTCTCTGTGAGCATGCGGCAGCGTTTGACACTGCTGTTGACATGTGCGATGCGCACCCGTCGTCGAGCGATCTCCCGATTGTCCGCTTTCTGCTCTGGCGTCAACGCTTTCCCGCGTGGCTTTTTCGTCGGCTGGATGATGGCCACTCCTTCCAGCGTGAAGGCTTGAAAGCCCAAGTCTTGCAGCAGGTGACTCCCGGCAGGCAGCGGATACGGCGTGGTGTCGGCAAGGCGTTTGTCATGGACACTGCCCTGATGGGTCTCACGCAGGAAGAGAATGCGCAAAGCCCGATTGATCAGCAGAAGGTTCTTGATCATCTGCCGCTTTTTCTTGCCGCTCTAACACGTTTGCTGTGCAACCGGATCGTTGGGGCGCGGCATGGGGCGCTCGGTGCCGTCATGACAAAAAGGGGGGCCGCGGTGGGTCTTGCCGCTTGGACCTCTTCCGCGGGGGATGCTCCCAACGGCAGGGGCGGTACTTCCCCCCCAAGGCGTTCACGCAAGGCCTCCACACGCCGACAGGGCGCATCCCCCAAGGTGCGCAAGGTCGTGCGCAACACGGGCAGTAAGACATGCATCCACTGCGTCGCCTTGGACTGGCGCATGCCGAACAAGCGCCCATGGAGCATGTGAGTGGGATGCTGCTTGAGGTAGACGAGCATGAACAACCGCCGATCCTCCGGTGTCGGCAGGGGACAGTTCTTATAGGTCGTGTAGCGTCGCGACTGCCGGCGCTGTCCATGCAGGGTCCATGCGGCCATGGCGTCTAAGAACGCGGCCTCAAAGGAGGGCACCAGTGCCGTAAACTCGTCCACGGTCAAGCTTGTCAAATCTCACACGTCGGTGGTAGGAGTGGGGATATCGCGATACCGTAACATAATCTGTGCCTCCTTTCATGGAAGACACAGTATAACCTAAATCGTGATGAACTCTAGTGTGCTCGCTCAACAGAGTATGACCGCTGCCAACGGTCGCTACAGTTGCAGCCCCAGGCTCTACCGGGTCCTGGGGCTGTCGTGTGTCTGGGACCCTAGAGCCCTGCCCTAACAGCCGCGTCCACAGCCAAGCCCACGCCGCCAGTTGCCCAGGACTCGCCTCGCGTGGCGCCAGGTGCACCTCACACTGCGTGGGCTTATTGAGCTGGCACACCGGCGGACTCCTGCGCAGCTTGGGGCGCCTGCGGTACTGTCTCAACCTCCTGTAGCCACTGCTCAGACTGCTCGCGTAGCCACTGCGTATAGCGCTTCTCGCGCAAGGCGAGCGCAGAAAAAAGCCTCCGCTTGATCTGGCGCTCCAGCAGACCTTTGACCTGTACGACATCCTCCATACCTTCCCCCTAAGATGAGGTCTTGGTGGTACTGAAGCACAAGTCTAATAGCTGTACAAGTGTTTGTAAAACAGATACTTATGGACATGAATGGTTGTTTTGTGGTGGGATTTCAACCACCCGTGTCCACTCTTTGGACATGGGTGGTCATTTTCGAGGCGATTTTGTGCCACCCGTGTCCACAAGCTAGCTAGGGAAAGCTTTTGTCAGCGGCGGTGACGTGCACGGCGCGTCTTGAGGCTCGGCAGATGACGAGTGAGGAATTTATAGATACGGTCAGTCACAGTCTTCAATGGCCCGGGCTTTTCAAGCCCAAACTGCACGAGAATTCCAGCCATAGCGTGATAGAGCGCATCCTCTGTGTACTCCTCGTCCTTGGACGGGCAGTACTGCCGAAAAGCGACGAAGAGGCGACTCAGGAGACCGAGGCGTGTCGCTGTGGCGATCTTTTGTGTGTTGGGGAATGGTTCGAGGGGTGGTAACGCCTGCTTGAGCTGGGTAATGTAAGGAACTACGTAATCCTCAAATTGTGCAGGAGGAAGCTTGCCTTGTTTGCGGCTTTCCGCCCGCAGACGGGGGTTCCGCCAGTGTTGGTGAGCATACGCGGCGCTCTCCTGGGCGAGACGGTCCGCTATCTGCTCCAACTGCTCGCGGCGCTCTCTGTCTGACGTTATGAGAGACCGACGCTGATACTCGTAAGAAAGCAGCGCCTCTGCAAGCGTCTCAATCAGGCGAGCACGATCGCGACACACAAAGATATCTTGTCCCTCTGTAGACCAACTGATAGCGCGTATATCGCGTATCTGCTCGATCTCACAGCCGCGAAACAGATCCGTACGCAAGAGGCAAACTTGGAGGATAGTATTGGGATTGCTGCTGACAGCGACTTCAAGCGACTGTACGGAACGAGCCATGGCCGTCAAAACACCGCGCAGCGGTTCGGGTACGTCGTCTTGTCCCGGGAACCTCACCAGAACAGCGTAGTGAGACAACTCTTCGTCGGACTCAGGCCACAGTTCCCGGACACGGAGATACTGAAACTGGTAGTGTGGTTCCAAGGTGCGTACTCCTCTCTCGGAACACCAAGGAAAGACTTCCGGGCCGTTGTGAGAGAGCACGACACTTGCGGAGGTAGCTAGACCACACCCGGTAGGAGGGTGCAATATCACGGACCAGGGGGGTATGCTAACAGGGTGAAGGTTATACTGTGTCCATAGCAATAAAAACTCCAGAACTCCCCCCGATGGTCAAACGGTTCAGTGGCGGTCCACGCCCTGGTCATCACATCCATCGCCTCTTCAAAGCGTCGTGTCGCCTCCGCCATAGAGATGTCGAACTTGTGGAACTCACCCCACTGGTAGCCGCGCCCGACGCCCAGCTCCAGGCGCCCATTGCTGAGCAGGTCGACTGTCGCCGCCTGCTCAGCGAGCTGGATCGGGTTATGGAACGGCAACACGGCCACTGCGGTGCCGAGGCGAATGGAGGTCGTCACCCCAGCCAGGTACGCCAGCACCGTCAGGGATGCCGGCACGATACCATGGCGAGAGAAGTGGTGTTCGGTAAACCATACGGAGTGAAAGCCGAGCTGCTCCGCCCAGCGCACCTGTTGTAGTGCTTCCTGGTAGTATTGCACCTGCGCTCCTGGCTCCGGCAACTGCACCGACTGGAAGAGTCCGAATTTCATCGCTGTCTCCTGTGTTGTAAGGCAAGCGACAATCACACATCACGACTCTATGACACCAACGGGCTGTACACCAATATCCGACCCTCGCTGAGGCGTACAAAATCGCGGCTTTCGATGGGCTGAACACGTTGGAAGGGGACCCTCACCCTCGCCTTCTTCCAGAGGGAGAGAGCATTATGACTCGACAAAACCTAACGTTTTCTTCAAGCGCTCCACCACATTGTAGACGATTGGACAGGTTTCAGCGTTGTCGATGACCTGCCAGAGGCGGGAGCGAAAGTTCCGATACAAATGGGGATAATCAGCGCAGACGGCTGGCCGCACCTCGTAGATCGAGCAGAGGCTGCCATCGAGAAACGGGCAGGGGAGGGCCTGGGTGATATACTTGCCAGTCTCCGCATCGGACGTGAGATAGCGGGCGCGCAACTCCTCTAGACTGATGCCCAGGTACGCCGCAATGCGTTGGGCCTCCGCACGGCTGAAGACCGGCTGCCGGGTGCGACAACAGTTGGCACAGGAGCGACAGTCAATGTGCTTCCAGACCTCGGATGTCGTCTCACTCACGAGCGTATTGAGGCGACGATCTGAGAGCTCCACCTCCAGTTTGACAAAGGTGCGAAACTCAACATTCTCATTTTCCTTGGCTATGGTAGCACGCTGAATCTGCGTCAGATCTGTGATGATCTCGTCGGGCATAGTCTGCCCCCTTGTCTGGATGTGAGCACAACCTCTCATCGCCGTCATCATACTACAAAGCCACACCGACACGACACTTTTCTCTTGGTCTACGCCAGGAGTTTGTGTACAATCGCTACCATTCCCAACCCCGCTGGGGGATATTGATGCCACAACTGCAACGCCTAGTATGCCGCGACATAGGGTGTCACTGGCAACGCTCGCTGGCATCGGTGTTGAGCGGCTCCCACGTCATCCCGACTTTCCCATACAGACGGTAAAAATTCTGGGTGGAATGGTGCAAGACATCCGCCACAGGCACCCCTTTGACGTGGGCGATGGCCTCCGCCACGTGACGCACAAACGCCGGTTCGTTACGGCGTCCGCGGTGGGGGAGGGGGGCCAGATACGGGCTGTCCGTTTCGATCAACAGTCGTTCGAGCGGCACAAGGCGCAGCGCCGCGCGGACGTTGTCGGCCTTTGGGAAGCTGACAATGCCGGTGAAGCCAATATACAAACCCATGGCCAGTAACTGCTCCGCCATGGCCGGCGTGCCGGTAAAACAGTGTACCTGCCCAGAGCGAGGTATCGGGTAGTCCTGCAAGAGGTCCAGGGTGGCCTGCTCCGCTTCACGGGTGTGAATGACCACGGGTACGTCACACTGGATGGCGCGCTGGAGTTGGGCCGCAAACGCCTTCTGTTGCACATCTCGGGGACTGTGATCGTAATAGAAGTCCAGCCCAATTTCGCCCCAGGCGAGCACTTTGGGGTGATGCACCAGGGCCTCTAAGGCGTCCAGGACGTCTGGCCCTACGGTCGTTGCCTGATGGGGATGCACCCCGACTGCGGCATAGATGCCGGAGACGCGTGCACTCAAGGCCACGACAGTCCGGGATTCTTCCAGGTCACACCCGACCTGGAGAAGTTGGGTAACTCCGGCGCCTGCCGCACGGGCAATGACGGCATCGCGGTCATCACGATAGCGCTCCGTGTAGATGTGGCTGTGCGAATCAATCATGCGTGCTTCCTTGTGACGGTCCCCCCGGGCTGTGAGTATAGCACGCCTTGCTTCAGCATAGGGGTATGGTATGATAGTGCCCCAGATCGTAGCGACCCTCACACATACGAAGGAGCAAACGTCATGCCGAGATATGTTATTGAGCGAGCCATCCCAGCCATCGGCAGTGCGGAGCGCGAGGCGCTGCGCGCAGCAGCGCAAAAATCGAACTCCGTCCTCGCCGAGATGAAGGCAGAGCGGAAAAGCATCCAATGGGAACACACGTACGTGGCTGGTGACAAGACTTTTTGCATCTACCTGGCGGATAGTGAGGCGCTTATCCACGAGCATGCACAGCGGAGCGGCTTTCCTGCCACGCACGTCACCGAGGTGCGCCGCATGATTGACCCGGTGACCGCGGAAGGGTAAGAGCGGCACGCGGCGTGGCAGCCGCAGTGAGCGTCCAGGCACAGCCCACGCCGCACGCTACAGCTCTCTGACTCAGGACTACTCCAGTGCCTTGACCAATCGCACCAGGTCACTGAAGGTGTCAATCACATAGTCCGGCTGGCAAGGCTGGAGTTCTGCCAGGCTACCAAAGCCATACGTGACGGCACAGGTCTTGAGGCCAGCGGCTTTTCCTGCCAGGATGTCCGCGGTGGTATCGCCAACCATCAGTGCCTGCTGGGGGGCACAGTGCAGCGCGGCCAGCGCGGCGAGGACAGCATCTGGAGCAGGCTTTAACTGCAAGCCAGGGACCCAGCCCTGAATGTGCTGGAAGAAAGACGTCAGTTGCAACTGCTGCAGAACTGTCTCAGCCTGCTCCTGGGCTTTCGTGGTGACCACGCCGAACGTCAGAGACGACAGGGCGTGCAGGGTCGCGGTAACGCCCGGATAGGGACGCGTATGGTAAGCGCAGAAGGCCACGTAGCGAGAACGATACATGTCATGGAAGGTCGTCAGTTGTGCTGGCGAGAGAGGATACCCCAGCTCCCGGGCCATGTGTTCGAGTGGTTTGCCGATGTGCTGCGCAATGGCTGTCTCATCTGGCAGCACACCCTCCACAATGTGGCGCAGGGCGTATTGAAAGGCCAGCGCAATATCGCGCCGTGAGTCAATGAGGGTACCGTCAAGGTCACATAAGACGGTTGTGATTGGCCTTGCTACCGTCATAACACCAGCTCTCACAGCAGATGTACCCAGTTCCTGCGAGTGCTCCACCTGCACGCCGGTCATTCGCATGCTCAGGATGCGCAGTATAGAAGCTTACCGTGGCGCAGCATAACAGAGATAGCCCATTGGCACAAGGAGGGGGCGATGGCACGCAAAGTCTCGATCAGTTTTAACTGGCAAGGTCCGATGGACTATGATCAGGCTCTCGCCCGGGTACGTCTAGCCGACGAGGCCGGGGTCGATACCGCCTGGGTGGCAGAAGCCTGGGGGCGTGACTGCTTTACTATACTGGCGTTGATGGCGCGTGAGACGCGGCGCATGCAACTCGGCACGGGGATTGTCAATACCTATTCCCGGACGCCAGCAGCGCTGGCCCAACACTTTGCCACCCTTGATGAACTCTCCGGCGGGCGGATGGTCATCGGGCTGGGCACCAGCGGCTATCGTGTCATCGAGCATTGGCACGGTGTGCCCTTTCAGCCATCGCTCACGCGCCTGCGGGAGTATGTTGAGATTATCCGCATGATTCTGGCCGGGGAGCCCCTCCAGTATGCCGGTAAAGTTTTTCATCTGCAACGCGGTTTTCGGTTGCGCTTCCAGCCAGTACGCTCCCGTATTCCGATTTTCATCGCCTCCCTGACTCCCAAAAGTGTGGCACAGACCGCGCGCATTGCCGACGGCTGGATGCCAGTGCTCATCCCGCTCCAGCATCTTGGTGGCGAGATTCAAAAATTTCGGAAGCTCGTCCAGGAGGCTGGACGCGACCCGCACAGTGTCATCGTCCGTTCTCCGGGCAGCGTCACGGTCACGCGCGATGTCGACAAGGCGCGTCAGGAGAGCAAGGCCCACACCGCCTTTTACATTACCAATATGGGGGACTATTACCGCGAACAGCTCAGCCGCATGGGCTATGAGGAAGCCGTGACTGTGGTACGTCACGCCTGGGAGGAAGGCGGCCACACCGCCGGCATCGCCGCGGTGCCCGATGCTCTGGTCGACAGCCTGTTCTTTGCTGGTCCGGTCGAAGCCTGTGCGGAACGTCTGGAAGCTCAGGCAGAAGCGGGGATTGATCTGCACACGGTCAATGTGGCTATGGATGATCCGCACGAGGTGGCCAGGAGTCTGGCAAAGTTGGTAGGCTGACCTGGCGCAAGCCGATGTGGGTCAGGGTATGGACATATGGGGAGCCTGCCATAAAGTGCTGTGTCACTCATCCGGCACGGCTGTCTTAGTTGTCCCACCGTGGCGCGTGACTCTAGGACGGCAGTGCATTTTCACTGCCTCCCTACTAAACGCTTCGTCAGTGGCTCTGCTCGACCATACATAAATGGGAATAGCACAAACTAAAGCGCTCGTGCTCCACCTGACAGCGCCCGCCCCCTCGCATGGACACAAACGCCGTATCGCAGCATATCCACTGCTGGCAACACGGCGTCTGCACGAACGGTGTCGAGGGATCGCCACCAAAACGACCATGCGCACCGACAATGGGCTTGGCGTCCATCCAATGGGACATCACCCGCGTCTCCTGGTCCCGTGGTGTGGGTATGCCTGCCGTTCACCGCGCTCGCTTTGCAGGGGCATCACGCCGAGGCTCGCTTTATCCTCGTGGGCCATCTTCATCTGACCACGTGATCGCCCGTCGCCCACGGCGGCGGGTTTTGGTGAGAGCGCGCGGGCTGAGCCAATGATCCAAAGTCCGACACAGCCGAACGCCATGGAAACACACAGCGACGCAGCGAGCCGACCACGAGCGCTACTGGCGCAAGCAGCTGAGCCGAGTCAAAACGGAGCGCAAGCGCGCCACCACAGCGCTCAAAGAGGCCCAGGCTCGTCTGCGCCAGCTTGAGGCCCAGCGCCGGGACGTGCCGTGCCCCACAAGGTGGCCCTGGGCTACATCGGCAAGATGGCCATCGTCGCCCTGAAAGTGCCGTCGCATCAGGCAAACGAGAGAGGGTGTTGGCATCCTGAATCCAAAAACCGGTCAACGCCTGATTTAGACGGCCTACAGTAACCCCCGCCCCTTAGCCTGGCACAGAGCTTGCAACATTTCCCCTCTATATGTCTCCTCTTGCAGTTACTTGAGAGGTAAGGAGCGTCTGCACGTCTCTCGTATGTCGCAGATACCTATCAAAGTGATCAGCCATATCTATCAAAATAAGAAAAACTGCTGAAGCAATGTTCCCTGATTCCGGCTGTCTCTAAAGGAAGCAAGGAATATGAAAGAAACAAACGATGACCCTCCCTGTAGCGGGCGCAGCGACGAACGCTGGCGGCCCGCATTGCATCAACGCTACTTCTTGATCTTGGGCGATGGGAATATCAGGGTGTTTCCATGGTCTGACACGCCGTTTGACTACGGAGCCTGGCAGTTCGGCAACTGCTTCAAAACGCGCAGAGAGGCTGAACACGCACGGGAGGCTATCAGGCAAGCGCTGCGGGCTTTTCACGCTGAATATGGCAGGTAACATATTTCCTTTCCCCTTCTTCCCCGGTACAAAGTTTGCTATAAATATTTTGTAGACAAACAGTCACAAAGCGGTGCCTGGGAAGGGAGCAATATATGGAACCATCTGAGCCTGAGCGATGGAAGCCAGCATTGCATGCGAAGTATTGGTATCTCGAGTTTTGGGGAACCATTTGCCCTGGCACGTGGTTTGGTGAGGATCTTGATAGGCAGAGGTGGAAGGCAGGGAATTGTTTCAAAAGTTGCCAACACGCTGCACAAGCCCGTGAGAAGATTAGAGAGGTATTGCTAAACTTTCACAAAGAAAGTTAGTATAATTAGTACTTATGAAACGCAAAGACCAATGCATTCTCCATAAGCGCATTCAATGTATCTTCTGCTACCGCCCCAAGAAATCTGCCACCAGTCAGACGGCAAAAAAAAAGCTGGCTCCTACGAAGAACGCCGATCCGTCAAAAGAGTGACCGCCAACTAGAAATTGACCGCCTTGCTCGCCTTCTCAAAGTTGCTGTCCTCCTCCGCTACCGTCGCCGCTGTGTCGGCCCGCTGACTGTCCATAGTCCTATCCTTGATGCGTCTCACATCTTCCCGAAAGGCAAATACCCACTCTCCCAATTCCTGATTGATAACCTCATGTTACAGTGCCGCTGGTGTCACGAATGGTGGCACGCCAATGTAGACGCTGCGACTGAGTGGATTGAGAGCTCTTTGGGGACACGGCGCTACCGGCAGTTAGAGCAACAAGTTTTCAACCCCGACACGCCGCAATTTTTTACCAATAAACCTCTCGACCTGCTCTTGCGCCAGGGGGTCGAAGCCGAGCTGTTCAATCGGTTTAAGCTCGGTCGTACACTCGATGACCTCCATACGTATGGCTGTGATATGCTCTTCAGCGCACTGGCCTTGGCCGTCTGTGCCCAAGAAGGCCTTGACCAGCGTTTCCACTATCTTGATACCACCAGTTTTTCCCTCAACGGCGACTATGTGCCTGAGCGCGATGAGCAGGCCATGCGCATCACCCACGGCTATGCCAAAGATCATCGGCCAGACTTGAAGCAGGCCGTGTGAGAGCTCACGGTCTCCCAAGATGGCGGTATGCCTATGGCCAGTAAGAGTTGGGACGGGAACGCCTCAGATAGCCAGAGTTGCAAGGAGCGGGCCGAAGCCCTGTTCACAACTTTTGCACGCAGCGAAGCACCAAGGTCTCTGGTTGCCGATGCCAAACTCTCCAGCGAGGACAATGCCGTTCATCTTGCCAAACTCGGCTGTATCACGCGGATTCCCGCCACCCTCAAGCTGGTTTCACAGGTCATCAGCCAAGCACTCCAGGGCGAACGCTGGCACGACTTGGACGAAGGCACCCGTTATCAGCCCATGGCCTTGTGTCACTACGGCATGGCCCAACGCTGGCTTGTCGTGTCCTCTCAGGCGGCTCTCGAACGCGCGGAGAAGAGCCTCAACACCGCGCAAGCCGCTCTGGGAGCAGTGAGTAAGGCGTGGCGCTTGCGTTCGTGTTGTTGCTCCCTGTCGTGACGTATGCCGGGAACGCGTACGTGGGTATTGACTACCCAGCTCCGCTCTTTTGCGGAACAGGAGGAGTCAAAATTTCTGGCACCGTCAGGGTTGCTGCGGGCGATCAGTACACCGTCTTAAAAGTGCTGTTCGGTCCGGTTGGCGGTTCCAACCCAGTCGTGGTGTCGATGAACGTGCCCCAGGACAGCGCCTTCCACAACTGGTTCACTCATGTCGCGGTTACGCAGGGAACGTATTACAACATTACTGCCAGACTCACGGACGCCGCAGGAAACATCGGGAAATTTATTACAGACAGCGTAGTCGCTGAAGCCTGCTCCAGCCAAGCCCTCGGCCTGCTGAATCTCCTCGACGACATCTCTGGCCGTCTGCACAACATGATCGGTCAGTAAGTCTCCTTCCACAA
>WNEY01009270.1_pt1 | contig 12113 bp, 14 predicted proteins | sample 5400531 | NCBI WGS metagenome assembly WNEY01 (sample SAMN13153338, study PRJNA577476) | soil metagenome | isolation source: 200 cm saprolite under Douglas fir tree site 1 | place: USA:California | collected 2015-04-18
GCCGCGAGAAGGCGACCAGCAACATCTGCACGGCGCAGGCGCTGCTCGCGATCATGGCCGGGATGTACGCCGTCTACCACGGGCCGCGCGGGCTCAAGGCCATCGCGCAGCACGTGCACGGCCTCACCTCGCTGCTCGCGGCCGGCTTGCGAAAGAAGGGGCTGAAGCTCCGCCACCAGCACTTCTTCGACACCCTCGCGGTCGAGGCCGACGCGGACCAGATCGTCGCGGCGGCAGCGGCCCGGCGCATCAACCTGCGGCGCATCGACCCTCGCACCGTGGGCATCTCGCTAGACGAGACCTGCTCGCGGGAAGACGTGGAGAGCGTGCTGGCGGTCTTCGGCAGCAGCGTGGCGCTCGATCAGCTCGAGCCGGACAGCGCGCTCCCGCCCCAGCTCGCCCGCTCCTCCGCCTATCTCACCCACGCGGTCTTCAATACGCACCACAGCGAGACCGAGATGCTGCGCTACATGCGGCTGCTCGAGTCGCGCGACCTGTCCTTGACCCATTCGATGATCCCGCTCGGCTCGTGCACCATGAAGCTGAACGCGACGGCGGAGATGGTGCCCGTCACCTGGCCGCAGTTCGGCAAGCTGCATCCCTTCGTGCCCCGCTCCCAGGCGCAGGGATACACGCAGATCTTCGACGAGCTGTCCGCGATGCTGCGCGAGATCACCGGCTTCGACGCCGTTTCCCTGCAGCCCAACGCCGGCGCGCAGGGGGAGTACGCCGGCCTCCTCGTCATCCGGCGCTACCACGAGGCGCGCGGCGAGTCCCACCGCAACGTGTGCCTGATCCCGCAATCGGCGCACGGCACCAACCCGGCCTCGGCGGCGATGGCGGGGCTCAAGATCGTGGTGGTGAAGACGGACGAGAACGGGAACATCGACCTCGCGGACCTCGAGGCGAAGGCGCGGGCCAACGCGAAGGACCTGGCCGCTCTGATGGTCACCTACCCGTCCACGCACGGCGTGTTCGAGGAAGGCATCCAGCAGGTCTGCCGCATCGTCCACCAGCACGGCGGGCAGGTCTACATGGACGGCGCGAACATGAACGCGCAGGTCGGCTTGTGCCGGCCGGGCGACTTCGGCGCCGACGTGTGCCACCTCAACCTGCACAAGACGTTCTGCATCCCCCATGGCGGCGGCGGACCGGGCATGGGCCCCATCTGCGTGGCGAGGCACCTCGCGCCCTACCTTCCGGGCCACCCGGTGGTGCGCGTCGGGGGCGAGGAGGCGATCGGGCCGATCTCCGCGGCGCCGTGGGGAAGCGCCTCGATCCTGCTGATCTCCTGGGCGTACATCAAGCTGATGGGCGGCGAGGGCCTGACCCAGGCGACGAAGATCGCCATCCTCAACGCGAACTACATGGCGAAGCGGCTCGGGCCGCACTTCCCCGTGCTGTACGTGGGCAAGAACGGCACCGTGGCACACGAGTGCATCCTCGACTTGCGCAAGGTGAAGCGCGACGCCTCGGTCGAGGTGGAGGACGTGGCGAAGCGGCTGATGGACTACGGCTTCCATGCGCCCACCACCTCGTTTCCGGTGATCGGCACGCTGATGGTCGAGCCGACCGAGAGCGAGGCCAAGGCCGAGCTGGACCGCTTCTGCGACGCGATGATCGCCATCCGCGAGGAGATCCGCGAGGTCGAGCAGGGCAAGCAGCCCCGCGACCGCAACGTGCTCAAGGCCGCGCCGCACACCGCGGAGGTGCTCACGGCCGACTCCGACTCGTGGGACCGCCCGTACTCGCGCCAGCGCGCCGCGTTCCCGCTGCCCTGGGTGCGCAGCAAGAAGTTCTGGCCCGCGGTGGCCCGGATCAACGCGGTGCTCGGCGACCGGCAGCTCATCTGCAGCTGCCCGCCGATCGAGGAGTACGCGGCGTAGCGTCGAGCTCGACCTACGGCACCAGGATGATCTTCCCCGTGGTCTTCCGCGAGGCAAGCAGCTCGTGCGCCTTGGCCGCCTGCCCGAGCGGAAGCTCCGCCTCGATGCGGACCTCCAGCTCGCCCTTGCGCACCATGTCCAGCACGGCGCCGGCGCGCGCGAGCAGCTCCTCGCGGGTGGTGATGTAGCTGCCCAGCGTCGGGCGGGTGATGTAGAGCGAACCACCGGTCGCGAGCCGCTGCAGGTCGAAGGGCGGCACCGGTCCGCTCGACTGCCCGAACAGGACCATCATCCCGCGCCTCCGCAGGCATTTCAGGCTGCGGTCGAAGGTGTCCTTCCCGACGGAGTCGTAGACGACGCTGGTGCCGGCGCCGCCGGTGAGCCGCTTCGCCTCCGCTTCGAAGTCGGCCTTGGTGTAGACGATCACCTCCTCGGCGCCGGCCTTGCGCGCGAGCCTCGCCTTCTCGTCGGTGCCGACCGTCCCGATCGTCCGGGCCCCGATCTTCTTCGCCATCTGGCAGAAGAGCAGCCCGACGCCGCCCGCCGCCGCGTGGATCAGGCACCACTCGCCGCGCTTGAGCGGATACGTGTCGTGGGTCAGGTAGTGCGCGGTCATGCCTTGCAGCATGACGGCGGCGGCGAGCTTCGCTGAGACTCCTTCCGGCACCGGCACCAGGCGCTCCGCGGGCACGAGAGCGTGCGTCGCGTACGAACCGTTCACGTTGGTCCACGCCACGCGCTGCCCGACGCGGACGTCAGTCACGCCGGGGCCCACCTGCTCGACGACCCCCGCGCCTTCCACGCCTGACGCAAGCGGCAGCGGCAACTGGTACTGCCCGCCGCGATGGTAGATGTCGATGAAGTTCACCCCCGCCGCCTCGATGCGCACCAGCGCCTGCCCCTGGCCGGGCGGCGGGAGCTGCACCTCGTCGAGTTGCATCACCTCGGGGCCGCCGGTCTTGTGGGCACGGACGACGCGGGCGGTGGTGGCCATGTGTTCCTCCGGGCTGAAGCGCGCACGGGTATAGCGCGCGGCGCGCTCCCAAGTCATTGTCCGGTTGTGGGACTGTGCGATCCCGCGACCGGTCGCCCGGCGTCGCTGGGAGTGGGAGGGAGCAGCGCGATCTTCAGCGTGCTCGAAGGGGTCGTCCTCCGCCCCCTCGCCGCGCCGCAGCCCGAGCAGCTCGTCCGGCTGTACGAGACGGTCCCGGGAGAATCACCGGGGCACGACCGCGAACCGTACTCGACGCTCGACTACCTCGACCTGGCGAAGGAGAACGGCGCGTTCGAGTCGGTCGCCGCCGTCCAGAGCTCGCGGCTGTCGATGACGGTCGCTTCCGGGCCGGAGCAGCTCCCGGCCGCCAAGGTGACGGCGAGCTTCTTCGCCACGCTCAACATGCACCCGGCGCTCGGCCGCGGATTGTCCTCCGAGACCGACTACCAGGGCGCCGCGCACGAGGTGGTGCTCACCGACCAGCTGTGGAAGCGCGAGTTCTCCGGCGACCCGCGTATCCTGGGCCAGACCACCACGCTGAACGGCAGGACGTACACCATCGTCGCCCTCGCCAGCTGGGCGCCGGCGCGTAGGGCGGCGCGGGTGGACCCGATGCTGTCCCTGCGCCGCTAGCGCTCGCGTCGATTGTCCTGCTGGTGTTCTTGACTAGACGTTCAATAACCGCGTATTCTACGAACCGATGGTTCGCCCGCGCCAGTTCGATCCCGCCGAAGTAGAGGAAGCGCTCCTCGGTGTGTTCTGGTCGCGCGGCTATGCGCGCACGTCGATCGAGGAGCTGACCGAGGCGACGGGTCTCTTGCGCGGCAGTCTGTACGCCGCGTACGGCAGCAAGGAAGACATGTTCCGCGCCGCGACGAAGCGCTACGTGGCGGGTCTCGCGGCGGCGATCTCGACCGACAAGAGCGGGCTCGACGCCGCGGAGCACGTGCTCGAGACGGTGGTGCGACTCACTGCGCGCGACCCGGAGCGCCGCGGCTGCCTGATCTTGAACGCGATTCCGGAGTCACACGCGCTCTCCTCGGAAACGCGGGCGCAGCTTCAGGACGGGCTGAAGGCGATGCAGGCGCTCCTGCGCGCGCGCCTGCGCGAGGCGCAGGCCGAAGCGGGCACGGACGTCGATCTCGATCCGCTCGCTGCGATGCTGTTCGCGTCGTCGGTCGCGATTCGCGTGCTCGGCCGCGCGGGCCAGGATCGGCGCCTGCTCCAGAACATCGCGAAGGGCGCGATCGAAGCGGCGCGGCGCTGCTTCGAGAGTGACGAGAGAACCCGACCCAAGGAGTGACCATGCCCATCGACGACCGAGAACGCGAACGGCGACGAGCGCTCGTGCGCGCGCATTACGCCGCCGAGAACGACCACGATCTGGAGCGGATCATGGCCACGTTCTCGAAGGACGGCGTGATGCTCTACAACCGACAGAGCTTCCCCAGCGACGAGACCATCCGCTGGGCGCACGGCTACATAGCGCCGCCCCCGGCGCGCTCGCCGGCCTGCGCGCCGTCATTGACGAAGAGCACTTCACTGACGCGGAGACCGCGATCGAAGGCCACCTGTGCGGGAAACACTCGCGTGAGTTCCTCGGCTTTGCGCCGACGCAGCGCGACGTGGAGCTCCCGTTCGTCGCTTTCTACCGCTTTGACGCGGACGGAAAGCTCACTTCCGAGCGCGTCGTGATGGACCTCGGTCCGCTGCACGGCTGAAGCGCAGAGCCGGATGCCGGAAATCGGCAACCCGGTTCGATGAGCGGATGAGAAGGAACGAGGAAGCACCATGGAGCATCGAGACGTGCCGACGGGAGCTTTGGAAAGTACACCGGTATTTCGCGATCTCTCGCCTGCCACACGTGCAGCACTCGCAGCCGGCAGCCGGCCTCGGGAGGTCAGCCGGAACGCGCTGGTCTTCGACGAGGGCGACACGTGTCGCTGGGTATACGTCCTGGAGTCAGGGCGCGTGAGTTGTTATCGCGCGAATGCGGATGGTCGGGAGCAGATCCTGCGAGTGTTTGAGCGACCCGGGGACACCTTCTGCATCGCGTCCGCCTTCAGTACCGGCATACACATCGTCAGCGCGCGGTCGGTGACGCGCACAAGGCTGCTGGTACTCGATGTCCTGACAGTCAAGCGAGTCGCCGAGGAGCACCCCGCGTTTGCCGTGTCGCTGCTCGGGGCTGCCGGACAGCAGATGGGCACGCTCGTCGAGCTGGCCGAAAGTCTTGCCTTGAAGACGGCCACGGCGCGGCTCGCCAAGCTGCTCTATGAGCTGGCGCTTGGGGAGGGTGCCTCGGCCGGACGCGACGTTCTAGTACATCGAGATCGGCTGCGCGAAGAGGAGATCGCCCCTCTGCTGGGCGTGGTGCGCGTCCACGTGTCGCGGAGTCTGAGAAATCTGGCCGAGCGGGGCGTCATCGGTCTGACACGGGAAGCCGTCCGCATTCCCGACCTGGACGCTTTGAAAGAAGTCTTTGACGGAAACGCTCGTCGCGAGACGACGGTGCACGACACGGGTGCTGGAGAACCTCGCCCGTAACATTTGTGACGGACGATTTCCGCGGTGTGCAGGACACTGGGCACACGAATGCTTGGAAAGGAGTCCGTCACGTGAGGACGCAAGTCCAGAGAGCGACCGTGTTGATTGCGGTCGTCATTTGCACGCGGGCGGGAACCGCCGCTCGAGCCGACGACAAAACGGCGACCGACGCCGGTCCTCCGAAGACGGGGCACGTCATGATGCTTGCGCCGTCGGACCTCACATGGACGGCCGGTCCACCTGCCCTGCCGTCGGGCGCGAGGATGTCACTGATCGAGGGGGCCCCCAGCAGCGCCGGGCCATTCACGTTCCGTCTTCGGTTCCCCGCCGAGTACAGGATCCCGCCTCATTGGCATCCCCGCGCCGTTCACGTGACCGTGATCTCCGGCACCTTTCACATGGGGCTCGGAGATCGATTCGATCCCAAGAAGGGGGACTCGCTCCCTGCGGGCGGGATCACCGTGATGCCGGAGCAGATCCACCATTTCGGCTGGGCCAGCGAGGAGACGATCATCCAAGTACACGGGATCGGACCCTGGGAGATCAACTACCTAGACCCCACGAACGATCCCAGACCTCATTAGCCGATCCGATGGCCTCTCGGGTTCGTCCAGACGCACGTGATCGCGCGCGAGGAAGCCTACCTCGCGCGCAAATTCGCGGATGAGCACCGGGCGTTCCAGGCGCGGGTGCGACGTTGGCTCTGAGCCGTCCCCCAAACAGCTTCAGACCGGCTGCCGCATCCGCGCGCGAAGCAGATCGATCACGTCGCGCATGGCGCGCGTCACCCGCTTGTCGCGATGGTAGGCGGCCTGAATCGGGCGGACGATCTCGAGCCCGTCGATGCGCAGCTCGACGACGCCCCGGGTCCGAAGGGCATCTCGCGCAGCCCGACGCGGAACGAAGGCAATGCCGAGACCCGCTGTCGCCGCGTGGACGAGCGCCTCCGGCGAGGGCAACTCGAACGCTTGAGCGACCCGCGCGCCTCGTCGGGCGAGGGCGGCCGAGACTGCCGCCTGCGTGCCGCTGCCCTGCTCTCGTCCGAGCAGCGGCCATCGCGACAGATCGTCGATGCGGGCGCGCCGCGTGCGGCCGAGTAGTGTCGGCGAGCCGATGGCCATGATCCGATCTTGTCCAAGCGTCACCTCGAAGAGCTCATCGTGGTTGAAGCGCGCCCCAGCAATTCCGAGATCCAGCTCGTTCGCAAGGAGCGCGCGCTCGATCTCGGCCGAGTTGGCGATACGGAACGCAAGCTTCACCTGCGGCAAATCGGAGCGGAAGCGGCCCAGGACCTCGGGCACAAGGTAGATACCCGGCGTCGTGCTTGCACCGACGCGCAGGCTTCCCGCCTCTCCGCTCGCGAGCGCCCGCACCGCCTCGGTCGCCCGGTCGATCGCTGCGAAGATCCTGCCGGCCTCGACCGAGAGCGCCTGGCCCGCGGGCGTGAGGTAGATGCGCCGGCCGATCCGTTCGAAGAGCGCCGTTCCCAGCTCCTCTTCGAGGTGGGCGACCTGCTGCGAGACTGCGGGTTGCGACAATCCCAGCCGCTCCGCCGCACGCCCGAAGTGGAGCGTGGCGGTGACCGCCTGGAACGTGCGCAGTCGGTCCAGGTTCATCGTTCCAACTTATCAAAAGCATTCGCTGGGCAGCCTTGGTCGCTCCCGTCGAACGCGGCATGCTGTGGGCGGTCATCGAGCAGGAGGTAACGGCATGAGGTTCCTCTACATCGGCTCGCACGGGTCGGAGGATCCGACCCGGGCGGGATTGATCTTCCTGATGGCAAAGGGCGCGAAGGAAGCGGGCCATGACGTCGAGGTGGCGCTTCAGGGTGACGCGGTCGTCCTCTTCAACGATACCGTGGCGCAGAACGTACAGCCGGTCGGGCTGCCGCCCGTCAAAGAGCTGCTCGCGTTCTGCAGGGAGAACAAGATTCCGGTCTATGGCTGAGGCGCCTGCTGCCGCGCCCGTGCGGTCGCGGAGGAGCAGGTCAGGCCGTGGTCCGGCTCCGGATTCTTCACCCCGAAGCTGCTGGCGGAGAAAGTAGCCGCCGCCGACCGAGTGGTCACGAGCTGATCACGCGGGGCGCCCTTCCTTACGCGGGCGCCTTCCAAGGAGCACCGATGATCTTCCAACCCTTCTATTCGATCGAGGGCGGCTGCGCCTCGTACGTGTTCGGCTGCGGGACCGCAGGCCTCTGCGCTGTTGTCGACCCGCGCGAGTCGCAGGTCAACTCTTACAGTAGCTTCGCCAGCGCGAAAGGAATGCGCATCGCGCGCATCATCGAAACGCACGTGCACGCCGACCACCGATCCGGCGGCCGCGCGCTCGCCGCCGCGACCGGTGCGGTCTATCATCTGCACGGGGCCGCTGATGTGGCCTTCCCGTTCGAGCCACTCGGGGATGGGCAGGTGCTCGAGCTGGGGAACACGCTCATTCGGGTCCTGCATACCCCCGGGCACACGCCGGAGAGCATCGCGCTGCTTGTCACCGATTTGCGGCGCGGCCCCGAGCCTTGGTTCGTCCTGACTGGGGATACACTCTTCGTAGGCGCCGTCGGACGCCCCGACCTGCCGGGCGAGAAGGAGCGGAACGCTGCGGCGCTCCACGCCTCGATTCACGACAAGCTGCTCTCGCTTCCCGGCGAGTTGGAGATCCACCCTGCCCATTTCTCAGGCTCGGCTTGTGGCGCCGGTCTGAGCGGGAAACCCAGCAGCACCCTGGCGTTCGAGAAGCGCTGGAACCCAGTCCTCTCGATGGACCGCGAGAACTTCGTGGCGCACGTCACGCGCGGCGTCCCAGCGCCGCCGCCAGAGATCGAGTCAACCCTCCGCTTCAACCAGGGGCGCGTGCCATGAAGAGCGCCGAGCCGGAGACGGTGCACGACACCGGCATCCGACTAGGCCTCGGGCCGAACCTCGCACAGTTCACGTTGCTCGTGGTCGTGAACGCCTTCGTCGGTGCGATGGTCGGTCTCGAGCGAACGATCCTCCCGGCGATCGCGGAGAGGGAGTTCCACCTCGCTGCGAGGGCCGCAGTCCTTTCATTCATCGTGGTATTCGGCGTCGTCAAGGCGCTGACGAACTATTTCGCCGGCCGGCTCTCGGATTCCGTGGGCCGAAAGGCGGTCCTCGTAGCCGGTTGGCTCGTTGCGGTCCCGGTCCCCTTCCTGCTCATGTGGGCGCCGTCCTGGAGTTGGGTGCTCTTCGCCAACGCGCTCCTCGGCGTCAGCCAGGGCCTCACCTGGTCGACCACCGTCATCATGAAGATCGACCTCGCCGGGCCCGAGCGACGCGGTCTTGCGATGGGGTTGAACGAGTTCGCCGGCTACGGTGCCGTCGCGCTGGCTGCGCTCGCGACCGGCTACGTGGCGGCCGCCTACGGCCTCCGGCCCCAGCCGTTCTACCTGGGCATCGGGTTCGCGGCGGCGGGTCTTCTGCTCTCCGCGGCGCTGGTCCGCGAGACGCGCGCCCATGCCCGCCTCGAAGCCGAGGACCGGCCGACCGCGCACCAAGAAGCGACGCTCTCGCAGCGAGAGGTCTTTGTTCGCACGTCGTTCCGCGACCGCGACCTCTCGTCGATCAGCCAGGCCGGCTTGGTGAACAACCTCAACGATGGGATGGCGTGGGGGCTCTTTCCGCTCTTGTACGCGGCAGCGGGGCTCTCCCTCGAACGCATCGGATGGCTCGCCGCCATCTATCCCGCGGTGTGGGGCGCAGGTCAGCTCTTCACGGGTGCGCTCTCAGACCGGATCGGGCGCAAATGGCTCATAGCGGGCGGGATGTGGATCCAGGCGGCCGGCATCGCGCTCGTCGTATCGTCGGCGCATCTCGCCGGCTTCGCGATGGGCGCCGCGCTCCTCGGCGCAGGCACGGCGATGGTCTATCCGACGCTGCTGGCGGCCATTGGCGACGTCGCACACCCGATCTGGCGGGCGTCGGCCGTCGGCGTCTACCGGCTCTGGCGCGACCTCGGCTACGCGGTCGGCGCCCTGCTCGCGGGCGTGACCGCCGACGTGCTGGGCATCCATGCCGCGATCTGGGTCGTTGCCGCGGTGACGTTCGCGTCCGGCCTGGTAGTCGCTATCCGAATGCGCGAGACCCGCCCAAACCGGGATCGGCTTCTGGCTCACCAAGGATTGCAATCCGCCTCCCAAGATGACCGAGAGCCTCGGGAGCGAGGAAGGGATCGCGTGCGAATGAGAGAAGCCACATGAGAACCGTACAGCGCGGAACAGCGCCGATGGTATTGCTGGCTCTTGGCCTGGCAGCGCCGACCGTTGCACGAGCGCAAGCGCTGCAGCCGCGGAAGTCTCCCGTACTCCTGCTGCCGGTGTTGACGCTCGTGAGCGCACTGACGAGCTGCAATCAGTGCGGCATGACGGGTGGATCGATGATGAATGACCAAACGGTCTTCGCGACCAACGGCGAAACCATCTTCCGCACCGGCAAGAACCTGAAAGGCGTCGTACTCCAGGATCTGGACAGGTCCGAGATGAAAATGGCGCACTCCTGTGCAATGTGCCATGGCGCAAATGGAGCGGGCGGCATGATGATGATGATGCGGACCGTGCCATCGATTCGATTCAAGGATCTCTCTGACCCTGCCAAGCACTCGGTTCCTTACAACGAAGACCTCATCAAGCGCTTCTTGGATGAAGAGCTGAAAAGCGACGGATCCGTCGCCGTGACGGGCGTTGCCTGGAAGATGTCCGAGAAGGACAAGGATGATCTGATCGACTTCTTGAAGACGCTGTGACGCGAGCTCAAACGGTCCGGGACGTGCAGGACGATCCGAAGAGCGCGCCGAGCCCGTGCCGATCAACTCGCACAAGGAGTAACGACATGAAGGCGATCTTGATCGCCACCCTGCTCGCCGCGGCGCCCGCCGCGCGCACCATCGATCTTGCGGTGACCGACAAGGGATTCGAGCCCAGCAAGATCGAAGTAAAGAAGGGAGACCCAGTACACTCGTCGTAACGCGGAAGACCGACGCTACGTGCGCGAAGGAGCTGGTCATCCAGGACCAGGACCGCCGCTCCATCCGACGCTATCCAGGCTGGCCTGACTCGAGCTCGTAGATCATGCGCCACAGCCTGTCTGTGTGACCTCGCTCGACCAGCTCAATGGGCTTCAAGTCATCGAACGCTGGGTTCGGCGTGTCCAGCCAACGCGCGACGGCGTCTTGCGAAATGACGTGGAGCAGCGCCTCTTTGAGGCGTGCGGCCTCGGTGACCTTTCGGGCGATGCCTGGCGTGAATTCTGCTTCGTCGCTCTCGAGCGCCGCGATAGTCCGCGTGGAGTAGCCAGTGAGCCGCCCAAAGAGAGCCTGATTGAGGCCAAGTTCTTCCCGAAGCCTGACCACTTCCTGGCCGCGCCTCGGCTGCCCGCCTTGCGCCATGACCGGCCTCTTCGTGTCCCTGGCCCCCACCACAATACCCCTGGCGAAAGCGGTGGCGGACCCCTTGAATGCCGTCCTGCGACCACTCGTCTTCTTCGTCGGCATGAGTATAGTCTAGACGTGAGATGTTGCGCGCGCAAGTGCATGCACTTCTGCATGCATAGCCGCCAGTACCCTGCCTCAGTGCCACAAGAGCCCACGTAGTCGCTCCAAGCCTCTAGCCTCGAGCCGACCCCCGCGCATCAAGACCCCTGGAAACACAACGAGATTCCTTCCGCCCCGGATCTCGGCTGAGGGCACGATCAACCCCTCTACGTCGAGCGCGGCAGCCAACCGCCCTATCGCTTGGGTGAGCGCCTCGTGACCCCGGTCGTTCGCTGCGCGCCAGTCGACCGCTCGTAGCGATTTCTGCGTCAGGCGCAGGTACCGCAGCGCGCGCCGGGCGCTGAGATCGAGCGTTCTCGCCAGCCGGACATCGAACGCCGCCTCTACTCGTGGAAGCTCCTTTATGACGCTTGCCCCATAGTACTTGGCCGCCGCGGCCACCTCCTTGTGAGCAACTTCGTATGTGGTGCTGGCGTAAAAGGTCGCGAGGCCGGGCGGGTTCCAGCGACCGCCCCAGTTGGCGGCTCCAGCCCCGCTGATCGCGTCGTCTGGACTCGAGTACTTGAGCCGCATCGCCCGATATACCGTCCCGGCGAATGGGAGCAGCCCGCGAGCTATCAAGGTCCGCAATGCATCTCGCAACGGAGCTTCAAGCTCGTACGGACGCAGCCGTCCCATCGGTCGTCACAGGTACCAAGACCAGGAGATGCTGAGGGGCAAGCTCAGCGCCCAGGTGCGCACGCTTCCGACGAGGAACTCGACACGCGGGGCGAGACCAATCGTGAAGTGATCCCCTGCCCACAGAAGCCTCCCGTTGGTCCAACTGGGCATCTCATGATGACACCGGCGGACCTCAAGTGGGCCAGCGGCCCGCCGGCGCTCCCTCCGGGCGCGACAATGGCCATCATCGAAGGAAGTCTGCAAAGCCCTGGGCCGTTCGTGGTGCGTCTTAGGTTTCCTGCCAACTACAAGATTCGGCCCCATTGGCATCCCATCGCGGTGTATGTAACGGTAATCTCCGGGACCTTCAACATGGGATTGGGAGATGAGTTAGATCAGACAAAAGGGAAGGCGTTGCCGGCTGGAAGCGTCACGACGATGCCTGCAGTGATCCATCATTTTGGATGGGCTTCAGAAGAGACAATTATCCAGCTCCATGGAGTTGGCCCATGGGACATAAAATA
>WNEY01003281.1_pt1 | contig 12112 bp, 11 predicted proteins | sample 5400531 | NCBI WGS metagenome assembly WNEY01 (sample SAMN13153338, study PRJNA577476) | soil metagenome | isolation source: 200 cm saprolite under Douglas fir tree site 1 | place: USA:California | collected 2015-04-18
CAGGAGCTCGGTGACGCCTTTGGCGGCGACGGTCGTATCGGGCACCTGGTACGCTCGGGTATGGCCCAAGTTTCGAAAGCAAGGCGCTCAAAGCGCTTCCGCCGGGGAGCTTCTATACCGAACCTCCCGGACGCATGCACTTTGCACAGACAGGCGCCGAGCCCGTGTACATCACAGGCGAGGTACGCGGACATCTTAAAGGCGGAGGACACCGAGGCCGCGCTGCGGAAGCCGGAGGCGTACCTCAACGAGCAGCCCACCCAGCGCAACGTTGTCGAGATGCCGAAGGCGCACGCGAAGTCGGCCGTTTTGGGAACCCTTACGTTTCACGTACGTTCTTTGCGGAATCGCCAGCAAACAGTGGTGGGCGCCGTAGGACTTGAACCTACGACTTCCATCATGTGAAGGATTCGGTTCTGGGGCTCCGGGGGAAGAATTGAAGGAATACCCTGGTATTCCGTCTGGTGCTATGATGTGTGCGCATGAAGATCGGGGTCTCCCTTCCCGAGGACCTGGTGGCATTCGCGGACGAGGCAGCCACGCGCCAGGGAACGTCCCGGTCCGCTCTTCTTGCGCGCCTGCTGCAGGCCGAGCGCGTACGCCAGCAGACCCAGGAATACTTGGATCGCCACGGCTGGGATGTCGTGGACGACGAAGCGGCTTGGCGCCGGTACCAGCGAAACCGGATGGCGCAGGAGTACCGTGACGACGAGTGGTGAGGAACTGCCTCGGCGCGGCGAGGTTTGGTGGGTTCGGGTCGACAAACGGCGGCCGGCGGTTGTCGTGCAGACGGACAAGGTCCGAGAGCCTCGCGTACGGTCGTTCCTGGTCGTTCCTCTCACGAGTCGCCTCCATCTGGAGGGACTGCCTGGCAATGTCCGTCTTGAGCGAGGCGATACGCGCCTGCCGAAACCTTCGGTCGCCAACGTCTACGACGTGCAGAAGGTCCTTCGGCCGGACTTCATGGAGCGTCTCGGTACCCTACCCGCCGCTCGACTGGCTTCCGTTGCCGACGGTCTGCGTCTCGTTCTAGATCTCTTCTGAGAAGAAGAGCACTCCACCCACGGGGACGAACTGCCCGGAAGCACACAGTTGTTGATGGATGGTGGGCGCTGTAGGACTTGAACCTACGACTTCCACCGTGTGAAGGTGGCACTCTACCGCTGAGTTAAGCGCCCGGCCGGAAAAGCAGTCTAGCGCGCCCCCGCGCGGACGGTCAAGGCCGGCCGGGGACCCTCAGCGCCAAGGCGGCGGCGTAGGCTCGGCCAGCGGCTCGCCGTAGCCGCCCTGATGCCACGAGCAGTATTCCTGGGGCTCCGTCCCCGCGATGAACGACTCCGAATACGTCGCGGGGCAGGACGGGGTGGCGAGCAGGCCCGTCTGCGGATCGATCTGCACGAAGACGATGTTGGCGGCGGGCACCGGGAACTGGCCGAGCTTCCGGCCGGCCAGCGCCCCCTTCATGAAGTCGACCCACATCGGCAGGGCGGCCTTCGCCCCCGAGAGGTTGATCGGGGTGTTGTCGTCGTAGCCCACCCACACGACGCAGAGTATCTCCGGGGTGTAGCCGGCGAACCAGGCATCGCGCAGGTCGTTGGTGGTGCCGGTCTTGCCCGCGGCGTCCGCGTCCGGAGGCAAGCCCATGGAGCGCGCGGCGGCCGCGGTTCCGTTGATCAGGACGGTGCGTAACATGTTCGTGATCAGGTACGCCGACTCGGGATGCACGACGCGAGGGGCGGACGAAGAGTGCTGCTGCAGCGTGGCGTCGTGCTCGTCGATGACGCTGAGCACGGTGGCGGGCTCGACCTTCAGGCCGCCGGTGGCGAGCACGTTGTAGGCCGCGGCGATCTCGAGCGGCGTGGCCTCGAACGCGCCGAGCGCCACCGCGGGGTAGGGCTGCACCTGGTCGGGCATGCCCAGCTTCTTGTTCCAGAGGCTGGCGACGCGGTCGTAGCCCACCATCTCCGCGACCTTCACGGTGGCGTTGTTGAGGCTGTGGTTCAGCGCCTTCCGCAGGGTCACGTAGCCCAGGTACTTGTCTTCGTAGTTCTCGGGGCGGTAGTCGCGGTTGCCGAAGATGAAGGTCGTGGGCGCATCCTCCACCACGGTCGCCGGCGTGATCGGAGGCAGGCTGGGGTCGTCGAAGGTCGCCTCGAACGCGGTGAGGTAGACGAAGGGCTTGAACGTGCTGCCGGGCTGGCGCTTGGCCTGGGTGGCGCGGTTGTACTGGCTCGTCCCGTAGGAGCGGCCACCCACCAGCGCGAGCACCGCCCCCGTGCTCGGCTCGAGCGCGATGAGCGCGCCCTGTACCGGCTCCTCGCTGCGCTTGCGGCGGATCATCTTCTCGACCCGGTCGAGGCCCGAGCTGAGCACCTGCTGGGCCAGGATCTGCAGGGGCAGGTCGAGGCTCGTGTAGATCGTCAGGTTCTGGGTGGCGAGGTCCTTCTCGTCGTAGCGCTGCGCGAGCTGCGACTTGACGAGGTCGATGAAGTACGGTGCCTCGGCGGTGTCGATGGAAGGGGCCTCGATCTTGACGGGCTCGGCCATCGCCTTGTCGGCGGTGGCCGCGTCGATGAAGCCCGATTCCACCATCGCCCTCAGCACCTGGTTGCGCCGTTCCATGGCCCGCTGGGGGTGGCGGTAGGGGTTGAAGGGATTCGGGGACTGGATCATCCCCGCCAGCAGCGCCGACTCCGCGAGCGTGACGTTGCCCACGTCCTTGTGGAAGTACATCCGGGCCGCCTCGCCCACCCCGTGGATCGAGAACGATCCCACCTGGCCCAGGTATACCTCGTTCAGGTACAGCTCGAGTATGTCCTTCTTGTCCGCGCGCCGCTCGAGCACGAAAGCGAGCAGCGCCTCCTGCAGCTTGCGCCGCATCGCCCGCTCGGGCGTGAGGAAGAAGTTCTTCACGAGCTGCTGGGTGATGGTGCTTCCGCCCTGGATGTAGCTCTCGGCCCGCGCGTTGCGCAAGGCGGCGGCGACGATGCGGATCGGGTCGAGGCCGGGATGGCTGAAGAAGCGCCGGTCCTCGATCGCGAGCACGGCCTTGACCAGATGGTCAGGCAGCTCTTCGTACTTGATGATCCGCTTCTTCTCGCGGCTGTCGTCGAAGAGATAGGTGATGAGCTCGGGCTCCAGCGTCACCTGCGGGTAGATCCGCTTGGAAGAGAGCCCCCGCATCTCGCGGATCGCCTTCTTCTCGAAGCTCACCGCCACCGGCTCGCCGGGCGCGTCCGCGACCGGTCGCGGGGTGAAGACGACCGTCCGCGCGCCCACCACGAACTCCCCCGGCGCGTCGGGGACGTCGTTCTTCTGCTCGTAGCGGAGGCCGTTCAGGATCTTGACCAGGTCGTCGCCGGCCAGCGGCAGCCCGGTGCGCAGGACGACCGGCCGCGCGTAGATTCGGGCCGGCACCATCCACCGCTCGCCGTGCAGCCGGCGGTCCACCATCACGCTGTAGCGCAGGTAGTAATAGATGAGGATCGAGGACCCGATCACGACGGGGAGCGTGAGCACGGTGAGAAGGGCGAGGACGAGCCGGAGCCGCTGCGGGGAGTAGGTATGGCCGCGGGAGCCCGTGGGCGCGATGCGACGGCTGGGATTTCCCACGCGTTTTCGATTATAGCCCGTTGACGCGCCGGCCCCGGCGCGGCTACCGTCTGCGCGTGTCCGGCGCCCGCGCGGCATTGACCGCGTTCCTCGTGACGTGCGTCGCCGCTCCGGCGCTCGCCCAGACCCGGCCGCTCCTCACCGAAGAGGCGACGACCGCTCCCTCCGGCCGCATCGTGCTCGAAGCGGGCGCGGACGCGATCCGCGCGGAGCCGAACTTCCTCACCGGGCGCGCGCGCGACCGGTACGACCTGCCCGTGCTCCGTCTCGTCTTCTCGCCCGCCGGCAACGTGGAGGTGGACGTCGAGTGGGTCGGCCGCGTCATGGCGCGCAACGACCGCGACTTCGGCAACGTCTCGGACTGGGGGGACGTCACGCTGCGGGCCAAGGTGCGCCTGGTGCAGGAGACCGCGGGACGTCCCGCCCTGGCCGTCCGCTTCGGCGTGACGCTGCCCGAGACGAGCTTCGGCAACGGCCTCGGCCCCAATACGCTGCGAATGGCCGCGCAGCTCCTGCTGACGAAGACGGTGGGCGGGCTCGTCCTCCATGCCGACGCGGGCCTCGGCCTCTTCGACGAGGTGCTGCGCCCCCACGAGCAGCGCGACTTCCTCGTCTACGGCGTGGCCGTCGTACGCGAGCTGGGCCGGGGCGCGGCGATGGTCGCCGAGGTGGCGGGGCGCGCCGGCAAGGGCGCGCCGGGAGCCGAGGCGCGGGCGGAAGCGCGCGCGGGCGTGCGTCTGGGACGTGGCCGCCTGCGGGCCGACGCGGCCGTGCGCCGCGGCCTTGCCGCCGCCGACGGCGCCTGGGGCCTCACCGCCGGGTTCACGTGGGTGGCGCGCTCGGAGAGATAGGACCCTCACCCCTGCCCCTCTCCCGCCAGGGAGAGGGGATCCCCGCTAGCGGGGGAGGGGGTTCTGCGTATCGTCGAGCGACCAGCGCTCGACGTCGTCCAGGCGCGCGAGGAGAAGCCGGTGCGTCTGTGGGTCGAATCCCTCGGGCGGTGCGGGATCGCGTGCCCGCATTTGCGCCGCCAGCGCTTCGAGTCGCGTCCGAACGCGGCGGTCCGCCTCGCTGGCCGCGGCCGCTGCGACCTCGGCGGCGGCCGCCCGCACCGCGGTGGGGTAGCGGCCGGCTCGCTTCAGCGCCCCGCGCCAGCGCTCGTAGACGATCCGGCCCACCCAGTGGTATTCCTCGGGCGTCATCCGCCCGGCGACGTACGCGTCCAGCTCGCCGGTCACCATGTCGCTGACGCCTTGGATGATGTCGGGAACCTGCCTCAGCTCCTCCAGCGACCGGACGTGCTTTCGGGGGAGACGGTCGAGATGGGGATCGGCGGTGCGGCGGGCCGCGTCGACGCGTCGCCTGACCTCGAAGAAGCGGTCGAGCTGCTCGGCGGTGAGTGTATCGGCCGCGGGCCTCTTCCAGTTGGTCTGCGCCTCCATCTGCTCGAGCCGGGTCTGGCTCTGCTTCATGCGCGAGATCGGCTGCACCATGCGGAGACCCGGCGCGATCACCCTCGGCACCAGGACCACGCAGACGGCGGCCAACGCCATGAACACGACGAGCAGCGGTACAACGAGCTTCTTCAGCCCACCACCTCGACCCGGACGCGGCCGGTGCCGGGACCGATGAGGCCGATGGCCCGGGCCGCGGCCTTCGACACGTCGATGACGCGCCCCTTGTGGTTGGGAAAGCGGTCGTTGATCCGCACCACGATGCTGCGGTGGGTCGACAGCAACGTCACCTTCACCCGGGTGCCGAAGACGAACGTGGCGTGGGCGGCGGTGAGCGCCTCCTGGTCGTAGACCTCGCCGCTCGACGTGCGGTTGCCGTGGTAGCCGGGGCCGTACCAGGAGGCGACGCCCTCCTCCACGAAGCCGACGGGAGGCGCAAACGACGGCGGGAAGCGGTAGTGGTAGTGGTGAGCGCAGCCGGCGAGCAAAGCCCCGGCGGCCAGCACCGCCGCCCCGTGCTTCATGAGATCGTGTGCACCCGGATCATGTTGGTGGTGCCGGCGGTGTGGCTCTGGCCGCCGAGCATGAGGACGACGTCGCCGGGACCGGCGAGCTTCTTTCGCTTCAACAGCTCCTCCGCCTCCAGGACCATCTCGTCCGTCGTCCGCGCGATGCCCGACTTGAGCGGGACGACCCCCCACCAAAGCGCCAGCCGCCGGCAGGTGTCCTCGTCGTAGGTGATGGCCGCGATGGGCGACCGGGGCCGGTACATCGAAACGAGGCACGCGGTCGAGCCCGAGGCGGTGAAGGCGACGATGAGCTTGCACTCCAGCTCTTCCGCCACCATCGCCGCCACGCGGGACAGGCTGCGGGCCACCAGGCGGGTGGACTTGGGATTGGCCCGCCGCCGCACCGGGTCGCGCTCGCTGAGGTGCTCCTCCGTGTAGACGGCAATGCGGGCCATCGTCTCGACCGCCTCCACGGGATAGCGCCCGGCCGCGGTCTCCGCGGACAGCATCACGGCATCGGTCCCGTCCACGATGGCGTTGGCCACGTCGGAGGCTTCGGCCCGCGTCGGCCGGGGACGCTCGACCATGCTCTCCAGCATCTGGGTAGCGGTGATGACGGCCTTGCCCGCGGCGTTGGCCATCTGGATGATCCGCTTCTGCAGCGTGGGCACCTCCTCGGTGGCCAGCTCCACGCCGAGGTCGCCCCGCGCCACCATCACGCCGTCGGCCGCGGCCACGATCGCGCCGAGGTCCTCCACTGCTTCACGCTTCTCGATCTTCGCGATGACCGGCGCCGTGCCGCCCAGGGCGGCGATGGCGGCGCGCGCCTGCTCGACGTCGGCGGCCTGCCGCACGAACGAGAGCGCGACGTAGTCGACGCCGTTCTTGATGCCGAGGGCCAGGTCGCGGCGGTCCTTGTCCGTCAAGGCGGGGGCGGAGATCTTCACGCCGGGGAGGTTCATGCCCTTGTTGGGCTTGAGGAGGCCCCCGTGGACGACCTCGCACTCCACCAGCTTGTCCGTCGTGCGGGCCACCCTCAGCTCGAGGTTGCCGTCGTCGAGGAGAATGCGGTCGCCGGGGCGGACGTCGGCGGGCAGCGCCGGGTAGGTCGTGGAGATGATGGAGCCGTCGCCCTCCACCGACTCATCGGTCGTGATGAGGATCCGGGCCCCGTCCGCCAGCGACACCGGCTGGCCGCCGCGCAGCCGGCCGGTCCGGATCTTGGGGCCCGACAGGTCCTGCAGCACGGCGATGGGCCGGTCCAGAGCGGCGGAGATCTCCCGCACCGCGCGCATCACCTGCACGTGGTCCTCCGGCTCGCCGTGGGAGAAGTTCAGGCGCACGACGTCGACCCCGGCCCGGACGAGGCGCTCCAGGACCGGCCGCTCGCGGGAGACGGGGCCGATCGTGGCGACGATCTTGGTGCGCCGCATTGCGACAGAGTATAATCCGCGGCTATCCTCGTTCCCATTTCTGATGAGACAGCACTGAAATGCTTCCCAACTACGTCCCCATCCTGATCCTCGGCGCCGTCGCCCTCGGTTTCTCGGTGTTCACCCTCGTCCTGTCCCATCTCCTGGGCCGGCCGCGCCCCACCGCCGCGAAGAGCGAGGTCTACGAGTGCGGCATGCCTCCCATCGGGACGGCGCGCGAGCGCTTCCCGATCAAGTTCTACCTCGTCTGCATGATCTTCATCCTCTTCGACGTGGACGCCGCCTTCTTCTATCCCTGGGCCCTCGTCTTCCGCGAGCTGGGCGTCTTCGGCTTCGTGGAGATGCTCGTCTTCGTCGGGCTCCTGGGCAGCGGCTTCGTCTACGCCTGGAAGGTCGGGGCGCTGGACTGGTAGGCATGGAGCTCAACCCCGACCGGAGGAAGAAGTTCGACGAGATCTTGAAGCGCTACCCGGTGAAGCGCTCCGCCATCCTGCCGCTTCTCCACCTGCTCCAGGAGCAGGAGGGCTGGCTCTCGACCGAGGCCCTCGAGTACGCCGCCTCCCTCCTCGAGCTGAGCCCGGCCCAGGTCCACGACGCCGCGACCTACTACACGATGTACCGCTTCAAGCCCGAGGGGCGGCACCACCTCGAGTTCTGCACGAACCTGTCGTGCGCGCTCTACGGCGCGGACGAGCTGATCGCGGAGACGTGCCGGCGCCTGGGCGTGAAGGAGGGCGAGACCACCGCCGACGGGAACTTCACCGTGCACCGCGTCGAATGCCTGGCCGCCTGCGGCGGCGGGCCCGCGGTGCAGGTGGATGGGCGCTGGATCGAGAACGTCACCCCCGCCGACCTCGATCCGATCCTCTCCGGCAAGCTGACCCGCCGACCCTTCGCGTGGCCGAAGAGCCCGGGCGAGGCGGTGATCCTCCGCAACGTGTGGAAGGAGAACTCCGCCTCGATCGACGTGTACAAGGCGGGCGGCGGCTACGCCAGGCTCAAGGACTTCCTCTCGATGAAGCCCGAGGACATCGTCGAGACGGTCAAGAAGTCCAACCTGCGGGGCCGCGGCGGCGCGGGGTTCCCCACGGGCATGAAGTGGGGCTTCCTGCCCAAGGACAACCCCAAGCCGCGCTATCTCCTGGTCAACGCCGACGAGAGCGAGCCGGGGACGTTCAAGGACAGGCTCATCATCGAGAACGACCCCCACCAGCTCATCGAGGCCTCCGTCGTCTCCGCCCATGCCATCCGCTCCAAGGTCTGCTACATCTACATCCGGGGCGAGTTCCACGAGGGCATCCAGATCTTGGAGAAGGCGGTGGCGGACGCCTACGCCGGCGGCTACGCGGGCAAGAACATCCTCGGCACCGGCGTGGATGTCGACGTCTACGTCCACGGCGGCGCGGGGGCCTACGAGTGCGGCGAGGAGACGGCGCTCATCGAGAGCCTGGAGGGCAAGCGGGGCCAGCCGCGGCTGAAGCCGCCCTTCCCGGCCACCCAGGGCGTCTATGGCTGCCCGACGATCGTCAACAACGTCGAGACGATCGCCTGCGTGCCCCTCATCCTGGAGCGCGGCGCGGAGTGGTTCGCGGCCCAGGGCAGCGAGAAGAACGGCGGGCCCAAGCTCTACTGCGTGAGCGGCCACGTGAAGCGCCCCGGCACCTACGAGGCGCCGATGGGCAAGGTCACCTTGCGGCAGCTCATCTACGACGCGGGCTACGGCGGCGGGATGCGCGACGGCCGCAAGCTGCGGGCGGTGGTCCCGGGCGGCTCGTCGACCCCCGTCCTCACCGACACCGAGATCGACGTGGCCATGGACTTCGACAGCCTGGCCAAGGCCGGCTCCATGCTGGGCTCGGCGGGCACCATCGTCATGGACGACTCGACGTGCATGGTGTGGATGGCCCGCAAGCTGACCTATTTCTACAAGCACGAGTCGTGCGGCAAGTGCTCGCCCTGCCGGGAGGGAACCGGTTGGATGCTGCGCCTCCTCGACCGAATCGAGGAGGGCGCGGGCAGCGAGCGCGATCTCGACATCCTCTGGAACGTGTGCGACTCCATCGCGGGCAAGACGCTGTGCCCCTTCGGCGACGCCGCCATCGCCCCGCCCCAGTCGACCCTGAAGAAGTTCCGCGACGAGTACGAGTACCACGTGCGCGAGAAGCGCTGCTGGCGTCACGTCGCGAAGACGTTCGCCGAAGCCCAGGCCCTCGCCAGCCAGGCGGTGAGCCGATGAGCCTTTCAACGCGGAGAACGCGGAGAACGAGGGAGAGGTCGCGGAGAAAGGACGTCATATCGACACCTCCGCGTCCTCTTCGTTTTCCTCCGCGTCCTCCGCGTTAAGAAGCAATGACGCCGGTTCAGCAGGAGTTGCTCATCGCCACGGTCAAGGTGGTGGTGTTCTTCAACCTCTTCCTCGCGCTCTTCTCGGGGATGACGTACGTCGAGCGGCGGCTGCTGGCGTTCATGCAGTTCCGCCTGGGGCCCAACCGCGTGGGCCCCTTCGGCCTCCTGCAGCCGGTGGCCGACGGCATCAAGCTCTTCTTCAAGGAAGAGGTGATGCCCGAGGGCGCGAACAAGTGGGCCTTCGTGGCCGCTCCGGCCCTCGCGATCGTGACCGCGTTCCTGTCGATCGCCGTCGTCCCCTACGGACCTACCGTGCACCTGTTCGGCCGGGACATCCCGTTGCAGATCGCCGACCTCGACGTGGGCGTGCTCTTCCTCTTCGCGATCTCGTCGCTCAGCGTCTACTCGATCGTGATGGCGGGCTGGGCGGCCAACAACAAGTACACCCTGCTCGGAGGCCTGCGCTCCTCGGCGCAGATGTTCTCCTACGAGCTGTCGCTCGGGATGTCATGGGTCGGGGCCATCATCCTCGCCGGCTCCTTCCGGATCTCCGACATCGTGGCGAGCCAGGCGGGGCCCTGGGGGATGCTGCACTGGAACTTCCTCCGCCAGGGCCTGGGGTTCCTCGTCTACCTGGTCGCGGCGACGGCGGAAGTGAACCGCACCCCCTTCGACCTGCCGGAGGCGGAGACGGAGCTGGTGGCCGGCTTCCACACCGAGTACTCCTCGATGCGCTTCGCCCTGCTCCAGATGGCGGAGTACGTGAACATGATGACGGTGGCGGCGGTGGGGGCCAGCCTCTTCTTCGGCGGCTGGCTGGCCCCGGTGCCCGCGCTCCAGCACGTCTTCGGCCGCGACATCGGCCTGCTGTGGTTCCTGCTCAAGATGGGGGCGGGCCTCTTCTTCTTCATCTGGCTGCGGGGGACCGTGCCCCGCTTCCGCTACGACCAGCTGATGAGCTTCGGATGGAAGGTGCTGCTTCCCCTGGCCACCCTGAACATCCTGGCCACCGCCGCGTGGATCACGTTCAAGTGACGCTCGACGCGATCCTCTTCTACGTCTTCGCCGCCGTCGCCGTCGGCTCCGCGCTCGTGGTGGTGGGCCAGCGGCATCCCACCTATAGCGCCTTCGCCCTCATCGTCACGCTGTGCTCGCTGTCGGCGGTGTTCGGCCTGCTCGGCGCGCCCTTCATCGCCGTGCTCCAGGTCGTCGTGTACGCGGGCGCCATCATGGTGCTCTTCCTCTTCGTGCTGATGCTCCTCCGCGTGACGCGCGAGGAACGCCCCGCCGGCGGGGGGTGGGCCCTGAAGGCGACCGCGATCGGCCTGGGCGCGGTGCTCGCGGCGCAGGTGGGGTCGGTGCTGGCGACGGTGGCGCGGGGGACCGGCGTCCCCGGTTTCAACGCGTCGACGGTCAGCGTCGCGCGACTGCTGTTCTCGCCGGCCTACCTCTACGTCTTCGAGGCCAGCTCCATCCTCATCCTGGCCGCGCTGGTGGGAGCGGTGGCCCTGGCCAAGAGAGAGTTGTGACCACCGGGGCGGACCTCGTCACTCCCGCGCTGCTGCTCAGCCTGGGACTGTTCGTCATCGGTGTCGTGGGCGTGTTCCTGCGCCGCAACGTGATCACCGTGTTCATGTGCGTCGAGCTGATGCTGAACGCGGTGAACCTGGCCTTCGTGGCGTTCAGCCGGTGGCGCGGGACGCTCGACGGGCAGGTGCTCGTGTTCTTCGTCCTGACCGTGGCGGCGGCGGAGGCGGCGGTGGGCCTCGCGATCATCATCGCCGCCCAGCGCAACAAGGACACGTTGGACCTCGACGCCTTCAACCTCCTGAAGTGGTAGCGATGGCGAAGCTCCTCAGCATCGACGTCCTGCCCTTCCTCGCCCTCTTCCTGCCGCTCGGCGGGTTCCTCGTGCTTTCGCTCTTCGAGCCGGGCATCCGCCGGGACCGGGAGGAGAAGGGCGCGGCCCTCCTGGCCTGCGCGACCGTGGTCGTGTCCTTCTTGTGCCTGCTCTGGACCGCGCTCCACGTGAACGAGGCCGCCCAGAGCCTCGTGGCGTTCCGCCTCCAGTACAACCTGCCGCCGCGGGCCACCCCGTACATGCCCTACCAGCCCTTCATCGGCTTCGACTGGATCGACGTGTCCGGCGTCCACGTCCCGTTCGCCCTGCTCATGGACCGCCTGACGTCGATCATGACGCTGATCGTGACCGGCGTCGGCTCCCTCATCCACATCTACTCGGTCGGCTACATGGCCCACGACGAGGACCGGGTCCGCTACTTCTCCTACCTGAACCTCTTCACGTTCTTCATGCTCCTCCTGGTCATGGCGGGCAACCTGCCCGTGATGTTCATCGGCTGGGAGGGCGTGGGGCTGTGCTCCTACCTGCTCATCGGCTTCTGGTACAAGAAGAAGAGCGCCGCCGACGCCGGCAAGAAGGCTTTCATCGTGAACCGGATCGGGGATGCCGGCCTCATCCTGGGGATGATCGCCGCCTTCCATTCCTTCGGCACCTTCGACACGTTCGCGCTGACGGAAGGGGCGGGCGCGCTCCAGCCCGAGAAGTGGGGGGAGTTCGGGCCGGTGACGGTGGCGGCGCTGCTGCTGTTCGTCGGCGCGTGCGGCAAGAGCGCGCAGATCCCCCTGCACGTCTGGCTGCCCGACGCGATGGAGGGCCCGACCCCCGTCTCCGCGCTCATCCATGCCGCGACGATGGTCACTGCCGGCGTCTATATGGTGGCGCGGCTGGGCCCGCTCT
>WNEY01003283.1_pt1 | contig 12110 bp, 12 predicted proteins | sample 5400531 | NCBI WGS metagenome assembly WNEY01 (sample SAMN13153338, study PRJNA577476) | soil metagenome | isolation source: 200 cm saprolite under Douglas fir tree site 1 | place: USA:California | collected 2015-04-18
CGGTTGCTATGAGACCGAGGCGGAACGGAACAGGTCGATGCAGAAGACGCGGATAAATGTCATAGATCTCCTTACTGCCTTGGGCACTGGAGTTATAAAGTTGCTCCGTTACCGAAGGTAAAAGGAGAACCAGCCAGACTGCGACAAGAATTGATAACACGAAAGAAATCAGTGTGGCGACAACCCATTTGCGGGCAATGGGCGGGACACCGTCCTTCACGAGAGAGCCTAAGACGGCAATGGCCCCAGTTTGAATGCCTGTCACCCAAATGGCCCAATCTTTTATCAACTTGACAGCTTCCAAAAGGTAAGAAGGATTATCCATAGCACATCCTTCGGGCCTACCGCCCACGCCTCACCAGGATGAAGCGATCGTCCTGGGTGATGCAGACATCCGTCTCAATGGCGTTGGCACCCAGCTCGATGGCTTTGGCAAACGCGGCAATGGTGTTCTCTGGGGCAAACATCGCTGCACCGCGATGCCCGATGAGGTAGAAGTCATGTGGCATCGGTCGTCCAGACGGTGGTGGCGCAAACCATCCCCAGATGGCGCGGCTGATACGGTGTAGCGGATTCGCATATCCCAGATAGGCCATGGTGCTCCTACATGGTGCTTGACGCCCATGGTAAGGCAAAGCGATCCAGTGTGTCGAACACGCCACCGGGTTGATGCAGTCCTCGCATCTCAATCTCCAGCCGCGTTGGCAACGGCGTGAGCATGAGAAAGTGAAAGCCGCGCACGGGCGGACCGCCAAAGCAGTCATCCGTATGGCGCCGGCGCCGGCCCGTGGCGAGTTTGATCCGTGGCCCACCGCCCCCCGTGACCAGGAACGTCTTGCCAGCGCGTGCGAAGCGCTCGTAGCTGTGCACATGTCCCGCCACCATGAGTAGGGTTTTGCGCGCCTCCTCAAAGGGCGGCACGAAGGCGCGCTGGACCACGCGATCGTCCGGTGTCAGAGAGCTGTTCGTATACGGAGGATGGTGTAGCAGGACGAGGACGCCCAGAATCTCAGCCATCTGCTCGAAGCGCTGGAGCTCGTGCCTGTACCATCCGATCTGCTCGCGCCACTGTGCAGCGGGGAGCCGGCCCATGTTCGAATCGAGAAAAACGAGTCCCAACGGCCCGTAGATTCTCGAAAACCAATGCCGCCCACCGAGATGCGGAAAACGCCTAAAGAAGTGGGCCAGCGCGGGTCGCCGCCGAATCCCGTAGTCATGGTTCCCCAAGAGGGGCAGGATGGGCACCCGGGCATGACACAGGGGTGTCGCCAGCTGGTCGAACCCTGCCCAGTGCGTGGCGGACGAACCACGGAAGACCAGATCCCCCACAATGGCCAGAAAGTCCGGGGCTTCCGTGGCGATCTGCTGGATGAGCTGGACCCGTTCCTGGGCATTGGACTTGCGCCAGAACTCCATCCGTGAGGTGGACTGGAGGTCGCCGACAATGGCGAAGCGCCCCCTCTGGTAGTGAATCATCTCGCCTTCGAACTGTCGCGGTGAGGCCATGCGAGCACCGGCGAACCGCCGCTTCAGCACCTCAAGCACTCTGCCGGGTGCTGAGAGACGCCGCGGCAGACCCGTGAGGCGGGTAATCTCTGCATGCATAGACTTTCCTGGGCAGTGATGATCAGCAACTGTATATGAAAAGCGCGTATCCACGGGTGGACGAGTCCACCCCTGAAAGGCGTGGATACACCATGCAAGAGCATACCGTTATTGCGTCCCAGAAGCCACCGGCAACAGAATGAGTAATAGAACCGGAGGAGGGAGCGGTGCGGACGTCACGACCGCCTGGAAGGGGAGATAAAGCCCCCCTTCGGCGGCGCTATTACCGTGCAATAATCACCTCCACGCGCCGATTTTGCAGACGTCCAGCCTCAGTAGTATCAAGACATCACCCAGGGTGAGCACCACGCCCCGCTGCATCTCCCGAGCATTCGCCTTAAGGGCGGCCAGCTCCGGCGCTAATTAGCGCATCCCGGGGGTCACCGAGCGGACTTGCTGATAGGCCTGGTCAGCTTCCCGCTGGGCCCGTTCGGCCTCACGCGTGCGCGCGTCAAGGAGCACACGCTCACGCTCGGCACTGAGATGCGCTAGCTCGTCCTCAGCCATCTTTTTTTCGGCCGCGGCACGGGCGACCTCAACACGCCGCTTCGCCACGGCGGCCAGGTTCTGCACTTCCCTGACATTCTTGTCCTTCTCCCAGGTCTGTTCGGCCCGACGAACGGCCTCTTCGGCTTCACGCAAGGCGACCGGAGCGTTGGTCGCCACCTGCGGGTCTTGCTGCGCTTGCGCATACGCCGTACGGGCCTCCTCCAGCGCCACGGGGCGCGCCGGGATCGTACTACATCCCAGGCCCACGAGGCTCATCCCCACCGCAGTACTCATCGCCAGACCCAACAACACGTACTTCCTGAGTGCTCTTCTCATGGTCCTGTCCCCCTTGCTGTCCATTACCTGCTCCGCAAGGCTTGCTGGTCTGCCTCGCGACGAAGGTCTTCGACGCTGTGCTGGAGTTCTGTGGCGGCCTGACGAGCCTGCGCCGCCTCCCCCATGGCTTCCGCCAGTTGGGCATTGACCATGGCGCGTTCTGCCAGGCGACGAGCTTCCGCATAATCCTTCCTATTCATGGCTTGCTGCGCGGCGGCCAATTGTTCTCTGGCCGTATACAGCTCCAAGCTGGCATATTCCGGCGCTTTACTCTTGTCGGCCTGTTTCACTGCCAGCTCCGCCTGTGAAAGTTGTGTAAGCGTTGCCGTCGGCGGTCTGCCCGCACAACCACTGAGTCCTACCACGCCACAGAGCAGGAGAAATCGTATCAGCGCTTTCTTGCTTGCCATAGGTCATCCCTTTCCTAGCCAGCAGCAGTCCCTAGACGCGACGCAATGCGACGATTGATGGCCCTGGACGCCTCTTCGTCGCCAAAAGTCCCTATCCGGATCTTCACCGTTGTGGTGTTCGGTCCTGCCTGATCCAGTGACACAGTGACAGGCGTGTTATCCCCACGCCGCGCTTTAACGGTGGCATGGGCGACATCCTTCTGTTGGTCAGTAATGCTGAGCTGCGCGTCCCGTAACGCGCCTATCGTCGCGTCCCAGGTACGGTTGAGAGAGGCGGCGTACGTGGTATCGAGTGAACCCTCAGTATAGGCAATAGCCCCGGCGCCTGCCGCGGCTCCGGCACCTGCCGCCACGAGTGGCACGCACCCTTGCAACATGAGGCTTGCTCCGAGCACGATCCCGCCGATTATGGGCAACACTTTTTTTACCATACTCTACTCCTTAACAGAAATAGTTGGTCAGCATGCCTGAGCACGGCCTTGGCCCCAGGAGGGAGCGCACAGTGCGGCCCAAGCATACAGCCCCGTAACCTACGCTGGCTGTCGTCATGCATGCAAAGCAATTTCCATGCCATACCCCTGGATGGGCGCTATATGTGGCATAGTGCATCACTGCTTGACTCCTGGTTAGAGAATGGGTATGCTACAGCGTTTCCAGCTATGCCGCAGGAACATCACGGTGTCCTCTAGGTGACAATACTTGGACATGGAACCTCCATCCCTTCCCCTGGTCAAGGAACATAGCCCATGCTACAACGCAGCGTTCTGGAGAGTAGTCCCTCCGCGCCACACACCCGTATTTTGCCACAAGGGGGTCGTAAGCCTACGTCAAACCGCTCCTGGCCGCAGCGCCTAGGAGCTGTCGTGCTGTGCGTGCTGAGTCTCGCCGGGACTGTTGCGGGAGTTGCGGCAACAGACCAGGCTGGTTTCACACAGCAATGCTCCGGGTTTGCGCAGGACCCTCTGTTGGGGCCTCTGTGGCCTGGAACGCTAGAGCAGGCAGGAGAGAAGCGTTCCACCGCGCTCACCGCGATGGTGCCACGCTTATCCTTGCGCGGCATGGCTTTAGCCACCTATGAGCCACGCAAAGCGGCACCGACGGTGCCAACGCTCGAGGCGGTGTTTGGCATTGTCCCAGGCGCGCAACGGGAGATGATCGAGACCTCGTTTTCCCAGGACGCACGCTCGGTGGTGTTGCATCCGCATGTCCTGGCCACGGTAGCCCATGCCCTTGCCCCTGATGTGGTAGACGTCCATGTGGCGCAGCAGCCCACTGTCCAGACGGTCCCACTGCGGGTGACCAGTATGACCGTTGTGGTCCGGGCGACGCCCGGGGAGGAGGGGGTGCCAGCCCAGGTAGCGCACACGAATACGCCGTATGATCTGGCTTTGGTCCAAGCGGACAAGAATCGCATCTTGCAGCCGCTGCCTTATAGTGCTGTCCTGTCCTATGGGACGGGAGATCCTGAGAGGCCAGTAGGAGGGATACAGGCAGGCGATTGCGTCGCAGCCATCGTGACCTCACGTACCGATAAGGCGTACGATACGGGGCAGGATCGCCTGGTGCTTGGCAAGGTGCTGGCCAAGGTGCCGGTGGCCACCAACAACCTGACGCAGACCAAACTCAACGTCAATATGTTCACCACGGATTTGCCAGTGCAGCCAGGGGATTCAGGGTCGCCGGTACTGGCCCTGCGGGCGGGGAAGCCGGTCCTGGTCGGGCTGGTCTCGGCGACCATGTACCCGACGGCGACGTTTACCTATGTGGCCCGCATTGATCCTCTGTTGGCCTTGGCGGATGCACTGCGGGTCGCCGCCTCCCAGCAAGGCAAGCCCTTGCTGGTGCGCAACGCGGACCTGCCAGGGCCGCAGCCATAGGAACTACGGGGGCGGGGCGCACACTACCTGACCGTAAAGTCGGTGGTCTCACTGTCCTGCTGCCCTACTGCCTCCACTGTCAGCTCCACGCGATACTCGCCGCTTTCGGCAGTGGGAGGCAGCATGACTGGGAGAGTGCTGACCCAGGCGCCCCCTTGCCGCCGCACGGTGCGTATAGGGGTGCCCACGACTTGGCCAGCCCTGGTAATATGCCACCGCTCGACGAGCGTGACCTCCTCATCGGGGTTCGGAATGAGCAGGGCATAGTGCGTCACCAGATGCACTTGCCCGCCTGGCCTCACGGTGGGGGGCTCTACTTCCGCGTCCTGGATACGCACCACAGTCCCCTGCACTGGATCATAGTTGTACGTGCTGGCAGTGCTGGCCATATCCTGCCGCTTCGTGTCCATGGCATTCCCGATCAAGCCACCCGCCAGTCCGCCTACGAGGCCCCCAACCACGGCACCGGTGGCACCCTGGGAGATCAGTCCACCCGCCGCGGCCCCTCCAGCAGCACCAACAGCAGCCCCAGTCGCTGCTCCTGGATGCTCGCGCACGGTTTCTCCGAACTCGGCACACCCCACTACGGACCCGGCGACGAGCGCCAGACACATGACCAGTGTCAGTACGTGTCGCACAACCTGTCTCATAGGTGTTTCCTCCCTGATATGGCAACGTGCACCGTTTACCCATTGCACGACGCCTCCTGAGCAATATCCATACCAGCTTTATACCCTCCGGCTCTTGCCTGCACCCGTGGGGCCGTCGGAGGCGCCGCACCAGAAGTGATGATTGTTTGCTTCTATCAAAAAGATATATTTGTTTATTAAGTGCATCATAATGATGCAAAGCATACTCAGACGCCAGCGCTACAGATGGCGGGAGGCTGCCGACGCGTACCCCCTACTGCGACGGGGCTGATACCGCAGGCCTGGTTCTGGCATGAATCTTGCCTAATTCAGGGGGTAGGAGTCTCTGTCGGGGTGCCATAGGGGCAACGACGCAGCAGCTCGCAGTGGTACACCTGGCAAATCCTATACCCATGGGATTAGACGAGGAGAGCACATTATGGGTCCCAAGCTTCGTAGAACTCTGGTCTTGGCTTTGAGTGTCTTGTTCAGTCTGGCACCTTTCGTCTTCGCGGCCGGTGGCATCGCTGGGCCGTTACCCCGCGCCACGGTTGTATGGCCTGAAGACACGCCAACAACCTACTCCATACGTGACATGGGTGGTCACATGCTCACAGTGGAAGTGCCCTCTCTGGGGTCCCCAGAGGTCAGGGTCAGTAATCCGGCCCAGGGGACAGTGGATGCGATGGTGATGGCTGTCGACGTCCGGACGAACCAGGTCAGGGTGCGGACGCAAGAGGGTCAAACCCTCGTGCTGAACCTGTCTCCGGAGGCCGTCATGGGCATGCGCGTGGGTGATCAATTCACGCTCGTTATTGCGCAGCGGTCGCTGCAGTAGCGCCCCAGAGGAGGACAGCACGAGCGTAACCTTTTCGGGTATGGCGTCTTATCCCCCTCTCCGCGGGGAGAGGGGGATGCATACCCTCCTACGTCGAGCAGTCTCCTCGTGTTGCAGCAGCATATCATTGCCGGACGGACGTCGAAGAGACCGCAGGGAGAGTATAGCGCTCCTGGATTGCTGCCTTGATAAGCCTACGGCTCTCAGCCGGTGTAAGTGTTGCTTGCGTCTCGATTCCCGCTGTAATAGCGGCCAGGTCTTCGTCTTTGATGGCATCGCGAAACCAGCGCGCGTAGTCACCGCGCCGCAGATGGTACATCCAGGTCGCATCGTCAATGCCCTCGGCTAACTGCATGAAGAGCATGAGGTTTTGCGCGCGCAGGTTGAGTTGCCCCGCAGGACCTCGGAAGTAGAAGCTCTCATCCGCTGCCAGTTCACCCTGTGCATACTTGCGCCGGTGGCGGATGTGGTCGGTTCGACTCGGAGCAATGCGGAACTGCGCCACGCTCTCCTCTGGTTGTCTCGCCCAGAGCAGGGCCTCCCCCGGCTTCAGAGACACGGGAGCCAGAGCAGGTGGGTGCTGTCCCAGCGCCATACTAAAGGCCTGCAGGGTGGCCTCGGGCGCCTCGCCAACGGCAATGATCCTCTGCACTGACGACAGCACAGCTGGGGTGACCTGATCGGGATGGACGGTGATCAACAGCATGCCGGTCAGCTCCTGGGTGAGCACTTGCCGGGTCGGATTCCACGCTGCGGGCAACAGATGGTGCGCTTCATCTATGACTATCCAGTGTGGTCGGCCAGTCTGCAGGCGGAGCTCTTGGAGACGCGAGAGGAGCGGGGCGAAAAAAGTCGGCCGATCTTCGAGGGCGAGTCCGAGCAGATTGACCACCGCGTTCTGCGTGGGCTCGGTGAGAAGCTGCAAGACTTCCGCAATGCTGGGAGGCCGTTGCGCATCGCCCAGCACGACAGCTGCCGCGACATTCTCGTAGTCCCCTTCCGGGTCAATAATACAAAATTGGTACCCGTGCTCAGCCAGGCGCTCCAGGAAGCCCGTGGCGAGGGTAGACTTACCGCTCCCAGAGGGACCGGCGAGGAGCATGTTGATCCCATACGGACTCACCCGCACCTCGGCGCCGCGCTCCTGGGTACCGAGCACGATATGATGGCGTGTGAGCCCGGGCTCGTAGGCACACAGGTCGTCGGCCACAAGCGCGTCAATGAGCTCGACAACGCCAGCGCCATTATCGCCGTGCGTGACCATATCCGCACGTTCCTTGACCAGGCGCAGCGCCCCCGCCACCGTTACTGCGCATTCGCACAGGCCCAGGAAGGCATGGTCGTTTTCCGCATCACCCACCCCCACCACGTTATGGGGCGACAGCCCCATCTCCCGCAGTGCCGCCTTGAGCCCGGTAGCCTTATTGAGGCCGGTAGGGAGGACCATCACCGCCCCTTTGTTGAAGATCACTTGCAGTTCGAGACCTAAATCCCGGATGACGTCGAGGACGGCGTTCTCGTGCGGCTCCCGGGTGGCCACAATCACTCGTCCAGTCGCGAGCGGTGCAATGCCGCGGGCCTGCAGCGTGTGCATGAACTCGGCTGGTGGCGGACTCCCCAGCAGGGTGATCTCACGGGTAGCGGGCCGGTACAGCACGGCCCCATTCTCTGCCACAATCCACTCGCAGAGATTGACCTGGGGAAAGATAGGCAGGAGATCCTCCAGTTCACGGCCAGTGACCAGGAGCAGTTTACGCCCCGAGGCTAAGAGGCGCTCCAGCGCGGCGCAGGTCGCCTCCGCTACGCGGCCTTCCGCAGCCACAGTGCCGTCGTAATCACACGCCAGGGCAAGATAGCGCATAGGTTCACACCCAGGATGGAGTGGGCGTCATGGCGTTGCCTCAGCACCTGCTGAGGTCCGTTAGAGATGTCCCACCACGGGAGCAAGTTCCATGCCACACCGTGAGGGCAATCATCCTCCGCCACGGTCTGGGTGGTACGACTTTTGCTCATGCAACCATCCAACAGGCGGCAGACTGAGGCCGCGCTATCAGGGAGTAGCAGGGAGGCATGGTAACTATGCGTGTGCTGGTGATCAACTGCGGCAGCTCCACACTGAAGTTCGAGCTCATTGACACCGCTGCAGAGCGTGCTAGCTCTGCGGTAGAGCGGCGCCTGGCACGTGGGGTGATAGAACGCATTGGTGGCCAGGCGAGCCTCGATTTTGCGGCTGAGAGCCACGCCTACCAGGACACCGCCAGCATCGCCGACCACGAGCAGGCGAGTCGACGGGTGTTGGATTGGCTCGACACGGCTGGCTTTCTGGCGCCCGGCGGCTTGGAGGCAGTCGGCCATCGCGTCGTCCATGGGGGGCATCGCTTTGTCGAGCCCGTGCGCCTGGATGATACGGTCATTGCGGCCATTGACGCGCTGCATGACCTGGCCCCCCTGCATAACGAGCCCGCCCTGGCGGCGATCCAGGCCGTGCGAGCTGTGCTGGGCGCCAGAGTACCGATGGTGGCGGTCTTTGATACGGCCTTTCATCACACTATGCCAGCGTGGGCCGCACAGTATGCCATCCCACGTGACCTGGCTACCAAGTACCACGTCCGCCGCTATGGTTTCCACGGCCTGGCCCATCGCTACATGAGCGAGCGCTACGCGGCGCTGACGACCACGCCTCCCGAGCAGCTCAAGCTGATTACCCTCCAACTGGGCAGTGGCTGCTCTGCCGCGGCCATAGCAGCGGGGCGTTCGGTTGATACCTCCATGGGGTTCACGCCCCTGGAGGGGCTGATGATGGGGACCCGTTCTGGTGACCTTGACCCGGCCCTGCCGGGCTTTTTAGCGCGCCAGGAAGGGGTGGATGTGGCAGAAGTCGAAACCTGGCTCAACACGCGCTCGGGCCTCCTCGGCGTGTCTGCATGCTCCCGAGATATGCGGGAATTGCTGGAAGCCGAAGCGCATGGCGATGCCGGCGCTGCCCTGGCCGTGCAGATGTTCTGCTACCGCGTGCGCAAGTGCATGGCCGCCTATCTGGCTGTGCTCAACGGTGCCGAGGCCATTGTCTTTGGCGGCGGTATTGGCGAAAACGCGCCGGCCGTGCGCGAGCGCATCTGTGCCAGCATGGACTGGTGCGGGCTGCAGCTCGATACCAGGCGCAATGCCGCGGCCAGAGCCGTGGAAGCCCGGATCAGCACCGACCACGCCGGCCTGCAGGCCTATGTCATCCCAGTCGATGAAGCCGTCATCATTGCCCGGGACACGGCCCGCTGTCTCAGCGCCTAGGAGAACCATATGTCACAGACTGAGAGCGCCAAAGCCGTCCAGATGCAGGAGCGGGTAGCCCTGTACCGCCAGCAGCATACCGCAGCTAACCGTTGGGCCGCCGGCTACGGGCCCATCCAGCACACGCTCGAGACGCAGGACCGCGTGTTTACCATGGCCGAGTGGCTCGCGGCCCAGGGTGTCCAGGGCGATGGAGTGCCGCTGTTTGAGGTGCTCTATGCTGCAGACCGCATTGCCAGCGCCGGGATGTGGCTCGTGGTCCATCAGACCTACACCCAGCAGGTCTATCTCGACGGGAGAAAGCTGTCCCACGACGATTTTAAGCGCCATCCTGAAGGGCATACCGGCGGGTCGCTCAATATGGTGCCGGCGTATACGGGCTACATGGCCATCAATGCCCTGACCGGCCAGACGCGCTCCAGGATTATGGGGCAGGGGCACTGCGTCGCCGCCATCGACGCGCTCAACCTGCTGCTGGACAACATGAGCCCGGCGCACGCCGCACGCTATGCGCTGACGGATGAGGGACTGACGCGCTATGTCCAGGACTTTTACGCCTACCGTCTGCGCTCCGATGGCCAGCAGGACTCGCCCCTGGGCAGCCATGTCAATGCCCATACGGCTGGAGGATTGGCTGAAGGCGGGTATCTCGGCTTTGTCGAACTCCAGTATGTGCATATGCCCCTGCCCGGCGAGCGCCTGGTGGCCTTCCTGAGTGACGGCGCCTTTGAGGAGCAGCGTGGCAGTGACTGGGCGCCGCGCTGGTGGCGCGCCGACGACTGTGGCCTGGTGACACCAATTATGATCAACAACGGACGCCGGATTGACCAGCGCACCACCCTGTCACAGGAAGGCGGCATTGCCTGGTTTGTGTCCTACCTCACCCTGCACAGCTTCGATCCCATTGTCTTTGACGGTCGCGACCCGGCCGCCTTTGCCTGGGCCATTTTCGCCATGGAGCAGCGCTTGGAAGCGGCGGCAGCCGCAGTGCGAGCGGGGCACGATCGCTACCCGGTGCGGCTCCCTTATGGCATCGCCGTGACCCCCAAAGGGGCTGGCTTCTATAACGAGGGCACCAATCTCGCCCATAACCTGCCCCTGATGACCAATCCGCACACCGACGCGGCCGCCGCCGAGCATTTTAATACCAGTGCGCGTCGTCTCTGGGTGCCGCTGGGAGAATTCCAGGAGGCCCACCGCGCCTTCCAGCACCACGCCACCTCTGGCCGCTCCAAAGAACGCGACCACGCCCTGGCGCACCGCCAGGTGCAACTGCGGACGCTGCCCGCGGTGACCTACCGTCCGGTGCCGGCTGACCGGCGCGATGCCGCCAGATGGACCAGGTTCGCTCCCATGTGCGCCATCGACAGCGGTTTCCTGGCTGTGGTCCAGGCCAATCCCCATCTGCGGCCACGCGTTGGCAATCCCGACGAGATGCGCTCGAACCGCATGCAGCAGACCCTGGACGCGCTGCACTTCCGGGTCACTGATCCCGAAGAGTCAGTCCCCGAGACCATCGATGGTGCTGTGATCACGGCGCTCAACGAAGAAGCCGTAGCGTGTGCTGCCCTGGCCAATAAGGGGGGCATCAATATGATCGTCACCTATGAGGCGTTCGGGGCCAAGATGCACGGTGCCATGCGGCAGGAGATTATTTTTGCCCATCACGGCGACGAGGCGGGCCGACCCCAGGGCTGGCTGTCAATCCCCCTGGTGCTCACCTCGCACACCTGGGAAAACGGCAAAAACGAGCAGTCACACCAGGATCCGAGCATGGCCGAAGCCATGCTGGGCGAAACGTCACAGGTGTCGCGTGTACTGTTCCCCGCTGACTACAACACCGCTGCCGTGGTGCTGCAAGGCGTCTATCAGACGCAGGGGCAGTTGTGGACACTGGTGGTGCCCAAGGCCGACGCGATCCCTGATCTCTTCACGCCAGAGGAGGCGGAGCGCCTGTTGGCTGATGGCGCGCTCCTGCTGGAGTGGGCTGGGCATAAACACGAGCAGGCGCGCGTCGTACTGACGGCAGTAGGAGCCTATCAATTAGAGGGAGTTCTCAAAGCCTCGTCCCGGCTCAGGGTGCGGGACATGCCCCACGCCGTCATTTACATGCTCGAACCGGGGCGCTTTCGCGCCCCACGTAATGCCGGCGAACGTCTGCATGCGGCACCAGAGGCGCTGCGGGCGCAGCTCTATCCGGATGACGTCCCGGCGCGTGTCTTTGTCACGCATACCCGTCCTGAGCCACTGCTGGGGATGTTGCAACCTCTGCACACCGGCGCGCAGACCGTGGCCCTGGGTTTCATCAATCAGGGCGGCACACTGAACACTGCCGGCATGCTCTTTGTCAATCGCTGCACCTGGGCGCACATTGTCGCGCAGGTGGTGCGGCTCCTCGGCCTGGTGGGTGAGGAGCTACTGAGCGCCGAGGAGTGGGTGGCCCTTGAGGGCAAGCGCTCGCCTGAGGGGATTGTGATATGAGCTAGCTCCAGCACCCGTCTCAAAGTACCGATCTAGGCCTCGGCCAATTACCCAACCAATTGCTGACTATGGTGGGCATAGGTGGGCCATGACGGCGCGTAGTCCACGACTTCATTGCCCCATTGCTTCCATCCGACGCGCTGACCACGGGCAAATA
>WNEY01008044.1_pt1 | contig 12107 bp, 8 predicted proteins | sample 5400531 | NCBI WGS metagenome assembly WNEY01 (sample SAMN13153338, study PRJNA577476) | soil metagenome | isolation source: 200 cm saprolite under Douglas fir tree site 1 | place: USA:California | collected 2015-04-18
GAGAACCGGACACTCTTCGAAGGCATCAACGTACTGCCGCCTGCTTCGGCTTGGGTGTTTCGAGACGGCTCCTTAGAGCGGAAAACGCCCTACTTCCTTCCGCAAGAATGGGAGAACCAAGGTCCCTTGGAGCCGGAAACCTATTACCAGGAAATCCGGAAGGTCTTCTCCCGTAACCTCCCGCGCTACTTCAATGGTCGGGAACGGATCGGAATGTCCCTGACCGGGGGGCTAGATACCCGGATGATCATGGCATGGCAGAAGGCGCCCCGTGGATCTCTTCCCTGTTACTCCTTTGGGGGGGTGTTCCGCGACTGTCAAGACGTTCTCATAGCGCGGAAAGTGGCCGCCGGGTGCGGCCAATCCCACGAGGTGATACCGGTAGGGAAAGAGTTTCTCTCGAGCTTTCCTCGTTATGCGGAGCGCACGGTGTACCTCACCGACGGATGTGTGGACGTCACCCATTCCCCTGATCTCTACGTGAACGAGCGGGCAGCGCAGATCGCCCCTATCCGGATGACAGGAAACTATGGTGGCGAGGTGTTCCGCCATGTGAGAGCGTTCAAGCCGGTGGAACCTCCCCTAGGACTGTTCCGTCCCGAGTTTCTCTCTCACGTCCAAGCGGCGAAACAGACATACACCGGGCTGCTTCGGGGACACCCGCTTTCCTTTGCTGTGTTCCGGCAGGCTCCCTGGCACCACTACGGCCTCCTCGCGCTGGAACAGACCCAACTTGGACTACGGTCTCCGTATCTCGATAACGAACTTGTTCGGACAGTCTTCCGTGCGCCGGATTCGGCTCTCACGAACAACGAAGTTTCCTTGAGGTTGATCGCCGACGGGGATGAGAGCCTCCGGCACATCCGGACCGATATCGGTCAAGCTGGAAACAATGGGCGTCTGTCGGCCGCCGTCTCCCGCAAATTACTCGAGTTCACATTCAAGGCGGAATATGCCTACGACTACGGCATGCCCCAGTGGGTAGCCCGGATCGACCATCTCTTCTCGCCGTTGCACCTCGAACGGCTCTTCCTTGGCAGACACAAGTTCTACCATTTCCGGGTGTGGTACCAGGATGCCCTCTCACAGTATGTTCGGGAAATGCTGCTCGATCTGCGGACTGTTTCTCGACCGTACCTCGACCGAAAACAGCTCGAAGCCATGGTGCACGGTCACCTAAAAGGCGACCGGAACTTTACGCTTGGGATCCATAAGGTTCTGACACTGGAACTCGTGCACCGCCTTTTCTTGGATTCGAGATGACTCGGCGAAACCGATTGGAAACCGGCACCAGGCAGCGGTGAATGTCTCCGCAAATTGCCACTATCTTCTTCATCAGCGGTATTTTGGGTCTCTTCATGCTTAATTGGGACTGGAAGGCCCGAACTTCTAAGGCCCTTTGGATTCCTGTCGTGTGGCTATGGATAGCCGGGTCGCGACCGGTGTCAGTATGGTGGGAGGGGTACTGGCCACAGGGGTCGCCGGACCAGTACTTGGAGGGGAGCCCTCTCGACCGAAACGTGTTCATCGGACTCCTGGCGCTCGGCGTAATCGTGCTGGTCACGAGAAAACGGAAGGTCGGAACGCTCCTGCGCGCGAATGGAGCGATCCTTCTGTTTCTCTCCTATAGTGCCGTTAGCGTCACGTGGTCCGACTATCCGGAGGTGGCGTTCAAACGGTGGATCAAGTTCTTGGGCGATTTCGTGATGATCCTGATTGTATTGACAGAGTGTGATTATTTGAACGCAATCAAGCGGGTTCTGGCAAGGGCGGGTTTTGTGCTTTTGCCGCTTTCCGTTTTACTCATCAAGTATTATCCGAGCGTAGGACGAGGATATGGCCCATGGGAGGGGAAGCAGTATTTCAATGGGGTCGGGGATAACAAGAACGCTCTGGGGATGATCAGTCTCATTCTAGGACTTGGGTCCCTGTGGCATTTTCTTCAATTGTACCACAGCCAAATGAACAGTTCTAAAGTGAAGCAGCTGATCGCTCAGGGTGTCCTTGTCACAACGTCGCTGTGGCTAATGTGGGTGGCTAATTCGATGACGTCTCTGTCCTGTTTCTTCATGGCAGCCGGCTTGATGGCGGCGACGAACCTCCGCACGGTGGAACGGAGGCCCTGGGTTGTGCACGTCCTCGTCGCAGCGATACTCTCTGTTTCCCTCTCCGTTGTGTTCCTCGATGTCGGAGGGGATCTCCTGGGGACGATGGGAAGAGACGCAACCCTTACCGGACGGACTGAAATCTGGAGTCTAGTCCTTGGAATGAAGGGAAACCCCGTGTTAGGAACCGGCTTCGAGAGTTTCTGGTTAGGGAAACGACTCGAGAAGATTTGGAGCTTGTACTGGTGGCACCCGAACGAAGCTCACGACGGTTATATCGAGATCTTCTTGGAGCTGGGGTGGATTGGAGTAGCCCTGTTCGTCATCGTCTTGGTGACGGGCTACCGGAAGGTGATCGGCGCGTTCCGCCGGGACACAGGCACAGGCAAGCTTATGCTGGCGTATTTCGTCGTAGCCGTGGCTTACGACTTCACAGAGTCAGCCATCAAGGCGTTGAACCCCGTATGGATCACCCTCCTCCTTGCGATAATGGCTGCTCCGAATCTCTCCGCTCCGGAAATCCGCCTCCAGGGGCAACACCGATATCCTCGTTGAATCTGAGCAACAGGCTGCCCACCTGATAGGTGTGGGCGTACGTCAAGAGAATGTTCGAGGTCCTTCAATGCAAGCGGCGCAATCCGCTTACCGCGGTACGAGAACAGATTGGCTCCACTCGCCGTCCGGGTACCGATATAGAAAACTTAATTAACATATCACTCGCCGGCGGAATGTGATCCGTCAGGCAACCGGAGACGATTCAGAGGTATCTTGAAATGAAGTTATTCGAGGGGCTGCAGTCGGTGCCAGAAGAATCTGCAATTCTCTACCGCACAGCATTCGCAGGGCATCATTAGCAAAATGACTCGTGAACTGGACGCCGGTTTCTTGGAGAATGCTCCGAACGACGCATCATGAAACCCTTGGTCTGGTCTCGATTCTTGTCCCTACGTTCAACGCACATGAATGGATAGCGGATACACTTCGCTCGGCGATCGCCCAAACGTGGGAACGCAAGGAGATAATCGTCGTTGATGATGGTTCTAGTGATCAAACACTGGCGCTTGCAAGGCAGTTTGAATCGAACAGCGTCAGGGTTGTGACGCAGAAAAATCAAGGTGCTGCCGCGGCTAGAAACAAAGCATTCTCCCTTTGCCAGGGGGATTATATTCAGTGGCTGGATGCCGATGATCTCTTGGCTCCTGACAAGGTTGCCAGGCAGATGGAAGCACTGGAACAGTGTCGAAGCAAACGAACACTTCTTTCCTCGGCGTGGGGCCGATTCATGTACCGATACCATCGAGCGGAATTCGTCCCGACGGCCCTGTGGAGCGATCTGTCTCCCTTGGAATGGCTGCTGCGTAAGATGGAACTGAATATCTACATGCAGACCGCTACCTGGCTGGTCAGCCGCGAGTTGACCGAAGCCGCCGGTCCGTGGGACACGAAGTTGTTGGGCGATGATGATGGCGAGTACTTCTGCCGCGTCCTTCTGGCGAGCGATGGCACACGATTCGTGCCGAAAGCAAAAGTCTACTACCGTGAGTCTGGAGCCAGCCGCCTGAGCTACCTCGGCCGATCAGACAGAAAACTCGAGGCCCACTGGCGCTCCATGCAGTTCCATATTGGTTATCTGCGGTCGCTAGAAGACAGCGCGAGGGTGAGGGGCGTTTGTTTGAGGTACTTGCAAACCGGGCTGATTAACTTCTACCCGGAGAGACCTGACATCGTTGAGCAGTTGAACCAGATGGCCAAAGGCCTCGGAGGCCAGCTAGGCGTCCCACGATTATCCTGGAAGTATTCTTGGATAAGGGTGCTATTCGGTTGGGGTCTGGCCAGGCACGCCCAAGTGCTCTTGCCACGCATGAAGTGGTCATTGGTGAGGTTTTGCGACAAAGTGACGCTCCGTCTCGCGAAGTTAGGTATCATGAGTCGCGGCCATTCCGAAAATGCATGAAGAGGGCCATCCGTTTAGAAAAGGCGAGACTTATGGAGTTTGAGACCAAACGGCTCCGTCATATAGACGAGGGTGGCGCATAGAAGCCCCCGCTGAAGTCCTGATTTGAGGCTGGCCCTTAGCTAGGTTCTGCTTCGCTGTATTCAATCATCGCTCCCGCGAATTAGATGGTCGCTACGGCTAGATCGACTTCACCAGAAGCATGAAGGATATACAGAGACGGGGGGACAAAGGCAGCGCGGTGCTACGCTCGGGGGCGCTTTCCGCGGCTTGTGCTGCCGGACCCAGGCTCGATTGGTTTGTATTTATATTCTATAAGAAGCGAAAGGAATTCATGTTGAATGTCAGCATTTTTGGATTGGGCTACGTCGGTGCGGTGTCGGCGGGATGTCTCGCCAATGACGGCCACAAAGTCATCGGTATTGACCCGGTTCAAAAAAAGATTGAACTGATAAACAACGGCCGATCTCCGATTATCGAAGCGGAGCTCGATAAGATCATTGCATCCAATGTTTGTGCGGGTCGGTTGCGCGCCACCGACGACCAGGCCCAAGCCATTAGGGAAACGGAGCTTTCTTTGGTCTGCGTGGGTACCCCAAGCCAGGCCAATGGGAACCTCGATCTGAGGTATATCAGGCGCATTTGCGAACAAATTGGGCAGGCGCTCAGAAACAAAGACGCGCGGCACACCGTGGCTATCCGCAGCACCATCTTGCCTGGAACCATGCACAGTATCGTTATTCCCATCCTGGAGGAATTCTCCGGGAAAAAAGCCGGAGCCGACTTCGGGGTCTGCCATAATCCGGAGTTCTTGCGTGAAGGGTCAGCTGTGAAGGACTTCAATTCTCCTCCCAAAACGGTTATCGGAGAGTTGGACCAAGCCAGTGGCGACATGCTTGCTGCGCTCTACCGAAAAATAGATGCACCCTTGATTCGAACGGACTTGGAAACCTCCGAGATGGTTAAGTACGTCGATAACAGCTGGCACGCGCTCAAGATTGGTTTCGCTAACGAGATCGGAAATCTTTGCAAGGCTCTCGCCATTGACTCACATGAAGTCATGAAGATCTTTTGTCAGGACAATAAGCTCAACATCTCTTCCGCTTACCTTTTGCCTGGCTTTGCGTTTGGCGGCTCCTGTCTGCCCAAAGATCTCCGGGCGCTGGCTTATAAGGCCAAGACGCACGACTTAAATTTGCCAATTATGACCGCGATCTTGCCGAGCAACGAAATGCAGGTGACCAGAGGCCTGCAACTCATCATGGAAAAAGGACACAAACGAATCGGAGTTCTCGGCTTCAGTTTCAAGGCAGGAACTGATGATCTGCGGGAAAGCCCGTTGATCGAAGTCATTGAAAGATTGATCGGTAAAGGTTTAGACCTGCGTATCTACGACAAGAACGTGCGTATAGCCAGTTTGGTTGGCGCCAATCGCGACTTCATCCTCAACCGCATACCGCACATATCCAAGTTGATGGTCAACCATATCGATGAAGTGCTGGATCACGCTCAAACGGTGGTGATTGGGAACAAGGATCCCGCCTTCCAGAATGTACCCGAGCGGCTACGCGATGGTCAGCGTCTCGTGGACTTCGTTCGAATCACCGATCGCCGGAGTGAGAATGGCAAGTACGACGGCATCTGTTGGTGAGCAGCTCGTAAGTCGGGCCTGTAGGGATAACTTGAAGGCTCAAATCTACGAATCCATGGGACAGGTGTCCGATTGGCTGGAGAAGAGTAACTACCACGGCTATGATAGTTTCGACGGTTTGAACGCAAAACTGTTGCGTCCGCTCACCTTCGAGAACAAGTTCCTTCGCACGGTGCTCCAGCAGGGAGTACGCCGGTTTCCTCTGAACCTGCGTCCTGTATTGGGAGTCGCCAAGAGCTCTTCCAGCAAGGGCATGGGGTTTTTGGCCAGAGGCTTTATCCGTCTTCATCAAGCCACTGGCGAGAGAGCTTGGCGAGACAAAGCCGAGATGGCATTGGGATGGCTGATGCAAAACCAGTCTGCGGGCTATTCGGGAGCGTGCTGGGGCAACCATTTTGATTACCAATCGCGAAGTTTTTATCTGCCCCGGGGCGCGCCGACGGTAGTATGGACGGCGCTCATCGGTCACGCCTTTCTGGATGCCTATGACCATTTCAAAAAAGACAGCTACTTGCGAGTCGCCGTCAGCTCCTGCGAGCACATTCTGCGCGATCTCGAGACGTTTTCTGACGGAGAGGCTCTTTGTATCGGCTACATCCCGGCCCGAATAACAGCAGAGAACAAGCAGGTTCACAACGCCAACACTCTCGGAGCCAGCCTGTTGGCGCGCACTTATTCTTTCGCGCGCAATGACTCTTACCGGGATTTGGCAGAGAAAGCGATTCAATACACGGCGCTGCATCAGAGGCCGGATTCATCTTGGTATTACGGTGAAGCTGCTAACCTACACTGGGTCGACAACTTTCACACAGCATATGTGTTGGACAGTTTCAAGCATTACATGCAAAGCACCGGCGATGATCGCTTCGAAAAGAACTTAATGAGCGGATATGAATACTGGAAGAGCACTTTTTTCCTGCCGGATGGCACCCCAAAATACTATAACCATAAAAAACTGCCGATCGACGTTCAGTGCTGTTCACAAGCAATTGAAACGCTCGTTTTCTTCAGGGACCGCGATCCAGAAAGCTTGCCGCTGGCACTGAAAACCGCCATATGGACGATCGAGCACATGCAAGATCGCAGCGGATATTTCTATTATCGCAGGTATTCGCGGTGGCTGGTCAACAAAACCCCCACACTGCACTGGGGTCAGGCCACAATGCTTTGCGCGCTCGCCGGACTCTACAAATCGTTGTAGAACGGCGAGATTCTAATCGTGAAGAAAAAAGTCCTCATCATCGTTGAAAACCTACCCGTTCCCTTCGACTCGCGCGTCTGGAAGGAGGCTTCTTCACTACACAAAAGCGGGTACGACGTGACCGTATTGTGTCCCCGGGGCAGGGGCTACACGCAAAGGCACGAAGTGATAGACGGGATTCATATCTACAGACACCCTATGCCCAAGGAAGGGAATAGTCCTCTCAGGTATCTGTACGAATACGGCTGCGCACTGTTATGGGAGTTTCTCTACAGCTGGTGGATCTATCTGCGGCGCGGATTTCATGTCATTCAGGGCTGCAATCCTCCGGACGACATATTCTTGGTTGCCTTGCCGTTTAAACTTATGGGGATCAAATACATTTTTGATCATCACGATGCGAATCCGGAGCTGTACTTTTCGAAATACGGCAAGAAAGGAGTTTTTTACAAGGCTCAGCTTTGGCTCGAAAGGCTGACGTATCGCTTCAGCGATGTCGTCATGTCGACGAACAGCAGCTACCGGGACCTAGCCGTAACCAGAGGCGGCCTCGCTCCAGAGGATGTATTTATTGTCCGCAATGGACCCGATTTGAAAACTTTCAAAGCCGTCCTGCCCAAGGTGGCTCTGAAGCATAGTAAGCCATACCTGATCGGTTATGTCGGAAACATGAGTATCCAGGAAGGCCTGGATATACTCCTCGATGTGGCGGAACTCATCAAGAAATTGGGACGTCGCGACATTCATTTCACCTGTGTCGGCGGGGGGCCAGCTTTGACGGGACTCCGGAAAATGACAAAGGACAGAGACCTCGAGGACATGGTGAACTTCACCGGAAGAGTTCCCGACGAAGAATTGCTCGCTATTCTTTCCGCCGCCGATGTCTGCATCAATCCGGACAAGCCTTGCCAGATGAACGATATCTCGACAATGATCAAGATCATGGAATATATGGCTTTGGCTAAGCCCATCGTTCAATTCGATTTGAAGGAAGGTAGGTTCAGCGCTGGGGAAGCATCTCTATACAGTGACAACCACAACCAAGTGTCTGATTTCGCCGCCAAAATCCTCTGGTTACTCGACCATCCCGAGGAGCGAAAAAGGATGGGCGAGTTTGGACGAAGAAGGGTCGCTGAAGAACTGGCTTGGGAGTATTCCGTGGAGAATTTACTTTCGGCCTACGAGAGGGTATTCAGCGGATAGGGGCTTTGATCATCCTGTTACAAATGCAGGGATCCCCCGGCAGGAGCTTGTCCTTTTCGTGAGACATTGAGAGGCCAAATTCTACCGAACTCCTATAAGCCACGGTGATTGTGAACGAGAGAGCTCAGCGAAGCAGCGGGTGCTCGGCGCGTTGAGTCAATGGGCCTGCGACGGAAGCTGTCCGAGTGCCTTGCAACTCGTACAATGGATTCCAGGAGATGACCAGCGAATCAGGGATGAAAAAAATTCAAGCGAGAATCTCCGGCCCCGTTTGCGCGTTGGTTCTGTGTAGTGTTTTGGCGGTTGGTCTCTGGCCCTTCCAACGGCCATGGAATGCTGTGACCTGGTTGGGGAGTGGCAATGGTCTTCGTTTCGGCGACGACGCAACCATACTGAGCTCGGGGGCATTCCAGATGGAAGGTTCGCTTGAGGAAGCTTCTTGCAGTCTGGAGATCTGGTTGCAATCCGGACTTACCAGCGCCTCAAATAGTCTCCTTTCGTTCTCCACTCCTGAAAATGCTCAGCAGTTCTCGCTGCACCAATATTTTTCCAGTTTAATACTGAAGCGTCAGATCCAAGACGGCCAACCTCGAGCCGCGGTGATTGGGATTGAGGACGTCTTCCGTCAGATCAAGCCGAAATTCATAACCATAACCTCAGGCACACAGGAGACAGCGATGTACGTTGATGGTGCGCTGGCAAGTACGTTTCCAAGATTTCGGCTTGGCAAGGATTTCACAGGTCAACTGGTCATCGGCACCTCGCCCGTTATTAATGACAGCTGGTCCGGACAGTTGCGGGGGCTCGCCATTTACCATCGAGAGCTAACGCCGGCGCAGGTTTTTCAACACTATCAAAGCTGGACGACGCAGGGGCGTCCCGAGCTTTCTGGTGACGAACGAATGATTGCACTGTACCTGCTGAATGAGCATGCCGGCAGAGTCGTCCATAACGCTGTCCAGCCCGGAATCGATCTGCGTATTCCGAAGAGATACTCGCTGCTGCACCAGGAATTCCTGGAACCTTTGTGGAGAGAATACAAGCCCGGCTGGAGGCATTGGGCAAGCATACTATTGAACATTGTCGGCTTCATTCCCGTCGGTTTTTTCATTTGCGCTTACTGGTCGTCCCTATGTCCTACCACCCGGGCAACCTTGGCCATCACGGTTATGGGATTGGCAGTCAGTCTCACGATTGAAGTTCTGCAGTCATACCTTCCAACCCGAAATTCCGGCACGACGGACCTCCTCACAAATACACTTGGAACTTTTCTTGGCGTTAGGTTGTACGGTTCGAACGCCACGCGGACTTTGTTTGCAAAGGTCTGTGAAGCCCTTTGAACTGTTTGGTGGGAGCCCCCCTACGGACCCATATGCCCGCGTCGGCGTGGCTGTTGCTGAGAGCGCAACCAGGCCCAATTCTCTTTGATACTTTTCAGGGACTATTGGACAACGACGCTGAGGCCCGTCGGAGGGTTGGGACGGCTACCTGAAAGGGAGGAATAACAGTTGTTGGAATTGAAAGTAAGCGGACTGCCGGTTCCGTCTGTTCCTCCCATGACATTTTCATAGCACACCTCAGCCGGAATAGCATACGCATGACCGCCTGGGCCGATGCCTCCAGTCACGTCAGGACCAATTGCAGGCCATGGCACGCTGCCGAACCAGGCAGGCTTTGAACTGAGGTAGAAGGAAGCTGGAAGCGTGCGAGTAAGGCTGCCGGACCAGGTCAGGAGGCCTGTTACATTGCTGTACTCGCCGTGCAGCAGGAGGGTGGAATAAGGGACCAAGCTGTCGAATCCGGACGAGCCGTCATCGCTGGTTTCTCCGTACCCGAGCGAATACGCGTAAGAAGCCTGGTCATACGAGCGGCTGCTTGGACCGCAGGGTGACGGCCCGCAGACGGCGATAACTTTATCCACCTGAGCCATTGGAGTGCCCCCACCGGAGATCGTGAGATTAGCCATTTCCGCTGAACCGACCACATCAGCGACCAAATTGTAAGAAGAGCCGAGGAAATCTATGTCCATGGGCCGATTCGCTTGAAAGGCAAAGTGGCCATTCGCGCCGGCACAGCTTACCGTCCCGCGACCGGAAAGTGGATTACAAATTTTCGTGGTGCCCTTGGCCCAGTTGCGGAACGTAGTGTTGTGGCTATGCGACCCCCAGATACTGTCCAGATGAATTTGCTGGTCGATGTTGCCCTCCATCAGATTGAACATGGGATGGGCGCCGTGGGTGTTGATGCCTTGGAATAGGGCGTTGTAGCCGTTGGTATCGAAGTTTCCGAACATGTAGTTGTATGCGATGACGTTCCCGGCTGGGCCCCATTCCAGCATGATTGAAACGTGAAGTCGTTCGAGGATGTTATTCTGAACGAGCATCGCCGAAGATTTGTTTCTTATCGTAATGTCGGAATCGTACGACCCCGGTGTGTGCCGGTATGCGTTCGAGAAGTAGCTATTCACAATCTCGCTGCGGTACGACGAGTCAACCTCCACGTGGTCGCCGTCCGTGTAATTGCTCTCAATGCCGCTGATCCAGCAGTAGGCACACTCACCCATCGCAAAGTTCGTGGCATAACCGGTGTTGTTTGCGTACACTTGCAAGTTCTCGACGCCCGCGTACTTAGCGGAAGCGTTGAATGGGGTGGCGAGAGGGGTCTTGGGATAGGCCAGATACAGTCCGGGGGAGATGCCGACTGTCGTCCCGTTCACAGACGTTACTTCTACAATCTGGCCTAGCACCCGTGTGCCGTTCCAGCCCATTCCGCCGTCGCACCAGGTGCAGCTCCCTTCGCTGCCGGCGATGCTAACGAAGGCGGGGTCGTTGAGTTCCGTAATGAGCAAGTAACTGCCGACAGAGACCCCGCTTGCACTAGCGACCGTGAGGCTGGTCGAACCGGCGGTCGCTCCGGCCGTGATCGAGACCGAGTTGGTGATGCCCACGGAACCCGAGCCGAGCGAGACCACCGCTCCTCCGCTTCCTTTCGCGTTTAGGATGGTTTGGTCCGCCCCCTGGCCGCGCAGTGTGACGTTGCTCGGGACACCCAAGTTGCCGTTAATTAGGAAGGTGCCGGCAGAGAGCGAGACCACCTGACCACTGGGACAGCCATTCAGGGCCGTTTGAATTCCGCCTGTCGCGTCGCTTAAGCTGAGCGTAGGCCGTGGTCGGAACCATTAACAGGAGGATGAGGGAAAACAGGAACCCATATTTGCGTTTCATTTTATGTCCTTAACCCCGCGCCCCAGAAAGAATCGGCTCCATCGCACCAGTGCGTTTGAGACCCGTAAGAGACATACAGCCCATTTGATTGCAAGCTGCCGACTCCATCTTCGCAATCACTGCAATTGCGCATTCTCATCTCTCCAGCGTACCCCATACTTACCATCCCGCACGGTTGACACCTGCAACTAGTGACAAGGCGAACTCTTCCTCCACCTTTCAGATACTACGGAAACGGAATGATGGCGGAAATCTCATTCGAGTACGCGCTCTCGACGTTGCTCGCATCGACGGCCGTGACTATATAGAAGTAGGTCTGACCCGACTGAACCGTGCTATCGGTATAGGTGGTCAGTGCGATCAACGAGGAATTCAGTTTCGCGTACGGCCCGCCCGATACGGTTCCGCGGTAGATGTTGTAGCCAGTCACAACCGACGTGCTGGCCGTCCAACTCAAAGCAGCCGAGTGTGCAATCAGCTGCACACCAGTTCCCGACAACGCAATGGTTGCGGGCGAGTTGGTGGCGTTGCTCACCACACTGACGCTCCCGGTTAGACTGCCCGCGGAAGCCGGGGCAAAGGTGACACTCAGGGTGACCGCCTGATTCGGCGTTAAAGTTGTGCCTGAGGTGACCCCGCTGGCACTGAAGCCTGCGCCGGAAATAGTCAAGCTCGATATCGTGACGTTCGAGTTCCCGGTGTTGGTCAGGCTGGCGCTGAGCAAACTGTTGCTGCCCAAGTTCACGCTGCCAAAACTCAGGCTCGTCGG
>WNEY01003287.1_pt1 | contig 12097 bp, 9 predicted proteins | sample 5400531 | NCBI WGS metagenome assembly WNEY01 (sample SAMN13153338, study PRJNA577476) | soil metagenome | isolation source: 200 cm saprolite under Douglas fir tree site 1 | place: USA:California | collected 2015-04-18
GAATTGACGCCGGTCGTGTGCTTGGAGGTTCATGGGCATCCGCCGGCACGATAAGTGATCTGGGGGTGGGACGCAACGCGGCCGTTGCCGCGCAACCCTGGGAGAGGACCGAGGATTACCCTTTGCTGCCGGCGGTGAAGGCGACGTAGAGCGACATCGGCCCGCGCTGGAGGAGCAGCGTCAGTCGGTCGCCTTCCTTGACCTCCTTGGTCAGGCGATCGAAGTCGACCTGCGAGCGGATCTTCTGCCGGTTGATCTCGCGGATCACGTCGCCGCGCTGGACGCCGGCTTCGGCGGCGGCACTGCCGTCGTCCACGCGGGCGACGACCACGCCGTCGGTGGAGCGCAGGTTGAGCTGGCGCGCGATGTCCGGCGTGATCGGCCGGACGTCCATGCCGAGCGCCGACTTCGTCCCGCGCTGGCCGTTCGGACCGCGGGCTTCGCGCTCGTCCGGCGCCTCGCCGACCTTGACGTCGACGCTCTTCTCTCCCTGATCACGCCAGACCTTGACCTTGGCGCTGTTGCCGGGATTCGTGAGGCCGACGGCGCGCTGCAGATCCGCCGGGCCCTCCATCTTCTTGCCGTCGAATTCGAGCAGGATGTCGCCGGGTTGCAGGCCGGCCTTGGCGGCCGGGCTGTCGCCGACCACGTCCGAGATGAGCACGCCCTTGCTATCCTTGGCGTTGAACGACTTGGCCAGCTCGGGCGTCAGCGGCTGGATGGAGACGCCGAGCCAGCCGCGCGTGACCTTTCCCTTCGCGATCAGCTCCGTGTAGATCTTCTTCGCCATGTTCGAGGGGATGGCGAAGCCGATGCCGGAGCCGCCGGCCACGATCGCGGTGTTGATGCCGACGACCTCGCCCTGCATGTTCACGAGCGGGCCGCCGGAGTTGCCGGGATTGATGGCGGCGTCGGTCTGCAGGAAGTCGTCGAACGGCCCCTGACCGATCTGCCGCGCCTTGGCGCTGATGATGCCGGCGGTGACCGTGGCCTGCAGCCCGAAGGGCGAGCCGACCGCGATGACCCAGTCGCCGACCTGCATCTTGTCGGAGTCGCCGAGTCGGATGAAGGGGAACTTGCCCTTGCCGTCGTCCAGCCGGAGCACGGCGAGGTCGGTCTTCTTGTCGAGGCCGACGACCTTCGCCTTGTGCTTGCTGCCGTCGAGCGTGATGATCTCGATCTCGGTGGCGCGCTCGACGACGTGGGCGTTCGTCAGCGCGACGCCGCCGGGATCGATGATCACGCCCGACCCCAGGCTGCGCTGGGGAATCCGCTCGGGCGCGTCGCCGAAGAACCGCTTGTAGAATTCCTCGCCGAAGAACTCCTCGAAGGGCGTGCGGCCGGGCGGTCCGCCCTTGGACAGCGTGTTGATGTTGATGACCGCCGGCTTGACCAGGTCCGCCACCTTCGAGAACGAGCCGGTGGTGAGCGGCATCTGCACGGGCAGGATGGGGGCATCCACCAGCGGCGCCACCGCCGGGCGCACCATCCGGTCGGTGCCGCCGGCGCCGTAGGCCCCCAGCGCCATCCCGGCCACGACCGCGAGAGCCAGCGTGCCCATGAACGTTCTGCGTCTCAGCTGCATCATGCGCGCGTCTCCAATGATTCCCCCGCCAGCACGCGGCGGAGGTGCTCGCCCTCGAGGGTTTCCACTCGCTTCAGCTCCCCGGCGCCCGCTACCAGCACCGCTTTCTTGGCGGTGAGAATGCCGCGGACACGGTCGTGGGTGCGATCGAGCATCTCACGGATCTCCGCGTCGATCGCCCGCGCCGTCTCCTCACTGTACTCGCGCTCGCCGCTCCACGGCATCCCGTTGTTTTTGAGGAACATGGGCAGGCGCTCGCCGAAGGTGGCCAGGCCCACGCGCTCGGACATCCCGTACTTCATCACCATGAGCCGCGCCATCTCGGTCGCACGCTCGAGGTCGTTGTGGGCGCCCGTGGAGACCTCGCCGTAGACCAGCTCCTCGGCCACCCGTCCGCCCAGCAGCACCGCCAGTCGATCGTCCAGCTCACTCCGCGTCATGAGGAAGCGGTCCTCGGTCGGGAGCTGGTACGTCATGCCGAGCGCGGCCACGCCGCGGGGAATGATGGTGATCTTGTGGACGGGATCGGCGTTGCCCAGTGACGCGGCGACGAGCGCGTGCCCCATCTCGTGGTGGGCGACGATGTCGCGCTCCTTGTCGCTCAGCACGCGGCTCTTCTTCTCGAGCCCGGCCACCATGCGGTCGATGGCTTCCTCGAAGTCGGCCATCTCGACGGCGTTCTTGTCCTTGCGGGCGGCCAGCAGCGCCGCCTCGTTCACGATGTTGGCCAGGTCGGCGCCGGCGGAGCCGGGGGTGCGGGCGGCGATCACGCCCAGATCGACATTGGGGGCCAGCACGACGGCCCGGGCGTGCAACCGCAAGATCGCCTCGCGCCCCTTGACGTCCGGCTTGTCGACCACGACCTGGCGATCGAACCGTCCCGGCCGCAGAAGGGCCTGGTCGAGCACCTCGGGACGGTTGGTGGCCGCCATCAGGATCACGCCCTTGGAGGAGTCGAAGCCGTCCATCTCGGCCAGGAGCTGATTGAGCGTCTGCTCGCGCTCGTCGTGGCCGCCGATGAAGCCGCTGGCGCCGGCGCGTGACTTGCCGATGGCGTCCAGCTCGTCGATGAAGATGATGCAGGGCGCTTTGTCTTTGGCCTGCTCGAAGAGATCGCGCACGCGGGAGGCGCCCACGCCGACGAACATCTCGACGAACTCGGAGCCGGAGAGCGTGAAGAACGGCACGTCGGCTTCGCCGGCGACGGCGCGGGCCAGGAGCGTCTTGCCGGTGCCGGGGGTCCCGACGAGGAGCACGCCCTTGGGGATGCGGCCGCCCAGGCGCTGATACTTCTTGGGGTTCTTCAGGAAGTCGACGATCTCGGCCAGCTCGGCCTTGGCCTCGTCCACCCCGGCGACGTCGGCGAAGGTCGTCTTGAGCTCCTTGCGGTCGTAGATCTTGTGCTTGCTGCGCCCGAACGACAGCGCCTGGGTCGGCCCGCCGCCCACCCGGCGCATCAGGAACATCCAGATGCCGATCATGACCGCCAGCGGGATCACCCAGCCGAGCAGGAGATCGCGCCAGAACGTGCTCTCCACGCGGCCGGCGAACTCGACCTTGTGCTGCTGCAGCTCCTGGACGAGCCACTGCTCGTCGACGCCGGGGATGCGCGTCACGCTGAAGAAGCGCCGCCAGTCGTCGGCGCCGAGCGCCTGGCGCAGGCGGTCGATCGACGACGCCACCGGCGGCACCGGCAGCACGCCGGGCTTGGCCTTGCCGTGGATCTCGCGCTCGGTGAGGGCCACCCGCTCGACCTTGTCCTCGCGCAGCAGCTCCAGGAACTTCGACATCGGCAGCTCGACCGGGCGTGGCGCGAGCAGCCAGGACTGCAGCAGGGAAAGGACGACGGCGACCACCAGCACGTAGGCGAGCGAGAATTGAAGGCGCTGACTGAGTCGCGGCTTCATGGACCGGGTCCCTCTCGAATGCTAGCACCGCTTTGCGCTTGACACATCAGGCCATTTGACCTAAAAAATCGCTGAACGCTTCATGTGACTTCCGGAACAAGCGTTCCTTTCGCGACGCTCGGTCCGCGACGATGTACGCCTCAGATCCAGGAGTTGCATAGGTGAACGGTCTTGGTGTGGCACGGCGATGGGGAGGCTTCGGGCTCACCGTCGTGGTGGCGGTCCTCGCACTCACCGCGCTGCCTGCCATCGCCCAGGAGGCGGCGAGAGAACCGGCGTACCGGAACTTCCCCGTCATCGGCTCGCGCCTGGCCGTGTGGGCGGTCGCCCAGCTCCATCTGAACTTCGCCGCCTTCATCCTGGGCTGTCCCATTTTCGCCGTCATCATCGAGATCATCGGCTGGCGCACGCGGGACGCGAAGTACGACTGGCTCGCCCACGAGTTCGTCAAGCTGACGTTCGCCGCGTTTTCGACCACCGCGCTGCTCGGCGCCTTCCTCCTCTTCCTCTTCGTCGGGTATTACCCGAAATTCTGGACGTACATGACGTCCATCTTCTTCCCGACCTACTGGGTGTACGCCCTGCTGTTCTTCGCCGAGACGTTCATCGTGTACCTCTGGTACTACGGCTGGGACTGGCTGTCCGGCTCCCGCAAGTGGATCCACGTGACGCTGGGCGTGCTCTCCAACCTGGCCGGCACCGCGATCCTCGTCGTGGCCAACTCCTGGGTCACCTTCATGATGTCGCCGTCGGGAATCGACGAGTCGGGCGCGCTCAAGGGCGGCGTGTGGGCGGCCATCAACAACCCCACGTGGATGCCGATCAACATCCACCGGCTCATCGCCAACATCGTCTTCGGCGGGACGATCGCCGCGGCCTACGCCGCCTTCCGCTTCCTGTCGGCCACCACCGACGAGGAGCGCGCCCGCTACGACTGGATGGGCTACGTCGGCAACTTCGTCGCGCTCAGCGCGTTCATCGTCCTGCCCTTCGCCGGCTATTACCTGGGCCGCGAGATCTACGCGTTCAACCAGACGATGGGTATCACGATGATGGGCGGCTTCATGTCCTGGCTCTGGATCATCCAGGCCATCCTCATCGGCATCCTCTTCCTCGGCTCCAACTACTACCTGTGGCTGGGGATGGAGCGCATCCCCGGCTCCGAGCGCTACCGGAAGTTCGTGCCCCCGATGCTGCTGATCCTCACCCTCGGTTTCATGATCTGGGCCACGCCGCGCTCGATGGTGATCACGCTCGACGAGGCGCGTGCGATGGGCGGGACCCACCATCCCGTCCTCGGCTTCTTCGGCGTCATGTCGGCCAAGAACACCGTGGTGAACCTGATGATCCTCACCACGTTCCTCTCCTTCGTGCTGTACCGCCGCGCCAATCGCGTGTCGGTGAAATCGTGGGTGGGGGCGGGCATGGCCGTGCAGTGGGCCGCCTTCTTCGTGGCCGCCGCCATCGTGGTCTTCTACGGCGTGTACGGCTACTTCGTGGAGTCGATGGTCCGCATCGGCTTCTCCGTCTACCAGGTGCTGGCCGTGTTGTCCTGCATCGCCGTCGTCATGGCCATCGACATCCCGATGTTCAGGGGCGCGCGCTCGACGGGCACGATTCGCTGGGGCACCATCGCGCCGCGCTCCCAGTACGTCCTCATCCTGCTCGCCGTGACCTTCACGTGGCTGATGGGGCTGATGGGCTTTGCGCGCTCCGGGATCCGCCAGCACTGGCACGTCTACGGCGTGTTGCGCGACACGTCGCCGGACGCGGTGACGCCGGCCCTCGGCTACGCCGCCAACATGATCACGATCGTGACCATCGTCTTCTTTGCGATGGTCACCTTCATCTTCTGGCTCGGCGGGCTCGCCGACAAGGGCAAGGCGGAGGCGCATGGGCATGCCGCCCCGGTGATCGCCGGCGGCAGCGGCGGCGAGGACTAGATGCGCGTCCCCGTCGGCGTGAAAGCGTCGCTGTTCGCCCTCGCCATCATGGGGTCGTACACGTACTTCGCGAACTCGATCCCGCAGATCGAGTCCAAGCCGCCCCAGGAGCTGTCGCTCGAGGGCGGCAACGTCACACCGGCCCAGCTCGTGAAGGCGGGCGAGGAGATCTTCAAGACCAAGGGCACCTGCGAGATCTGCCACCGGATCGGCCAGGCCGGCACCCGCGCGCCTGACCTCGCGGGCGTCGGCTCGCGCGCGGCGACGCGCAAGCCCGGCATGACGGCGAAGGCGTACCTCATCGAGTCGCTGATCCAGCCGGCCGCCTTCATCGTGCCCGGCTATCCCCCGATCATGCCGGCCGTCGACAAGCCGCCGATCGGGCTCAATCGCTCCGAGCTGTGGGCGTTGACGGCGTTTCTCGAATCGCTGGGCGCGACCGTGGACGTGAAGCTCGACGACATCCCGAAGACGGCCGGCGCGGCGGCGGGTGGCGGCGGCGCGGCGGCCGAGGTGAAGATCCCCGGCGACGTCAAGGGCGGCGAGCAGGTGTTCCAGGGCAAGGGCGGCTGCATCGCCTGTCACAAGGCGGGCAAGATCGGCGCCTCGCCGGTCGGGCCCGACCTGTCGCAGATCGCCAAGATCCAGACGCCGGACTACATCATGAAGAAGATCCTGGACCCGCGCGGCATGGGAACCGTGGCAGGCTTTCCGCCGGGCGTGATGCCGCCCACCTTCGGGCAGACGCTCACCGCCAAGGAGTACACGGATCTCGTCGCCTTCCTCCTCACCCTCAAATAACGCATGAGCTTCCTGCGCTCGCGCTTCTTCCACGCGGTCCTGATCCTGGGCATCGCGTTCTTCGTCTTCCGCTTCGGCATCCGGCCGCCCGCGCCGTGGAGCGTGATCCGGCTCTACATGACGGTGGTGCTGCTGGCCACGCTCATCTACGTCTCGGCCGACTCCGACTCGTGGCGGAACTTCGTGCGGCCGATCCGCTCGACGCTGATGGATCCGGGCCGGCGCACGCTGCGCTACGCGCTCATGGTCGTGATCCCGCTGCTGCTCGGCTACTACGCCTACACGCAAGCGGCGGCCCGGCCCCAGGCACCGCCCGAGCTGCGCGCGGTGCATCCAGCGCCGCCCGACACCATCCAGTTCCGCGGCAAGCCCATCAACATCTCGGGCGCCGAGAACCCGCTGCGGAAGGATCAGGCGAGCTTCAAGAAGCACGTGGCCGCCGGCGGCGAGATCTACATCCGCAACTGCATGTACTGCCACGGCGACAACCTCGACGGTCAGGGCCACTTCGCCAAGGGCTTCAATCCGCCGCCCGCGAACTTCCAGGATCCCGGCACCATCGCGATGCTCCAGGAGGCGTACCTCTTCTGGCGGATCACGAAAGGCGGGCCCGGGCTCCCGAAGGAATCCACGCCGTGGAACTCGGTGATGCCGGCGTGGGAGGACCGACTGTCGGAGGAGCAGATCTGGCAGGTCATCATCTATCTGTACGACGCGACCGGCCAGCAGCCGCGGCGGTGGGAGACGGCCAGTGGCGGGCATTGATCAGTCGGGGGGCCCCGAGATGGCCCCCCGAACCCCCCCATCGCGTCTCGATCGAGCCAGGGGCTCGATCGCTACAGCGTTGATCCCGCTGTTATCGATCAGCGCCGCGCTCTTGATGATGCCGGCGCTGGCATCGGCGCAGGCGGGCGATGCGAGCGCGGGCAAGGCGGTCTACGAGCGAAAGTGTCTCCTCTGCCACGGCGAGAAGGGCGATGGCAAAGGGCCGGCGGCCGAGCTGCTCGATCCCAAGCCCCGCGACTTCACCAGCGGCATCTACAAGATCCGCACGACCGCGAGCAAGGCTCCCGCCGATCAGGATCTCTTCCGCGTCATCAGCGAGGGCATGCCGGGGACCTCGATGCCGGCGTGGCAGGTTCTCTCCGAGAAGGACCGGTGGAACGTCGTCGCGTACGTCAAGTCGCTCGCCGCCGACAAGTTCAAGGAGGCGCCGAAGAAGCAGGAGTTGCCCAAGGAAGTCGCCTCATCGGCCGACTCGATCAAGCGCGGCAAGGAGATGTACGAGGCGATCGAGTGCAACAAGTGTCACGGCACGGACGGGCGCGCCGACGGGCCCTCGCGCCCCGAGCTCAAGGACGAGTGGGGGCATCCGATCAAGCCGGCGAACCTCACCAAGCGCTGGACGTTCCGCGGCGGCGCCGGCCGCACCGACATCGCGACGCGCCTGACCACCGGTGTGCTGGGCACCCCGATGCCGACCTTCATCGACTCCGTCGAGAAGCCCGAGGACATCTGGCACCTGACCAACTACATCCTGTCGCTGGGGCCGGAGTCGCCGGGCTACGCGACGCTCATCACCGTCACCGCGGTGAGCGACGCGATTCCCGACGATCCCAACGCCGACTTCTGGAAGAAGATGGCGCCGCAGAACGTCGGCCTCATGGGCCAGGTGATCCAGGATCCGCGGAACTTCAATCCGTCGATCGACATGGTCGCGGTGCGCGCGGCCTGGACCGACAAGGAGATCGCCTTCCACCTGACGTGGGACGATCCCACCGAGTCGAAGGGCGACGCGGTCCACCTGCAGTTCCCGCCCAAGGTCGACGCGGGCGGCGAGCGTCCCTACTTTCTCATGGGCAACGACAGCGACGGCGTCTACCTGCTGCGCTGGGAGCAGGGCAAGGGGGCGACGGAGGCGACGGCCAACGGCCCGACGAAAATCGCGCCGATCGCCGGCGGAGAAGCGAGCGGCAAGGCCGTCTACCAGAACGGCCAGTATCGCGTCGTGATCAAGCGCGCGCGCGCCGGGAAGGAGGATCGCCCGGCGTTTCAACCCGGCGTGTTCACCCCCGTCGCGTTCCAGGCGTGGGACGGCGGCGCGGGGGAGGCGGGGACCAGGATGTCTCTGACGTCATGGTACTATCTGCGCCTTGAGGAGCCGCAGTCGAACCGGCGCTTCGTCATACCTCCCGTGGTGGCACTCCTCACTCTGGCGGCGATGGCGCTCGTAGTGCGAGTGGCGAACCGGCGATCGTAATCCCGAATTCAGGAGGACGAACAGCGATGCGGAAGGTACTCGGAGCGGTCACGGCTCTGGTTTTCGCTCTGGGCGCGGCGACGATCATCGGCCTGCCCGGCGCCACCGCCCAGGGCGGCGGCACTATCGAGGCCGAGGTGAAGTACGGCGGCCCGGCTCAGGTCGAGAAGCTGAAGGTCAACAAGGACACCGAGAAGTGCGGGACCGAGGCCCTCATCGAGAAGGTGGTCGTCGGCGGCAACAAGGGGCTGGCCAACGCGGTCGTCTCGGTGCCGGCCGCCAAGAGCGGCGGCAAGGCCGTGAAAGTCACCATCGATCAGCACGGCTGCAAGTTCGTGCCGCACGTGGTGGCGATGAACCCGGGCGAGCTCGAGCTCAAGAACTCGGACGACATCCTGCACAACATCCACACGTACTCGACCGCCAATCCCTCGATCAACAAGGCCCAGCCGAAGTTCAAGAAGGTGATGACCGAGAAGCTCGAGAAGCCCGAGTACGTCAAGCTCACCTGCGACGTGCATAGCTGGATGCTCGGCTGGGTGGCGGTGACGCCCGGCCCGGCCGCGGTCACCGACGGAAACGGCGTGGCCAAGCTCGAGAACGTGCCGGCCGGCAAGCAGAAGGTCGAGGTGTGGCACGAGACGCTCGGCAAGCAGGAGAAAGAGGTCGAGGTCAAGGCCGGGCAGACGACCAAGGTCAGCTTCGAGATGAAGAAGTAGGCGCCCATGCTCGACTGGTGGCTGCCGGAAAACGTAACCAGCTACGGCCACGACATCGACTGGCTGTTCCATCTGATCTACGCCATCACCGGCGTCACGTTCATCCTGGTCACGGTCGCGTTCCTGGCCTTCCTGGTGATCTATCGCGACCGGCCGGGCCGCCGCGCGTACTACACGCACGGCAACACGACGCTCGAGATCGTGTGGACGGTGGTGCCCGCGCTCATCCTCGTCGTGCTCACGTTCCTGAGCGTCCCGGCCTGGTCGAAGATCAAGATGACGATGCCGGCCACCGACGTCGTCATCGAGGTGACGGCCAAGCAGTTCAACTGGCAGGTCCGTTACCCCGGGGCGGACGGGAAGTTCGGAACCGAGGACGACAAGACCTTCCTCGACGAGATGCACGTGCCGGTGGGCAAGCCGGTGCGGATCAACCTCAGGTCGCAGGACGTGATCCACAGCTTCTTCGTGCCGCAGTTCCGCATCAAGCAGGATGCGGTGCCCGGGCGCGAGATCGGCGTGTGGTTCGACGTGATGAAGCCGGGCAAGTACGAGTGGCCCTGCGCCGAGCTATGCGGCTTCGGCCACTCCGGTATGAAGGGCTGGGTCTACGCCCATTCGGCCGAGGACTACGCCAAGTGGGCGGCCGAGAACCTCAAGTAGGGGGAGACGTCACGACATGAGCGCCACAACCGCCGCCCACGCCCGGACCGCTCACGACGAACACCACGAGATGGGGTTCGTGCGGACCTACATCTTCTCCACCGACCACAAGATGATCGCCCGCCAGTTCCTCTTCCTCGGGCTCTTCATGATGATCATCGGCGGTCTACTCGCGCTGATCGTGCGCTGGCAGCTGGCCTGGCCGGAGACGGCCATCCCCGGGCTGGGCGGCATCCTCAAGGAGACCGGCGGAATTCTCGAGCCGTCCCAGTACAACATGGCGTTCACCATGCACGCCACCATCATGATCTTCTTCGTCGTCATGCCGATCCTGGCCGGCGCCTTCGGGAACTTCTGCATCCCGCTCATGATCGGCGCCCGCGACATGGCCTTCCCGTTCCTCAACATGCTGTCGTTCTGGACCACCTTCAGCGCCGGTCTCATCATGCTGTCCGGCTTCTTCGTGGACGGCGGGCACGCGGCCGCCGGCTGGACGTCCTACGTGCCGCTGTCGGCCGTGAAGGACTACACCGGCGTCAACTGGGGCCAGAACCTCTGGTGCATCGCGCTGTTCGTGATGGGCATCGGGTCCATGATGGGCTCGATCAACTACATCACGACCATCATCAACATGCGGGCGCCCGGCATGAAGCTGTTCCGGATGCCGCTGGTGGTGTGGTCGCTCTTCATCACCGCCATCCTGCTGCTGCTGGCCCTGCCCGTGCTGACGTCGGGCGTGGCCATGCTGCTCTTCGACCGCACGCTGGGCACGAGCTGGTTCAACCCGTCGCGGGGCGGCGAGCCGCTGCTCTGGCAGCACCTGTTCTGGTACTTCGGGCACCCGGAGGTCTACATCCTCATCCTGCCCGCCATGGGCATCGCCTCCGAGATCCTGCCCGTGTTCGCGCGCAAGCCGGTGTTCGGCTATCACGCCATGGCCTTCTCGATGATCGCCATCGCCTTCCTGTCGTGGGTCGTCTACGGCCACCACATGTTCGTCTCCGGCATGAACCCCGCGCTCGGCATGTCGTTCATGGTGACGACGATGATCATCGCCGTCCCCTCGGCCATCAAGACCTTCAACTGGCTGGGCACGCTGTGGGGCGGCCGCATCCAGTTCCAGGTGCCGATGCTGAACGCGCTGGCCTTCGTGTGGATGTTCGTCATCGGCGGGCTCTCCGGCATCTTCATGGCCTCGACGCCGGTCGACATCTACATCCAGGACACGTACTTCATCGTGGCCCACATCCACTACGTGGTCTTCGGCGGGTCGATCTTCGGCGCCTTCGCGGCGATCTATTTCTGGTTCCCCAAGATGTTCGGCCGCATGACGAACTCCGCGCTCGGCCATCTGCACTTCTGGCCGACCTTCGTGTTCTTCAACCTCACGTTCTTCCCCATGCACATCATCGGCGTCGGCGGCCAGATGCGCCGCATCTACAACCCGATGCAGTACGAGTTCCTCCAGCACCAGCAGCACTGGAACGTGCTCATCACCTACTCGGCGCTGCTCCTCGGCCTGTCCCAGGTCCCGTTCGTCATCAACTTCTTCTGGTCGCTCTTCGCCGGCCCGAAGGCCCCGGTGAACCCGTGGAACTCCAACACGCTGGAGTGGACGGCGCCCTCGCCCCCGCCGCACCTGAACTGGGGGCCGAGGCTGCCGACGGTGTACCGCGGGCCCTACGAGTACAGCTCGCCCGAGTCGCGCGAGGATTTCCTGCCCCAGAACCAGCCGGCGCCCGCGCGCGTGGGATCCGGCCGGCACTAGCGGAGGGCGGGAGTGGCGCGGGGGCTGGCGATGGTGACGGCGGCGGCGACGCTCGTGCTCATCCTCTTCGGGGGGCTGGTGACGAACACGGGGGCGGCGCTCGCCGTCCCCGACTGGCCGACGACCTTCGGCTACACGATGTTTCTCTATCCCTGGTCACAGATGGTGGGCGGCATCTTCTACGAGCACTGCCATCGCCTGATCGGCTCGGTGGTCGGTCTGCTCACGTTGGCGCTCGCCACTGCGCTCTGGCGAAGGGGCGGCCGCTTGCGCGCGCTGGGTCTCGTCGCGGCCGTGGCCGTGGCGGTGCAGGGGCTTCTGGGCGGATTGCGCGTCGTGCTGGTCCAGGACGTGCTCGCCGTCGTCCACGGCTGCCTGGCCCAGATCTTCTTCGCCTTGCTCGCGGTGATCGTCCTGCTGACCTCGCCCCACGCGCGCGCGCCGCTGGCGC
>WNEY01003289.1_pt1 | contig 12094 bp, 12 predicted proteins | sample 5400531 | NCBI WGS metagenome assembly WNEY01 (sample SAMN13153338, study PRJNA577476) | soil metagenome | isolation source: 200 cm saprolite under Douglas fir tree site 1 | place: USA:California | collected 2015-04-18
GCCTGCCAGGTCCCCATGGTGCGGTCCGGCGGCCGCGCTGAGCCGGAGCCGGAACGTGGCCCGGATCCGCCGGGCCAGTGCCGGGCTACCGCCGTAATAGATGGTGACCTCAACGCCGGCCCCGGGCAGCACAGCATCGATCGCAGGATTTGTAACGGGCCCGCCCGGGTCGGTCCGCGCGGGCTGGCCGGCGATCGTCGTGGCGGCTGTCGCCTGCCTGGCACCGGGGCTGGCCGGGTTAGCCCGCCGGATCCAGGCCGCCTCGGCCCGCCCGACCCCGCCGGCCGGGCAGGACGGGTTCGGCCCCGGCGTGCCGAGGTAGACGGCGCGGGTGTCAAGCCGCGGGCAGGCGGCTGGGTGCCTGGACAGGTTCAGTACCTTCCAGGCCGGCGGAACCCGGAGGCTAACGCCGTCGAAGGTTACTGTGCGCCACCGGCTGTGGACCGTGGCCTGCGCCAGTGCGGGCAGGCTAACTACGAAGGAACTTACGACAATTGCCAGGGCAACAGTAGTTCTTCGAAATCGCATACAGCTATAGTCACGTACCGAACGGTTACACGTGGTGACTTTTAGTTAACAATTCGGAGTTGACAGATGACTCTGCGTTAATAATCGGCTACGGCAGCTTCTCCGTCCGGTCCCGGCTGGTAGCGGTAGCCCATGCCGGGCTCGGTAATCAGCCAGCGCGGCCGGCGACGGAGACCTCGTAATGGCGGACCCGCAGGTTGATCCGGAGTGCCCGCAGGATCTGCGGTTCATCGTCGACCACAAGGACACGGGTCATCCCGGCACCGGCCCGCGCTCGCCGCTGACCAGCTCACCCGCCGGGCCCGGCGCCCCGTGCTGCCCGTCGTCGCTGCGTCCCGCCCGGCGCCCGGAGTGCCCGTTGTCTCCGGCTGGCCGGCCGGCGCTTGCGCCGCGGGCAGCGACAGGGTCATCGTCAGTCCGCCGCCCGGTGTCTCGTCCGGTTCCAGCGTGCCGCCCATGGCCTCCGTCAGCCCGCGCGAGAGGGCCAGGCCAAGTCCGACGCCGGTGGTGTTGTCGGTGTCACCGAGCCGCTGGAACGGCCGGAACATCCGGTCCCTGTCCGCCGCCGGGATGCCGGGGCCGCGGTCGACCACGCGCAGCTCGACCCGGTCGCCCAGGGCACTGGCCGTGAGCAGGGGTGGCGAGCCTGCCGGGGAGTACCGCAGCGCGTTGCCGGTCAGGTTCACGATCACCCGCTCCACGATGGCGGGGTCGACCCGCACCTCCGGCAGCGATTCCGGGATCTCCACCGCGACGGCCCTGCTCTCCGGGCCGAGATCGTCCAGCGAGCGGGCGATGATCTCCTCCAGGCCGGCCGGGCGGGGGAAGACCGACAGCGCCCCCGCCTGCAGCCTGCTCATGTCCAGCAGGTTGTCCAGCAGGTGCGCGAGCCTGTCCAGCGATTCGTCCGCGGTGGCGAGCAATTCGTCGCGATCCTCCGCCGCCCACTGGATGTCGCGCGAGCGCAGGCTGGTGACGGCAGCCTTCGCCGAGGCCAGCGGGCTCCGCAGGTCGTGGCTGACCGCCGCGAGCAGTGCTGTGCGCATCCGGTCCGCCGCCGCGATGGGCCGCGCGGCCTCCGCCTCCGCGCTCAGCCGCTGCTGCTCGAGCGCGGCGGCCGCGTAGGCCGCGAATGCCCCGAGCACCCCGCGGTCGGTGGCCGGCAGCGGCCTGCCGCGCAGCGCGAGCACGAGGTTGTCGGCGACCGCGACGTCGACGTCCGCCTGCTCCGGCCTGGCCAGGGCCGGCTCGCCGGAGCATGCGACGGCAGTCCAGTCCGCGGTTGGCCGGCGCGGACCGTCGGCTGGCTCCTGCGCGCGTTCCAGCAGCGTCACCGACTCCATCCCGAATGCCTCCCGCACCCGGTCGAGCACCGGCCCGGAAGTAATGGGTGAGCGCGGCATCGATCTTCTCCGCCGGGTAGATGTTCCCGTGCGCCATCCGGCGGCGCAGCGCCTCCGGGGTCATGTCGACGAGCTCGACCTGATCGGCCGCGCGGACCATCGCGTCGGGGACGGTTTCCCGCTGCGGCACGCCGGTGATCTTCTCGACGACGTCGTTGAGTGATTCCAGGTGCTGGATGTTCACCGTGGAGATGACGTTGATGCCGGCCTTGAGCAGTTCCTCGACGTCCTGCCAGCGCTTCTCGTTGCGTGAGCCCGGCACGTTGGTATGCGCGAACTCGTCGACGAGTGCGACCCGGGCCTTCTCGCGAGCACCGCGTCGACGTCCATCTCCTCGAACGCCGTGCCGCGGTAGGCCAGCCTGGCCCTGGGCAGGATCTCTATGCCGTCGAGCAGGGCGGCGGTGTGCGCTCTGCCATGGGTTTGCACGAAAGCGACGACCACGTCGGTGCCGCGTTCCTGCCGCCGGTGGCCCTCGCAGAGCATGGCGAAGGTCTTGCCGACCCCGGCGGCGCGCCGAGGTAGATCCTCAGCTGCCCCCGGCCGTCCTGGCGGCCGGGTTCCTCATCGCTGCGGTCCATCGCGTCAATCCCTATCGGCGTGCTGCGGCCATCTTCGGACGATAAGCCATGATGCGGCCGGCACCGGTCATGGCCGGCGGGCCTGGCCGCCGGGCGGTCGGCCTGCTCTGCGCCGGCATCATTACCCCAGACCGGCGCCAACCGATGGACACGCCGCTTACGGCGCAAGTGGCAACAGCGGATGCTTGTGATGTTCGACAACTCTATGCTCTCGTTCCGTTACGGAAAGCTACAGGCAGGCCCCGCTAGTGCCTGCGAGCGATCGAAGGATGTGGTGTGACAATGAAACGGACACTGAACGGCGCTATCGCGGCTGTCGCCGCGCTGGCGCTCACCGGCGGCATCTTCGCCGCGACGGCGCTGCCCGCCGCCGCGGCGACGCCCGCCAACGTCGCCTACGCGGCGGGGGCATCCGGCCTGCTTGGCGGCATCCAGCCGCTGGGCGAGGCCAGCTATCCGGGCACCTCGCCGGTGACGCTGGCCCAGGTCAACGGCCTCGGCCTGGTCAGCGCCGGTGCTGTCACCGACACGGCGGGGCCGACCAGCGCGTCCTCGCACGTCGCTGACCTCGGCATCGCCGGGGTCCTCGGGCTAGGGTCGCTGAACACCACGGTGGTGTCCTCGTCCTGCGCCTATGACGCGAGCACCAACACGGTGACCGGCACCGCCAGCATCGTCGGCGGTCAGGTCCTGGCGGGCCTGATCCCGACCCCGCTGCCCACCAGCCCGCAGCCGAACACGACGGTCTCGGTGCCCGGCCTCGCCACCATCACGCTGAACAAGCAGGTCAGCAGCGGGGGGACGCTGGAGGTGGATGCCTTGTCCATCTCGCTGCTCGGCGGCGCCCAGACCATCACGATCGGGACGTCCGTCTGCAACGCGGCGGACCTGTCGGCCGGCTGACGCGGCCAGCCGCCGCCGGGCGGCGGAGCAAGGGAGGGAGGGCCTGCCCACACGGGCAGGCCCTCTTTCCATCGGGGTCACCGGGACGCCGGGTAGCGCTCGTCCAGCGCGATGTTCAGGGTGAGCACGGTCACCCGGGGCTCCCCGAGGAAACCGAGCGTGCGGCCCTTGGTGTACTGCTTGACCAGGGCCATGATCGCTGCCGGGCTGACATGCCTGGCTGCTGCCACCCGGTCGACCTGGATCGCGGCGCTGCGCGGCGAGATGTAGGGGTCCAGGCCGGAGGCCGACGCGGTGACCGCGTCCGGCGGAATCTGGGACACGCTGACGTGATCGAACTTGGCGATCTGCGCCTGCCGGGCCTTGATGGCGGAGACCAGGTCGGGGTTGCTCGGGCCGAGGTTCGACGCGGCGGAGAATCCGGGGTCGCAGCCGTAGTCGGTCTTGACCTCCGCGTTGACCGCGGCGGACGGCCGGGGCTGGAAGTACTGCGGCAGCGGGTTGCCGTTGGCGTCGGTGAACTCCTGGCAGAGCAGGCTGGAGCCGACCACCCGCCCGTGATAGCTGACCAGCGAGCCGTTCGCGCGGGCGTGGAAGGCCACCTGCGCGATGCCGAACATCACCACCGGGTAGATGATCCCGCAGATCACCGTGAAGAGGAGCAGGCCGCGCAGCGCGGCGATGAGCTGCCTGACCGTGCTGGGAAGACGATTCATATCGAGACCACGGCGCAGGTCCGCGCACTGATGCCGGAGGTCGAGCGCCGCGGCACCTCCTCAGAAATGTCGGTAGCCGCTAGTAGATTCGATTCATGTCCCGTTACCGGCTCACACCGACTGCACAGCAGGAGCTGATCTTGCGGGAGCACTGCGCGCACGCGCGGTTCGTGTGGAACCTCGCGGTGGAGCAGCACTTGCACTGGCGGCCTGGCCGTACTGGCGCGCCCGGATACGTCACCCAATGCCGCCAGCTCACCGAAGCCCGCGCCGAGTTCGCGTGGCTCGCTGCCGGATCCCACACCGTGCAGCAGCAGGCCCTGCGGGACTTCGCCCAGGCATTGACCAGTTTCTTCGCCCGGACCCATCGCAGGCCTGTCTGGCGGAAGGCCGGCCGGGACGAGGGCTTCCGGATAGTCGGACCCCCAGCCCAGCACGCCCGCCGCCTGTCCCTTCACACTGGTCAGGTGTGGGTACCGAAGGTCGGGTGGGTTCGGTTCCGCTGGTCCCGCAGCGTGCCAGAAGGCGCGAAGTCTTACCGAGTCACCTGTGACCGCGCGGGCCGCTGGCACCTCGCATTCGCCGTCATCCCAACCCCCATCCTGGCGCCCGGCAACGGGACTATTGTCGGACTGGACCGCGGCGTGGCGGTCAGCGCGGCGCTGTCCACAGGCGAGCTGCTCAGCGCTCCCCGGCTGAGCCCACAGCGGCAACGGCGGCTGGTCTTGCAGCAGCGCCGACTGGCCCGCGCCAGCCGCGGCTCCGGGCGCCGCGCCCGACGGAAGGCAACGGTTGCGCGCTTGCAGGCTCGCCGGGTCGACCTGCGGAAGGACTGGTGCGAGAAGACCTCCACCGACCTTGCGCGCCGGTTCGACCTGATCCGTCTCGAGGACCTGCGCATCACCGGCATGACCCGCTCCGCGAAGGGCACTCTGGAGCGGCCCGGCCGCAACGTTGCGGGCAAGGCTGGCCTGAACCGGGAGATCCTGGCCAGCGGCTGGGGCAGGCTGGCCCGGCGACTGGAGGACAAGGCCCCCGGCCGGGTCGAGAAGATCAACCCCGCGTACACGAGCCAGCGGTGCTCGGCATGCGGGACCGTCGATGCGAAGGCGCGCGAGAGCCAAGCCGTCTTCCGCTGCCGGTCCTGTGGACACAACGGCAACGCCGACGTGAACGCGGCCAGGAACATCGCGGCAGGGCATGCCGTGACTGCGCGGGGAGGCTTCCGGGATACCGGGCCGTTGAACCGCGAACCTCGGCTCGCCGTTTAGCGAGCCGGAATCCGCCGTCTTCAAGCGGCTGGAGGATGTCAACCAGTTCATTCCAGGATCACCTGAATCCGGGAACAAACTGGATGATGAGATCGATGGCCTTGATCCCGGCGAACGGGATGATCAGCCCGCCGACGCCGTAGATCCACAGGTTCCTGCGGAGCAGCGACTGGGCCGAGGCCGGCCGGTAGCGGACACCGCGCAGCGCCAGCGGAATCAGCGCGACGATGATCAGCGCGTTGAAGATGATCGCCGAGGTGATCGCCGACTGCGGGCTGTGCAGGTGCAGGATGCCCAGCTTGGCCAGGCCGGGGAAGGCGCCAGAGAACATGGCCGGCAGCATCGCGAAGTACTTGGCCACGTCGTTCGTGATGGAGAAGGTGGTCAGCGCGCCGCGGGTAAGAATGTGGTGGACACAGCGTCGGCAGATCAGCAACTCACGGTTGACGACAGTTCCGGAACCGGAGCCGGCTGGCACATCACGGTCTCGGCGACCACCTTCACCACCGGGACGCATACCCTGCCCGACACCGGGATCATCATCGTCACCGGCAGCGTCAGTTCGCTGACGAGCGCCGATCCGGGTGTGGCATGCGCCGGGTCATGCATCTTGCCGGCGAATACGACGGCCTACCCAGTGTCCATCGACACGGCAGCCAGCTCCCCGCCGGCCTCCACCCTCTACGACGCCTCGGCGGGCACCGGCGTCGGTTCGATCACCGTGGGCGGCAGCGACGCAGCGGACCCCATCGGGTGGTGGGTCTTAGTGCCAGCGACGGCCTACGCAGGGTCTTACACATCAACCGTAACGCTCACCCTGGCATCCGGCCCATGAACCGGCAATACGGCCGGCCAGCGGGCCAGCCAGGCACAGGCTCAGGCCGGCTCGTCTGGCGGTTCCTGGCGGCGGCAGCGACGCTGGCTGCCGCGACTCCGGCCCCGTCCGCCACGCCAGGCGGCATTGGCACGGGTACATTCGGCCTCTCAACGGCGCCGGACAGTCAGGGCCGGGCAGCTCCGTACTTCAACCTGACGGTGGCCGCTGGTCATTCGACCCTAGCCACCGTCCTCGTCAGCAATCTGGGGAGCAAGACCGAGAAGCTGAAGATCGGCCGGTCCATTGGCATTACCGCAACCAACGGAGGCAGCGCCTACAGCCTGGCTCCCGGGAGGTGCTCCGGTCCCGGCTGCTGGGTGACAGGCCTGCCACGCCTGGTCACGTTGTCGGCCCATAGCCGCGAGATGCTGACCTTCAAGGTGAGCGTTCCCGCCAGGACTGCACGCGGCCAGTACCTGGGCGGCATCGCTGCGGAATCCGCCGCCAAGCCAGGATCGCGGATAGTTGGCTCGAACGGGAAGGCAAAGGCACGGGCCATCATCGTCGAGCAGGTCACCGTCGGCGTGGCGGTCACCGTGGGCCAGTTGTCCAAGCTGACGACACGTTTGCGGATTCCCGGTGTGCTGGGAGCAATCGAAGGGCCGGTTGTCCGTCTCAACATCCAGCTGGAGAACACCGGGCAGACGTTCGCCAAGGGCACAGGTAAAGCATCCTGCACGGCGGCTCACAAGCAGCACACGTACACCGTCCTCGCGGATACTGTCCTGCCGCATGATCATGCGCTGATTGCCGTCAACGCTCCCGGCCTCCCAGAAGGTGAGACCCTGCCATGCAAGATCCGGATCAACTACGGCAGGAACCAGACCGTCAGGTGGGCAGGGCTGGTCACCGTGCCCGCCCCTCCGTCCTCCCACATTGCCCACACCGGGCACGGGGCCTACTCGGTCGTCCCTAACGGCGGAATCCCCACATGGGCCATCGTGCTGATCAGCATCGGCGTGCTGATTCTGGGCGGAATTGGCGTGCTGCTGTTCCGATTGCGCTGACCCAGCCATGCCAGTTGACGGAGCGACCCGCCGGACCGGTGCTTCGCCTTTGACCAGTTCGGGCCGTTATCGATACGCCCCTGCCACGGCAGCTCCTGGGCGAAGAAAAACAAACCCGTCCGCCTCCCGGCGACCTACCACCGCACGCATGGCGTCCGCTACTTCCACGGTTGCTACCGCCTGGCCGATGACCAGCTGTGGGGCGTGAGCCGCCGCCGCAAAGGGGGCGATCACACCCTGGCCGCCCTTAAGTCGATCCAGGCAGCCCACCGCGGCGGCTACCGCATTTACGTGATCTTGGACAACCTCTCAGCGAACAAGACACCGGCGATCCGGCGCTGGGCCGAGCACGCCAACGTCGAGCTGTGCTTCACCCCGACGAACGCCTCGTGGCCAACCCGATTGAGGCGCAATTCGGTCCCTTGCGGACCTTTGCCATGGGCGGCTCGGACCATCCCAGCCACACGGTGCTGGCCCGGCGGCTGCAGGATTACTTGCGCTGGCGCAACGCCAACGCCCGCCACCCCGATATCCTCGCCGCCCAGCGCCGCGAACGAGCCCGCATCCGCAGCGAACGAGCCCGCATCCGCAGCGAACGACAGCAACGCTGGGGACGGCCCAAACTCAAGGCCGCATAGCCGGTGAACCTTCGTGTCACCGCACTAGGGGCGCCACCCCCAGGCGGTCACCATGCCGAGCGACAACCAGCGTGACGCCGGATCTTGCGCGAATGCGCCGATCTGGTCCGCGTCATCCGGATCGAGGAGGCCAGCGCCGATCAGGCGCGGGCCGACTTGACGCAACGTCAGGGCATAGAACGCGGACTCTTCGGTGCCGCCATAGATCAGCCGGGAGGTGAGTTCGGCGTTTACGTCGCGCAGGCCGGCTGCGATCAGCGCGGCGGGAAGCTCCAGGGCGAACTCCGGGTGCGCGCCGACGGCGCGGAATCCGGCCGCCACGGCCTGCACCACGCGGGTCAGCGCAGGCCTTTGCCCTGGCGGGCTGACCATCTTCTCCCACGCCTGGGATACCGGCCCGCTGGCCAGAACGTCTTCCAGCACCAGCACCCCCGCCGGCCGCAGCGCCCGCACCAGCCGGGCGACGACCTCCCCGGGGTCAGGCACGTGCTCAAGGACTGCCCGTGCATGCACCAGATCGAATGCGTCCTGTTCAATGGGGTCGCTGGTCACGTCGTGCCGGACGACCTCGACATGAGGAACGGCAACGTCATCGAGGAAACGCGTGTCGATGTCGGTGACCATCACCCGGCCGGCCGCCCCGACCGTGGCGGCGAGCCAGCCGGCGATGCTTCCGGCGCCGGCGCCGATCTCCAGGCAGTGCCAGCCCGAGCCGACGCCGACCGCGCCCAGGTGCCGGACCGTGATCTGATCGAACTGCGCCGACAAGCCGGCCAGGCGAGCGCGCTCTTGCTCCCATCCCTGCTTGAGGAGGTAGGTGTCGTCGCCTGTGTTCATGGCCACAACTCTTTCTCCGGCAGCCCCATCCGGCGTCCGGTGGCTCCATCAGATCACAATCTTCGCATCGATCCCATCCCACCTGGACGGCCACGACCCAGCACATGACCAACCCGGTGAACGTTCGTGGTCACCGCACCAGCCGGCGCATCCGCTGGCTATGGCGCACGTTCGAGCAGTTACGCTGCCACCTGGCCCTGCAGCTTGCGGCGGACGACTGCCAGCAGACCGGCTCCAGCGCGCTGGCGACCGCGGCGTCGGTGTTGGTTGTGCACTCCCGGCAGGTGTTGCCGGGTGGTAGCTGCCCGGTACTTCGCGCCGGCCCCAGCACCGGCCGGCGCTGAGATTCTCTGCCGCATCAGGCTGTCGGCCATCTGGGCGTGGAACCGCACTCCTTACAGTCGCGCTTTACGCTTGATCGATCGAATGGGAGCCTTACGGCATGTGTGCCGATGTGGTCGGCCGTGACGCGGAACTTCGAACGATCACGCGATTCCTTGATTCGCTGGTCGCGCAGCCGCAGGCTCTCGTGCTGGAGGGTGAGCCTGGGATCGGCAAGACAACATTGTGGCTTGCCGCCCTTGATCAGGCGCGTCAGCGCGGCTTTCGTGTTCTGTCGTGCCGCCCGTCTGCGGCCGAGGCGCACCTGTCCTACGCGTCGCTGGCCGACGTGCTGGCGGACGTCGGCGATGCGGTGCTGGAGATCTTGCCGGAACCCCAACGGCGGGCGATCGACTTCGTCTTGCTTCGGACCAAAGCCGGGCCCGCGGTCACGGATCACCGCGCGGCCGGCGCCGCGTTGTTGTCGATCCTGGACCGGCTCGCGGACGAAATGTTGCGCCCGATCTTGATCAGCAGCCTGCTGCTGGCGTGGACGGGACGGCTCGACCAGGCGCGGGAGACGCTGCTGTCCATCCGCCGGCGCTGCCTCGAGCGGGGCGAGGAAAGCGACCTGATGTTCACCGCCTTCCACGCCGTGATAGTCGAGTGCTGGCGTGGGAACCTCGCCGACGCGCGTTTGATCGCCGAGGACACCCTGCAGCGGGCGTTGCAGCTTGGCAGCGACTTTCCACTGGCGATCGCACTGGCTACCCAGGCGAATGTCGCCGCCTACGCTGGCCTGGCGGACGAGACGCGCCGCGCCGCCCGCGAGGCGCTGACGATCTTCGAGCGGGGAAGCTGCCTCGCAGTCACGGTCTGGCCGATCGTGACCCTGGGGTTCCTGGAGGTGTCACTTGGTGACTACCAGGCCGCGGCCGCGACGCTGGCACCACTCGCGGCGGCGGCAGCTGCCATAGGATACGGCGAGCCGACAGCCGCGCCGTTCGCTGCTGCTGACCCAGCTGGCCTCACAGGCGGGCCTGGTCCTTCGCAACGTCCGCCTCACCGCCGAGTTGCAGGCCACGATCGACGATTTGAAGGCGTCGCGGCGGCGGCTGGTGCGGGCACAGGATGAGGAGCGGCAGCGGATCGAGCGGAACCTTCATGACGGCGCCCAGCAGCAACTCATCGCGCTCGCCGTCCAGGTCGCCCTGCTGGCAGACTCCGCCGAAGACCCCGGCGAAGTCAGGCAGATCACCGGCCAGCTCCGCAGCGGGCTGCATGCCGCACTCGACAACCTGCGGGCCCTGGCCCGCGGGATCTACCCCCCGCTGCTGGCCGACCAGGGGCTCGGGCCAGCCCTGCAAGCGCAGGCAGGCAAGGCTCCGCTGCCAGTCCTGGTCGAGGCCGACGGCATCGGGCGCTACCCCCGCGACGCCGAGGCCGCCGCGTACTTCTGCATCCTGGAGGCCCTGCAGAACGTTGCCAAATACGCGCAGGCCTCCCTGGCCACCATCGCCCTGTCCTGTCCCGACAGCCATCTCCAGTTCACTATCACCGACGACGGTGCCGGCTTCGACACCACAACGGCCAGGCGCGGCACTGGCGTGCAAGGCATGGCCGACCGGCTGGCCGCGGTTGGCGGTACCTTCCAGATCCGCTCACAACCCGGACTCGGAACCACAGTGACCGGCCGGTTGCCCGTGCCTGAACCGGGAGGCACCGGGGGTGGCGGGCGCGGCGGATCAGGGCGCCGCCCCGGTCCCCGGCCGCAGCGTGCGTCCAGGGAATCTGGCTCTCCCTGAACGGGCGAACGTAACTCCGTCTGCACCATGCGCGCACCCACCCGAACGGTTGCCGCGGGCTGTCACGCTCGCCGATGCGCCCGCAACCGGCGAAGGTCGCCGGCAACCGGATGCTGCGGCTGGCCGGTGAGTTAGCTGCCCGGCGGCCGTCAGAACACGGGGAGTTGTGAGTGGCAGCTCATCCGGACATATACGGAGGCCGGGTCGTGCCCCGGGATTTTGTCAGGGCGCGGCAGTATGGTCATCGCGTCTGGACAGACCGGGAAGGAGCTCCGATGAGCGGCGTACGAGTACTGGTGGGCACGCGCAAGGGCGCGTTCGTGCTGACGGCGGATGCGAAGCGCGACCAGTGGGATGTCAGCGGGCCCCACTTCGGGGGCTGGGAGATCTACCACGTCAAGGGATCGCCCGTCGATCCAGCGCGGCTGTACGCGTCGCAGTGCAGCGGCTGGTTCGGGCAGCAGATCCAGCGCTCCGACGATGGCGGCAAGACGTGGGAAGCGGTGGGTAACCAGTTCAGCTATGACGGCGTTCCAGGTACGCACCAGTGGTACGACGGGACGCCGCACCCCTGGGAGTTCGCGCGGGTCTGGCATCTGGAGCCGTCGCTTGACGACCCGGAGACGGTCTACGCCGGCGTCGAGGACGCCGCCTTGTTCCGCTCGGCCGACGGCGGGCGGCAATGGGAGGAACTCGCCGGGCTGCGCGGCCACGGCTCGGGCTCGTCCTGGCAGCCAGGGGCGGGCGGGATGTGCCTGCACACGATCCTGCTCGATCCGAGCCACCCCGGGCGGATGTTCGCCGCCATCTCGGCGGCCGGCGTGTTCAGGACCGACGACGCGGGCAAGTCGTGGCGGCCGGTGAACCACGGCCTGAAGTCCGATGGCATCCCGGATCCGGACGCCGATGTCGGCCACTGCGTGCACCGACTCGCCATGCACCCGTCCCGCCCCGAAGTGCTCTACATGCAGAAGCACTGGGACGTGATGCGCAGCGACGACGCCGGCGAGTCATGGCACGAGGTCAGCGGCAACCTGCCGAGCGACTTCGGCTTCCCGATCGACGTCCACCCGCATGAGCCGGACACCATCTATGTCGTCCCGATCAAGAGTGACTCCGAGCACTATCCGCCCGACGGGAGACTGCGCGTCTACCGGAGCCGGACCGGCGGTGACGAGTGGGAAGCCCTCACTGACGGGCTCCCGCA
>WNEY01005489.1_pt1 | contig 12094 bp, 9 predicted proteins | sample 5400531 | NCBI WGS metagenome assembly WNEY01 (sample SAMN13153338, study PRJNA577476) | soil metagenome | isolation source: 200 cm saprolite under Douglas fir tree site 1 | place: USA:California | collected 2015-04-18
GCGTTTCCCGTGACATCGTAGAGGCCCGGATCGAACTCGTAGGTGCCGTGATTGATGACGATGTAGCTGTAGGTACCCGGGCCGATGGTGTACGGCTCCTGTGCATCGGCGCACGGTCCATACACGGCGGTGCCATTGAGAACCAGCGGCCCACAGGCCTTGAGTCCACTCGTGTCGACGGTCGGGTACCAGTAGCTGGGGTTTGTCCAGGCAGTCTGGTTGCTGTACAGCGTGCTCAGCGGGGCCTGGCCGGTGGTCGTGCAAGGGGTGATGGTTACGCCCGTCTTCGCCGAGCAGTAGATCTTGGCACCGCCTGCGACCGCAAAGCCGGCAGCTCCGACTGCGCTGTTGGTCGCACAGACGGCGCCGTTGTACGAGTCGCAGATCGTGGTCTTGTCCTGGATGACCATGTCACCGTTGGACTGCACCGCGGTGTAATCGCCGGCCGGAGTCAGGACAGAGCCGTCGTAACCGTAGATCGCAGGAGCGGTTCCTGCGCCCGCCCAGAAGGTCGGGCAGTTGTTACTGCCGCCGCACGAGAGCAATGTTCGGCTCGGAGCCTTGGTCTCGTCGAAGCACTGCTGTCCCAGCTTGTTGCAGCCGGCCTGCGGCTGGTAGAGGATGAGCGCGTTGGGCGGCGGTGCGTCGAAGGATGAGCTCGGCAGCACCGCCTGGGCTGCGGCTCCGACGGTGACATACGCAGTGCTGATGCCAAGCACCGCGGTGAAGAGCTGCGCGATGCGTGTCGTGATCACAACCTGCACGCACGAGAACTTGCCAGAGCCCTGGCAGGCCAGCGGCACTGGAGCGCCCGGGAGCGCTAGCGGTGGCGAGTTGAGCGTGACCTTGTTGTTGAAGCCGGTCGTGGCGCCACAACCCAGACCACCGACGTCGAACCAGGTCGCCGTGAAGGAGGAAGGAGTGGAGGCGTCACATGCGGTGGAATAGATGGTGCTGAAGCCGTTGTTGGCGGCGTGGTCGTGAGCCGCGATCACCGTTTTCGAGTTGGCGGCAACCGGGCCGTTGATGCTGCCGGAAAAAGTCATTTGCTTCGAGGCGGCCAAGACGGCGAAGTCGGCCGCGTTCTGCGCCTGTCTTTTGACGAGGTAGTCGTGGCTTGCATCGATGGCAAGGCCCGCGAGCGCGCACATCACCACGAACGCTGCCACGGCGATCGGCAGGACCTGACCGCTCTGTCGCTTGCGGGAGCCCGCAGAAGGCGTCATTCGACTGTCACCACAGACGTTGTCTTGACGATGATGTTGGGGGCGAAGGTCGAGACGAACGGCAGCATCGGAGTGAAGTGGTAGGAGACCTGGACCGCAACGTGCTTGACCGTCGGAGACACCGCACGCGGTTGGGATGAGTTGCAGTTGCTGTCCGGCGGATTAGCCGTCGCCACGGCCGGCCAGATGTAGGCGTAACCGACATTGGGCGGCGGAGTCGACGGCTGAAGCGCGCCGCTTGGGTTGTTCGGGTCGGAGTCGCCGACCAGCGAATTCGGGTCCATCTTCACGGGGAATCCCTGGCCGACGAGCTCGACCTGCTGGATGATCTGGCAGTCGGTGAACAGCGAGCCGTTGAGAGATGCAGTCCGCGCCCCATCACGCGACGCCGATGAGATGGCTGTGTACGCATAGAGAAGGCGGCACACATCAATCGAGGAGAAGAGCACGAACAGGAAAAGCGGCGTCACAAGTGCAAACTCGACCAGCGCCTGGCTGCGCTGGCACCGGGTTTGCCGCGGTGTTGGGTGGTGTGTCGTAGCGAGCTGCTTTATCAGCTGCAGCACAGCCAGCTGGTTTCGCAGTGGATTGACATGGTCCGGCCTCTGCGCCGTTTGCCGCAGGACCAGATCCTCTGCCGGTGCGTTAAGGTTTTTTTAAGCACCACAACCCATTCCTCACTGAACCTAACGTCGGTGCTGTCCGCGGATTGCGCTGAATTTGGATTCTTAGGAGTCATCATTAGGGCCGCTTAAGAGCCGATGACCCTTTTTGAGTTCAACGGGCGGTGACAGCTGTGCAACCCCCGAACCGGAAACAATCGCCGCGGTGGCAGGACGTGCGCGCCAAGGCCATCGACGCGACCTTCGACGCAGACCGGCGTCGCGCCGGCGAGCGCGTCGCCCTGGTCTTCAGGTGGCTGTTCCTCATCGTCATCGGCGCCCTGAACAACCTGAACCCGCACTCCGGTCCGGAGGCGAAGGTCATCATCGACGCCGTCCTGTTCGGCTGGGCGGTGCTGAACGTGACGGTCCAGGTCCTGCTCGTCCGCGGCTACCGCCCGGGGAAGCAGTTCAGCCTCACGACGATGGTCCTCGACATCTTTTTCGCGGCCGCCGTCGTCTACCTGTCGGACGGCTTCCTTTCGGCGCTCGTCATCTCGTTCCTTTATCTGTTCATCGGCGGCAGCTTCACGCCGGCCAACTTCTACATCGATCCCAACGCGACGATCGGCAAGATGTTCTTGTTCCTCGTGGTCGCGCTGTCGACCGGATACATGACGCGAGAGCTCGAACGCGAGCGGCGGGCGGCGGTGGAACGCGCGGCGCAGGCCGACTCTCTGCGCGAGCTGAGCATGAACCTCGTCAGCGACACGGACATCAAGGACGTCTTCGACGTGCTCGTCGACCATGCGGTCCAGATGACCACCGCCGAACACGGACGGGTCATCGTGTCGTCTCAAGACGGATTTTCCGTGGTCGCCGCGGCGAACCGCGACGGCAAGGAGACGGTGCCGGAGACCGAGGTCCTCGATGAGCACCAGCTCGCGCAGGCGGCAAGCACCGGGGAGGCGGTCTTCTCGTCAGAACGCAAGAACATGGTGGTGCCGATCGCGTCCAGTGATGGCGCAACCGTGCTCGTGTCACTCATCCAGACCGGTAGCACGTTCACCAACCAGGACCTGTTCGCGGTCGATGCGCTGACCGGGAGCTCGGCCGTCCCCGTCGCGAATGCGCTTCGCTTCCAGCGCAGCCGGCAGGAGGCGACCACCGACGGCCTGACGGGCCTGGTCAACGCGCGGGAGTTTCGACGCCGGCTCGACGCGGCTTTTGCGCGGCCCGACCGGCGCGACGTGCCGCTATCCTTGCTGCTGATCGACTACGACCACTTCAAGTCGGTCAACGACCAGTTGGGTCATCAGCACGGGGACCTCGTTCTGCAGATGGGCGCTCGCATCGTGCGCGCCACGGTGCGAGGTCAGGACGTGGTGGCGCGATATGGCGGCGATGAGCTCGCCGTCATCGTGCACGATGCGAACGGCGCCGCCGCGCAGCGCCTGGCTTACCGGATCGTCGACGCAGTGCACGCGGCCGCAGTGACGACCACCCCCGGTCACCACCTGACGTTCAGCGTCGGCGTCGCGTCCTACCCGGAAGACGGCTTCACCGCGACCGAGCTCGTCGCAGCCGCGGACCAGGCGCTTTACCTCGCCAAACGTGAAGGCAAAGATCGGCCGTGCACGTTCCCGCAGCTCGTCACCGAGCTGGAGCTGGCGGACGGAAATCTGGTCGCGATGCTCGCCGAGGCGGGACCTCAGGTGATGGTGGCCGTCGCACACGCCGTCGACCATCGCAACCCGGTCACGCAGGGTCACTCGAGCCGCATCGTGGCCATCGCGGATGCGATCGGTCGTCGGGCCGGCGTCGGCTCGAGCGATATGGAAAACCTTCGTGCTGCCGCGTTCCTCCACGACGTCGGGCACATGACCTTGACCTCAGGTGGCGCGGGTTTCGAGGCGCCGGGTCATGCCGAGGAAGGCGAGAAGGTCGTTGCCGGCGCGAATTTCCCAAGCGATGTGGTCGCCGCGGTGCGACATCACCACGACCGCTTCGACGGCGGCGCCGCAGATGGACCCCCGGAGCAGCCGCCGCTGATGGCTCGCATCCTCGCGGTGGCGGAGCGCTACGAGGCATTGACCGCGGGGCGCGGCTGCGCCCGAGTCACGCCGCCTGAAGCGCTGGCCAAGGTCAACGAAGGGTCCGGCACCGAGTTCGACCCGGCGGTGGTCGATGCGTTAAGCCGTGCCGTCCAGGATCGAGGCCTCGAGCTGAACCTCCCGGATATCGCGCTGCCTGCGGTTGCGGCGGCGCCCGAGCCGGTCTCCGCCGCCTAGCTCGACCTTCCTCAGCAGGCGCGTGCGGCGGTGCTCGAGGTCACCCGCCGCGTCGGGCATCCGGCGCTGCGCGTCCTCGACCACCATCAATGCTTGCTCGGGATCCCGGCGACGCCACTCGAGCAGCCGGGCCCGCGCGAGGGAAACGCGCATGTCTTCTCGCGCGCCGGACTCGAGCCAGTTCAGCAGTCGATCGGCCGCAGCGATCGACCCGCGGCGCACCAGGCGGCGCGTGATCAGCAACCCCGCGGTCGCGGAAGCCTCGCCCTGCGCGAACGCGGTCGCGTTGCGCAGGGCCCGCCATCCGTCGGCGCGGGCGCCGCGCCGCCACCGATGCCGTCCGAGTGCGAGCCAGTCATCCGCGTCCATGTCGACGTCCGTGCCTTGCAGGCGGCGGAGCAGGCGCGAGTGCAGATGGACCAGGCTGATGACGTCGAGGCGGTTGTGCTCGAGGGCCGCCTCGAGAAAATCGAGGGAGCCGGCGCGCAGGTAATCGAAGTAGGCCTCTGGCACCAACGCGCTTGGCAACGGGTCGTCGCGCTCGTAGCCGAGCACGCGTTCCTCGACAAAACGCAGCGTGCACGTTTCCAGACGGTGCCGGTACAGCGCGCGGACGAGCGTCAGCAGGTCGACGTGCGCGGCATGCGAAAGTTCGCCCGGCATCCGCGCCATCACCCAGCGGGTGCGTAGCACAGGCAGGTCGAACGATCCGCCGTTGAACGTGGCGAGACTTTCGGCGCGCTCGAGCTCCTCGCGCAGCGCGTGCAGAAACGCCGATTCCATCCCGGGCTCGGGCAGAAAGAACTGCGCGACGCGAAGACCGCAGTCGATGGGCGTGGCGACAGCCGCGGCGAAGACGTAGGTGCCCGCTCCGCCCCCGAGCCCGGTCGTCTCGGTGTCGACGTAGGCGACGGAACCTGGGTCTGGGTCGAGTCGCGGCAGCGGGATCACGTCCTGCCGCACCGCGGCGGTCCCGAAAGGCGTCATCGCTTCCTCGAAACCACGCGGCAGCTCGTAGCTCCGCTGTGGTCGCGGTCGCGGCGGCGCCCCGTGTACCGGGGCCCCCGCGAAATCGCCAGATTTCGTGGGGTGGTTTAGACGGGTAAGGCGCTCGCGGAGAGAAGCTTGAGACAAGCCTCTTTGGCTCCTTCCACGAGATGAAGCGGCCCGACGCACGACGGGCATCCGGCGGCGCACGGGCAGTCGCGCACGAGCTCCGCTGCGTCCGCGAGCAGCTCGCGGTGCAGCTCGTAGAGACGTGGCGCAAAGCCGACGCCGCCCGGATACACCTCGAACACCGTCACGGTCGGCAGCTGCGTGGTCACCGAGCGCACCTCCGCCACCGCGCCGAGGTCGCGCGGGTCGCACATCAGTCGGAGGCTCGCGACGTGCCGCAACGAGTGCGCCATCCCCTGCAGCCCCGCCTCCAATGTTTCAGCGCCGAGCGATCGCCACAGGCCATCGTCGACCGTGATCCAGTAACCCGTGGTGTGCAGCGTCTGTTCGGGCAGGTGGATCGGACCCGCACCGATGTTCTCGTGCGTGTGAAACCGGATCTTCTTGAACATCGACGCGAGACTTGTGATCTTCACCTCGCCATGGCTGCGGGTAACGCCGTCGTCATCAGGTCCCGCGAACGTGTCGAGCACGCGCACGGTCACAGATGCCAGCGCGTCGGTGTAGTACTCGACCGAAACCGGTCGCACGTATGCCTTCTTCTCGTCCCAGTCGAGGCGGTCGACGTGGTACTGCGCGCCCTCGTGCAGGTACACGGCCTCTTCGTGCAGCAGCACCGGTGCGGTGAACTGGTCCATCTCGCCGATCACGGACGGTCGCGGCTGCGAGGTGTCGATGATCACCACGTTGTCGGCCAGGATGCGACGGAGATGCACCTCCTCCGCCGGGAAGGCCTGACGGCTCCAGAACCAGCGTCCGGCCGAGCGCGTCGCGGACCCGTCTTCTTCAAAGAGCTTCAGCAGCTCCTGCACGTCGGCGGCGCCGAGTCTCTCGTCGTCCATGAACGGGAGCTCGAACAGGCCGGCCTGCAGGTGAGCCGCGAGCAGCAGCAGGTTGTCCGGGTCGATGAGGCCTTCCTCTGGATCGGTGCCGAGGAAGTACTCGGGGTGGCGGACGATGAACTGGTCGAGCGGCGAGCTCGACGCGACGAACACGCCGACCGAGCCGGACCTGCGGCCCGCGCGCCCCAGCTGCTGCCAGGTCGACGCGATGGTCCCCGGATAGCCGACCAGCACCACGCACTGCAGGCTTCCGATGTCGATCCCCAGCTCCAGCGCGTTGGTGCTCACCACGCCAGTGATGTCTCCGTTGCGAAGCCCCGCCTCGATCTCGCGCCGGTGCAGGGGCAGGTAGCCGGCGCGATACCCGCGCACGCGGCGCGAGGAGTCGAGGCGCGGATCGAGGTCCTGCCTCAGGTAACTGAGCATCACCTCGACCGCAAGCCGGCTGCGGCAGAAGACGATCGTCTGCACGCCCGCGCGAATCCAGGGCGCCGCGATGCGCCGCGCCTCGAGCATCGAACTGCGGCGGACGCCCAGGTCGCGGTTGAGCAGCGGCGGGTTGTAGAAGACAAGTCGCCTCTCGCCGCGCGGGGCACCGCTGCGATCCACCAGCGCGATGTTCTCTTCCTCGAGGAGCCGGGTCGCGAGCTCTCTCGGATTCCTGATCGTCGCCGAGGCGCAGATGAAAGTGGGATTGGAACCGTAGAAGGCGCAGATGCGTTTGAGTCGACGAATGACGTTGGCCACCTGGCTGCCGAATAGCCCGCGATAGGTGTGAAGCTCATCGATGACTACGTACTCGAGGCTCGAGAAAAGGCGCCGCCACGGTGTGTGATGGGGCAGCAGTCCGGTGTGCAGCATGTCGGGGTTGGTCATCACGATGTGACCCCCCTCACGGATTGCGGTCCTGCGCCCGGGCGGCGTGTCGCCGTCGTAGGTGTCGACCCGGAGCTCGATCGGAAGCCCGGATTTCAGCGCGCCCAGCTCGGCCAATTGGTCTTGTGCCAGGGCCTTGGTCGGATATACATATAGGGCGCGTTTTTCAGGTTGCTCCAGCAATCGCTGAAGAACTGGGAGGTTGTAGCAGAGGGTCTTTCCACTTGCGGTCGGGGTCACGACGACGAGGTGGCGGCCACGCTTCACGGCGTCGTACGCCTCGGCCTGGTGCGAGTACAGCCGCTCGATTCCGCGCCGGCCCAACGCCGCCACGAGCTCGGGGCGGAGGCCGGCCGGCAGCGGGGCGAAGTCAGCGGCGGCGGCGGGAATCACGTGGTCCAGCGTTATGTTCCCTGGAAAGTCGGCCGGGTCGAAGCGAGGCAGATCGGACATATGTTCGGGAGGGTAAACGAACATTCGTTTGCAGTCAATAGAGCAACCGGTGGCGCGGGAGCGCTACGAGCCCGGTTCCAAGGCGGACTTCGAGCGCCTCTACCGCAACACGTATCACCGCATCCTGGGAACCCTGATCGCCCTGCTGCGGGATCGGGCGACGGCCGAAGACTGCGCCCAGGAGACCTTCGAACGGGCCTACCGAAAATGGCGGACGTGGCGGCCGGACGCGCCCGTCGAGGCCTGGCTGCATCGGATCGCGATCAACGTCGCCATCTCGGACCGGCGGCACCAACGTCTGCGCCAGGCCGGCGAGATGATCCGAAGGCTTGGCAGGCCCGCCCCCGGGCCCGACGCGTCGACGCTGGCCGAACGGTCTGACCTGATCCAGGCGATCAAGAAGCTGCCAATCAAGCAGGCGGCCGCGCTCGTGCTGCGGCACTACCACGGATACAGCAACCGTGAGATCGCATCCGCGCTAGGCGTGCCCGAGCAGACGGTCGCCTCGCGGCTGGCGGCGGCACGCAAGCAGCTCCAGGCCGTGCTGGGCCGTTAGGGCGCAAAAATGGTTGTCGCGGCGCCGGTAGGCGTTACGGCTTCTTACAGATGAGCGATCTCGAGCGTGAACTGGAGCAGGAGCTGCACCGGGTCCTCGACCCGATCGCGGCCACGCCGATCCCTGCCCGCCGTCAGGGGCAGGCGCGCGGCGCCACGAGAGCGTTGTTGGGGGGAGCCGGCGCGGCCCTGACCTTGAAGCTGCTGACCGGTGTGGCGGTGGCCGCCGCGGCTGTGACGGTAGCGGGGGCCGCGACCACGGGGAGCCTGAATCCCTCGGACTGGGGCCAGAAGGTGACGCAGCAGGTCGCGGACTGCAAGAAGAAGCTCGCCGACGGCCAGCACGGCATCGGGGACTGCGTCAGCTCGTTCGCCACTCAGCACGGCCCCGCGGTCGCGAGCGCTGCCCGCCAACACGGCGACGGCAACGGAAATGCCAACGCCAACGGCAATGCCAACGGCCACGCCAAAGACAAGAGCAAGGACCACCCGGCGGCGACTCCCAGGAGCGGGTCGACCGCGTCGCCGACATTGGAGCCCGAACCGGTCGACCAGGCTGGAACGCATCCACCGGTGACGATCACGCCTCACCCGTAAGCCGCCTTCCTTTCGATACCCCTTCCTCTCGTGGGGCCGGGCCGCAAGGTTCGGCTCCTACTTTTTTATGCGCTGCCCTTGGGTCGTGTCCAAGACAGCGACCCCCATCGCGGCCAACCTTTCGCGGAGATGGTCTGACTTCTTGAAGTCCTTGGCGGCACGCGCCTTCTCGCGCTCGACGAGCAGCTCGGCTGCACCCGGTGGCAGGGCGCGCTCCGAAGCCGATCGATGAAGGTCGAGACCCAGCACCCGGTCCCATGACTCGAGCAGGCCGGCCTTCGTCCTCGGCGCCACTGACGAGTGGACGAGCTCGGCGACGAGCGCCATCGCGGCAGGCAGGTCGAGGTCGTCGGCGATAGCCGCCCTGAAACGCGAATCCCATTCCTCCCAGGCCTGCCCGGCGTCGTCCTCCGTTTGCGACGACCACTCCGCGACTCGATCTCGCAGCTGCCGCAAGGCGCGGTCCGCCCCGGCCACGCCTTCCGTGCTGAAGTTGAGCGAGGTCCGGTACTTCGCCTGCAGGGCGAGATACCGAAACGCGAGCGGGTCGAACCCTTGCTCCTCCAGCTCGGTGATGCGGAAGAAGTTGCCCGCCGATTTCGCCATCCGCGCGCCCGCAAGCATGAGCAGCCCGCCGTGCATCCAGAGGCTGACCACGCGATGCCCGGTCACCGCCTCGGATTGCGCGATCTCGGCCTCGTGATGAGGAAACACGTTGTCCGCGCCGCCTGTATGGATGTCGAACCTCTCGCCGAGGATGGACATCGACATCGCCGAGCACTCGATGTGCCAGCCGGGATATCCCGGGCCCCATGGGCTCGGCCACGTCTGGAGGCGATTTTGGCCCGCTGCTCTCCAGAGCGTGAAGTCGCCGGGGTGGCGCTTGAGCGGATCGGGCTCGCCCCGATGACCCGCCATCAACTTTTCGGCTGAGTTGCGCGACAGCCTGCCGTAGGCGGGAAAGCTGGCGATGTCGTAATAGACGGTCCCCTCGATTTCGTACGCGCTGCCGGCCTCGATGAGCTTCTCGATCAGCTCGAGCATTTGCCCGATGTACCGCGTGGCGTGCGGATAGTGTTCCGCCGGCCTGATGTTGAGCTTTCCGATGTCGTCCAGGAACGCGCCCGTGTAGTGCGCCGCGATGTCCTCGGTCGACTTGTTCTCCAGTCGCGCCGCGACGAGCATCTTGTCTTCGCCGCGGTCGAATGAGTCGTCGGTGAGGTGGCCGACGTCGGTGACGTTCATCACCTGCTCGGTCTCATAGCCGAGGTACTCGAGGGTGCGGCGCAGGAGGTCGGGCAGCATGAACGTACGCAGATTCCCAACGTGGACGTAGCGGTAGACAGTCGGACCGCAGGAGTAGAGCCGCACCACGCTTTCATGCAGCGGTTGCAGCTCCTGCTTGGTCCGCGAGAAGGTGTTGTAGAGCCGGACCTGAGGCAGCTTCATCCCGCTTCTATCCTCTCAATTGGTGAAAGCCCACCGCCTTGACGGACGTTCCGTCGCCGTCGGAGACATAGAAGGACGCGTGCTCGTCCACGACCTCGGCCCCGCCCTGCGCAAGGGCACGGTCCTAGGCCAACAGCACGTCGAACGCCTGCGGGAGAGCGGCGAGATCCACGTCGTCGAGCTCGAGCCTGGCGACCTGCATGAGGACGAGGCTGGGCGAAGGCTCGCCGTGGCGCTCGCCGGGCCGGGCCTCGAGGCCAAGCCTCCGGTGCAAAGCCAGGCGCGCGTCGTCGCGCGTCACCGCGGACTCGTACGGGTGCGGGGAGACGTCATCGACGCGATCAACTCCCTCGGCTACATCTCCGTCTTCACGTTGATGGACGGCCAGGCGGTCGCTGCAGGAGAGGAGGTCGCCGGCTGCAAGGTGACTCCGGTCGCCGTGCCAGGCGACCTGATCGAGCGGGCGGAGCAGCTCTGCCGGGAGTCGGGTCCGGTGATCGAGCTCCTTTCCTTCCAGCCGTTGAAGACGTTCGTGGTCGCGACCGAGCGCCTCAAACCGAAGGCGCGCGAGCTGTTTCGCAACGCGGTCGTGGCCAAGCTCGGGTGGTACGGAGCGGAGGTGCTGGCCGTCCGCGAGGTGGCGCGCACTGGCGAGGCTGTCGCCGCGGCGTACCGGGAGGCGGTGGCGAGTGGCGCCGAGCTCGTGCTGTTCGCGGGCGCATCCGCCATCGACCCGCTCGATCCTGCCTATGCGGAGCTTGCCGAAGCCGGAGGAAGGGTCCTGCAGCTGGGGGCGCCGATGCATCCAGGCAGCATGCTCTGGCTCGGAAGCCTGCACGAAGCGGCGGTCGTCGGCGTGGCGTCGTGCGCAGGTTTCGGCCGCAACAGCTCGCTCGACCTGCTGCTGCCTTTCGTGTTCGCATACGGCCGCGCGGATGCGGGCGACCTGCTCCGGCTCGGGCACGGCGGATTGATCGAGGCCGGCGCCGGGAGGCGGTTCCCTCCCTACTCCTGAACGATCCGCGGCATCTCGAGCTCCGGCCATCCGCGCCCGTCCATCGCCACCAGAAAGCGGTCGACCGCTTCCACCAGAGGCGCCAGCCTGACGCCCTTGTGCACGGGCAGGTACGGCCGGAGGTAGCCGGCGCCGCTGCTCCACTTGTTGATCGCCCCGCGCCGGTTGTGCCGCGAATAGTGGAGGCAGCCGGCCGCGACCTGGATCAAGCCCTTGTAGAAACCAGAGTCGGCGCCTTTGCGATCAGGCGTCCACTCGCGCTCCCAGACCTCGTGGGCATCCCAGTAGCGACCGTGGTTAAAAAGCTCGATCCCCTCCGCCAGGAGCGGCGTCACCGCAATAATCGGGTGGTGGATGAGGCCCGCTCCGAATACTCGCGCGTCAACCTGTCCGCCGATCCCATCTACGGATACCTTCGCATCACGAAGGGCGGGCCGGGCGGCGTCGCGGGTCAGGCCGCGGAGCAGGACCTGGTGGATGCCGCGTGGCTGCAGCGCTTGCGCCGCATCCATCAGCTGCAGAGCGCGTGGTGGGTCTTCGCGACGGCCGAGCACTCGCGGTTTCAGCACGCGCTGGGCGCGATGCACCTGGCCGGCGAATGGGCGCGCCACCTCTATCCCTCGCTCCATGTGTCGTGCCGAGATACGCCGTCATTACAGCTCGTGGAGGAGACGATGCGCATGGCGGGCCTGCTGCACGACGTCGGGCACGGGCCGTTCGGTCACTTCTTCGACGAGAACTACCTCGATACGTGGGGCATCGACCACGAGGTCATCGGGCGTGCCCTGATCACAGGCCCGCTGGCGGACCTGATCGGGGAGGTCGGAGCTTCACCCGGCGCCGACTTCGAACGCGGTGAGCGGATCGATCCTCGCTGGGTCGCGTTTCTCATCTCGTCGACCGACCTGGAGGGCTTCGAGCCACCGCCATGGCTGGCGGTGTTGCGACCGGCCCTGGTGGGCGCGTTCTCGGCCGACAACATGGATTACGTCCCTCGCGACTCTTATATATG
>WNEY01003290.1_pt1 | contig 12093 bp, 7 predicted proteins | sample 5400531 | NCBI WGS metagenome assembly WNEY01 (sample SAMN13153338, study PRJNA577476) | soil metagenome | isolation source: 200 cm saprolite under Douglas fir tree site 1 | place: USA:California | collected 2015-04-18
TGATATCACTTTCAAGCAGGGTTAACTGTTCAGAGTGGGAGGTACTTGCATACTAGTCCCCTCAGTCTGTTAAATCCTTTCCAGCCTGAACGTATGCCCGAGCTGCAATGCTCAGACACACCTCTAAGGAGTAATGATGAAGGACGCTGCCTTAGGAATCAATGTTTTGATATCAGATCGCTGAGCACTTCGACTTTTTTCGTACCCTCCGTATCCCTGATCTAAAAGGCTCTTGACGGCACGGCTGAAGGGCTTTGCGAAAGCTATTTTCGAAACAAGTTCCAATAGCAGAAAAAGTGATATCAAAAGGAATCAGAATCCGGGAAGCTGTGCTGTAATGCACTCAGATTGAAACGTGGCCAAGCAGGCGTACCGAGGCCGGGCAATCGTTCATGGATAGGAGAAAATTATGCAGCATTACAGTTCTCAGGCATTAACCGACATTGGCATGCCAGCGGCGGGAGCCACGGTTACGGTCAAATTGGCCGGAAGCAATACGAATGCAACCATCTATTCGGACGACGGCATAACGGTCAAAAGCAATCCGTTCGTATCCAACAACCTGGGTCAATTCGACTTCTACACGGCCTCGGGAAAGTACGACATCACCGTTACGGGAACACAGATCACGACGTACACACTGCCGAATCAGGTGGTGTTTGATCCGTTTGAGCAGACGGCAGCGGATACTGCACTGGCGGTGAAAGGAATCACTGCCGGTAACCTAATTTCCGGAAGCGCCAATCCTGCCGCAACTGGTTTAGTACGCGCTGCGTCCGCTGATATTCTCAAGTTTAGGAATAATGCCAACTCGGCCGATGTCATCGGTCTTCAGAAAAATTCCAGCGACGTTGTGCAAATTGGAGACACCGCTGGTGCAGCTTCTGTAGGACCATTCACAGCCAATGGTGGCTTGATCGTTGCTGCTGGGCAGGTTATTGTGGCCGACCAAGTCATGCCTATCAATAGTGCCGGGGTAGGTGGGTTTTGGGGATGGTCTACATTATGGCCGCAACACAACACTGGCTCGTTCATCGTTAACGCCGCGAATGAGGTCAGGGTCTACCAATTCGTTTTGCCTTATGCGGTGACGGTCAACAAAGTTACCGTCAATGTATCTACATCCAATGCCGGTACGGCAGATGTTGGCATTTATAGCACAGCAGGTTCACGGCTCATATATACCAATGGAGGAATAAACACAGGGAGCCAGACTACGCAAACCGTAACAATCACAGGTGGCCCAGTCACTCTTACGGCTGGGAGTTATTATCTTGCGCAAACCAGCACCAGCACTACAGCCACACTACTAGTCTTCGTTATTGATACAGGACTCCCAGGCCTTTTATTAAACAATGCCGGTTTTGTGCGCGTCGGAGTTGCCGCAAATACGGCAAGTGCTGGAGTGTTGCCGGCAACGCTTGGAGTGGTCAGTACTTCGGGTGTTGGCACTTTACCTATTCAAGCTTTTTTTGAGCGATAGCCTCCCGCGTAATCGCCCAGAGACGCGCCGCTATCGGCGTGGCGCGGGATTGCCTTGCGCCAGGGTCTCGCAGGGCGGCACGCCTCACGAACTATCCCATAAACCCCAGCTTGATCGGATTGAAGTTGACCAAGTCGGGGAAAACATAGGGTTGCAAGTCAGAATCGGCAACGCCGAACCACGAAGCCAAAGTGGCAGCGTACTGATCGAGAGAGGTGGAGGGAATCCAGCGCCCACGGGAAGACCCGGAGGTGCCGGTATCATTGGGTCCCGCGATCACAAGCGTGGGGTAGGTGCCATACATATCGCCGCCGTGCACGGCGCCGCCCATGACCATCTGATGATTTCCCCATGCATGATCGCTGCCGAAGCCGGAGCTGGGCTGCAGGGTGCGACCGAACTCGGAGAGGGTGAAGGCGGTGACTTGGGGGCCAATACCCATTTCGAGGGTGGCGTTGTAAAAGGCGCCCATGGCTGTGCTGAGCTGAGAAAGAAGCGTGCCCTGGTCGCCAAGCTGGAAGTTGTGAGTGTCAAAACCGCCCATGGAGCAAAAGAAAATCTGGCGGTTGATGGCAAGAGCGGAGCGCACCTGGATAATCTGCGCCACCTGTTTGAGTTGGCCGCCAATCCCGGTGTTGGGGAACACCGTATTGAAGGGGGTGCCGGTCGCCAGCGCCGTGGCCAAAGCGTTACTGTCGGCGAAGGCAAAGCCGGTGATGCTGCTGGCGGCCTGCACCAGCGATACGCCACTATCTAACGTGAGCAAATTCTGCATGGCGGTACTGCGATTGTTATCCAAACCATTAAACGCCGAGGTCTGGCCCGGGTTAACAGCTGCCGGCCGGGTGGCGAGGCCGGTGGCAAATATGTTGGCACCGGCGACAGAGACAATCGTAGGCAGCTTGGCAATGGGGTTAAAACATTGTGTCATGTCGGCGGCACGGCCGGCCCAACCGCTGTTGCCGGCGCTGTTGCGGACTGACGTCTGCCACTGATTTTGCTGGTCCGAATGCGAGAAGAGACTGGAGGGAATGGGCAGCAACCGGTTCATGTATTGTTGCTGGGAAGTTGGCTGAACCAGGGTGCCCACGTTGGCAACCAAGGCGACTTGGCCGCTGTTGAACAGGGCCTGCACGGCAGGCATTTGAGGATGCAAGGCATACGCTGAATACGGCTGACTCGTTACGGTTTTGACGTTGATGGGCAGCAAGGGGGTCGGACCGCCCTGCGGGAGTCCCAGTCCCCCGTTGGCGCTGGGGCCGCGCGCCGTCAGATAGGCGTTGTAACCTGTGAGGTCGACGGGGATCAGCGTGTTGTTTCCGTCATTGCCGCCGAAGAGGAAGATACACACCAGTGCCTTGTACCCTCCCGCTGCCGGATTGCATTGGGCATAGGCGTTGACCAAACCAAAGCGCCCCATGCCCGTGGCCATGGCGGCGCCGGCGGCGGAGCAGCAGCTCAGGCGGATGAAATCTCTTCTGGAAAGTGACGAACGCGACATGATTGACTCCTCAAAATTTTCTTCTGGTTCTAGAGCGTGTTTCAAAAATCCCCGAGATGGTGAATTTTGACCATCTCAGGGCTATTGGTGGGTGCATAACAAATGTCCTAATTTCCAAACACCGGGGCTAAAGCCCAAAGTCATTTCAACATTATCCCCGGCTTGAAAGCCGGAGCTCCCACCCCGCGCCGTAAGCGGCGCAATGGGACTTTATCAATGCAGGGCTCAAGCCGTGCCCTTTCAAAATTTATTTCTTGAAACACGTTCTATTTCTTCTATCTTCCACTTCTATCACTTCTATTTTTAAAATCTATCTTCCACTTTCTATCTTTGCATTCCATCTTCATCTCTATTTTTCAAACTATCTCCATTTTTCACGCTCAGTGCTGAACCTGATATTGCGATGACGACAGAATCAGGTAAACGGCTGTCTGCACGCGGGTGAGCGTTTGCGATGGCAGATAGAAAGAGACAGCACTGACGATAGTGTCATGCATGTTCTGCGACATCTGGCCATGCATGAGCCGCAAGTTGAGCGCATCTACCAGGGTGGCGGGAGTACTCGCCAGCGAGGTATAGCTGTTCAACGTGGCAAGCACCGAGGAACGCAACGAACCAAAGACGACGGTGCTAGCAAAGTTGGCGCGGGTCACCGCGGTAGAGGGGGTTTCAAGCGCAAATTCAGGCCCGAAGATCCCTGGCGTCGCGGGATTAAAGTAATTCTGCGGAACCACGTAATCGGGCGGGAAGAAGTTGAAGACGGTGGGCGAGGTGAGAACGTTCTGCCCCATGGCATTTCCCTGGCCGGTAAGCGAGGTGCCGTTGTCAGTGGAATTCAGCGACCGCAGCACAGAGGTCATGAAGAGAACCGGCTCACGCAGATGCCCTTCTTTGGCATCGGTGCCGGTAGGAAATACCTGAAAGTCCCCGGCCCGCGCTTCAGGATCCATCAGGATTGCCTTGATCACGGCCTGCAGGTCTCCGCGGGTGCCGCTTCCGTTGTTAATAAATACGTTGACCACGTTTTGCACGTAGGTAGTTGATGGATTGCTCTTCACCAGATGTTCAATGAGCTGCTTGCACACGAACGGACCCATGGTGGGCTGATTGAAGATATCGTCGAGCGCATCTTTGAGATCCTGGCTGGAGTTTTGGACGAGCAACGTCTTATCCAATAACTGCTTGGTGTTTGCGTTGTCGTGATTCGACTCCAGGACCTCCATCGGACTTCCATAAGGGGCAAGACCGTAATACGCCGGATTGTGTTTTTGCAGGACCTGGTTGGGCTTGGTGGGGAAGGTCCAACCGGTGAATACGTGGGCGAAGCCCTGCACTACGCTCTCATCGTAGGTGGGGGTGGGAGTGTTATTGAAAAGCGTGCCGTCGGGATTGAGCTGGTTGAGTCCAATGGTGAAGAGCTGCAACAGCTCGCGGGCATAGTTCTCATTGGGGTTTGCCCCGGTTGCAGGCTTGTCGTTGTTGACCATGTCGAGGTAGACGCCCATGGCGGGACTCAGGGTGGCATCGTTCATTAAGTTCCTGTAGTTGCCAAAGGCATCGCGTTCCATCGTGTTTTGCCAGGGCACAAAGGCATTGGGGTCGCCAACTTTACTGGAGGAGATGACCCAGAACTCTTCCAGGGCAAAGGCAGCACGCATGCGCAACTGGTCAGGGGCTTTGAGCGCGTTATAGAAGAACTGGTTCTGCATGGTGGGAATATCGGGAGCAGCCGGATACTGCGAATAGGCTTGCATAAGGTTGAACTGCTCGGTGAACCAGGCGTTGAAGCCGATGCTCTGCAGATGGGCGACGTCAGCGGGTGAAGGACCGAAGGTGGCCTGCTCCAGGAACCTGCCGGCTTCGTTATAGGTCATGACGCTCAGTGGGGCGGTAGCGTTCAGGGTGGTGCCGACGGTATCGCTCAGGGTGGCTGTAATGTTGGCGATGTTGTCGGCGTGTGTGGCGCCGGTGCCTATGGCTGTCACCAGTCCTTTATTGCTGTTCTGGATGTCACCCACGGTGGCTGCGGTGGGTGTGTTACTTGAAATCCAGGTTGCGTCGTTGGTGTTGTCTTTCTGCCCGTCAGTCCAAGTTCCTATGGCTTTAAGCTGCAAGGTCGAAGTTTGCAATGAAGTGGGAGCAGCCATGAATGCAGGCGAGGGAGAAATCACCAGCGACTGCAAGACCGCCGCCGTAATGGTGAGGGGAAGAGTGTTGCTGTCTGTAGTGATGCCACCCAGGATCAGAGACGCCTTGATCGTGGTTGGCCCACCTACGTTCATGCCGCGAGCAAGACCCGCGCTATTGATGGAAGCTATGTTGGACATGGTGGAGCTCCACGTCGCCGCGGCGGTTACATCCACTGGCGTACCTGAAAAATCCGCCATCGCGGTGTATTGCTCAGGCAAGCCTTTAGCAATGGTGCTATCTGGAGATGTGATGGTGATCGAAGTCAACGCCGAACTGGGTACCACCTCAACCACGGCCTTGGCCGTGGCGAAGGGTCCGCTGATAGCGGTAATGGTCACGGTACCGGTGGCAACGGCGTTCACAACGCCACTCGACACACCAACGGTGGCAACAGCCGGGTTCGAGGAATACCACCTGGCAGAAACCGTTATGGCACGATTAGGCGCATGAATGAGAACGCGCTTGGCAACCAACGATTGCTGAGGATCACCCACCCGCATGGCGGGATTGGGAACGGTGATCTGCAGAGAACCAAGCCCTTGCTGGGCCCAACCGAATCCTGTAATTACAACCAGTACCAGAGAGAGACGAAGTATTGCCCAATGGGTTCGCATGTACGCACATCTCCAAGTTACTGCAAATTATTGCAATGTTGCGGGCACCGAAGCTAAAGGGGAGAATTGCATTCTAGCCGTGGGGGCAGGTAAATCCAAGCACTATTTGAATGCCGACTGGTTACGTAAGGGCAAATGCAAAGACGGCAAATGCACGCGCGAAATGTCATTGGGACAATTGCAAAGATAGTACCCCGGCCGGATCGGGACGCGTCAGCATGGTTTCGACGGCGGATTGATTGCAAGGACCGCAGGTGGAAATTGCACCGTGGCGTTGCGAAGCCGCCGGGTCACCTTCTGCAGACCTCACGGGCTATTGGCAACTGCGTAAATGTAAATAATGTCCTATCCGCAAAGAAACCGGGGCTGAAGCCCAAGACGCTTACGTGCCTTACCCCGGCTTAAAAGCCGGGGCTCCCACCGTGCGTCGCAAAGCGACGCGTCAATAACATTGCGGCTTGCCGCGCTGTACTACACGATTCTCCCGCTCCCATACGTCTTCGCCAGAAGAGTTTTTCCGCAAGCTCTGAAACTGTGCCCTGACACGTCTTCACGCCCATACAGCGTTTTTCCGCAAGCTCTAAAGGCCGGGGCTCCCACCGACGCCGCTTCGCTTCGCTCGCAGCGACACCGCTAGTTTTTCTTCGAGGGACCGTCTTTCAACTGGAAGTTTGCCCTTTCGAGCAGGTGCCGGGTGGCGGCCTTGGCGGGATAGAGTTCGCTTTCCAGGTCCTGGCAATGGCGAAGGAGTTCCTCCTTCAGCTTTGGACTTGCGTCTTTGAGAATCTGGCGCAGAGCACTGAGGTTGGTGGTGGCCTGTTGGACAGATTTATCCAGCTTTCGGCAGAGGCCAAGCATTGCAGCACTGCTTTCTCGACGACGATTGGTGGCGTTGGTTTTCATGGATATCCCGGAACACAAAAATTTGGTTTACCCGTCCACAGTCCTGACTTCAGTTGGATTCACGATACATAATTCCGCAGGCGGGAGTCCAGCATTGATTTGCTAACGCTGGTTATTTTAGTAACCACTCTCCGGCCCGGCGCCGGCCGCCACAATGTTAATTAGTTAATAAACTTTATCGCTTCCGGACCGCTGGGGTGCCAGAGCCCATCGCCGGATGGACCGATTTAAGGATTACTGTATCCACGTGGTTCTGTTTAGTAAGGTGTCGCCCCGCTGGGGCTCATGTTCTTTTCCTAGCCTACCCACCGCTGCCGCGGGTGGGCTAACTCATGCCGTGCCTCCGGCACTGGACCATAGCGAAAGCGAGATACATCAAGACTTAAAAAGGTATAGCTGGAGCGTCTAACAACATGAATTCAGGATGCAAACAGAAATTGGCGGAATGGGAAGCATAGTAATAATTAAACGGCATAGCTCGAAAGCGAGGGTGCATTACTTCGAAGGCGAATGACCTTTGCTAAAGCTGGTTTCATAAATGTCTCGGCCCCTGAGAAGCAACTCCCTCAGCTCAAGGGCTATTGATGCCTGTTTAAATAATGTCCTACTCAAAAGAGGCCAGGGCTAAAGCCCAAAATTCTTAAGAACCCTTACCCCCGGCTAAAGCCGGAGGCTCCCACCGTGTGTCGCAAGCGACGCAATAGGACATAATTTATGCAGGCATCAAGGCAGGCTTATAAATCCGTGCCCTGATACAACGCTATTTATGAAACCAGCTCTGACAGGATTTCGTAATATCCTGAAAACGTTTGCCGCCCGGCCTCGTCTAACTGGCGACCGCGAAGCTGCGAGTCTATTGAGTGCCGCATCGCCTGCAAATGTCGTGTCTGCTTCTTTGCCACTTTGTGGTTGCAGGCGCTCATGCTTCAGAGCCTCACCGGGTCCAGGCCAATAACATCCCGGAAACTCGAACAGCTCCGGTGATCACGATCCCGAAACTTACGGGAGCTCCCAAACTGGAAGATTTCCTCAGCATGAAGCCGGGGCCGGGCGTGGCGCAGCAGATGGCCAAAGTAGAAAACTTTGTGCAGCACGACCCCAAGGACGGAGCCCCCGCGCAGGAGAAGACCGAAGTCTACATCGGCTATGACGCCAAGAATTTTTACGCGGTGTTCGTCTGCTTTGACCGGGAGCCAGGGAAAATTCGCGCGCGCATGACACGCCGCGAGGACATTGGCCCGGAACACGATGAAGTACAGGTCTATCTGGATACTTTTAATGACAAGCGCCGCTCTTACGGCTTCATGATCAATCCGGTGGGGGTGCAATTCGATTACATATGGACCGACGACAATGGCTATGATTCTTCCTGGGACTCGGTCTGGGACTCCGCGGGTAAAGTGACTCCCGAGGGCTACGTAGCTTTCATGTCGATCCCGTTCAAGAGCCTGCGCTTTCCTAACGCGCCAGAGCAAACCTGGGGGATTCTTTTTCAACGGGTGGTGCCGCACGACAATGACAACAGCTTCTATCCGCATGTCTCCAGCAACATTCAGGGCCGGCTGAATCAGGAGGCCGAACTCAAAGGACTGGCCGACATCAATCCGGGGCGGAACCTACAACTCAACCCCTACGGGACAGCGGGCGCGTTTCGCGCGCTGGACGCACGCGATGCTAACCATCCGTTCTTCACCGGCAACCACCTGGGGGCCACCGCTGGTCTTGACGCCAAGATGATTATCCACGACAGCCTGGTGCTGGACTTCACCGCCAACCCTGACTTCCGCCAGCTTGAGAGCGACCAACCGCAAAACACGGTAAACCAGCGCTTCGAGGTTTTCTTTCCGGAAAAACGCCCGTTCTTCCAGGAGGGCGCCAACTTCTTCAGCACGCCGGCCAACCTGTATTTCACGCGCCGCATTGTGAGTCCGTTTGCCGGGCTGCGTCTGACGGGCAAGCTGGGACCGTATGGCATCGGCCTTCTTGCCATCGACGATCGTGGACCGGGGCGCATCGTACCCGATGGCGATCCGTTACGCCGCAAGCGCGCATACTTTACGGTGGGACGTCTCACCCGCGAGTTATGGAAACAGTCGCAAGTAGGAGTGTTTTACAGTGACCGCGAGTTGAGCGCGGTTCCGGCAGCGCAAACTTTGTGCCAGAACCTGGCCTGCGGGACCAACTCGAACCGCGTGGGAGGCGGGGACTTTACCTTTCATTTTGGCGACCACTTTCAGACTTCAGGACAGGCCGTGGCCAGCACGAACGACATGGCCGACAACACCCATCGAGCCGGGGCGCTCTACCGCTGGTTCGCCGAATACAGCAGCCGGCACATTGAATACAACGTGCGCTATGACGACGTTACTTCGGGATTCGTCACGCTGACCGGCTTCTTCCAGCGGCCCGATGTTCGGCACGAAAGCCACTTTATCTCGTATCGTTTCCGTCCGGAGGGCAAAATTCTGACCTCATACGGGCCGCAGCTCTTCCATTCCACAGAATGGGACCACCAGGGTACGCGGCTCGATGACTTTTATGAGCCGGGGTTCTTTGTCAACCTGAAGGCAAATACGAACATTTCAATCTGGCATGGATACAGCCATGAGGCGTTGCGTCCGGTGGATTTTTCCAGCCTCACGCAGACGAGGGAGTTCGCCAAGAACTATACCGGCATCTTTTTCAATAATACTTATTTCAAGCTGGTGACCTTCAATGGAAATGTAAACTGGCAGAGGGCGATTAATTTCGATCCCGCCGGCAACCAGGCGCCCTTTGCGGCGAATGAGGTCAGTGGCAACCTGAATACAACACTGCATCCGTTAAACCCGCTGACCATTGATAACAACTACATTCTTGAGCGTCTGACCACGCGCACGCGGCCCACGCAGGGTATCTTGAATGCCCATGTGATCCGATCCAAATGGAATTACCAGTACAATCCGCGGCTCTCGTTCCGCGCGATCTTCCAGTACAACGGGTTGCTAAGAAATCCTCAGCACACCAGTCTCGATGTGGAGAAAAACTTCAACAGCGACTTCCTGATTACCTATCTTGTGCATCCGGGTACGGCATTCTATGTGGGCTACAACAGCAATATGGAAAACCTGGATCCGTTTGCCATCAGCAATCACAGCGGCCTGCTCCGGACCAATAAGAGCTACATCAACGACGGGCGGACGGTCTTCGCCAAGATTTCATACCTGTTCAGGTTCTAAAAGCAGTTCTCGGTTCTCAGTTGTCAGTTCCCAGTTTGAATCGTTAAATTCCGCAGGGCCAGCGTGTCTCAGCGCGGTAACGAGAATTCCACGCCGCGCTCGGTATTCGCGGCTTCAGTGGCAGGGAGATCAAGTTCAGAGATGAGTATTTTTTTGGCCTGGCGCTCGTTGAAGACCCACAGCGTCTGGCCGGCGATGGCATAGTTTTGTACCTCGTTGCGGTGGCCATCGCGAAATACCAGAACGGTGGCTGGCTCATCAACGGGTGCGCTGCTCCGCGTGGGCGCCGCGCGACCCGGTTGCAGAGAATTTTCCTGGCGCGCAGGCTGCCGTGAGCTCTGTTCTTCTCGCAGTTGCCGCACTTCTTCCCGCAGTCCTTCAACTTCCTGAAGCAGTCGCTCGCTCTCTCCGTAGTCCGCGGGAGGTGCGGACTGCACGACCATGGTGGGCTGAGAGGCATAGGACGATTGCGCATAATCCGGAGGCGGATAATACGCCGGATATATAGAAGGATAGAAAAATGAGCGGCGAACGAAGCGTGCACGACAATCAAAACACGGACTGCCCACGAAGACGCGGAAGTGAGGATTGTGTCCAAATCCGACACCGGTGAACACAAAGCCGCGGTTGGGGAAATGCCTGAAGCCGAATGAAGGTACGGTACGGAAGCCTGGATGGAAATTCGGCGCCATCATGACTCTTGGAGCGGATCCACGGAACTGCGCTCCAAGGTGTGGGGGAAGAACCGCAGCCGCCCCCAAAACCGCTATGGCGAGCAGGCGCTGCATAAGCAAAGTCTAGCACGATTCCAGTCGGGCGGACGCAATGGATTTGTTCGCCAACTAAGGCCCTCGCACAGGAATAGTCGCTGACTACGAATCGTTGACAGCGCAATCGGCTACTGATAGAAGAAACAAATGCTGATATCGCCCTCAAAAGCCCGGATTCCCGTTGCAATGGCCAGGGTTCTTCTTGCAGCGGTGTTGCTACTAGCACTGGCCGCATGTAATCAAAGCAAAAATGATTCAGCGCCGGCTCCACAGCCTGCAACAAGCGTTTCAAGTACAACCACAAGCAGCGCTGCTAGCGGAAACTCCGGCTTGCCCGATCCCTGCACGCTCCTGACCAAGGCGGAGGCGGAAACTATTTTGGGTGAAGCGGTTCGCGATCCGGAGCCAAACAGTCTTGGGGGCAATAGAATCTGCGATTACAAGACAGTCACGGTACATGGCGGCGTCTTGCCATACTCGGTTCACATCGCCATCATCGGGGAGCAACAGCAGGTGTGGGATGCAGGCAAGAAGCTTCATCAACAGTCGGATGCTAAAGAAATGCGGCCGGTGGCGGGAGTCGGTGACGATGCCTATTTTCTTCTGGAAGACCTGGAAATATTCACCAAGCAGCGCTATGTGAACATCAATGTCATGAAAAGCATTGACAGGCCCGATCATGCCAGGGCCGTGCAAAGCGCGGAAATGGCAGTGGCGCAAAAAGTCATTCCCCGGATGCAATAGCGATGACGGAAAAATCCTTACTCTCGCGCCGAGATTTTTGTGCAACCGCCGCCGGAGTTTTCCTTGCAAGCCTGATGAAGCCGGAATTTTTGCCGGCAGCCAAAAAAAAGACCGGATCCTCAGCCTTTGATGTGGCGGCCATCGACCACGGGCGCGTGTTAAGCGCTGCTGAACGCTATCTGAAAGAATCGCCGACTACCATCACTTCTTATACGAGCAGCCGTAGTGCAGGAGGAAAGCACGACTATTTTTCCGAAGGCGATTACTGGTGGCCGGACCCCAAAAATCCCGACGGACCTTATATCCAGCGCGATGGGATGAGTAATCCTGATAACTTTACCGCCCATCGGCATGCGCTGATCCGTCTGAGCCTCGAGGCGCCGGCATTGGCCGCCGCGTGGTTGCTGACCAAAGATGAAAAATATGCGACGCATGCAGCCAAGCACCTGCGCGCATGGTTTTTGGATCCGGCCACGCAGATGAATCCGAACCTACAGTATGCGCAGGCCATCAAAGGACGTTTCACCGGGCGCGGCACCGGCATTATCGATACCATCCACTTGGTGGAAGTGGCGCGGGCGATGCCTTCACTGGAAAATTCCAACGCATTGACCCGGGATGAACACAAAGGCTTGAAAAAGTGGTTCTCAGATTATTTGACTTGGATGAC
>WNEY01003294.1_pt1 | contig 12087 bp, 9 predicted proteins | sample 5400531 | NCBI WGS metagenome assembly WNEY01 (sample SAMN13153338, study PRJNA577476) | soil metagenome | isolation source: 200 cm saprolite under Douglas fir tree site 1 | place: USA:California | collected 2015-04-18
TCGCCCAGCGCCTCCTGCACTTTCTCAAGATTGCGATTCATCGGCAAACAGCTTCCCTGGCAAGTCGCGAAGAACGAGTTGATGATCACGACTTTGCCCCGCAACAGATCGCTGTAGAGGCGCATCCTTTCACCGTTCTGATTCAACAGCACGACATCCGTGAAATACTTGTGAGCGGGAGATTCGGGCGCCGTCTGAGGTGAAGGCTGTTCCGGCTCAGTTGGGTTACCAGTTTGCCCCGCGACTGAGAGACTGCCGCCGAAAACGATGATCGCAAGAACAATGCGCGCTTTGGGATATCTGATGAACCGGGCGACGATTCCGTGCATGCTTTGAACCTCACTTTAAAAATTCTTTGAAGTAGTTGCGGGAGCCGGCTTGGCGCGGCGATCTCTTACTTCGACGGTCCAGTGCTGAAGTTGATTGAACTGCACTCCCAGTGATGGACATTGAAAGAAGACATAATATACGCCGGCTTGCGGCGGCACAAAGTTCATTTCATAGACGCCATCAGTCGCAGGCGTGGCCCACCCGCGTTGCTGCCAGATGCCCGGCGCCAGAAACGCGAGCACGCCCACGTCCTTCAAATCCGATCTTGGCTTGCCGGTCGTTGCGTCGATTACGCGGAAACGTAAATGGAGATTCTCGCCGGCGTACGCGATGGGGGCGGTGCCGATCGGATCGATCCTGATGGGAATCTCTTTCTGTTTCGCCAGCTGCGGATTTTCCTTGACCTCGATATCAAAGCAATTGAGTATGCGCGGCGAGTCAAGCAGGAAGGCCACATCGTAGCCGCCGTGTCCATTGAGCCTGACCGTGGTTGTGTAAACGCCGGGCGAGGTTTCCCGCAGCCCTCGATCCAAAACCAGCACAGCCGTCGGATCGCGGCGGTAATTCTGAAAACTTCCCATCGGCGCGGCCATGCCTTCCATGTAGTAATAGATCATTTGGTCGGCGGGGTTGGCCACCAGCACGGCTCCGTCCTCCGGCGCCGCGATGACGGCATCGGCAGCGGAAGCAGCAGGAGACAACCCCGGGGCCTTTTGTCCTGCGGGGAAGCGAGTTACGCCGGCATCAGCGCCTTGCTTGCCAAGGTCCGTCAAACTAATCATCGATACAAACTCGTCGCCGGAGGATCGCACATAAGCAAAATTCCGGGTAAAGGAAACTTGATCCGGCGCTTGCCCAACCGGCACGGTATTGAGCAGCGCATTGGTGGCCGCATCGAAAACATAGACAACGTTGGCCCGCGTATTCACCACGAAACCGAAACGACCGTCGGGCGTGAAGCGAATGGCTCGCAGGCCCGGACGGGTTTTGATCCGAGTCAGAATCTCATGCCGTTGCGCATCGATCACGACGACATCACCGTCGGCTTCGTTGATAACGTAGATCGCTTTGCTGAGCGGCGAAGCCGCCAACGCCGTCGGAAGCGTTCCAACTTTCAGCTCTTTGATCCGAGCCAACCTGGACACGTCAATTACGGAAAGCGTGCCACTCTGTTTGTTTGTGACGAAGGCGTAGCGATCGCTTTCGCTGAAGGCAATTTGATGTGGACCCGCAGCGGTTTTAAGATGAGCGACAACTTTCGACGTGGTGGCGTCGATGACGGTGATTCCGTCGCTCGCCTCATCCTCGCCTTCATTGTCCACCCAGAGATATTTCTCGTCATGTTGCAGGGCGATTCTGGTCGGCTTAACGCCAGCATCGATCTTAGCCAACACTTTCCAACTCGATGTATCAATCACGGAAACCTGGCTGGCCAGCGGCGACGTGACGAACAGCCTTCGCTGGTCGCTACGCATCACCCAGTCTTCGCCGGGACTCAGTAGCGGTATCAATGTCAAAAGTTTGCTGCCACCGAAACCGGAAAGCGGATCTATTACGGAAACGTTCGGCTCGTGATTCAGCGTCAGAATGAAGTAGCTGTTGAGATCAATGTCCGCACGCCGGTTGAAGCTGGATTGCAGAAACGATTGCACCTTCTCACGGCATTGTCTTTCGTCCGGCACCGGGCCGGTTTTCTTGAGATCGATCCAGCCCGACGGATGAAGCCGGCTGATCGGTTGACCCGTATTGCTCTCGGTAATCTTGAAGCGCACCGTCGCGTCGTCGCCTTCCAACAAATCCCCAGTTTTTTCTCTCCCGCTCGGTTCGATTTTGAATTCTACAGTGATTCCTTGGCGCACAATTCTCTGCGGCGGCGCAACCTTTTGTGGTCTTTGCGGGAGACGGGCGAGAGCGGCACTGAAGCCCAGCAAAAGTACGACTAATGCTTTGAACCGTTGGTTTGCCATTGACATAAAATTTGCAAACGGTCTATGCTCCTGTCCGCTCAACGGATTAGCTTCGGAATAGCTTCCACATCGCGCGAACTTGCTACCGGCAATTCGGGTTGCAGCTTATGCTAAAAGCCACTCTTGTCGCAACGCTCATGGATGAACCCTCTTCACGCGGGGACGAGCTAGCTGCGCTCCCAAATACCGTCGAGTGGTTAGAAGTCCGCGCCGATCTAATTGGTGACCCGGACGTTGATTGGTTGCGGCGTCGTTTCCCCGGTCGTCTGATTTACACTTTGCGCAGCCGCGCCGAGCGAGGACGCGCCGGTGACGGCCCGAGTGATCGTCTCGATCGCCTGCTGGCGGCCGCTAACCACTATGACCTCATCAGCCTCGAAGGAGATCGCGACCTGTCCCCTGAGTTGCTGGCTCGCATTCCGAGCGAGCGACGAATGATCTCATGGCATGGTACGGCAATTGGGGCCGAGCAACTTAAATCGAAATTTGCCAAATTCGCAGAAGTTGAAGCGCGTTATTATAAGCTGGCTCCGGCCGCAGCGCGATCCGGCGACGAGATTGCTCCGCTCTCGCTGCTACGGTCTGTCGCGCGCTCGGACACCGCAGCTTACGCGACCGGTCCGATTGGCTTATGGAGTCGTCTGGCATCACTCGCACTTGGGTCTCCACTGGTTTTCGGCGCCGTGGGTTCTCCGGCAGGAGAGCCGTCAATCAATCGGATGATCGCCGACTATGGTTTGCCAAACATAATGCCGTTCAAAGAAATCTACGGCATTGCCGGAAATCCCGTGTCGCACTCGCTTTCGCCGCGGCTGCATAACGCCGGCTACAGAACTTTGGGCCGCGAAGCGCTCTTTGTCCCGTTTCATGTCGAATCATTCTCTGATTTCTGGGACCACATGTTGACCGGAAGCGCGATGCACTCTCTCGATATGCCCATCATGGGTTTGACGGTTGCCTCTCCTCACAAAGAAGCCGCGTTAGCAGCCGCCACGAAAGTCAGTTCAATCGCTCGCGGGGCCGGCTCGGCCAACTTGCTGGTGCGAGATAACGGTTACTGGCGAGCAGACACAACCGATCCGGATGTCGTGTTTATGTCGAGCCGCGAACGCGGTGTCCAGGTAAATCACAGACGAGCTGCGGTGATCGGTTGCGGCGGCGCAGGCCGGGCGATTGCCGCCGCCCTCGATCAATCCGGCGCGCAAGTCACACTCGTGAATCGCGGCCAGGAGCGAGGCTCTTTTGCCGCGCAACTGCTGGGCTTGCCCTATGTCCCGTTGCTGAATTTTGACGCCGAAGGTTACCACGTTGTAGTTAACGCTACGCCTGTCGGCCGCGACGACGACGCTGCTCCGTTCAAACTGGAGACGCTGGCTGAAGAAGCAGTTGTGATCGACCTCGTTTATGGTTCGAGACCGACGCCGCTGGTCAGCAACTCAGTCGGGTTAGGGCGAACCGTGATTGACGGGCGCGATGTACTGCTGACTCAAGTACTGCGGCAGTTTCAAATCATGACCGGCCGAGAAATGTCAGCCGGCCTGGTGCGCCAGACGCTCGGCCAGCGACCTGGGAAAACGGAAATGCCTAATGGCAAGTCAGCCGTTGTTAGATAGACGCCATCGAAGACCGTGGGGGAAAATCTCAGTTGACACCAATGGAGAGCAAGAAATACTTTCGCGCAGGTGACGGAGCCGAATTGGCAAATGACGGAGTGGACCGAACGATTGACGTCGCGCCGTTCGTCGGAACGTGGATCAATACCATGCGGGACACGCAAGGCTTTACGAAGCTGATCGTCTCTTCCGGAGATGGAAAACTTTTCGTCCGGGCTTTGGGAGCTTCTGCGCCCGAGCTTTGCGATTGGGGAGAGGTTGAAGCGTGCGCGTTTTCGGATCGCGTCGATTCACGGAAGGGCGCGGGCTTCAGCGCGCAGTACGACACCGGATCGATCGAGGTGGCGTTCCAGGCAAACATGAACCTGGGTTTGTTGGTCCTGCTGACTTTCAATCGATTCAAGGACGGGAGCGGCCGCGCGAATTACATCTGCCGAGAATTTTTTCACCGCTAGAATCGAAAAGAAATGAAAGGCGCGCAAAAGATGACGTTCAGAGATTTTACTTCTGTACTCGATTACCGAAGCAGCCAAGAAGCGAACGGAGGCCCGAGCCGCATCGATCCGTCACCGTTCGCGGGCACGTGGGTGAACACCAACGATTCAGCGCCGCACCGGATCGCCAAACTCGTAATGACCGTTAGAGACGGGATCCTGATGGTCCATGCTTGGGGCTTTTGCGAGCCGGACCCCTGCGACTGGGGAGAAGTCCCGGCTGAGGTTTATGGCGACAGTATCAACTCGCAAACGGCGATGTCATTCACGACAGCTTTTGATTTCGGATTCATGGAAACGTACCTGCAGACGAATCTCAAGCGCGGCACGATGGTCATTGCCACCACTAATAAGTTTAGAGATCTGAGTGGGCGTTCCAATTACTACACCCGAGAGTTCTTCTACCAAATCGATGATGACAGCTTCTAACAACGGCGCGTACAAGCACCTCGAGCTCAAGAGCGAGCAGCTGGCGCTGATCGACCGAGTCGGTGTGCTGGCACGCGAGAAATTCGCGGTCCGCGCCCCGGAATACGATCGGACGGCCACTTTTCCGGCAGAGGATTTTGAAGATCTTTTTAGCGCGGGACTGAATGCGGCGGCGATTCCGAAAGAACATGGTGGCCTGGGTCTCGGTCCATATCGCGGCGACGTTTTCACGCTGTGGATGATGACGAAAGAAATCGCGAAAGCGGATCTTTCATTCGCGCGTTGTTGGGAAGGGCACGTCAACTCGATGGTCTTGCTTGACGGCATGGTTAAGGGCGAGCAGAGAAGGGTCTGGTTTGACGGCGTCGTGAAGCACGGCGACAAGTGGGTGGCCTGGAGCGGCGAGCCACAAGCGCGCAAACCGGGCGAGAAGGTGCGCTTCGGAACTTCGGTCGAGAGAGTTGATGGCGGCTATGTCATCGATGGCAATAAAGTTTTTTCGACGAGCGCAAGCGGCGCGCAGTGGGCGATTCTGCTGGTCAACACGGAGGCGCCCGGCGGAGTCCGCCACGCGTCGTCGTCATCTCTGGACGCGCAACTGCTGATGGCTTGCGAACTCTCCGACCCGACCATCGAGATAGACAGCACCTGGTGGGATCCGATCGGGATGCGCGCCACGGTCAGCTATCTGGTTAATTTCCGGCGCACCTTCATACCCGACGCTAATCTGATCGGCTATCCGGGCCAGTATCTGAAAGAAGGATGGCAGACCTGTTTCATTCCGCACTATGCGGCGACTTTTCTCGGCGCTGCCGAAGCCGCGTACGACTACGCTCTCGACTATCTGACTTCGCAGAACAAGGTTGACGATCCATACGTGCAGCATCACATCGGCCAAATGTCAGTCAACGTCGAGACAGCGCACCTTTGGTTGCGGCATGTCGCGCGACTTTGGGAAACAGAGAAATATCAGGAAGCGCAAATCGCCGGCAGCCGCGCGCGACATGTGATCGAGCACCTCGCCGAAGATACCGTCAAGCGTTGCATCCGCGCGTGCGGCGCGCGCTGTCTGAATCGGCCCAGCGCCCTGGAACGCATTTATCGCGATCTGTCCTTCTATGTTCGTCACGACAACGACGATCACATCCTGGCAATGATCGGTAAGTCAGCTCTCGGGCTGACTCACGATCCGTCTTTCTACAAACCTTAAGGTGCTCAATTGCTCGACAAGAAACGCACATACGGTTTTGGAATCTGGGGCCTCGGCCTCGGCTACTATCTTTTCTACACTCCTTACAGTGGTCTAACTAAAGCTCTGTCGAACGGGCTGCTAACCGGCGGGCGAGTTTCAGGTGCAGTTCTATTGCCCGCGTCGGTGATGGCCACGGTCGTGTGCATGCTGGGCTTCATCACGGCGATGAAGTGGTGGAAGTATGCCGGGCGTCGCGAATTCTTCGGCGTGAGCATTCCCTTTCCCCGCCGCCAGACTTTTCTCTCGGCGATCTGCATGGCCACGATCATCGGGACCACAACCCTGGCTTTTTCCTTCGGCGGAATTTCCATCGTGCTGGTTCTGGTCCTTTTGCGCGGAGGCGTCCTGATCCTCGCTCCCTTGGTCGACGCGATCCGCCAGCGTCGAGTCCGCTGGTTTTCCTGGGCCGCGATGTGGATCAGTCTGATGGCTGTCCTGGTCGTGCTCAGCGATGCCGGCAATATCAAGTTGAGCTTCGCGGCAATGCTCGACGTCGCCGCTTATATCACTGCTTACTTCTTCAAATTTCAGTTCATGACCAAGCTGGCAAAGTCGAACGAGCATAGCGCCACCGTCCGTTACTTTGTCGAAGAACAGATGATTGCTTCGCCGCTCTTGTTGCTGGCGCTGGGGGCGATGGCGTCCATCGGCCGCGGTGAAGAGATGTTGGGATTTCGACTTGGCTTCACCACTTTTCTCGGGAGCAAAGCAGTCGGCTGGGCTTTGCTGGTGGGGTTGTTCTACGCCGGCCTGTGCGTCTGCACGACGCTGATTTTCCTCGACCGCCGCGAAAACACTTTCTGCGTTCCGATGCATTGCGGATCGAGCATGCTCGCGGGATTGACGGCCTCATATGCTTTGACTTTCTTTCTGAATCAACCGGCGCCGCGCCCGTTTCAGCTCGGCAGTGCCGGTTTGATCGTCATCGCGCTGGCGCTGCTCTCGCCGCTTCATCACTTCGAGCTTTATCTGGGCAAGCTCAGGTATGCGCTGGCCGGAATGCTTCCGAGTTTTCTCAATGACTCCCGGAAGGGACAACCGCTCGCGGCCATTAGCCTGGAGCCCACCGTGGCCGATGTCGGCCTCGGCACCCAGATGGCTGCGGGCGCCGACGAGTTCAAAAAGATCCGACAAATCATTTTGTTTGTGTGCAGCGGCAACACCTGTCGTTCGCCGATGGCCGCGGCGATCGGCAATGCCGAGATCGCTAAACGTCTGCGAATGCCGTTTGAGGCAGTCGGAGAAGCACCCGTGCAAGCGCTCAGCGCCGGGGTCTCGGCGCGCGAGGGAGCGCCGATGACTATTGAAGCAAAACAGGCGCTGCACTCGATAGGAATTCCCGCCAATGGACACCGGGCGAGTAACTTAACCGCCGAGTTGGCCCATCAGGTTGAGAAAATTTTTTGCATGACTCAGGCGCAGCGGAAGGCAGTGATCGAAATCGCGCCCGCGGCGGCCGAAAAAACGCTGTGCCTGGATCCTGACGGCGACGTCGAAGATCCAATGGGCGGCGAACTCGCGAACTATGTCAACTGCGCTCGTCGCATTCACAGCCTGGTCCGTTTGCGATTCGATGAGATCGGCCTGCACGGTCATCTGCAAAGTTAGAATAAGGAAAGGCCGAAATGCCTTTGCGATTCCATTGGAGCCTGTCGCAGGTTGGCGACAAGTTCCGCCGAAACAAAAACACCACGGAAATGCCCGGGCTGTTGAGTCTGGAACGCCTGGTTGAATTCTGTCTCCGTGCTGAAGAATGCGGGATAGATTCGCTGCTGATGGCCTTCGGTTTTACCCGCCCTGAGCCGATGACGCTCTCCGCGGCCCTCGGCATGAAGACCCGACGGATCAAGTTCATGGTGGCCGCGCGGCCCGGGGTCTTGTCGCCAACGCTGTTCGTTCAGCAAGTCAATACGGTTTCCGCGTTAACCGGCGGCCGCATCTCAATCAACATCGTGACCGGCCACACGCTGCATGAGCTTGGCTACTACGGTGATTTTCTCAATCACGAAGAAAGATACGAACGCACGGATGAATTCCTGACCGTGTGTCGCGCTTTGTGGAGCCGGGACGGCGAAGTTAATTTTGCGGGCAAGTACTACAAGATCGAGAGCGGCCGATTGAACACTCCGTTTGTTTCGCCCGACCGGCGCGCGCCGGAGATCTTTCTGGGTGACAACTCAGAACTGGCCGAGCATCTCGCCACGAAGCACGCCGACTGTCTCTGGCGCTTTGCCGACACGCCGGCGAACTTGCGGCCGCACGTGGCGCCGCTAATCGAAAAGGGAGTCGAGGTCGGTCTGCTCGTTTCGATTCTGGCCCGACCAACCCGCGAGCAAGCGCTGTTCGATGCTGACGCCATGATCGAAGTCTGGCGCAACCAATCACGGCAGGCGGGAAAAGACTTTGCTGAAAAGACGGACTCGGTCGCGTTCAAATCGACGCTGGCGCTGGCGGAAGCGAACGAGTCTGATTGGCTGACGCCGTATCTTTGGACCGGCGCGATTCCTTACCTGGGCGCGCCGGCCATCGCGCTGGTGGGCGGGCCCTTGGAGATCACGAACGCGATCATGGAATACCAGAGTATCGGCATCTCGCAATTTCTTTTCATGGGCTGGCCGGACTTGGAAGAGATGACTTTCTTTGGCCGGGAGATTTTGCCGTTGATTAGAAGAATGGAGATGACTCGGCGCGAAAAAAATAGTTCCGAGGCCGCGTGACGAAACGAAAAATGCTTCAGCCATCACCCACCCACGCAAAAGCGATCACCGCGCTCGGCCTCAGGCGCGCGCAACGCCATCCGCGCGCCAAGTATACGGGCGCGGAAGCGTGGCCGCCGTTAGCTGAGTGGAAGGCGCGTCGGCAGGCGCAGGACGCGTTGACGTTTCGCCGACTTGGAGTCGAGCCGAAGAGATTTGCCAAAAACGGCGTGCGAGTCTCGCAAGCCATGGACATTCTGGGGCCGGATTTGTTTGCAGAGTTTGCCGCGGTCAGGGCGCCGGGGCGAGTGATCTGGTGCAACTTTGATCTGGCGAGAGAACTCGGCCTTGATGTGCCGCAATCGAACGAGCTGACCACGGAACTCCACGAACAGCTTATCGCCGCCCTTTCTTTTCGTGCCGTGCAGCCCGGAGACGACATTCGCGGGCAGGAAACCATCACGATGTATGCCGACCGATATGGCGGCGAAGGCGTTAGTCCGGCATTGGGGGCCGGGCGCGCCGGCTTTCTGCCCTATGGAAATCTTTACGTTAAGGGAGTCGGGTTCACGCCGCTGTTCAAGCATGACGATCCGGATGACTTTGGTCATTCACATGGCGCGGTTCATCTGGACGATTGCCTGTCTGAGGCGCTGTTCGGAGAAGTGAACGAAAATCTATTCATCGCTGGTTCGTCGCGCGTGGTCGCGATCATCGATCAGGGGCTGCACGTAACCACTCCAAAAGGACAACGAATACGAATCGCGCTGGCAGTGCGCGCCGGCGCGCAACTTCGTCCGGCGCATCTGATGTCCAGGCACACGCCGGGGCGCGCGTTGCTAGAGAAATTTGTGCGCATGACGCGAGCAACCAAACAGTTGGTAACGCGTCGCAACCGGCGGACCGGAGCAGAGATGCCGGATGTGCGCGCGACCATGCTGCGGGTCATCGACGACCACGCGCGGATTGCTGCCGAGAGTTTTCGCTGGCGCACCATTCACGGCGCGCTCAGTTCATCGAACATGGAAATGAACGGCGCGATGCTCGATCTGCCGACGCAATCGTCGCAACCACGGACTGCTCCGATTCGCACTCTCGACTATGTTGAGTTCGCCTTCGGCGCCGAACACCTCGAGCGCGGCGCGCACTTGGTTCCGGTTTACCAAAGACTGATGCGGAACACTCCGCGATCGAGGCGCGACACCTTTCGCGTGAAATGGCTCGACATAACGAAAGAGATGAACCGAGCCTATGACAAGCATTTGCAGGTGATGCTGCTGTGCGCCGCGGGCCTGAAGATGGAAGTCGCGCAGCGCATTCAATCTGAACGCGCTGACCTGGCGCAACGCTTCGCGGAGCTGATCCTGAAGATGGCGAGGTTAAGAAATTCGGGGCCTGTGATGGTGGCCAAGTCCGTAGTCGAACGCGTTTCCGTGCTGGATGTATTTGGCTTGCTCCTAAGATTTCCGCAAAAGTATTTCGCCGCTCCGCGCGCCCGCCACGCGAGGAACATTCGCGCGTGTTTGCAGCCCATCTTCAGCGGCAATAAATCTCACGTCGCCAGCAAGCGAGCGAGAGTCAAAATATTCATCGGAGAATTTGCGAACGTTTTTGACGAGTTAATGCACGCGTGCGCGGATTATGCCGAAAAGTACTACGGGGATCCGGCGAGCATGCGCGCTTCGATCATCGCGAGAGCTGCTTTTGAAAACGAGCCGCTCGATCGCCTCTATTACAAGACGCTTTACGAGGCACTCGACCAGGCGATTACCGTCTACCGATCGACAAACGATCCGGCGGCCGTTCACGAAGCTATCGACGGCTGCGTCCAGGCTTCGTTGCGCCGCGTCGACGGATTGTTGGCCCAGGGAAGTGCGCGGCGCCTGAGTGGCGGCGGAATCGAGATGGAGATCAGGATCATCGACGGCGTCCGTTATGCGGTGCGGGCCTGGAACGATGACAATCAGACTCGCCGTTTGCACGTCAGCATTCCGGTACACGCAGAGTCCGATCTATATCGGCACTCCGTTCCGAACCTGCCTGGCCTGACAAAAAGAGAGATTGGCTCGATCCGCTATCGCTTCACGACTGACGGTTGGAGCACCAGCGGCGAGGCGCGAGCGCGTCTGGCGCAGGATGAAGAGAATCGTCCGATGATCGCGTTTGATGACTTGCAAAGCTTTCCAAATGTCGGTCGGCTGGAGGGTTATTTCCGTCTTCGCGACGCGGGCCGGCGCTCGATTGGCGCGCGCGGAAAAATTCATGGCTACGCTTTCGCGATTCCGGACAGACACGAACTGCTCTCGATGGTTTAGAGAAACTTTAGCGATGGCTTTGAGATTTCATTGGCGTCTACCGTTTGGCGGAGAGACTTTCGGGTGGGCCAGGGCGGCGCAGGAAGATCTGTCGGCAATCGGCTTGCCCGATCTCGAAGCGCAAATTCATTTTTGCCGTCAGGCGGAACAATCGGGCATCGATTCGCTCTTGATTGATTTTGGATTCGCCAAGCCGGATCCAATTCTGCTGTCGGCGGTGTTGGGAATAGCCACGGAAAAACTAAGATTCACCGCGGAGACGCAGAGAACGCAGAGTTAACGCAGAGAGGAATCAATCGAAGCGCTACCAGGACTAACGCCATGTCGTTCATAACCAGCAATGATGGCCAGTTCGCGTATTTCGATACGCAACTGCAAAGTCCGAACTGGCGAGGAAAAAGCGTCTTGGATTTTGGCGGGAATAAAGGAAACGTTCTGCATCATCCCAGGTCGACGATCGATCAAAACAAGTACTGGTGCATCGACGTTTCCGTGGATGCGATAGTAGCGGGAAAACGGGCGGCTCCCGAAGCGAACTTCATCTTCTACGATCGCTACAACTTTGAGTACAACCCGACCGGCATTCGAAACCTGGCAATTCCCACGAACGGAAACAAGTTCGATTTCGTGCTCGCTCTATCGGTTTTCACGCACATGCCGCAGCGCGAGATGCTCGAACTCGTAAGTAGTCTCGAACACGTTCTGAACCGGGGTGGCCGGCTCGCATTTACCTTTCTTGATCCTGATTATGTCCCGCCCGGCGCAGACGCGAGCAATCTGAAGTATTACTTTGCCAGGTGGTCGGATCAAACCGAAAGTGAGATCGACGCTCAGGCCGATACAGTCCGCGGCGCGCGCTGGTGCGCGGTGGCGAATGGCGAGTTGAAGATCGAAAGCGAAGGACTCGAAAATCTTCAAGGAAATCCAGAGTTAGGATACCTGGCTTTTTATTCGCCGGATTATTTTCAGAGGCTCTTTCCGCGCGGCGAGA
>WNEY01003295.1_pt1 | contig 12086 bp, 13 predicted proteins | sample 5400531 | NCBI WGS metagenome assembly WNEY01 (sample SAMN13153338, study PRJNA577476) | soil metagenome | isolation source: 200 cm saprolite under Douglas fir tree site 1 | place: USA:California | collected 2015-04-18
GTCCAGCTCGAGCAAGACCCCGCGCGGGCGCACGACGATCAGCTCGCCCTCCGAGTCGACCGCCTCGACCTCGTCGGCGACGAGCAGGCCGCGCCGCCCGTCCAGCATCCGAACGGCCATCGCGGTTGGCTCGCCCGACGGTCCCAGCCACGTTTCCTCAACCCACCCGACGAGTCCGCTCGACAGTTCGATGCGAAAGCCGTCACAGCCACTCAAACGCTGACGCGCGACGGTAGCCATGCCTTCTCTTGCCCATTCCGCCGGGTTGGAACCTCTAGAGCACGCCGCGCGCCGCGAGCAGCGCCTCGAGCGCGTCGAGCCACGCGGCGTAGTACGCGGTCGCCGCGCTCTCGCCAGGCTTGGGCCGCCGGGCCGCGATTGCGGCGACGAGGTGCTCGCGGAACTCCGGCCACGAGGTGCCGGTGCGCTCGAGTACGACCACGCCCATGCCGAGCGCGCGGCCCTGCCACGGCTCCTCGAAGACGAGCTCGCCGTTGTCGCGCGGGAGCGGAGCGTGAGCGGCGAGAGCGGCATCGACGGCGGCCAACCCGCTCATGCAGGCGTCGCCGGGACAGCAGTGCCGATCATGCAGTCGCGCGTGACGATCGCCGCCAGCTCCTCCTCCCCCCAGGCCTCGGTGCCGGCGGGCCGCATCGGGAGCACGAGATAGCGCACCTCTGCGCTCGAGTCCCAGACGCGGATCTGGACGTCGTCGGCCAGCTCGAGCCCGAACTCGCGCAGCACGGCGCGCGGCTCGGCGACGACGCGGGCGCGGTAGGGCGGGCTCTTGTACCAGTTGGGGGGCAGGCCGAGCACGGGCCACGGGTAGCACGAGCAGAGCGTGCAGACGATCACGTTGTGGACGTCGGGCGCGTTCTCGACGACCACCATATTGTCGCCCTGCGCCCCCCCAAACCCGAGCTCGGCGATCGCCTCGGTGCTGCTCGCGAGCAGACGCTCGCGGTAGTCGGGGTCGACCCAGGCGCGGGCGACCACTTTGGCCCCGTTCTGCGGGCCGACGTCGTGCTCGTACAGCTCGACCACGGCGTCGATTGCGTCCGTCGACACGAGGCCGCGCTCGGCGAGGAGCGCCTCGAGCGCCCGGGCACGAAGCTCCACCTCCGACGCGGGTCGCGGATGGTGATGGCCGTCATGCTCGTGACCATGGTCGTGTTCGTGGTCGCTCATGCAGGCTCCAGATACCTCTCCCAGAGATCGAGCAGCACCGTCCACGGCGGCTCCGCGCCGGGCCCCCAGAGGTCGTCGGAGGAGAAGGCGACGGAGTACACCGGCTCGGGATCGACCCGCTCGCCGTAGACGGCGCGGTCGGGCAGCCGGTCGGCGCCCTGCACCCGCTCGACGGCGCCGACGGCGCCGCGCACGTAGCGCGGGCAGCGCGTGTGGCCGGCGGGCCGCATCCGCTTCACCCGCACGCGGTCGCCGGGCGCGAAGCGGGCGTCGGCCGGAGGCGGATGGAACGGATGGCGGGTGCGCAACCCGTCGCCGATACGCTGCGCCATCGCTCCGTCGCGGTGGGCGGGTGCGTCCTCCCCGCCCCGGAGGCGCTCCATCATCCGCTCGACGTCGCCCGGCACGATCGTCCCCTTGCGCAGGAGGCGCTGCTCGGCGCTCCACAGCCAGCGCTCGTAGTACGAGGCGGCGAGGTAGTGGGCCGCGTCCATCTCCTCGCGCACGGGCCGCCCACCCGGGCCGGCGCCCAGCCCCTCGGCGCCGATCAGGAGGTTCAGCGCGAAGACGCGCGGCTCCCAGCGCTCGTGGTAGGGCAACTCGCCGCCCGGCTCGACGACCGCCCCGAAGCCGTGCATGCCGCCCATGTCATGGACTCCATCCATCGCCCGAACGCTAGCGGTAAGACGAATTGCGATGTCGTCCGTCCTCCAGGGGCGACCTACTCAGCGGGCCGGCTGGAAGAGCTCGACGGGGTTGCCGGAAGGGTCCTCGAGCAGGATCTGCGAGCCGCCGGGCCCGGTCACGAGCTCATTGCGAAACCGCAGCCCGGCGGCGCGGAGCCGCTCGACCTCGCCAGCGAGGTCGTCGACCACCAGGTGGATGCGGTTCCAGCCGCCGGGGCCGGGCCGGCGGCCGTCGGGCATCGGCCGACCGGCCGAGCTGGTCGGGCCGCTGAGCAGCAGCCGCAGCTCGCCACGGGCAACGTCGGCGAACGCCGGGGCCGCGCTCGAGAGCAGGCCGAAGCCGAGATGGGTCGTGTAGAAGGCGACGGCGGTGTCGACGTCGTCGACCATGTAGCGGACGTTGACCGTGGTCACGGGCGTGGTCTCCTCAAGGCACGATCAGCTCACCGCGACCATATCGAAGACCGATATCTCTGAGTCCGAGCTTGCGCACGCGGTAGCGTTGGCGCCGTGGTCGCGCGGCGTCTCCTCCGAGGTCAGGGTCGGCCGACCGGTCCGGGCCCGCGAGGAGCGTCCGGGAGTCGGCGCTACGATCGACAGCCTTGACGACCGCGCCCACCGCGATCGCCGCGGCGCCCGGTCGCGCCCGCCGCGGGCTCCGCCCTTCGGGCAGCTTCGTCCGCTTCCTACTGCGGCGGCTCGTCGCGCTCGTCCTGCTCGGCGTCGGGATCACGTTCGTCGTGTTCATCCTCACGCAGCTCGTCCCGAGCGACGCGACCGCCACGAACCTCGGCGAGCAGGCGGCCGGCGACCCCGCAGCCGTCGCTGCGTTCAAGCACCACTACGGGCTCGACAAGCCGCTACCGCTGCGCTACGCGATCTACCTCGGGCGCCTCGTCCAGGGCGACCTCGGCCAGTCCTCGCTCACCCACGACGCGGTCACGCACGACCTCGGGCAATTCATCCCGGCGACGGCCGAGCTGGCGCTCTACTCGATCGTCTTCGCGGCCCTCTGCGGGATCGGCTTCGGAGTGGTCGCCGCGATGCGCCGCAACCGGCCGACCGACCACGCGCTGCGAATCGTCTCGCTGGCCGGGATCTCGATGCCGACGTTCTGGATCGCCCTCGTGGCGCTCTACGTCGGCTTCTACCGGCTGGGCTGGTTCCCGGGCGCGGAGCGGCTCGACCCCGGCACGAGCCCGCCGCCGCACGTGATCGGCCTCTACTCGATCGACGCGCTCCTCGCGGGCGACTGGGGGCTCTTCGTCCAGGCGCTCCACCATCTCGTGCTGCCGGCGCTCGTGCTCGCTGCGTTCAACGTCAGCCTGCTCACCCGGTACACGCGCTCCGCCGTGCTCGAGGTGGTCGGCAACGACTACGTGCGGGCGGCGCGGGCGAAGGGGCTGCCGGAGCGCGTCGTCGTCCTCCGGCACATCCTCCGCGCGGCGCTGCCGTCCGTCGTGACCCTCCTCGGCCTCGTCTTCGCGAACGTCCTGACCGGTGCAGTGCTGGTGGAGAAGATCTTCTCCTGGCCCGGCATCGGCCAGTACGCCTATCAAGCGGCGGTGAACCTCGACGTGCCGGCGATCGCCGGCGTGAGCCTGTTCGTCGCCGTCGTCTACATCACCGTCAACTTCGTCGTCGACGTGCTGTACGGGGTGATCGACCCGAGGATCCGCGTCACGTGACCGAGCTCGCACTCCGGCTCCGCGGCCGCCGTCGCTTGGTCCGGCCGACCTGGCGGCAGCCGCTGGCGCTGACGGGCGCCTCGATCGCGTTCGTCTGGATCGTCGTCGCCGTCTTCGCGCCGCTGATCGCGCCGCACGATCCGCTCGCCCAGTCGTTCACGCCGGCGCAGTCGCCCTCGCTCCACCACCTCTTCGGAACGGACGAGCTCGGCCGCGACGTCCTCAGCCGGGTGATCTACGGGTCGCGAGTCTCGCTGCCGATCGCGATCCTGCTCGTCGCGCTCGCCGGCACGATCGGCGGCCTGGTCGGCGCGCTCGCCGGCTACTTCCGCGGCCTCGTCGACGGCGCCTTCATGCGGGTCGTCGACCTCGTCTTCGCCTTCCCCCCGATCATCCTGGCGATGGTCGTGGCGGCCGTCCTCGGCCGGGGGCTTCGCAACGCCGCGCTCGCGATCGTCGTGGTCGCCTGGCCGTCGTACGCGCGCGTCGTCCGCGGGCTCGTGCTGTCCGTCGGCGATTCCGAGTACGTGCAGTCCGCGCGGCTGCTCGGCGCTCCGGCGCGACGCGCGCTCTTCCGGGACGTGCTGCCGAACGTCGCCGGGCCGGTGCTCGTCCTCGCCACGCTCGATCTCGCGAACGCGATCCTGCTGCTCTCCGGGCTCTCGTTCCTCGGGCTCGGAGCCCAGCCGCCGCAGGCCGAGTGGGGCTCGATGGTCGCGACCGGGACGCAGTACTTCCAGTGGTGGTGGATGGGGACGTTCCCGGGCCTCGCGATCTTCACCGTCGTCCTCGCCTTCAACTTCCTCGGCGACAGCCTTCGCGACGTCTTCGACCCGCGGACGGCGTGGCGCTCGGAGGAGGTCGAGCCTTGAGCCTGCTCGAGGTGGAGCGGCTGCGTGTGCGTCTGCAGACCGCACGAGGGCTCGTCACCGTGGTCGACGGCGTCGACTACGCCGTCGAGCCGGGCGAGATCTTCGGCGTCGCAGGCGAAAGCGGCAGCGGGAAGACGGTGTCGATGCTCGCGCTGCTCGGACTCCTCCCCGACGGAGCCGTCGTCGAAGGAGCGGTCCACTTCGGCGGGCGGAACCTGCTCGGGCTGACGCGGAAGCGGTTGCGCGAAGTGTCCGGCCGGGAGCTGGCGATGGTCTTCCAAGACCCGCTGACGTCGCTCCACCCGATGCTCTCGGTCGGGCGTCAGCTGACCGAGCACGTACGCCGGCATCTCGGGCTCGACCGGCGGGACGCCCAGCGCCGTGCGGTCGAGCTGCTGGACGACGTGCGGATCCCCGATCCGGAGTCCGCGCTGCACGCCTTCCCGCACCAGTTCTCGGGCGGGATGCGACAGCGCATCGCGATCGCGATCGCGCTCGCCTGCCGGCCGAAGCTCCTGATCGCGGACGAGCCGACGACGGCGCTCGACGTGACCGTGCAGGCCGGGATCCTGCGCCTGCTCGACCGGCTGCGGCGCGAGAACGACCTCTCGGTCGTGCTGATCACGCACGACCTCGGCGTCATGTCCTCGATCGCCGACCGCGTCTCGATCTTCTACGCGGGCCGCGTCGTGGAATCGGGATCGCGCGAGGCGGTCCTCCGGCGACCGCGCCACCCGTACACGCGGGCGCTGCTCGACGCGCTGCCGCATCCGGAGGCGCCGCCCGAGCAGCGGCTCGTCGCGATCGAGGGGGTGCCGCCGAGCCCGGGCAGCATCCCGCCGGGGTGCGCGTTCCACCCGCGCTGCGCGTACGCGCAGGAGACGTGCCGGCAGGAGGTGCCGCCGCTCGTCGCGGTGGACGCCCGGCGTCTCGCGTGCCCGCCCGACCCCTTCACGCCACGATGAGCGCGCTCGAGCTCAGAGACATCGTCGTCGACTACGACCGCCGCGGCAGCGGGCGCGTGCGCGCCGTCGCCGGCGCGAGCCTGACCCTCCCGCGCGGGAAGATCATCGGGCTCGTCGGAGAGTCGGGATGCGGCAAGTCGAGCCTCGCCCGCGCCGCGGTCGGTCTGGTGAAGCCGGCCGCCGGCACCGTCCTCTTCGACGGCCGCGAGGTGACGCCGCTCGGCCGGGGAGCGAGGCCGCGCGAGCTGATCCGCCTGCAGCTCGTCTTCCAGAACCCGTACTCGTCGCTCAATCCCCGCCGGAAGGTCGGCTCCCAGCTCGCGGACGCGCTGACGGCGCTCGAGCTCGCCACGCGGCGCGGGCGCACCGCCCGGGTCCGAGAGCTGTGCGAGCTCGTGGGGCTCCCGGCGTCGGCGACCGACCGGTATCCGCACGAATTCTCCGGCGGCCAACGACAGCGGATCGCGATCGCCCGCACGCTCGCCGCGGAGCCGTCCGTGCTCGTGCTCGACGAGCCGCTCGCCTCGCTCGACGCCTCGGCGCAGGCCCAGCTCGCCAACCTGCTCGTCGGGCTCTCGCGCGAGCTCGGCCTCGGCCTCCTGCTGATCTCCCACGACCTCGCGATCGTGCGCCACGTCGCCGACGCGGTCTCGGTCATGTACCTCGGCGTCATGGTCGAGGAGGGCGCGACGCGGCCCCTGTGGGAGCTGCCGCTCCACCCGTACAGCGAGGCGCTGATCGGCGCGGTGCCGCATCCCGACGGGAGTGGCTTCCTGCCCGAGGCGCTGCCCGGCGAGGTGCCGGACCCGGGCCGGCCGCCGAGCGGCTGCCGCTTCCATCCCCGCTGCCCGTACTCGTTCGACCGCTGCCCCGAGGAGGAGCCTCCGCTCGTCGCGCTCGCAGACGGCCGCTCCGCCGCCTGCTGGCTCCAGCCCGCAGGCGCGGAGCCCGACTCGCCAGCGGCCCGCTCGTCGAATAGGGTCGAAGGTCAAAGACCCCAGAGGAGGGCACCGTGAAACGACTCCGAACATGTCGAGCGGCCGGACTGCTTCCGCTCGCGGCGATCGCCGCTCTGGCCTCCGCGGTCGCCGCCTACGGCGCGACCGTGCGCCCGGCCGCGGCCCCGACGCTCGTCGTCGACCGCTCGTTCGAGATCAAGACGTCCGATCCCCAGCGCGCGTTCGAGCCGACGGCGGCGATCGTCGACCGCGCCGTCTACGACACGCTCTTCACCTACAAGGGCGGCGACATCGCGCATCCGGTCCCGGCGCTCGTGCAATCCTGGTCGGCGACCAAGGACGCGAAGACCTTCACGTTCCAGCTCAAGCGGGACGTCCGGTTCGCCGACGGGACGCGGCTCACCTCGGCCGACGTCGTCTTCTCGCTCAACCGGCTAGTCAACCTGAAGGGCAACCCGTCCTTCCTGCTCGACGGAGTCACGGCCAAGGCGCACGGGAAGTACACGGTCGTCCTGCGCTCGAAGAACCCCGACACGGCGCTGCCGGCGATCCTCGCCAACACCTCGACCGGGATCGTGAACTCGGCGCTGGTGAAGAAGCACGGCGGGACGGCCTCGGTCGGCGCGGACAAGGCCGACAAGGCCGAGCAGTGGTTCAACTCGTCCGCGTCCACCGGCGCGGGAAGCGGTCCGTACCTGCTCAAGCAGTACAGCACGACCTCGCAGATCACCCTCGTCCCGAACCCGCGCTACTGGGGCGCGAACAAGGCCGCGTTCGGCACGGTCGTGATCCGCAACATGATCGCGCCCACGCAGCTGATCAACATCCAGCGCGGCAAGCACGAGGTCGCGATCGACCTCTCGTCCGACCAGGCCCAGACGATCAGGGGGAACAAGGGGTTGCGGGTCTCGCTCCAGCCCTCGACCTGGGTCTTCTGGCTGCTCGCCAACGACAACCCGCAGATCTCCGCGGTCACCTCGAACAAGCAGTTCCAGCAGGCCGTCCGCTACGCGCTCGACTACAAGTCGATCGTGCAGGTGGCCGGGCCCGGCGCGATTCAGGCCCCGGGGATCATCCCGAACATGTTCCTCGGCTCGCTGAAGCAGAGCGAGGCGATCAAGCAGGATGTCGCCAAGGCGAAGGCCGCGCTCGCCGCTTCCGGCGCTGCCGGCCAGAAGATCACGCTCGAGTACCCGAGCGACCTGACGATCAACGGCGTCCCGTTCGCGAGCCTCGCCCAGAAGGTCCAGGCGAACCTCCAGACCGTCGGCTTCAGCGTCGAGCTCGCGGGAGCGCCGGTCGGGACGTGGCTGCAGAAGTACCGCGACGGCAAGATGGCGTTCGGGCTCTCGCTGTGGGGGCCGGACTACCCGGATCCCGCGGACTACCTGGCCTTCACGCCCGGCCAGCTCGTCGGCACCCGCGCCGGCTGGACTCAGGGCGCCGACCCCGCGATCGAGCAGCTCGCCGCGAAGGCGCTCGTCACCACCGACTCGGCCGCGCGCGAGAAGATCTACCAGCAGATCCAGCGCCAGCTGAACCAGCGGGGGCCGTTCTTCCCGCTGCTGCAGCCGACGCAGGTCTTCGTCGCCACGACCGACCTGAAGAACGCAGTGTTCAACCCCGAGTACGAGATCGACGTCACGCAGGTGTCGCCCAAGTAGTTACGCGTTCGCGACGAGGGCGGCGGGGTAGGCGTTCAGCTTGCGCCCGCCGCCCTCCTCGCACACGAGGATGTCCTCGATCCGGACGCTGAAGCGGCCGGGGATGATGATCGACGGCTCGTCGGTGAAGGTCATGCCGGGTTGGAGGGGCGTCTCGTCCTCGGCAGAGATGAACGGGCGCTCGTGGACGTCCATGCCGATGCCGTGGCCCATCCGGTGGCGGAAGTGCTCTCCGAACCCCGCCTCCTCGATCGGGCGGCGGCAGGCCGCATTCACCGCGGCCGCCGGCGTCCCCGCGGCGGCGGCTGCACGGCCGGCTTCCTGCGCGGCCAGCATGATCTCGTAGACCTCTCGGTAGTCGTCCGGCGGCTCACCGCAGTACACGGTGCGCCCGAAGTCGGAGCAGTACCCGTCCACGACGCCGCCGAAGTCGAACATCACCGATGTGCCCTCAGGAATCGGCTCGCGCGCGGTGGCGGTGCCGGAGTCGAAGTCGTGATCGCCGAGACCTGTGAAGATGTGGGTGGCGAAGGACGGGCAGCGCGAGCCGGCCTTGCGCAGCTCGCGCTCGACCGCCTCGGCGAGCTCGGCCATCGTCGCGCCCGGGACGACGAGCGGCGCTACCCCCGCCATCGTCTCCTCGACCGTGCCGATCGCCCGCCCCATCGCTTCGAGCTCGTCCGGCGTCTTCACCCGCCGGAGCTCGTTCACGAGCGACGAGCCCGTGCGGAGCCGCTCGAACCCGAGGATCCGGCCGAGGTTCAGCACGGTCTCGGCCCAGACGCGGTCGCCGACCACGACCGTCCCGCCTTTGGCGAGCCCTCGGGCCACCCGCTCGAACGCCGCGAAGCCGTCGTCGATCTCGTTCACTACCACGACCTCGCCCTGCGGCTGCTCACGGAGGTCGAACGCCGCGAACATCCGCGGCAGCAGGAAGACGGGATCGGCGCCCGGGCGGAAGAACGCGCCCGTGACCCAGCCGTGAGCGTACGACGCCTCGCCGAAGCTCGGAATCTGCCGCTCGACGCCGGTCAGGTACTCGAGATCCGCCGAGGGCGCGAGGAAGACTGCGTCGACGCCCTCCGCCTCCATCCGCTCGCCCAGCCGCCGCCGGCGCTCCGCATAGTCGAACACACGCGCGAGTCTAAGAGCTTCTTTCGGAATGACCACGCGCTGACGGGGTGCGATGGGTGGTGCGAGGCAAGGATGAAGTCTCTTGCCCGTCCGAGGTCTGCCAGTAGGGGGCGGGCGCCATGACGGTCATCTCGACGCGGTCGCCCACCTGGCTGACGCGGAAGTCGAAGAAGGGACAACACTGCTTCTCGGCGTCGGCCAGCGCCTGAGCACGCTCCTCGATCCCTTCAACCGCAGGAGAGGTGTCAAGCGAGCAGGCGACCCGAGGAAGGTCTCGGCTCACGGTTCGATGATCTTGTTCGCGTGACGAGCTCTCGTTGCGTCGAGCTCGTTGACGAGCTGTTCGACACGTTGCGCGATCTCGTCGCGGATCGCGCGCACCTCCTCCAGCGGGCGAGCCTTCGGGTCGGGCAGCTGCCAGTTCACGTAGCGCTTCCCCGGGACCACGGGGCAGGCATCGTCACAGGTAGCGACAACGACGTCGGCCCAGTCGATCGCTTCGTCGTTCAGCCCGTGCGGAACGTGATCGGAGGCGTCGATGCCGACCTCCTTCAGCGCATCGATCACGACCGGATGCGCGCGCTCCCCTGGCTGACTCCCAGCGGAGCAAGCCTCGTGTCGATCGTCGGCAGCGCGGCGGAAGAGCCGCTCGGCCATCACAGAGCGGCCGCTGTTGGCGACGCAGACGAACAAGACCCGGGTCACGCCACTCCCTCCTCCTTCGTGCGGGGATGGTCGACGAGCTCGGCCGGCCGGGTCTGCTCGTCGCGCACGAACAGCGGCGCGACGTACGCCAGTCCCTCGCGCCGGCGAGGCACGCCAGCGCGAAGGGCCTGCCGAGCGAGCTCGATCAACAGCAGCCTGCGCTCGTCGCCGCCTGGATGACCGGCAGCCCCTTCGCCTCTGGCTCCCTCGTCTTGCGCGCCTTGACGATCGCACCGTGCATCCCGTCGGCGACCTCGTGCGTGAACTCGACCGTCACGCCGTCGAAGCCGGCGGCCTCGAGCCCGGCGACGTACTCGCTCTGCGAGAGCGCACCGGCGATACAGCCGACATAGCTCCCGCGCTCCGCCCGCTGCTCGGAAGTCAGGTGATCCTCGGCGACGACGTCGCTGACTCCAACCCGGCCGCCTGGCTTCAGAACGCGCGCCATCTCGGTCAGCACCGCCGCCTTGTCGACCGAGAGGTTGATGACGCAGTTGGAGATCACGACGTCGACCGAGCCCGCCGGAAGCGGGATCTGCTCGATCACGCCCTTGAGGAAGTGGACGTTCGTGACGCCGGCCTCGCGGGCGTTCTGCTGGGCGAGCGCGAGCATCTCGTCGGTCATGTCGAGCCCGTAGGCGACACCGGTCGGGCCGACACGCCTGGCGGAGAGGATCACGTCGATGCCGCCGCCCGAGCCGAGGTCGAGCACGACCTCGCCCTCGTTCAGGTCGGCGACCGCGGTCGGGTTTCCACAGCCGAGCGATGCCAGGGCCGCCGCGTCCGGTAGCTCGTCGCGCTGCGCGGCGCTGTAGAGAGCCTCGCCGAAGCTCGCGGCATCGCTCTCGCCGTCGCAGCAGGAGCCGCTGCCGCAGCCACCGCTCCCTCCTTCGGTCACGGCGCGGGCGGACTCCGCGTAGCGGCGTCGCACCTCGTCGCGCAGGGTATCGGCAGTCTCGGTGCTCATGAGGTGACCTCCTGGAGCTCGACGAGGCCGGCGAGCCGCGCCGATGCCTCTGGATTGAGCGAGAAATAGGCCCACTTGCCGCGCTGCTCGCGCTCGAGCAAGCCGGCGTCGGCCAGCTTCTTCAGATGATGGGAAACAGTTGGCTGAGCGAGACCCAGGGCGGGGACGAACTCGCAGACGCACACCGGCTCTTCACTGGTAGCGAGCAGGTTCACGATCTTCACCCGCGCCGGATCGCCCAGGGCCTTGAACAGAGCCGCCGTCGCCTCGGCCTCGTCGTCCGACAGCGTCGGCGCGCCCAGAGAGCGGCAGCAGGCGATCGGCGTGAGCGCATCGGCCATCAGACCCGCCCTCCGACACGCGATCGAAACAGTTTCATCCCCGTCTCCCTCACATCGACGCTCATCAATGTATCGAAGGACGTGAATGTGTGTCAAGAAGGCATCGATGCTCGAGCGCTGCGGCGACGACGTGCTCGCCGTCCCAGCCGGGAAGCGCCGAGCTGAGGCGCGCGGGGCGCACCGGCTAGCGGACCGGGACCGTCTCGCCGCTCTCGAGCGCCCGCTCGCAGGCGAGCGCGACCGCGAGCGTCGCGGCGGCGTCGGCCGGGGTGCAGAACACGCCGGCACGATCGTCCGCCTCGGCGACCTCGAGGAAGCGCGCCACCGTCCGCTCGAGCGGGTGCTGCCTCGCCTTCGCCTCGACCCGGCGGCCACAGGAGATGCCGCTCAGCGTGAAGTCCGGGTCGAGCGCGAGCTGGAGCGTCGCCTCGCTCGCGACGACGTCGAGCGTGTAGATCCCCGGCTGGCCCGAGCGCGTCCAGGCGACGACGATCGTGCCGATCGCGCCGCTCGTGAACTGGAGCACGAGGGTGGCGGCGTCCTCGATGTCCCCGCGCTCGCCCTCGCCCTGCGCGAGCGGGACGCCGGATGCAGCAGCCTGCACGCTGACGACCTCGCCGGCGATCGCGCGCTGCAAGTCGATGTGGTGGCTCGCGCGCTCGAGCACGTTGCCGCCGCCCTGCGCGCGGTCGAGGAACCACGGGCGCGACTGGGTCGGCCCGAAGCTCCGCCCCGTGACGAGGCCGATCGCCTGTCCGTCCAGCGCAGCGCGCACGTCTTCGAGCAGCTCGAGCCCGTGCCACTGGTAGCCGACGGCGCAGACCGCGTCGCTGTGCTCGGCGGCCGAGACGATCGCGCGGGCGTCCTCGAGCGTGCGCGCGATCGGCTTCTCGAGATAGACGTGGATGCCGCGCTCG
>WNEY01003296.1_pt1 | contig 12085 bp, 9 predicted proteins | sample 5400531 | NCBI WGS metagenome assembly WNEY01 (sample SAMN13153338, study PRJNA577476) | soil metagenome | isolation source: 200 cm saprolite under Douglas fir tree site 1 | place: USA:California | collected 2015-04-18
CCCCCCGATCGCGCGGCCGCCCATCGCTGCGCCGGCGCGACCGGCATCGCCGGCGGCAGCATCAGCCCCAGCCGCGCCCAGACCGATTCCCGCGCCACGCGCGCCCGCGGCGCCCCCAACCCCCGTGCGCCCGGCGCCTCCGGCGCCCCAGCCCCCGCCGGCTGCGTCAACCGCGCGCGCCGCGCCTCCTGCACCCCCCGCGCCGCGCGCGCCCGCTCCGCCAGCTACGCCAGCTGCGCCTGCTGCGTCTGCTGGGAGTGTTAGCACGCCGGGCAGACGGCCGACCGGTCCGTTGCGTCCGGTGAATCCGTTCATGGTGCAGGACCCCAAACAGAAAGCGCGGCGGCTCGCGCGGGCGCTCATCTCCGACATGCTCGTCTATCATCCGGAGAAGCGGCAACAGGGGATTCGCGACGGTACGCTGCTGCAGTTGTTCAAGGACGAAATCGACAAGAGCTGGCAGGAGTACGTCGAGCAGGTCGGCGCCGAGATGGCGCAGAGCACGCCGTTCTGGACCGAGGCGCTGAATGAGATTCTCGCGGGCGGCCATAAGCTTTTTTAGAGGAGTGACCAGGTGTCGTTAGCAGAACGTTTCGCAGATTTCGATCGCCGCCTCATCGAGCTCAGGAGCTTTCTTTGACGTCGACGGGAAGGCCAAGCGCCTCTCGGAGCTCGAGCAGAAGATGGCGGACGGCTCGCTCTGGGCCGACCCCGAGCGCGCCCGTCAGACGGTCGCCGAAGTCAAGTCTCTGAAGGGATGGCTCGAGCCCTACCATTCGCTGCGCAAACGGGTGGACGAAGGCCGCGAGTTGAACGAGCTGCTGGAAGCTGAATCGCACGTCGACCTCGCGTTGCAACGTTCTCTCGAGACTGAAGCCGATCAGATCGCCGTGCGGCTCGAATCGCTGGAGATGCAGAACATGCTCCGGGGGCCCGACGACGCGCGCGACGCGCTGCTCACGATTCATCCGGGCGCCGGCGGCACCGAGTCGCAGGATTGGGCCGAAATGCTCGTGCGCATGTACACGCGCTGGGCGGAGCGGCACGGCTTCGTCATCGCGGTGCTCGACCTGCTGCCGGGCGAAGAGGCCGGCATCAAGTCGGCCGAGATCGAGATTCGCGGCCAGTACGCCTACGGGTTGTTGAAGGCGGAGAAGGGCGTGCACCGGCTCGTGCGCATCTCGCCGTTCGATTCGCAGTCGCGCCGCCACACGTCGTTTGCATCGGTCTTCGTCTATCCGGAAGTCGATGACGAAATCGAAATTGAAATCAAGGACGACGATTTGCGTATCGACGTGTTTCGCGCCTCGGGCAAGGGCGGCCAGCACGTCAACAAGACGTCCTCGGCGGTGCGGATCACCCACTTGCCGACGGGCATCGTCGTCTCGTGCCAGCAGGAACGCAGTCAGGGGAAGAACAAGGCGACCGCGATGAAGATGCTGAAGGCGCGACTGTACGAGCGCGCCGTTGCCGAGCGGGAAGCGAAGAAGGCGGAGGTCGACAAGCAAAAGACCGACATCGCCTGGGGAAATCAGATCCGGTCCTATGTTTTCCAGCCGTACACCATGGTGAACGACCACCGCACCGAGCTGAAGGTGAGTGACGTGCACAAGGTCATGGATGGCGATCTCGACCCATTCATCGAGGCGTTTCTGAAGCGCTTCGGGAGCAAGGCCGCGTAATGACCGGATTTGTCGAGGCCGCGCGGCGCGAGAAGCTGAAAGAGCTCATCGAGCGCGGCATCGCGCCATTCGCGTATCGCTTCGATCGCAGCGCGACCGCCAAAGCGGCGCTGGGGGCGTACCGCGGCGAGGGTGACGAGACGAGGCATTCGCTCGCTGGGCGACTCGTAGCGTTGCGGCCGCACGGGAAGACCACGTTCGCGCATCTCGAGGACTCGACGGGCAAGATCCAGCTCTATTTCAAGGGCGATGAGTTGGGCGCGGATCAATATGGCGTCGTTGAGCTGCTCGATCTGGGCGACCATCTCGGCGTCGAGGGTCGCCTGATGAAGACGCGTACGGGCGAGATCACGCTGCGCGTTGCACGATTCACGCTGCTGGCCAAGGCGCTCCGGCCGCTCCCGCTCGGGAAGGAAGACGCGAGCGGTGTGAAGCATGGCGAGTTGACGGATCCAGAGCTGCGGTACCGGCAACGCTATGCCGATCTCGCGGTGCATCCCGACGTGCGCGAGGTGTTCCGGTTGCGCACGCGGATCGTGCAAGGAATTCGGTCTTTCCTGGATGCCAAGGGGTACCTGGAAGTAGAGACGCCGGTGCTGCAACCGCTGTACGGCGGCGCAACGGCCACGCCGTTCAAGACGCACTACGAGGCACTCGACACCACCTTCTATCTCCGCATTGCGGATGAGCTGTATCTGAAGCGCTGCCTCGTGGGTGGGCTCGAGAGAGTGTATGAGATCGGTCACGATTTTCGCAACGAGGGTCTGTCACGCTTCCACAATCCCGAGTTCACGATGGCGGAGTGGTATCAGGCGTACGCGGATTACAACGACATGGCCGAGCTGACCGAGGAGATGCTGGCGGCTCTCGTGCTCGAGCTGTTCGGGAGCGCCATGCTGGAGCGTCACGGTGCCACGCTGTCGTTCGCCCGTCCGTTTGCGCGCAAAGACTATTACGCACTCGTGCGAGAACACGCCGGCGTGGATCTCGCGCGCGTGAAGGACGCCGAACTGCGCGACGTCCTCAGGCGGCATAACGCACCGCCCGCGGAGGTCGCCGCGCTCAATGGCCCCAAGCTGGTGGACGAGGTCTTCAAGACCTGCGTCGAACCGAAGCTGGTGCAGCCGACGTTCGTGTTCGACTACCCACTCGCGTTGTCGCCGCTGGCGAAGCCGAAGCGCGGCGATCCGACCAAGGTCGAACGGTGGGAGCTGTTCGTTCAGCATCGCGAGCTCGCCAACGCGTTCAGTGAGCTGAACGATCCGGATGAGCAGCGGCGCCGCTTCGAGCAGCAGGGCGTCTTGCGCGCGGCTGGTGATGTCGAAGCCCAGCAGCTCGACGAGGATTTCCTCCGCGCGTTGGAGTACGGCATGCCGCCGGCGGGCGGCGTGGGGTTGGGAGTCGATCGGCTGACGATGATCCTCGCCGACCAGACGAATATTCGCGACGTGATTCTCTTTCCCATGCTGCGACCCGAGTGATGCCGATCATTCTTGCGGCGGTGCGAGTGCTGTTGTTCGGGGCCGCGGCGTTCGCCGTCGCCGTCCTCGTCATGAACTGGCCCTCGCGTCTCGATCTCCGCGTCGCGATGCGCTACCTCAAGAGCCGCCGGTCGTCACAACTCCTTTCGCTCATCACCGTCATCGCCGTGGGCGGCGTGACGGTCGGCGTGGCGGCGCTGGTCTTCGTGCTCGGTGTGATGAACGGCATGCAGAATGATCTGCGCGAGAAGATCTTGGTCGTGAACCCGCATCTGCGTGTGCTGACGTACGGCGAAGGCTTGCGCCTCGACGATTGGCCGGACGTGCTGGCGAAGGTGCGGCGGACGCGCGGCGTGGTGGCGGCCGCTCCTTTCGTCCTGACGCAAGGCTTGATCTCCGCCGGCCATGACTACGCCGAAGGCGTCGCCGTGATCGGCGTCGAAACGGACACCGGATCGCGCGCGGTGACCAGCCTGCCGCGCTACTTCACCAAAGGCGATCTCGCGTTCCGTACCACGCAACCCGGCGTCGAGGGAGGGATCGCAATCGGTACGCGGCTCGCGACCAAGCTGTCGGCATTCCCCGGCGACATCGTGACCATGGTCGCCCCGGCGGGCTCGCAGTTCAATCGCAGCCTCGGAGCGTTTGTGCCCAAGTATCGACGCTACGAGGTCACCGGACTGTTTGAAACCGGGATGTACGACTACGACAACAGCTACGTTGTCATGCCGCGCATGGCCGCGCAGGATTTCGCCGGCCTCGGGTCCGCGGTGACGGGACTCGAAGTCCGGCTCGAGCATCCCGAAAAGGCGAATGCCTTCGCCCAACAACTCGAGACGCAGCTCGGCTATCCCTATCGCGCGCTCGACTGGCAGCTGCAGAATCGCGGCCTCTTCTCCGCACTGAAGCTCGAAAAGTTGGCGATGGGATTCGTCGTGTTTCTGATTTGCGTGGTCGCGGCGTTCAATGTCGTCGGCACGCTCACGATGGTGGTGCGCGACAAGACGCGCGAAATCGGCATCTTACTCGCGATGGGGATGCCTCGCGGACGGATTCGGCGCGTCTTCATCATTCAGGGCGTGTTCATCGGACTCGTGGGCACGGTGCTGGGCGCCGTGCTGGGCCTGATCCTAGGGTCGAGCGTCAACAGCGGCCACTTGATCCCGATTGACCCATCGATCTACTTCATCGATCACCTGCCGGTCCTGACCAATCCGCTCGACGCCCTGGCCGTGGTGGGCGCGAGCCTGGTCATCGCGACACTCGCGCCTCTTTACCCCAGCGTCCAGGCTGCGCGCATGGACCCGGTGCGCGCGATCCGCTACGAATGAACGCGCTCCTGGTGGCCCGCGGCGTGCGGAAGGTCTTTGCCGGAGGCGATGGGCAGCCGCTCGAGGTGCTGCGCGGTATCGACATGGAGGTGCGGCGCGGCGAATTCGTCGCGATCGTCGGTTCGTCGGGGGCCGGGAAGAGCACGTTGCTGCATCTGCTCGGCGCCCTGGATACGGCGACGGCCGGTGACATCTGGTTGGACGGATCGCGGTACGCGGATCTCGACGCGCGCGGCGCCGCGGAACTGCGGAACCGCAAGCTGGGATTTGTGTTCCAGTTTCATCATTTGCTGCGTGAGTTCTCGGCGCTCGAGAACGTCATGATGCCGCTGCTGATTGGCGGTTCGTCACCCCGGCAGGCGCGCTCGCGGGCCGAAGAGGTATTGTCAGAGGTCGGCCTGGCGGGACGCATGAGTCACCGGCCGGCTGAGCTGTCGGGCGGTGAGCAGCAACGCTGCGCGGTGGCCCGGGCGTTGGTGCACGATCCAAACGTCGTATTGGCAGATGAGCCGTCCGGTAATCTGGATCACGCCAATGCCGAGCGCTTACATGAAATGTTCTTCCGTCTGGCGCGGGAATACGAGACAGCGGTGGTCGTCGTGACGCACAACCGCCAGCTCGCCGGTCGGGCGGACCGGGTCCTATTGCTGGAGGACGGCCGGCTCACGATGGTGGGTTCGGTCGATGCGATACCCTGATGCTCTGCGATAACTGCAAGGAACGCGACGCCATCATCAACCTCACCCAGGTGGAGCACGATTCTAAAGTGACGCTCCATCTGTGCGAGCAGTGCGCCCAGCAGAAAGGCGTGGAAACCGGCGGCGCGGTCCTGAAGACTCCGCTGGGGGGCTTCCTCACCGCGCTCGGCAAGGGCGGCGGGGCAGGGGCGGGCGGAGCCTTGGTACCCGCGCCCAATGACGGACAGCGGTGTCCGTCGTGCGGCAGCACGTTGCGCGACTTCCGCGACTCAGGCCGGCTGGGCTGCGATCACTGTTACGTCGCGTTCGACGCCCACCTGCGCGACCTGCTGCGGCGACTCCATGGGTCGAGCCAGCACGTCGGCAAGCACTACGAGATGCCTGGAGCCGTCGGGTCCGATTCTGATCCGCGGAGTCATCTGTTGGACCTCAAGGCGCAGCTGCGGCGCGCCGTCGAAGGCGAAAACTTCGAGCTTGCCGCGGAGCTGCGGGACCGCATTCGGGTGCTCGAATAATGGATCTCTCGCTCCTGCCCGATGGCGGCATGCGCTGGCTGGACGCGTCGGGACCGAAGTCCACGATCGTTCTGTCGACGCGAATTCGTCTCGCCCGCAATGTGCACGGTATTCCCTTCAGCCAGCGGGCCAAGGACAGCGACCGAACGGCGGTACTGGACCGCGTGAGCGAGGCGGCCGGCTCGTCCGATCGGTTGTCGGCAGCGGTGACGTTTCGGCTGGATCAGATGGATCGGCCGGAACGGCAGCTGTTGCATGAACGCCATCTTGTCAGCAAGGAATTGGCTGGTCTCGAGCGCGAAGCGCGGCCGCGTCCCGGCTCCGCGCTGCTCGTTCAGGACCAAGTCGGCGTGATGGTAAATGAAGAGGACCATCTGCGATTACACGGCATGTGGTCGGGATTCGATTTGGAAGACGCGTATGCCGAAGTCGAAGCAGTGGATGCAGATCTGGGGCGGCTCGTTCCCTTCGCGTTCCACCCGGAATTTGGCTATCTTACGTCCTGCCCGACGAATGCAGGAACAGGGCTCCGGGCCAGCGTGCTTATCCATTTGCCGGGCCTTGTTTTGACCAAGGAAATCAACAAGGTTCTGCAAGGGCTCACGCAGGTTGGATTAACCTTTCGGGGCTTGTACGGTGAGGGCAGCGAGGTCGTAGGAAACTTCTTTCAGTTGTCCAACCAAACCACGCTGGGGAAGACCGAAGACGAACTGATCGACCACCTCGGCAAAATCGTGCGGCAAGTCGTTGAATACGAAGAGCAGGCACGGGACGTGCTGCTCAGAACAGCACCCGAGGAAGTAGAGGATAAAACGTGGCGCGCGTATGGTCTGCTCAAGCATGCGCGGCGGTTGTCGTTTGAAGAGACGATGAATCTGTTGAGCGGTGTGCGGTTGGGCGTTGGGCTGAATCTGCTCCCGGGACCAGGGGTATATACGCTCAACAAGTTGTTGATTTACACTCAACCCGCGCACCTGGCAGCGATGGATGGCCGGTCTACCGGCGACCGCGAGCTGCCGACGGTGCGCGCTGCGTTTGTGCGGCGGCTGCTCGAAGCGGAACCCAGCTGAACGGCGAAAGGGTGAATTCGAAATCCCGATGAACGGCTACAATTTCACGGATCGTGTCCGGAAAGTTCTGCAGATGGCCCGCGAAGAGGCGGCCCGTCTGCATCACGAGTACGTCGGCACCGAGCACATTCTGCTCGGCCTGATCCGCGAAGGAGAGGGCGTCGCCGCGGCCGTGCTCACCAACCTCAACGTCGACCTCGAGGAGATCCAGCAGAAGATCGAGGAGACGGTGAAGAAGGGCAAAGCCGCAGCCGCTGCCGGCCCTGATCTTCCTTATACATCGCGCGCCAAGAAGGTGCTCGAGCTGGCGATGAGCGAGGCGCGCGAGCTCAATCATTCCTACGTCGGCACGGAGCATCTGCTGCTCGGCCTGCTGCGCGAGGAAAAGGGGATCGCCGCGCAGGTGTTGACCGACGCCGGCGTGAACCTGGAGCAGGCGCGCGCGGAGACGCTGCGGCTCCTCGGCAGCGAGATGCCGGCCACGCCCGCCGGCGGCGGGACGGGCGCGCAGCCCACGCCACCGAAAAGCGAAAAGAAATCCAAGACACCCGCGCTCGATCATTTCTGCCGCGACCTCACGCAGCTCGCGGCAGAAGGCGCGCTCGATCCCACGATCGGGCGGCAGAAAGAGATCGAGCGGGTGATGGAGATTCTGTCGCGCCGTAAGAAAAACAATCCGGTCCTGATCGGCGAGCCCGGCGTCGGTAAGACGGCGATCGTCGAGGGATTGGCGCAACTCATCGCGGGCGGGCAGTGCCCCGACGCGTTGAAGGATCATCGCGTGCTGTCGCTCGACATGGCGGCGGTCATCGCGGGAACGAAGTACCGCGGCCAGTTCGAGGAGCGTCTCAAAGCGGTCATCAACGAGATCGCGCAGAACAAGAACATCATTCTGTTCATCGACGAGCTGCATACCCTCGTCGGCGCCGGGGCTGCCGAGGGCGCCGTGGACGCGTCCAACATGCTGAAGCCGGCATTGGCGCGCGGGGAGCTGCAGTGTGTCGGCGCCTCGACGCTCAACGAGTACCGCAAGTACATAGAGAAGGACGGCGCGCTCGAGCGGCGGTTCCAGACCGTGATCGTCGATCCACCAACGGTCGACGAGACGATCGAGATCCTCAAAGGCCTGCGGAAGCGGTACGAGGATCACCACCGGGTCATCATTCCGGATGATACGCTGATCGAAGCGGCCAAGCTGTCGGAGCGTTACATCACCGATCGCTTCCTGCCCGACAAAGCCATCGACGTGATCGATGAAGCCGGTGCGCGGGCGCGCCTGGCGGCCCAGGTGCCGCCGCCGGAAGTCGCCGAGCTGAAAGAGAAGCTCGAGAACCTGAGCGGCGACAAAGAGGCCGCGGTGCGCGATCAGAACTTCGAGCGCGCGGCCTCGCTGCGCGATTCGGAGCGCGAGCTCCAGTCCGAGATCCGCCGCAAGCAGGAAGAGTGGGAGCGCGAGCGGCAGACGCGCCGGCCCACGATCAACGAGGAAGGCGTTGCCTTCATCGTGTCGCGGTGGACGGGAATCCCGGTCACGCGCCTTCAGGAAGCCGAGACGGCCCGTCTGCTTCGCATGGAAGACGAGCTGCATGAGAGCGTCGTCGGCCAAAACGAGGCCATCCAGGTCATCTCGCGCGCGATCCGCCGCAGCCGCGCGGGCCTCAAGGATCCCAAGCGGCCGATCGGGTCGTTCATCTTCAGCGGGCCGACCGGCGTCGGGAAAACCGAGCTGGCGCGGGCGCTGGCGCGCTTCCTGTTCGCGGACGCCAATGCGCTGATCCGCGTCGATATGTCGGAGTACATGGAGAAATTCTCGGTGAGCCGGCTGATCGGCGCACCGCCCGGCTACGTCGGCTACGAGGATTCCGGAACGCTCACCAAGGCGGTCCGGCGCAAACCGTACTCCGTCGTGTTGCTCGACGAGATTGAAAAGGCGCACCCGGACGTCTTCAACATCCTGCTGCAGGTGCTCGACGAGGGGCATCTGACCGACAATTACGGCCGGATGATCGACTTCAAGAACACGGTCGTGATCATGACGTCGAACGTCGGCGCGCGCGACGTGGTCAAGGGGAAGAGTCTTGGCTTCGGGCAACCCGATGCCCGCAACGAATTCGACCGCATGTCGGAGAAGGTGAAGGAAGAGGTCAACAAGGTCTTCAATCCCGAGTTCCTGAACCGGCTCGACGATGTGATCGTGTTCCACTCGCTCAACCGGGATCACATCGCGCAGGTCGTCGCCATCCTGGCGCGCGACGTGCAAAAGCGCCTGGGCGAGGAAGAGCTGACGCTGCGCCTCACGCAGGCGGCGACCGATTTCCTGGTCGATCACGGCTACGATGAGCACTACGGCGCGCGGCCCCTCAAGCGCGCCATTCAGAAGTACGTCGAGGACCCGCTGTCGGAGAAGATCCTCGTCGGAGATTTCGCAAAGGGCGACGAGATCGAGGTGGACGTCGCTCCCGACAAGGAGCGCCTGGCGTTCAGGGCACTCTCCGGCTCGAAGGCGTGATCCGCCGGCTCACACTTCCAATTGTCGTTAGTCTCGCCCTCCTTGCCCCGGGCCTATGCATGGCCCAGGGCGGGGGCGTCGGTGGTGTCGCGGCTGTTGCCGTACCGGTCCCGGATTCGATTGCGGTCGTCGGCCAGCGGCGGGTGACCCCGGCCACGATCATCCAGACGAGCGGCCTCGTCCCCGGGCGCGCGATCAATTATCGCGACGTCCAGCGCGCTATCCAGGCCCTCTACGCGACCGGCCAGTTCAACGACGTCCAGATCATCCAGACGCAAACACCCGCAGGGAAAAACGTCCTGACCATTCAGGTGCGCGAGCGACCGCAACTCATCAAATGGGCCATTCGGGGGGTGGAGCGCCTGCCCGAACACGCCGTGCGGGACAAGGTGCAGTTCACCGAAGGCCGGCCGCTCGATCCCGCGGCGGTCGAGCGCGCGCGGGCACGCATCGATTCGCTGTATCACGCGCGCGGCTATTACCTCGCGCGCACGAAACCGATTTACATCTACGATCGTGACTCTGCCGGCGTGCGGGTGATCCTCGACGTCGAGGAAGGCAACCGCGTCGCCATCGCGCAGGTCTCGATCGAAGGCAACACCCACTTCACCGATAAGCAGATCGTGGCGCAGATGAGCTCGCGGCCGGAAGGGTTCTGGTGGTTCAAGTCCGGCGAGTACGACGACGACAAGCTCAATGACGATCTGCATCAGAAGCTGCCGCAGTTCTACGGCAAGCAGGGCTACGTGGATTTCCAGGTGCTCGACGACACGCTCGAGGTCCACGAGGGCACGGGGAAGGCGACACTCCTCGTCCGCGTGAGCGAGGGCGAGCCCTACCGCATCGGCACGTTCGAAATCGTCGGCAACCGGCGCTTCTCCACGGATGAGCTCGAGACCTTCTATCCGTTCCGCGAGGAGCAGCGGACCGGCCTGCTGGGCCTGGGCGGGCGCCACCACGCCGTGTACTTCGACGACCAGCGGTGGCGCGACGCGACGCAGAAACTGCAGACGCTCTATTACAACAACGGCTACATCTACGTCGGCGTGCGACCGGACGTGATCCGGCGCAACGATGCCGACGGCAAGCCGGTGGTGGACCTGCGCTGGGTGATCACGGAAGGACAGCCGGCGATCGTCAATCACGTCGAGATCCGCGGCAACGACGTGACGCACGAGCGCGTCATTCGTGAAGCCATCGTGATGGTGCCGGGTGACGTGTTCCGGCAGGACGCTCTCATCGCCTCCTACCAGCGCGTGTCGAACCTCGGCTTCTTCAATCAGCCGCTGCCGTTCCCCGACACGAAGCCCGCCAATGACCAGGGCGACATCGACGTCGTCTTCCGTGTGTCGGAGAAGCGAACGGGGAACGTGAACTTCGGGGCATCGGTCGGGCAGGGGACCGGCGTCGGCGGGTTCCTGGGACTGGACGAGCCCAATCTCTTCGGCCAGGGCAAGCGCGGCCGGTTCCAGTGGCAGTTTGGAAAGAACATCAACGACTTCGACGTGTCGTTCAGCGATCCCGCCATTCGCGAGTCGCGGATTTCCGGCACGTTCGACGTGCACAACACGCGCGTGCGCTATGTGATCGCCAACGTCGGCCGGCTGCGCCGTCGCGGTGCGAACCTCCAGTTCGGCTTCCCGGTGTTCGGTGACAACTACTCGCGACTGTTCGTCTCCTACGGGATCGATCAGCAGAGCTTCACGGGCTCGTCGACCAATACCGCCTTCACGGCCGCGTTCCGCTGCAACGACTGCGTGCGATCCACGGTCGGCTTCTCCCTATTGCGCGATACCCGGATTGATCTGCCGTTCCCGACTGCCGGAACGATGGTGCAGGCTGGGCTCTCGCAGAGCGGCGGCATCCTCGGCGGGAAGGGCAACTTCCAGCGCATCGACCTCGAGGGCCACTGGTACGCGCCGATCGGGATGCTGGGCTCGCCGACCACGTCCAACGTGAAGTTCGTGCTGGGCTTCTCGACGCGTTCCGGTTTCGTCTTCGGGAACTCGCCCTTCTTCGAGCAGCTGTTCACGCTGGGCGGTACGCAGTTCTTCATTCCGCTGCGCGGCTACGACGAGGCGTCGATCACGCCCTTCGGCTACGATCCCAACGCGGGAACGAACGGCGCGAGCCCGAACGCCTTCGGCAAGGCGTTCTTCACGATGACCGGCGAGCTGGGGATGCGGGTGTCGCAGATGCTCTACCTCTCGGCCTTCCTCGACGCCGGCAACGTGTGGGCCCGGCCCGCGCAGTACGACCCCACCCGCTTGTTCCGGGGCGCCGGTCTCGGAGCCGCGGTGATCTCTCCGCTCGGGCCCCTCGGCATCGATTACGCCTACGGGTTCGACAAGGTCGAAATCACCGGCAAGCCCGCGCCCAGTTGGAAGCTGCACTTCAAGCTCGGCAATTTCTTCTAAGCCATACCCACGTCCTTCCCCGGGAGTCTCAGCGTTATGCAGCGGTTCATGCTCGTCGCCCTCGCGGCTGTTGCCGTGCCCACCTTCGCGTTCGCCCAAGCTCCCCAAGGCCCGTCGGCCGGGCCCGCCGGGCCGCTCAAGATCGCGTACATCAATTCCCGCGAGATTCTGCAGCGCACGCCCGGCTACGCGGCCGCCGAATCGACGTATACGAAGGAAGTCGAAGGCTACCGCAACGAAGTGCAGAAGCTGCAGCAGCGGCTCGACTCCGCGGTGCAGGCGTTCGATCAGCAGTCGATCGCGCTGTCGCCCGCCGCGCGCCAGACGAAGCAGAAGGATCTTCAGGCGATGCAGCAGCGGATGGAGCAGCGCACCAACGAGC
>WNEY01003298.1_pt1 | contig 12082 bp, 9 predicted proteins | sample 5400531 | NCBI WGS metagenome assembly WNEY01 (sample SAMN13153338, study PRJNA577476) | soil metagenome | isolation source: 200 cm saprolite under Douglas fir tree site 1 | place: USA:California | collected 2015-04-18
TCCTCGCCGCGATCGCGTCGAGCGCCGCCGCGTCCACCACCTCCCAGCCGAAGAAGCCGATGCCCTCCCCGCCGTCGACATCGACCACCAGCCGCTGCTTCCTGTCGTCCATGCGGAACGCGAGCGATGAGCGGCTCTTGTCGAGGCGCTGCATGCCGAGGAAGTTCGTGCCGTAGGTCGCCCAGTCGCCCAGATCCTTGGCGCGGACGCCGATATATCCCAAAGCTTGGATGCTCATGGCGGTCCTCGATCCAACGGTCGCTACGGGCTACGCGTGCGCCTTGGCCTGCTTGGCGATGGTATCCTTCAGCCGCGGATAGGCCCGGTAGGCGTTATCCTCGAAAATCCTCTTCTTGTCCGCGGCCGAAAGCCCGGGCGCGTTATCGACGTAGCGCTTGGTGTCGTCGAACGGCTTGCCGGTCAGCGGATCGTCGCCGCGCACCGCGCCGACCATCTCGGAGGCGAACAGGATGTTGTCGACCGGCACCACCTTGGTGAGCAGGTCGACGCCGGGCTGGTGATAGACGCAGGTGTCGAACCAGACGTTGTTCTTCATCAGCTCGTCGAGCGGCGGCCGCTTGTTGTTGAGCGCGAGCCCCCGGTAGCGGCCCCAATGGAACGGCACCGCGCCGCCGCCATGCGGGATGATCAGCTTCAGGGTGGGGAAATCCTTGAACAGGTCGGCCATGATCAGCTGCATGAAGGCGGTGGTGTCGGCGTTGATGTAATGCGCGCCGGTGCCGTGGAAGCACGGATTGCACGACGCGCTCACATGCACCATCGCCGGCACGTCGAGCTCGACCATCTTTTCGTAGAACTTGTACCACCAGCGGTCGGTGAGCGGCGGCGCCGTCCAGTAGCCGCCCGACGGGTCGGGATTGAGATTGCAGCCGACGAAGCCGAACTCCTTCACGCAGCGCTCGAGCTCGGCGACGCAGCTGTCCGGCGACACACCCGGCGACTGCGGCAGCTGGCACACGCCGATGAAATTCTTCGGGTAGAGCGTACAGACGCGATGGATCATCTCGTTGCACATCTGCGACCACGCGAGGCTCACGTTGTAGTCGCCGATGTGGTGGCTCATGCCCATGGCGCGCGGCGAGAAGATCGTCAGGTCGGTGCCGCGCTCGCGCTGGAGCTTGAGCTGCGCGCCTTCCAGGCTCTCGCGGATCTCGTCGTCGGTGACCTTCAGCGACGACTTGGAGGGCTGCTTGGCTGGATCCTTGACGTTATCGACCTGCTCCTTGCGCCAGCGCAGCAGGTCTTTCGGCTCGGTCGTGTAGTGCCCGTGGCAATCGATGATCATGGTACCGTCGCTGAGGATGATGGGCAGTTGCCCGCGAGGAAGCCGGAGGAACCGGCCCGTTCGCCGGATGCTACGAACCGGGCTTCACCATTGTCAAACCAGGATTGCGGTCTGTTAGGATGCGCCCGACACACATCGCAGGGGGAAAAGCATGGCTGATATTCCGCGTCTGAACGGCGTAATCCGCGCCTTGGAGTCCGGCAAGCCGGCATTCACGTCGTTTTGCCAGGCCGATCCCGAGACCGCGGTGGCGATGACCACCGCCAAGTACGACGGCATCGTCTACGAGATGGAGCACAATCCGTGGGACATAAGGGCGCTGCGCGATAGCCTGCAATACATGCTCAACCGCGGCCAGATCGCCAGATCCGGCTCGGTCGCGCCCAGCGTCACGCCGATGGTGCGGATCCCGCCGAACGGCGCCGAGAAGGCGCAGTTGCAGGCCAAGCAGGCGCTCGATCTCGGCGCCTACGGCATCATCTGGCCGCACATCTCGACCGTCGACGAGGCCTATAACGCGGTCGCCTCCTGCCGCTATCCGCGCCTGAAAAGCGCGCCGCTCTACGAGCCCGCCGGCGTGCGCGGCGACGGGCCGACCCAGGCGGTACGCTATTGGGGGCTCAGCCAGCAGGACTACTACGACCGCGCCGACGTCTGGCCGCTCAATCCCAAGGGCGAGATCTTCGTGATCCTGATGATGGAGGACACGGTCGGCATCCAGAACCTGCCTGACATCTTGAAGAAGGTCGCGGGCATCGGCGCCGTCCTGATCGGCGAAGGCGACCTCTCGCAGGAGCTCGGCTATCCGCGCCAATACGAGCACCCGGAGGTGCTCAAATGGATGGCGCGGGTGGTGGACACCTGCAAGACCCACAACGTGCCGGTCGGGCACCCCCACGTCGACAGCAGCAACGTCGAGCGCATCCTCGGCGAAGGCTACCGCTTTTTGATGGCGGCGCCGGTGCGCAGCTATGCGGCGCTCGACAAGGGTCTCAAGCTCGCGGGCAGAGCCTGACGACGCCCCGCATCGACGCGGGCAATAATGCGCCCCAAAAATGGGAGCGTGTGATCACGGGAGGAACGACATGCGGACCGTGCTCACCTGCGTGATCGCCGCCACCGCGTTGCTTGGTGCCGGTCCCGACCGGACTAACGCGCAAGACGCCGCCTATCCGAACCGGCCGGTCAAGATCATGATCGCGTTTCCGGTCGGCGGCCTGATCGACACGGTGTCGCGTGTGGTCGCCGACAAGCTGTCGGCGAGCCTCGGCCAGCAATTCATCATCGAGGCGAGGCCGGGCGCGGGCGGAACGCTTGCGACCGCGGCGGTCGCCCGCGCCGACCCCGACGGCTACACGCTGATGATGATCAACGACAACCACTCGATCAATCCGAGCGTGTTCAAAAGCATTCCGTACGACAGCGTGAAGGACTTCGCGCCGATCGGCCTGGTCGGCAACGCCCCGATGGTGCTGACGGCGCATGCAGGCTTACAGACAAAAACAGTGAAAGCGCTCGCCGAGTTGGCGCGTGAAAAGCCCGGCGTGCTGTCGTACGGCTCGGTCGGGATCGGCAGCGCCAGCCACCTGGCCGGCGAAATGTTCACCGCGCGCGCCGGCATCAAGATGCTGCACGTCCCGTTCCGGGGCGGCGCGCCCGCGCTCAACGACTTGGTGGCCGGCCATCTCAACACCATGTTCCTGACCGCGGTCATCGGCCTGCAGCACATGAACGCCGGCGCGCTGAACGCGCTCGCCATCGCGGCGCCCTCACGGCTCGAAATGCTGGCGCAGATACCGACCATGGCGGAGGCCGGCTATCCGGTGGAGGCGGCGTATTGGTTCGGCTTGGTGGCGCCCGCCGGCACCCCGCCGGCCGTCATCGCCAGACTGGAAAAGGCGCTCGCCGAGGTGCTCGCCTTGCCGGACGTGCGCAAGCGCCTCACCGAGATGGGCGCGGTGGTGACGCCGCTCGGACAGAAGCAATTCGGCGATTACATTGCGGCCGAAATGCGCAAGTGGTCCGACGTCATCGTGCAGAACAAGATCACGTTTCCACAATAGACCGCCGGCACCGGCCGGTGGGTTCGGCCGGCGTCAATGATGGGCCGCCTCATGATCGGATCTCCGATGCCGCCGCGTCGCGGGACCGTGGTCGTGCGCGGCCAAGCTCTGCTTGTCGAACAATTCAGCACAGCGAACCCACCGTTGCGCCATGTGGTTCCAGGTGGCCCGACTTTGCGGATCGCGGGTGAACTTGGCCATCAGCTCGCACTCGGCGGCATGTTTCAGAAATTCCTCAGATGGATTCATCGGCGGGTCTCCACTCTCGAGGCCGCGTCGGCCTCGTTGGCCACTTGCACAGTCCCGAACCTCTTGCGCGTGCCCAGAAAGCAAGCACAAGGCTCGTTTGCGTCAACGCGCTTCCCCGTCAAGTCGTCCGCTCGTGCGACGTTTTCGCCAACTCGGGACGCTCACCCGCACGCTGCCGGCACACGTCCATCGGGGTCACGGAACTGACCTGACGCCGCCCACCACCCCTTTGTCCGGTACCGTGCACAAATAACCGTGATGGGCGTCGAAGGTTCCTGGAACCGGGCGACTTGGGCGGCGTCTCGGCATCCGAGGTTGGGAACCCGCGGGCGAAATCCGCGACGTACGTCGGACCGCGGACCGGGAACACGACCCGCAATCGTTCACGATCTGGACTCTTACGGCGCAATTCCCCTTGGGGTTAAAGTGGTTCGATTCGCGGGCGGGTCCGGAGGAAGAGGCACCTCCTGCCTGCGGCCCGCGAGCCGGCGTTCACGCGCCGGTCGAATGCGGCGATAGGGGCAAGCGGGAATGCCGGACGCGATCCGGATCACCGTGGAGGGCTCAAAGGCTCATCCGCCGAAAGCGCGTTTACGCGCGTCTTCAACGCGCCACAGTGGATTCCGCGCGGCCGGCACGACTATTGCCGCCGTCGTCGGTTACCCGCTTGCGCTCACGCCGGCCGGCGCGGAGGACGCCCCGGTCCGCGACGGCTCCTCGGCCGACGTCTATATCGCGGCTCTCCTGCAACTCGACCGGCACGAGCTCGTCGCGCTCGCGCTCACGTTGGGGATTTTGTGCTTCGCGGTCGTCACCGCCATCCTGCTGGTGCGCACGCGCCAGCGCCTCGGCGAGGCGGAGGCCGCCGCGCGCGACGAGAGCATCGCGGCGCGGGCGTCGGTCGACCGCGCCTACGCGCTTCTGCTGTCGGAGGCGCAGGTCCTCATTGCCTGGGCGGCGGCGTCCGACGACCCCGAGATCATCGGTGATCCGAGCCTGATCACGGGCCCCGATACGCCCCAGCGGGTGCTCGCCTTCGGCACCTGGCTCGAGCCCGACAAAGCCCGCGACATGGAGCGCTCGGTCGATGCGTTGCGCGCCCGCGGCATCAGCTTCGCGACGACGGTCACGACCTTGTCGAACCGCATCGTCGAAGCCGAGGGGCAGATCATCGGCGGGCGCGCGATCCTGCGGCTGCGCGAGGTGAGCGGCATCAAGTACGAGCTCGCCGAGCTGAGCACCCGCCACCAGAAACATGTCGACGACACCGCCGCATTGGGCGCACTGATCGAGGCGCTGCCTTCGCCGGTCTGGACGCGCGACGACGCCGGCAAATTGGTGTTCGTGAATTCGGCTTACGCGCGTGCGGTGGAGGCGAAGGACGCGGCCGAAGCGGTGGAACTGGGCGTCGAGCTGTTCGACCGCGCCGCCCGCACCGAGCTCTTGCGCGCGCACGAGGCGCAAAAGCCCTTCGCCGGACGGCTTCCGGCGGTGGCCGCCGGCAACCGCCGAAACTTCGACGTCATCACCGTGCCGGCCGCGCACGGCAGCGCCGGCATCGGCATCGACGCGACCGAAGCGGATTTGCTGCGCGCCGAGCTCAAGCGCATGATCGAAGCGCACCGGCGCATCCTCGACCAGCTCACCACCGGCGTCGCCATCTTCGGCTCCAACCAGAAGCTCAGCTTCTACAACTCCGCCTATCGGTCGCTCTGGGACCTCGACGCCGGTTTTCTCGACCAGGGGCCGACCGATTCGGCCGTGCTCGATCAGCTGCGCGCGGCCCGCAAGCTTCCGGACGACCAGGATTTCCGGCAGTTCAAGGCCGCGCTGCACGAGGCCTATCGGGCGATCGAGCCGAAGTCGGACGAGTGGCACCTGCCGAGCGGGCGCACCATGCGGGTGGTCACCACGCCCAACCCGGAAGGCGGCGTGATCTATCTGTTCGACGACGTCACCGAGCGGCTCGATCTGGAGCGGCGCTTCGATGCCCTGATCCGGGTGCAGGGCGAGACCCTCGACAATCTCGCCGAGGCGGTCGCGGTGTTCGGCAGCGACGGCCGGCTGCGGCTGTTCAATCCGGCGTTCGCCCGCATGTGGCGGCTCGGCCCCGAGCAGCTCGCCGAGCGGCCGCACATCGAGACCGTCAGCAGCTGGAGCCAGCCGCTGCACGGCGACGATCCGATCTGGCAGCGATTGCGCGCGACCATCACGGCGATCGACGATCGCGAGCCGGTCGCGGGCCGGCTCGAGCGGCGCGACGGCAACGTCGTCGATTGCGCCACCATGCCGCTCCCTGACGGCGCCACCCTGGTGACCTTCCAGGACGTCACCGACACGGTCAATGTCGAGCGCGCGCTGCGCGAGCGCAACGAGGCGCTGGAGACCGCCGACAAGCTCAAGATCGACTTCGTCCACCACGTGTCGTACGAGCTGCGCTCGCCGCTCACCAACATCATCGGCTTCTCGCACTTCCTCGGCGACCCGGTGACCGGCCCGCTGACCGAGAAGCAGCGCGAATACCTGAGCTACATCACGGTCTCGACCAACGCGCTGCTCGCGATCATCAACAACATCCTCGATCTCGCCACCATCGACGCCGGCGCCATGAAGCTCAACGTCGGTCCGGTCGACATCCGCAAGACCATGGAAGCCGCCACCGAAGGCGTGCAGGATCGCCTGGTCAAGAGCGGCATCAAGCTCGAAATCCGCGCCGCGCCCGACATCGGCAGCTTCATGGCCGACGAGCGTCGCGTGCGCCAGTCGCTGTTCAATCTCCTGGCCAACGCGGTGGGCTTTTCGCCCGCAGGCGAGATCGTTACGCTGGCGGCCCAACGGCTGCGGGATGCCGTGGTGTTCTCGGTGACCGATCGCGGGCCCGGCATCCCGGCCGATGTGCAGGACAGGGTGTTCGATTGGTTCGAGACGCATTCGCTCGGCTCGCGGCACCGCGGCACCGGCCTCGGCCTCTCGCTGGTGCGCTCCTTCGTCGAGCTGCACGGCGGGACGGTGACGCTGGAATCGGCGGTCGGCCGCGGCACCACCGTGACCTGCGTGTTCCCGATCGACCAGAGGGCGGAGCGCCCGGCGGCGTGATTCCATGGCAATGCTGCTGACCACCTCCGGCACATCGAGCTTCTCGGTGGCGCTGCCGGACGAGCACGCCACCCGGCGGCTGGCGATCGACATCGCAAACTCGCTCATGCCGGGCGACCTGGTCACGCTCTCGGGCGACCTCGGCGCCGGCAAAACCGCATTCGCGCGCGCGCTCATCCGCTATCTGGCGGGCGACGAGGCGATCGAGGTGCCGAGCCCGACCTTCACGCTGGTGCAGCAGTACGACCTGCCGCAATTTCCGCTGGTCCACGCCGACCTCTATCGCCTGTCCGGGTCGGCGGAGCTCGCCGAGCTCGGCTTCGACGACCTGCCGGAAGGCGCGGTGGTGCTGGTCGAATGGCCGGACCGGGCGGCCGGCTTCCTGCCGCCCGACCGGCTCGACGTCGCGTTCACGCTGGCGCCCAAGCTCAAGCTCGAATTCCGCCACGCCAGGGTGACCGGCTACGGCTCGTTCGGCGCGCGCGTCGACCGCATGGCGGCGGTGCGCCAGTTCGTCGCCGAGAGCGGCTACAGCGACGCGTTGCGCGCGCGCATGCAGGGCGATGCCTCGACCCGCTCTTACGAGCGCCTCGCGCTCGGCGACAAGCACGTGATCCTGATGAACTCGCCGCGCCGCACGGACGGCCCGCCGGTGCGTGACGGCAAGCCGTACAGTGCGGTCGCGCATCTCGCCGAGAGCGTCGTTCCGTTCGTCGCCATGGCGGACGCGCTGCGGCGATACGGCTTCTCGGCGCCCGCGATCCATCACGCCGATCTCGATCAGGGCCTGCTTATCATCGAGGACCTCGGCGACGAGCGCGTGGTCGCCGGCGACCCGCCGGGACCCAACCGGGACCGTTACGAGACCGCGGTCGACGTGCTGCTGGCGCTGCACGCGCAGCATCTGCCGGACGTGCTGCCGGTCGCGCCGCACGTCGATTACCGTATCCCCTACTACGACATGGATGCCTTCCTGATCGAAGCCGAGCTGCTGCTCGACTGGTATCTGCCGCGCCTCGCCGCCCCCGTGCCCGAGATCGAGCGCGCCACGTTCCGGGCGCTCTGGCGCGAGTTCCTGCAGCCCGCGATCGACGCGCCGCCGACCTGGGTGCTGCGCGACTTCCACTCGCCCAATCTGCTCTGGCTGCCGGCGCGCCGCGACACCGCCCGCCTCGGCATCCTGGATTTCCAGGATGCCCTGATGGGACCGGCCGCTTACGATCTCGCCTCGCTGCTGCAGGACGCGCGCGTGGACATGTACGAGCAGATCGAGCTCGCCCTGCTCGGCCGCTACGTGCGCGGCCGCCGCCAGGCCGAGGCGGATTTCGACCATACCCGGTTCATCAAGATCTACGTCACGCTCGCGGCCCAGCGCGCCAGCAAGATCCTCGGCATCTTCGCCCGGCTCGACATGCGCGACGGCAAGCCGCAATATTTGCGACACATGCCGAGGGTATGGACCTATCTGCGGCGCTCGCTCGGCCATCCGGCGCTGGCGCCGCTCAACGAGTGGTATAGCTTTCATGTACCGTCGTTAAATACAATTTAGAGCATTTTTCGGAAAAGTGGGCACCGGTTTTCCGCAGAAAATGCGACCAAACAAGGAGTCTAAGAGCGCGTTCTCGATTCAACCTAATCGGAACGCGCTCTTAGCGTCCGGCAGGACAAAAAGCATTGATGGGCAGACCTTCCCGAATCACGACTGCGCCGAAGCGCGCCATGGTGCTCGCGGCCGGGCTCGGCACGCGCATGCGAGCGTTCAACGGCCAAATCCCCAAGCCCCTGGTCAAGGTCGGCGGCAAGGCGCTGATCGACTACGTGCTCGACCGGCTGGCCGAACAGGGGGTCGAGCGCGCCGTCGTGAACGTCCACCACCTTGCCGACCAGATCGAGCGGCACCTTGCCGCGCGGCAGCGGCCGAAGATCGTCCTCTCGGACGAGCGCGGCGAGCTGCTCGGCACCGGAGGCGGGGTGGTCAAGGCGCTGCCGGAGCTGGGCACCGCGCCGTTCTTCCACATCAATTCCGACACGATCTGGATCGACGGCGTGAAGCCCAATCTCGGACGGCTCGCCTCCGCCTTCGATCCCGCCGGCATGGATGCGCTGCTTCTGCTCGCGGCGGCGGCGACCAGCATCGGCTATTCGGGCCGCGGCGACTTCAAGATGGCGCCCGATGGGCGGCTCATGCGGCGCGGCGAGCGCGAGGTCGTGCCGTTCGTCTATGCGGGCGCCGCGATCCTGGCGCCGGCGTTCTTCGCCGGGGTACCGGACGGTCCGTCCTCCATGTCGCCGCTGTTCGACCACGCCGCCGCGGCCGGACGCCTGTTCGGGCTCCGCCTCGAAGGGGTGTGGATGCACGTCGGCACCCCGGATGCGGTCAGGGCCGCCGAAGCCGCGATCATCGCCAGCGCGGCGTAATTCGACGCCGTCATTGCGGGGCTTGACACCGCAAGTCGGGTTTAACCCGACTTGCTCAATAATGCGAAACTCGGGCAAGCCCGAGTTTCGTGCAATCTATGCAGCATGTCGTCGTGTCATTTCCGTCAGGGCTTCAAGCCCCTTGTCCGTCAATGAATAAGGCGCAGTCAGCTCCCGACTGGTCTTTTGCACCAAGGCCTTCCGCTTCAGATATTGCATGAGGGCATTTATCGAGGGGTGTGGTATTCTTAACGCATCTCTCAAATCTCTGATCCGTAGCGATCGCGCGTCAAGAATAGCCGAGAGCACTGCGTGAACACGGTCTGATTCAACAGGCAGGCGTGGCGCTTGTGCGCGGCGGGCGCGCTGGTCGCGTTGGGGATGCTTCAATCCAGCCGCAGCGATCCGATAAACGGTATCGTCAGCAAATCCGTCGAGCGCTGTGATGAAGTTCCTCGCAACAAAGCGATCGAGGATCTGCTGAACACTTTTCTGGGGGAGCGAAACTGCGAGCCTTATCTTCGTGGCATTCGTTGCATACGCATCCGGGATTGCCGAAAGCACGCGCACCTCATCGCGTGACAGCAAAATGGTCTTGTCGTTAATGCGCGACACGACCTGCAGTATTCTCTCTCGGTCCCCGAACTTCACAAGTCCCTGTGCATGAAGCTTGACCACAAGTTGATGAACTCTTTGAAGGGTGACGCCCAATCTTTCAGCGAGCTCACTGCCCCGCATCGGCCGATCCAACAATTCGAGCAGCCGCCGGGCACCGGGACCAGGCAGTGCACTGTTGCGCCGAATTCGATCCGGAATTATCTTGGAGCGGCAATTTCTTCCGCGCCCAGTTGGATGCCACCTATTCATCTCGCCACGTCCGGCAAGTCCCAGTTCCTCCAGTTTTTCGAGCGCTATTGCTGTCTTGTTGAGATCAAGCTCGGCTTGTATCGCAATTTCAGTCTTGGATTCTTTGCGATCTCTGAGCGCGACCAGACAAGCCGCTTGGGACTCGGTCAAAACAAGCCTCCGAGCTTTGGGATTCATGCGGGCTCTCCACCTGATTCGGCAAGGCGCCAGTATGCGGCATTGCGCGTCAACACACAGGCGCCAACAGCAACTATCCACAAGGCGATCAGAATGATTGATCTCCGCACACCGACATGACCGCAATTCGCCCATCTCGTCGGTTCGCCGCGGCGCAATCATTCGGGAGCGATCAGGGGTGAAGCGGACACGTCACCGACATGACCGCTTCGACGCGAGTGACCCCGAGCCGCCATCCAGGCAGTCGCCTTCAAAATTCCATCAGGTCTTGGGCGACGAACGCATGACCGGAAAAGTGCTTCTTCACCTCTACGGCCCAAGGCGCGTAGTCGTCGGTGCCGGCTCGCGACGTCAGGTGGGTCAGCACGACCGTCTTGACGTTGGCGCGCGTCGCCATCGTCCCGATATCGGCCAGGGTCAGATGCCCCTCGGTTGCCTGCCGCATGATGCGGGCCTGCTCGACGGGAGTCATTGCCTGCCAAGCGCCGCTGTCGATCATGCCTTGCTTGCGATCTTCGACCGAATTCGCTTCCGCGACGAGCAGATCGGCATCTCTCGCCAGCTCGGTGACGGCGTCATTCGGGCCGGTGTCCCCCGTAATCACGATCACGCGATCGGATGTCTCAAAGCGATAGGAATAGGACTTGTGCTTGCCGGCAGCCGGGCCACCGTCATGAAAAAGGAAATGGGTGTTTTCGACGGCCGTCACCTTGATGTTCGCGTCATCGAAAATCACTCCCGTGCCGACATCGTGGCCGAAGAACACCTGCGCGATCGGCATCGTGCGGCCGCCGTCGCTGATCCTTATCTCGGCGCTGATGGAGAAATACTGCACGGCGGCGCTGACCAAATCTTCGGTTCTTGGAGGACCGTAGACATGGATCGGCTTGGTGCGGTTCTGATCCCATGCGACCGACATCAGCGTGCCGAGCCCCGCCGTGTGATCGTCGTGATGGTGGGTGATGAAAATCGTGCCGATCTCCCGCGCGTTGACGCCGGCCTTCGCGAGACGACGCGCGACGCCATCGCCGGCATCGACGACATACGGCACTCCGTTGACCATCAGCAGATTGGCCGACTGCGCGCGATGGGCTCTCGGCGGCGGGCCGGCCGCCGTCCCGAGCGTGATGAGGCGGGTTTGTCCGGGCGGCATTTCGTCGATCGGATGTGCAATTCGGCGGGGATTGGGGCGCGACGGGCGATTCATTGCGGCATCTTGATGCCCGAGTCCGTGATGACCGTTCCCCAATGGGCGAGCTGAGACCTGATGAGACTTCCGTACTCTGCCGCGGTTCCGCCCGCGGCCTCATATCCGGAGCGCGCAAGCGCTTCGCGGACACCGTGTTGAGTGAGCGCCTTGTTCATGGCTTCGTTCAGCCGCGCGACGATTTCGGTCGGTGCCCCGCCCCTCACCGCAAAGCCGATCCAATCCTCCACCACCAGCTCCGAGAAGCCTTGTTCGACGATCGTCGGCACATCCTTGAGCGCATCCACCCGCTTCGGCCCGGTGACCGCAAGCGCTCGAAGCTTGCCGGAAGCCACGAGTTCCACGGACAGACTCGACGCCATGAACGAAAATTGAGTCGCGCCGCTGAGAAGATCGGCAATTCGCTGTTGCCCTTGCGGATATGGGACATGGATGGCGCGCACGCCGGTCTTCAGCTTGAACATTTCTCCGATGAGGTGGGCCGGGGTTCCAAAGCCACCCGATGAGAAGTTGAGCTTGTCGGGCTGGCTCTTGAGAACAGCGATCAACTCGGAGACGGACTTCGCCGGGACGGACGGATTCACGACCAGGACGTTGTATCCCGTGGCAAACTTGATCACCGGCGCGAGATCGGTATCCAGCCGTAGACCCAGCTTCCGAAACAAAGTCTGGGCAGCCAGCGTCGGCACAGTCATGGCG
>WNEY01003299.1_pt1 | contig 12080 bp, 12 predicted proteins | sample 5400531 | NCBI WGS metagenome assembly WNEY01 (sample SAMN13153338, study PRJNA577476) | soil metagenome | isolation source: 200 cm saprolite under Douglas fir tree site 1 | place: USA:California | collected 2015-04-18
CCAACGAGCAAGCTCAGCATGTCCTCTTCGAGCGCTGACAGACGGATGGCTGTCTCATCTGATGCACGCCTGCTCATACCAATGTCCTTACACAATGTCTCTCCCAGAATGCCACACAATCATATTAATAATATATCTTACAAACTTGATAATGACAAGGCGGATAGGAAATTCAAAAGCACTTTTGCGCTGCCAGTTCGGGAGCGTCGTCGATGCCGATGGCTTCGCCGTGCACACCGATGGCGAGCGGAGAGCACAGCATCGCCACGAAGTAGCCAATGGAGGAGTTCTTACGCTCCCGCAACGATTGCCAATGCCAATCCGTGCCCACAATGCTGCCCTGCAATCCCGGCCGCCGTCATAGGCGGATGCGGAGGATGTGCGCCAGTTCACCGATGATGCCACGGCGGAACAGCAGCACGCACATGACGAAAATCGTGCCCTGCACCACGAACACCCATTGGCCAATCTGCGTCAGGTAGGTCTCCAGCGTCACCATGAAAAATGCCCCCGTCACCGGCCCGAATACGGTGCCGAGCCCGCCGACGAGCGTCATCAGCACCAACTCGCCGGACATCGGCCAATCGACGTCCGTCAACGAGGCGAGCTGGAACACGATCGCCTTGGTCGCGCCCGCGACTCCCGCAAAGGTGGCCGACAACACGAACGCCTCGAGCTTGTAGCGCTCGGTCTTGTAGCCGAGCGAGATGGCGCGCGCCTCGTTCTCGCGGATCGCCTTCAGCACTTCGCCGAACGGCGAGTGGATGATGCGATAGATCAGCAGGAAGCCGCCGAGAAAGATGACGAGAACCGTGCCATACATGTTCATCTGATCGGCCAGGCTGATGAGGCCGAACAGTCGGCGGCGCGGCACGGCCTGGATGCCGTCCTCGCCGCCAGTAAAAGGCGCCTGGACTGCGAAGAAGTACATCATCTGCGCGAGCGCCAAAGTGATCATGGCGAAATAGATGCCCTGCCGGCGGATGGCGAGGCCGCCGGCGATCAAGCCCAGCGCCGCGGCCGTCAACACGCCGAGAAGAATCGCCAGTTCCGGGTTCAAACCCCACGCCTTGGCGGTGTAGGCGCTCACATAGCTCGCCCAGCCGAAATAGAGCGCGTGGCCGAATGATAGCAGGCCGACATAGCCGATCAGCAGGTTAAAGGCGCAGGCGAACAAGGCAAAGCACAACGCCTTCATCAGAAAGACCGGATAGGCGAACGCCGGCGCGACCACCAGGGTCGCGACCATGGCTGCGAACGCGATCGGTTCGCTCCAAGCCCGCACGGGCTTGACCACAACCACCGATGGGTCGACGTGCTCCATATCAGGCTCCCCGCCCGAACAGCCCGGCTGGCCGGATCAACAGCACGATGGCCATGATGATGAAGATTACCGTGTTCGAGGCCTCGGGAAAAAACACCTTGGTCAACCCTTCGATAATGCCGAGCCCGAAGCCGGTGACGATGGCGCCCATAATCGAGCCCATGCCGCCGATCACCACGACCGCGAACACCACGATGATGAGGTTGGCACCCATTTGCGGGCTGACGTTGTAGATCGGCGCGGCCATGACCCCGGAGAGTGCCGCCAGCGCTACGCCAAAGCCATAGGTCAGAGTGATCATGCGTGGCACATTGATGCCGAAGGCGCGCACCAGCGTCGGGTTCTCGGTGGCGGCGCGCAGATAGGAGCCGAGCCTGGTGCGCTCGATCACGAACCAGGTGGTCAGACACACCCCGAGGGAGAAGACGACCACCCAGGCCCGGTAGTTCGGAAGGAACATGAAACCGAGGTTCTGCCCGCCCTGCAGCAGGTCCGGGACGCGGTAGGGCAGGCCCGAGGAGCCGAAATAGTTGCGAAAAACGCCCTCAATGATCAGCGCCAGGCCGAAGGTGAGCAGCAGCCCGTAGAGATGGTCGAGCTGGTACAGCCAGTGCAGAAAGAGCCGCTCGATCACGATGCCAGTGGCGCCGACCACGACGGGCGCGACAATGAGCGCGGCCCAGTAGTTGAGGCCGACATATTGCAGCAGGAAAAAGGCCCCAAAGGCCCCCATCATGTATTGGGCGCCATGGGCGAAATTGATGATGTTGAGCATGCCGAAGATCACGGCCAGCCCGAGGCTCAGCAGGGCATAGAACGAGCCGTTGATCAGCCTGAGCAGAAGCTGCCCAAACAGAACCTGTGAGGGGATGCCGAAGATCTCGAACATGCACCAACTTTCCGCTAGGGGCTCAGTCGCTCACCAGCGGGCAATTGCCCTCCTTGAGCGGACGGAAAGCCTCGGCCGCGGGGATGGTGGCCCGCAGCTTGTACAAGTCCCACGGCCCCTTCGACTCGGCGGGCGTCTTCACCTCGAACAGGTACATGTCGTGGAGCTTGCGGCCGTCGGCGCGGATCGTGCCCTTGCCGAACAGCTTGTCCTCGGTCGGCATCGCCTTCATCTTGGCGACCACCGCCTTGCCGTCGGCAGCGCTCTTCAGCTCGGTGACCGCCTTCAGGTAGTGGGTGACGGCCGAATAGACCCCGGCATGTATCATGCTCGGATAAATGCCCTTGTTTTGCGCCGCAAATTTTTTGGCGAATGCGCGGTTCGCATCGTTCATGTCCCAGTACCACGCCTCGGTGAAGATCAGGCCCTGGGCGATCGGCAGACCAAGCGCCTTGACGTCGCTGATGAACACCAGCAGGCCGGCGAGCTTCTGCCCACCCTTGACGATGCCGAATTCGGCCGCCTGCTTGATCGAGTTGATGGTATCGCCGCCAGCGTTCGCCAGCCCGATGATCTTGGCCTTGGAGGCCTGCGCCTGCAGCAGGAACGAGGAGAAGTCCGTGCCCGGGAAGGGATGACGGACCTTGCCCAGCACCTTGCCGCCGTTCTTCTCGACCACCGCCGCGGTGTCGCGCTCGAGCGCATGGCCGAAAGCATAGTCGGCAGTGAGAAAGAACCAGGTGTCGCCGCCCGTCTTCACGATCGCAGTGCCGGTGCCGTTGGCGAGGGCCCAGGTGTCATAGGTCCAGTGGATGGTGTTCGGCGAGCACTTGGGCCCGGTGAGGTCGGAGGCCGCGGCGCCGGAGACCAGGAACACCTTGTTCTTCTCTTTCACGATCTCGCTGACCGCGAGCGCCACGGAGGAGGTCGGCACATCGACGATGACGTCGACCTTGTCGACGTCGACCCAGGTGCGCACAACGTTGGAGCCGACATCCGGCTTGTTCTGGTGGTCCGCGCTGAGAATCTCGACCTTGAGCCCTTTGGCGGCGGTATCGAAATCCTCGACCGCCAGGCGCGCGGCGACGACCGAGCCCGGCCCGGTCAGGTCGGCATAGAGCCCCGACATGTCATTCATCACGCCGATCTTGATGGTGCCATCGGTGTACTGCGCCTGTGCCGTGCCTGACGCCAGCGCGCCGGCCAGGATGGCAAGGGCGAAGAGACGTTTCATAGGCCAGTTCCTCCGCGGTTGATGGTGCTGCCTAGCGACACGCAATTTATACCCCGAGATAGTCGTGGAGCTTTTCCAGGTTAGCATCCAGTTCGGCATTGGCGCACCGATCGACCACCTTGCCGTGCTCCATGACATAGTAACGATCCGCGACCGTGGAGGCGAACCGGAAGTTCTGCTCCACCAACAGGATCGTGAACCCCTGCGCCTTCAACGTGCGGATGGTTCTGCCAATGTGCTGGATGATGACCGGGGCCAGGCCCTCCGTCGGCTCGTCAAGCAGGAGCAGCCGAGCGCCAGTGCGCAGGATGCGCCCGATCGCCAGCATTTGCTGCTCGCCGCCGGAGAGTTTGGTCCCCTGGCTCGAACCGAGCCTCTCTTGGAGGTTGGGAAACAGCCCAAAGATGTGATCGAGCGGCAGCCCGCCGGGCTTCACCTGCGGTGGCAGCAACAGATTTTCCTCGACATCGAGGCTGGCGAAGATGCCGCGCTCCTCGGGGCAGAAGGCGATGCCGGCGCGCGCGATCTCGTTGGATGGGCGGTCGATCAGCTCGCGCCCCTCGAAGCGCACCGAGCCGGTGCGCTTGCCGACGATGCCCATGAGCGATTTCAGCGTCGTGGTTTTGCCCGCCCCGTTGCGGCCAAGTAAGGTCACCACCTCACCTTGCTGCACGTCGAAGGTGACGCCGTGCAGGATGTGCGATTCGCCGTACCAGGCCTGCAGGTTCTCAACCGCGAGCAGCGGGGTGCGGGCATCAAGCATGACCCACTCCCATATAGGCCTCGCGCACCTCGGGATTGTTCGCAACCGTCGCGTAATCGCCTTCGGCGAGCACACGCCCGCGCGTGAGCACCGTGATGCGGTCACACAGGTTTTCGACGACGGACAGATTGTGCTCGACCATCAGCACGGTGCGGTCGGCCGCAACCGACTTGATGAGCGCGGCAATGCGGTTGATATCCTCATGGCCCATGCCGGCGGTCGGCTCGTCCAGCAGCAGCATTTCCGGATCGAGCGCCAACGTCGTGGCGATCTCGAGCGCGCGCTTGCGGCCGTATGGCAATTCGACGGCGGTCGCGTGCGCGAAGGCGGCGAGGCCGACATCGTTGATGAGGCCTAGGGCGCGCTGGTTAAAGGCGTCGAGCACCCGTTTCGACCGCCAGAAGTCGAAAGACCCGCCGCGCTTGCGCTGCAGCGCGATGCGCACGTTTTCGAGTACTGAAAGATGCGGAAAGACGGCCGAGATCTGGAACGAGCGCCCGACGCCGAGACGCGCCACGTCGGCCGGCGCGAGCGCGGTGATGTCGCGCCCCTTATAGATGACGCGCCCGCGCGTCGGTTGCAGGAACTTGGTCAGCAGATTGAAGCAGGTGGTCTTGCCAGCGCCGTTCGGTCCGATCAGCGCGTGAATAGTACCGCGTGCGATGCGCAGGCTCACGCCGTTCACCGCCACAAAACCGGCAAATTCCTTGGTGAGGTCCTCGGTCTCGAGGATGATCTCGGAACTCATCGACGCAACGCCTCCAGGGTGTTGCATTGTCCGTATGTTTGGAGCGACCGTCCAGCCTCAAAGACGAGAGCAACCCTCTTCTTACTCCGCACCCGCTGGTCGGTGCGGTTCGATCAGCCTTGCTTTCCGGTGCCTCCGGGAGCGCGCCGTGAGACGCTCCCCGCCACGGATGTGACGGGGAGCGCGGGTGGTCACGTGGACGCGCTAGATGGTGCGCGCCGCCGGTTGGTAGTCCTTGAGCTTGTTGTAGATCTGGAGCCGGTTGCGCTGCGTGTCAGCCACAATCAGCCGACCGTAGTGCGCATCGAAGACCGCCGCCGTAGGGAAAGCGAACCGCCATTCCTGCTCGAAGTTGCGCACTTCTCGACGCCGTTTCATCGCGCCGGGGTTGGTCTCCAAAGACATCTTGGCCCATTTGGAGAGTTCCTGGGCGTCGCCCACAAGACCTGTGACCATTTTGCCATCGGGGCCGAAGACTTGCACGCGGTGGTTGGCCCAGTCGCACACATACACATCGCCATCGGGGTCTACGGCCACGTCGGAGGGACGGTGCAATTGGCGCTTTCCTGTCCCGTAGCTGCCGAACTGGCTGATGAACTCGCCATCAGGGGTGAACTGCTGGACGCGGTGGTTCTTATGATCGGCGACGTACACCTTGCCCTGCTGGTCTAAGGTAATGCCCCATGGGGCATTGAACTGCCCCTCGGCGCTGCCGAGGCTGCCCCACTTCATCAGGAACGTGCCGTCCTTGGTGAACTTCTGCACCCGATGGTTGCGGCCGTCGACGATATACAGAACATCCTGCGGGTCGATGGCGATCCCCGAGGGGCCATTGAACTCACCGTCACCGCTTCCAGCTGTGCCCCAAGCGCGCAGGAAGTTGCCGTCCTTATCGAAGATGGAGACGCGGTTGAGCCACTCGTCGGTGACGTACACGTTCTCCTGGCTATCAAGCGCTATGCCAGCGGGCCATATGAATTGCCCAGGGCCATCGCCGGGGCGGCCGATATCGGCCACAAACTCTTCATCGCCCGGCACCGGTCCGATGGTGAGCTTACCCACACGGGCACCCACAATACTCCGGTTCCAGGGCACGTCCTTAATCTGCTCAGCGCCGCGGTTTAAGACATAAACGGTATCGCCTTCACCTAAGGCTAAGGAGACAGCTCTACTAAACCCCATCCCTGAGCCACCTCCTCGGCCCACCACATGGCTAAAGTCAAAGACGCGACCGGCTGCTATGGTCGTAAGCATTGCGCCTCCTCCCTCTCGTTTGGGTGCTTTACCCCCCTCAAAACACCGCTATTTAGAGAAACCGCGGTTTCTCGAATGAGCCTTTGACGATGGGCTGGGCGTCAACGTGCAGCCAGTCCTCCAGAATGGTGGCATACAGGCCGCGGAAGTCCAGGGTGGGAGCCAGGTCCCCCTGCGTCAGGTCTTCCGCCTTCCGGGACGGATACTCGCCATACTGCCCCCCCTGCACCGCGTCACCAATCACGAAGGACACCCCACCCGCGCCGTGGTCGGTGCCCGAGCCGTTATCGCGCACCCGCCGACCGAACTCCGTAAACAGGAACATGAGCACATGATCAGTAGAATCGTGTTCTTTGAGATCAGCGAAGAAGGCCTCGACCGCATTGGACACGTCCGTCCACAGGGTGGCATGCACCCCGAGCTGATTGGCGTGCGTGTCAAAGCCACTATGGTCACAGTAGAAAATGCGACTGCCCAGGTTGGCGAAATGCACCTGCGCGATGCCCTTGAGCTTGTTGGCGATGGCGGTGCCGGGGTACTGCACCGTGGAGGCGTACTGCTGCGGCGCCACTTTCAGGATGTCGGCGCCCGCCATGGCTTCCAACCCCGTCTGCCCCAGGTACTGCATGACCGCGTCCGTGCCGATCACCGGCGCGTAGTTCTGGGCGAACTTTGCCAGGATCTTGGCCCGCTGCGGCGCCGGGGTGATGCCAGTGAGCAGCCCATAGGTCTCGAGGTCGTCGACACAGGCCACCGGCACGCCAGGCGCCACGAGGGCGCGGAACATGCTGGGGCCAAAGCTGACCGCCGTCACAATATTGTCTTTGTGCGGGTCGAGTTCACGGGTGGCTAGACCCAGCCAGCCCTCGGTGCCCGTTTTGACCGGCTCACAGGTGTGCCAGATGTCCATCGAGCGGAAGTGCGAGCGTACCGAGTTCGGATAGCCCACGCCATGGATGATCGCCACCTTCCCCTGGGTGTACATGTCCCGGATGGGGCCCATGCTGGGGTGCAGCCCCACCTCGTTGTCTAACAGCAGGATCTGGTCTTCCGGGAGCGCGACGCGCGGGCGGTAGTCCCAATACAGGGGGTCCTTGTAGGGCACCACCGTGTTCATGTAGTCGTTCCCACCCGAGAGCTGGAGCACGACCAACACCGGCGGTTTCGCAGTCGTAGCCATCGGAGTCTCCTTTCGTCGTCTCAAGTTAGGCGTACTGGAATTCTCGTATGGAGGCGATCAGTTGCAGCATCTCCCCGACCCGTGCACTGGAGGTACTGGCCTCCTGCGCCGTGCCCCAGCGCAGGGCACCGCCTTCGCTGGCGTGCGCGACCAGGTTCTGGCGCACCTCTGGCTCCACTTCCATCGGGCCGATGAGGTCCAGACAGCTGTCCACGAATTGCGCCGGTGCCAGGTCGCCTTGCGCCTGCAGTCGGTGTACCAGGGCGCGAATCCCCGGGCGGCTGACCTCACTCAAGAGCCCGGCGGCGAAGTTGATGCGCTTCATCAGGGTGCCGCTGTTGATCCACTCCGCGCCCGTGTGCCACCCTTCCACGCTGGGCGGATTCAGGAGTTCCTGCCCCATGTAGGTCGGCTGTTTGACCAGCTGGCCAATCCCTGGTGCGGGGAACTCGAACCCCCCAGCCAGCCTCAGGAGACTGACGACCACCTCAGCCGGGCTTTTGATCCTGGCAAAGCGGGCGTTCTTAAAGAAGTCTGCATTGAAGATCACCCGGAGGGTTGAGCGCATGTCGTACTGCGAATCCCGGAAGGCAGTGGCGATGGTCTCGATGGCCTTGGGGTCCCGCGGCGGCGTCGTCTGCCACGCGGGCACCTGCGGCTCATCAGCGACGAAGAAGTTGTACAGATGGCGGGCGATAAACCGGTGACAGGCCGGCTGCTGCACGATGATGTCGATGATGTCCTCACCGTTGAAGTTGCCCGTATGGCCGAGGAACGTCTTTTCGCCATCGTCGTGATCTTCCTCGAGGTACTCGAATGCCCAGTCCCACCGGTTATAGTAGCCGCGCGGAGGCGTGTAAGATATCGTCCAGCCGGTGAAGGCCCGCGAGGCCTCGCGGACGTCCGTCTCCGTATAGTTGCCTACCCCCAGGCTGAACAGCTCCAGCAGCTCCCGCCCCCAGTTTTCGTTGACCGCATGCGCGTGGTTGTCACAGTTGTCCAGCCAGTAGATCATGGCTGGGTCCTTGGCCAGCGCCACCAGCAGATCGCGGTAGTTGCCCAGTGCGTGCTCGCGGAACATGTCGACTTGGGCGATGAGCTCGTGCCAGTGGTCGATCTTCGACTGGCCAGTAGCGAACACCTGGTGCCAGAAGAGCACCATCTTCTCCTCCAGCGGCCGTTGGGTGTTCAGCATGGTATGGAACCACGCGGCCATCCCCATGCCAGGGGAGGTGACGGGCTTCCAGAACGCGGGTTGGTATCGGAGGAAGTCGTACCGGTCGACGGGTTCGGCTGTCGGGTTCAACAACTCTTCGACCGTCGCTTCGTAGCCTCTCACCGCTCGGGCCTCTAACTCTTCGCGGCTGGCGCCGAAGCCAGCGCGGCGCATCAGGTGAGCCATCAACGCAATATCCTCGCTAGCCATGACAGCACCTCCTATCATAAAATGTTCGATGCGACGAGAATCTCCCTGTCTGCCTTCTCAAACGGCCTGCCACGGTCAATACTCATGGCCACATTATCAGCCCCTATTGTGATCTCTGTCAATTATCGTGTCAATACTCGGGCTGAAAGCGGATAGGAAAAACAACAGGCATGATACTGTTGGCGAACTCAAAAGTACTGAAATTTTCGCCTCATACCTGCCTTCTTTAAAGGCAAAAGAGTCGGAGAAGCTTACGTAAGAAACAATGGCTTTGGAGCATCGCAGTAGGTTCGCCACTGGTGCGGGACAGGCGTCTCAGGATGGGCTGGGGGGGAGGGGCGGCACCGCACAGCTACGCCCTTACGACGCCCGCAGGGAACGGACGACCAGGCCGAGGCCACCAACCAGGAGCACCAGCATGAGCAAGGTATTGAACAGGCTAGTGGGGCGAAAGTAGATCTCCAGGTGCGCGAGGATGCCGACAAAAATGATCACGGTGCCGGCGCCCGTCAGGAACCAGCCAGGGAGGGAGCGTCCGTTAAAAAAGAGCAGGCCAATGCCCATCAGCAAGGGTAGCAGGGAGAGCCCAAAGGCGTTGTATCCCCACCAGTACCAGGCGCCACTGGTCACTATCACCTGATTAGTGAGGAGGTAGCCCCCTGCTACGGTCATAGCGAGGCCCAGGAAGAAGGTCCCCAGCCCTCCCGGCGTGCCGCCGGCGCCCTGCAGTCGTCTGCGGTTCGTGTCTACCATACGCCTGGCCTCGCCTCTCTGCCCTTGAAATTGGGGGGCCGTTTCTCCACGAAGGCCTGGGTTGACTCCCGGAAATCCTTCGTCAGATGCAGTCTCAGTCCGCTCCTATAGAGGGTGGTCTCCTCCTCAGACATGCGGCCGTCTCTCTCATAACATACAAGGTTCTCTATCACAATCACGGCCGTTGCTCTTCCCGGACGATCGCTGCCCCCAGGACCATGGCACGCAGTTTCCGGTACGCTACGTCTCTGGGCAGGTATTTCATGCCACAGTCCGGTGCCACCAGTAACCGCTCTGGCGGTACATAGGGCAAGGCGGCACGGATGCGCTGGGCCACCACCTCGGGCGTTTCCGGGGTCATATCGTTGAGATTCAGGACGCCAAGCATGATGCTCTTAGAGGGCAGGGCCTGCAGGATAGAGAGGTCCAGCTGTGGCTGGGCCGCCTCGATGGACACCTGCTGTACCGCCGCGTCCTCCAGCTCAGGGAGAAAGGAGTAGGCGCTGGGCTTCTGCTTCACCGACACGGCGTAGCCAAAACAGAGATGCACTGCGGTGGTCCCTTGCACCCCTGCGAGGGCACGGTTGATGGCCTTGACGGCGTAGCGACGGGCCTGCTCAGGTCGGGCCTGCATCCACGGTTCATCGAGCTGCACCACCTCCGCCCCGGCGGCAAACAGCGCGTGGATTTCCTCATTCACGGCTTCGGCGTAGGCCAGGGCCATGCTTTCCTCGTCGCGATAGTAGTCGTTCTGGGCCTGCTGGCTCATGGTGAACGGTCCGGGGATGGTCACCTTGATGCGGCGCTCCGTGTGACGGCGCAGAAAGGCGACATCGCGCACCTGCACAGGCCGCATACGCCGAATCGGTCCGACCACCCTGGGCACAGCGACAGGCTGTCCACTCCGGCCCAGGGTGGTGCCAGGCGTGGTCGTATCGATACCGTCCAGGGCCGTCGCAAAGCGATTCGAGTAGCTCTCGCGGCGGGCTTCGCCATCGCTGATAATATCGACCCCGGCCTGCTCCATGGCCCGCACCGCCAGCAGCGTGGCGTCATCCTGGGCCTGCTCCAAGAACTCGTCCGGGATGCGCCACAGCTCGTGCGCCGGGACCCGTGGCACACCACTCCCCAGCCGCCGCCGATCAATCAACCAATCCGGTTGTGGATAGCTCCCCACCACCGTCGTGCACAAGGGTTGTCCCGGCATATCCTGGTCTCCTGTGAGGCACCGCCGCATGCGGTGTGTGGCGCTGCTGTCACGCATCATTCAGCGCATGGCGTTGTGGAATTGCTGCATCGCCTCGATCTGCTGTGGGACCGCACCAACGCCCTGTCCTGAGGTGTAGAACGTCACGTGCGTCGCGCCGAGGGCGTGCCAGCGCTCTGCCGCTTCCCGCCATTGCGCTGGTCCGCCGCTGCTGCTGCGGATCCAGGCTTCGATGCCAAACGCGCCTGGATCACGGCCCTCGGCGCGCAGGTAGTCACGCAGACGCGCCAACTGGCTCGCAGTCTGTTCGTCGGGTTGCCCGAGTGGTATCCACCCCTGACCATATTTTGCTGCCCGCCGCAACACCGCCTCAGCGCCACCGCCGAACCAGACCGGGATAGGCCGCTGGATCGGCAGCGGATTGATGCCAGCGTGCTGGACGCGGTCGAATGCGCCTGCGAACGTCACCGTACGCTCGGTCCAGAGCCGGTTCATGAGCACGATCTGCTCTGCCTGGCGTCGACCACGGACGTGCCAGTCCTGTCCGAGGGCCTCATATTCCACCGGGTTCCAGCCAACGCCGATGCCGAGGCGCAGACGCCCACCCGAGACAATATCCAGCTGGGCCGCCTGCTTGGCCACCAGCGCCGTCTGCCGCTGCGGCAGAATCAGGACACCACTGGCGAGCCCGACGCGCTCGGTCACTGCCGCGATATAAGCCAGCGTCACGAAAGTCTCATGGAACGCATCGTTGACATCGTAGGGCCCTTGAAAGTTAGGCAAAGCGGCCCGGTCGGCCCCCAGCACGTGATCAGACACCTCAACGAAATCGAAGCCGATGGCTTCCGCTGCCTGGGCCCAGTCGCGGATAGCCACGCGATCTGCCGGCATGTCGCGGGTCGGAAAAAAAGCACCAATCTGAAAACGCATGGCCTCCCCTTTATCAGCGGCATGGCAAAGTGCATGTGGTGCTGCGTGTCGTCAGAGTAACAAGGCATGTTGGTCGTGTGTTATACACAGAATGTGAGGCAGTTGCAAACGCTGTTGGATGAGTTCCGAGATGCGTAGACCATACCGCGCCTGCCCTCGTCTCGACACTGTCTTACGATGCCGGAGCGACTGTGGGGGCAGCAGCGTGCTGGAACAGATGCCCAAGCGGCATGCGAAATCCGGGCACGACCTCGCCACCCGTCAACTCCTCTTGTACTGTCAGGATGCGCACGTGCGTAGGCGAGTCATACACGTAGACCTGCTGTTCCTCTGGAGCGATCACCCACACCACCTGTACCCCATAGTGGAAAT
>WNEY01003300.1_pt1 | contig 12073 bp, 9 predicted proteins | sample 5400531 | NCBI WGS metagenome assembly WNEY01 (sample SAMN13153338, study PRJNA577476) | soil metagenome | isolation source: 200 cm saprolite under Douglas fir tree site 1 | place: USA:California | collected 2015-04-18
GCCGAGGAGATTTTGGGCGCGGCGGCGGGAGGCAAGATGTACGTGTTCGCTGGCCTCGCGCCTATCTGGAAACCCATCGGCATGGTCTATGAATATGATCCGGCCGGCAATCAGTGGACGAAGAAGAAGCCCATGGCGCTGCCTTCGCACCACGTAGCGTTCACCGAATATCGCGGAAAGATTTACGCGTTTGGCGGCTTCGTGTTCCCGCAAGCGGGCCCGCCGGCTTGGGTTCCAATCAATAATGCGTGGGAATATGACCCCGCGGCCGACGCCTGGAAAGCTCTTGCGCCGTTACCCACCAAACGCGGATCGGCCGTGGCAACCGCGGTGGGGGACAAAATCTACGTAATCGGCGGCGCCGCGACTCTCCCAGGTTCGGAGGCAACGGCGTTGATGCCCACAGTCCCGCAAGCGGTGTTGGGGACTGTTGAAGAGTACGATCCCGCGACCAACACGTGGCGCGCACGGAGTCCGATGCCGACGCCGCGCAACCACGCTGCGATCGGAGCGGTGAACGGGAAGATTTACGTGATCGGCGGGCGTGTTGGCGCTGCATTCATTGGTGTCGCATCGGACATCTCGGTTGTCGAGGAGTACGATCCGGCTGTGGACAAATGGAGCGCGCCCCGCGCAAGGATGCCCACGACCCGAAGCGCTCTGGGAGCGGGGACATATAATGGACGGATCTACGTTGCGGGCGGTGAATTTCAAGACCCACACATGATGGCAACTTTCCGCTCCGTCGAAGCGTACGACCCGGCAACCAATTCGTGGTCGATCATGCCGTCGATGCCTGTTAGCAGGCACGGACTCGCGGCGGGCGTCATCGGGAATCGATTTCTTCTGGTGGGTGGCGACGTACAGTCGTCCGGCACCGAAATCCATGCCTCGACCAGTGAGGTCGACGCTCTCGAATTACCCAGCACGGATAAGTAGTTCAACCGGTGCCGGCTCAATAGGCTTGTGTGGCAATGGCGATCTTTGTAGGGCGCGGCTTCATCCGCGCCGTAAGCACCTTCAAAATCAAGCGGCTTTACAGGTTGCGGAAAAAGTCTCACGTTTTGTGGGTCGTGCCTTCAGGCACGACATAAAGTCCGCGTTTCCTTCAGGGGTTTTAACCCCTGAAGGTCCGAAAGGCCATTTTTCCGCCTCCCGTTTAGCCACTGAAGTGTTGGAAACTTGCCTGCCATACCGAACCTCAACGGAAGTGAACTTCGATCCGCAATCCTGCCACAGCATGGCGATTTAGCTACGCGTTGTTGACCCACCCGCTTGCATCGAGTACGCTCTTAAGAGTAATTCCTCTCGGATTTCGGAGGTGTGGGCTCCCTTGGTTGGCTGCATAAAGAACGCAGCCGGCCGAATCTTCCATGCGACGCACTGTACAAATTGCCGGCGGAGTTGAATCCCTGTTCGGCACACTCGACGAGAACGTCAAACTGCTGGAATCCGCGCTGCGCGTGACCACTCAATTGGAGGATGGCCATCTGGCCATAGAAGGTGAAGCCGCCCAGGTTGACCGGGCCGTCCGAATCCTCGACGAATACAATCAGCTCATCCGCGAGGGCCGTCGCATGAATCATGGCGACGTGAAGGCCATGATCCGCGTCGCTACGGAAGACCCGAAAACTTCGCTGCGGCAGGTTCTGGAGCCGGGCGCCCCGGCGCGCGCGCGCGTCTTCGGCAAAAAAACAGTTACCCCGAAGAGTTCAAACCAGCGGTTGTACATGGAAGCGATTGAGAAACACGATATGACCTTTGCCGTAGGCCCGGGCGGCTCCGGGAAGACCTATCTAGCCGTGGCCATGGCAGTTTCCGCGTTGCTCACCAAACAAGTCGACCGCATCATCCTTGCGCGTCCCGCGGTCGAGGCGGGAGAGCGCCTCGGATTTCTCCCCGGCACGTTGCAGCAGAAAATCGATCCGTACATGCGGCCGCTCTATGACGCGCTCTATGACATGCTCGATGTCGACAAGCTGGAGCGTTTTCTTGAGAAGGGAATCGTCGAGGTCGCGCCGCTCGCGTTCATGCGCGGCCGCACGCTCAACGATTCCTTCGTCATTCTTGACGAAGCGCAAAACACGACCAGCGAGCAGATGAAGATGTTTCTTACTCGCCTCGGCTTCAACTCCAAGGCCGTGATTACCGGGGACGTCACGCAGATTGACTTGCCCGCCGGCCGTCGTTCCGGCTTGGTCGAGGCGCTCGAAGTTGTCGGGCGGATCGAAGGGATCGCGTTCATGAATTTTAATGAACGCGACGTCGTGCGGCACACCCTCGTCCAGCAGATCATCAAAGCGTACGATGAGTTTGGAGGGGGCGAAACCCGGCGTACGTCGTCACCAGGGAACGCCAGGGTTGAGCCCGCGAAGTAGCCATTCCGCTCGTCCATGATCGTCAATCGCCAGCGCCGTGTTCAGGTTTCGGTCAAACCCCTGGAGGATTTTTTCGACCGCGTCAGGCGGGAACTGCGCTTCCCGCGCGAAGCAGTGACCGTCCAGTTGATCAGCGATGCCGCCATGGCCCGCTTGAACCAAACATTCCGCCATAAGTTGGGCCCTACCGATGTGCTTTCATTTCCCGCAAATGGCGCGACGCCGAAACGAAGCGCGCCCTATGCCGGAGACATCGCGATTTCTCCCGAAACCGCGCGGCGCAACGCCCGCCGGTTCTCGCGCCCCTTCCCCGTCGAATTGCGCATCCTGATCCTTCACGGCATGCTTCATTTGGCGGGTTTCGATCACGAAACCGACCACGGCGAAATGGCACGTCTGGAGCGGCGTCTCCGCCGGCGATTGGGAGTCGTCTGAAGGCCATGAACTTCCTCTATGCGTTAGCCGTTGCGGCGCTCGGTGTAGGGTTGGTGGTGTTCTCCCACATCGACCGTATCTATCGTGAGCTTGGCCGCGTGACCACGGGCCAAGTGCACACGCATCTCGAAATCTTCGAAGCCGAGATCGAGCCTCACTTCCATCTGGATCGCGCCCGCGCTGCCACCGGATTCCGGCTGCTGGCCAATCTTTGGCTGGTGATCGTCACGGCGGAGACCGCTCGCGGCGTCATCGTCTTCGTTCCCGGCACGTGGGACGCATTGGCGCAGGCGCTGATCTACGTGCTCGTGGAAGTCCTGCTGCTCTCGCAGTTCATTCCTGATTTCCTGCTGGTGCGCACAACGGGGCGCTGGCTTATCCCATTGGCCCTTGTGATTCGCGCATTCCTTTGGATCGTTTGGCCGTTTCGCGTCGTCCTCGAGCTGGCCGTCTCACTCGCGCGTATTTCCGACGACCATCCTTCCGATGGTTCGACCGCGCAACAAGAGGGAATCGAAGCCCTGGTCGACGCCGCCGAACAGGAGGGCATCCTCGAGCGGTCGGAGGCCCAGATGATCGAACAGGTGGTCGAGTTCAGCGATAAGCGCGTCCTGGAATTCATGACGCCGCGGCCGGACGTTGTCGCCATCCACGCCAATTCAACGGTCGAACAACTTCGCGAGCTTTTGATCGAGTCCAAATTGTCGCGTGTTCCCGTGTACGAACAATCGCTCGATGACGTGATCGGTGTAGCTCTCGCGCGCGATTTGCTGCAGGTTCCCGAAGACGAAGCCCGGCGCCGGCCTGTGCGCGAACTCGCCCGGCCTGCTATGTTTGTGCCCGAGACCAAGCGGGGTTCGGATTTGCTCCAGGAGATGCAACGTCGGAATCAGCAGATGGCCATCGTCGTGGACGAGCATGGCTCTGTCGCGGGCATTGTCACTGTCGAGGATCTGGTGGAAGAAATCATCGGCGAAATCGGAGAAGATGACCGCGTGCCCGCCCCCGATGCCGTTCGCGAACCCGACGGAAGCCTGGTCCTTCGCGGCAGTGTTTCGCTCGAAAAAGTTCAGGAACTGTTCGGCGTGGAATGGAATGTTACCGGCGAGGAATCCGCTACAACCATCGCCGGCCTGCTCAATCACATCGCCGGCCACGTTCCTTCGCCGGGGGAACACTTGGACTACGGCGGCCTGCGCTTTGAAATCCTGGAAGCCAACCAGAGGAAAGTCCTGCGTCTGCGCGCCCGCCGCATCCCCGCCGCAGTTTCAGCGGATTGATACCGCGATGCGCTCCGTGTTCTCGTTGAGAAACCTATTCTTCTTTCCAAACCACTGTCCCAATTGCGCAGGGGTGTACAAATGCCTTTGGTAGCACAGGCTTCAGCCTGTGTGGTTTTGGTTTTTCAGCCGTTCGGAACGGCACACAGGCTGAAGCCTGTTCTACGTGACCCCGCCGAGCGCGCCCGTGCGTAGTCGCAATAAAAACGCATGGCATCGCAGTATTTACAATTCGTTATTTCTAGCTAATTAATTTAGCAATCAAAAAGGCCGCACCGGCGGCGAGGCCCCCGGTCACGACGGTTTGCAAGCCGCCCTTAATCGGATTGATTCCGGTAAAACGTCCCTTCACCCAACCGAAGACAGCGAGCGCAAGCAGCGTGACTCCGACCGACCACCAAAGTCCCGTTTGCACGTTGGAGAGCAGCATGTACGGCGCCAGCGGGATCAACCCACCGACGACGTAGGACATTGCGATGGTCAACGCGCTGATGCGCGCTCTTTTCGGCTGCGGTTCCTCAAGCCCCAGCTCGAACCGCATCATGAAGTCCACCCAGCTGTTTTGGTTGCTAGTGATCGCGGTCACCACGGGAGCCATTTCCGTTTCGGTCAGACCGTAGTCGCGAAACACTTTGGCCACTTCTTCGACTTCAACGTCACGCAATTCCACGGTTTCGCGAACCTCGCGTTCGCGTTCGGACGCGTAGTGTTCCAAATCCGTCCTGGCAGCGAGGTACCCGCCTAGGCCCATGGCAATCGACCCCGCGGCAATTTCAGCAAAGCCCGCAGTGACGACGAGCGCCGACGCATGAGGATTCGTAGCCACAGCGCCCGTTATTCCCGCTGCAAGAGCGAACGGCACGGTCAGTCCGTCTGACATTCCGATGACGACATCGCGAACAGATTCAGGCGCGGTAAAGTGTGCTTCGACGTGCGGCGTTGCGGGCATCAGCGTTTCTCCGAAAGCGAAAGTTTTAACCCGGCGGCGAAGTGTCCTGGAATCCGTCCGAGGTTTCGAAAGTGTAGCATGTCCGGCGACAGCGTCAGAGGCATCTCGGCGACATGTGGTGGGCTTGCTCAGTAGGGCAGACACATTTGTCTGTCCGGTTCAATATCCCCACGGCACGCGCGGACAGGCAAAAGTGCCTGTCCTACTAAAACCCCACGATTCCTGGAATGGCAGGTTATGATGAATGGTCAAGTTTCGTGACGGGCGAATACTACCGCCACGATCCGTATTGGTGAACTAGAAAACCATTTCTTATGGCTCAAGAATTCAAGTCCGGGTTTGTGGCCGTCGTCGGCCGGCCGAATGCCGGGAAATCCACGCTCGTAAATAGCCTCGTAGGCCAGAAAGTCGCCATCGTAACTTCGCGGCCCCAGACCACGCGCAACCGGATACAAGGCATCGTGAATCGTCCGAACGCGCAAGTCGTGCTGATCGATACGCCCGGTCTGCACCGGCCGGACTCCGCTCTTGGCCGCCAAATGATGGGAGAGGTCAACGCCGCTCTCGATGCCGTCGATGTGCTCGCCTTGATTCTGGATGTGAGTGAAGACGTCGGCAAAGGAGATCGACATGCGATCGAGCGCGCATCTCGTTTCGAAGGAACGCGAATTCTGCTTCTGAACAAGGTGGACCGCATCCCGAAAGACACTTTGCTTCCCATAATCGAAAGCGTGGGGAAATTGGCCGATTTTGTCGAAATAATTCCAATTTCCGCGCTGACCGGAGATGGCGTCGATCGCGTTCTTGAAAAATTCATCGAGTATCTGCCTGCCGGTGAGCCACATTTTCCGCCCGACCAATATACGGACCAACCGGAACGATTCCTCGCGGCAGAGTTGATCCGGGAGAAGGCTATGGCGGGGACGTTCCACGAAGTTCCGCATGCCGTCGCGGTTCTTGTGGATTCGTTTGAGGAAACGGACCGGCTGATCCGCATCCGCGCCACGATTTACGTCGAGCGCGAAGGGCAGAAGGGAATCCTCATCGGCCGCGCGGGCGCATCCCTAAAGAAGATCGGGACGGCGGCGCGCAAGGAACTCGAGGAGATTCTCGGCACGAAGATTTTTCTGGAGTTGTTCGTGAAAGTCCTGCGGGATTGGCGCGACAATCCGCAATTGGTGCGCCAGCTCGACTGGCACTTGCAGTTGGAGCGCTTGGGAGTCGCCGGGGAGTAGCTTTCATCTCGCGCGTAAGGCATACCAACGAGCACGAACGCAACTGAAAGAGAGGCCCTCGCGCCGTATTGCAGCGCCGGCTCTGTTGCAATAACTTGAAGTGCGAGGAAAAGCCGGCGAAACGCCGGCGCTGCTTGAGAACCGAGGAGGCACTCATTCCGTGCCGTTGCTGCTAGTGAAGCGGGTGGACGGTATCCAAATCCAGGTTCAGCTCCAAGACATTGACGCGAGGCTCGCCGAGGAAGCCAAGCTGGCGTCCTTCGGTGTGTTTCCCGACAAGAGCGCGGACGTCGTTTTCCACCATGCTGCGCTCCCGGGCCACTCGAGGGATTTGAAACTCCGCTGCTTCCGGTGAAATGTGCGGATCCAGACCCGAGGCGGACGTCGTGACCAGATCCATGGGGACCTGCGCATTCGGGTTCTCGGCCTGGAGCTTTTGCACGTCGCCATTCACACGGTCGATCAACATTTTGTTCGTCGGTCCCAGGTTTGACCCGCCGGAATTGCCCGCATCGTAACCATTTCCCGCGGCGGAAGGCCGCGAACGAAAATATCCAGGCGAAGAAAACGGCTGCCCGATCAGCCGTGAACCGGCGATTTTTCCATTCAGCGTAATCAATTCGCCGTTCGCCTGCTTGGGAAAAATCAGTTGCGCGAGGCCGGTCACAACGAAGGGGTAGACGACGCCCAACAGGATCGTCGTCACGATAGTCATTAAGACGGCAATCTTCAGATTCTTTATCATCTTGTTTCCTCAGGCCCAGCGCAGGCTTGTAATAATCACGTCAATCAGCTTGATGCCGATGAAGGGCGCAATGATTCCCCCCACGCCATAGACCAGTAAATTCCAGCGCAGCAGCGCCGATGCGCCCATCGGGCGATACTGCACACCGCGCAGTGCCAGCGGGACAAGCGCCACGATAATCAACGCGTTGAAAATCACCGCGGACAAGATCGCCGATTCCGGCGTCTTGAGCTGCATGATATTCAGCGCTTGCAGCACCGGAAACGCGCCGGCAAACATCGCCGGAATGATTGCGAAATATTTCGCCACGTCGTTCGCCACGGAAAATGTGGTCAGCGCGCCCCGCGTGATGAGCATCTGCTTGCCAATCTCGACCACTTCGATCAGTTTGGTGGGGTTGGAGTCCAGGTCCACCATGTTGCCCGCTTCTTTGGCAGCCTGCGTTCCCGCGTTCATCGCGAGTCCAACGTCGGCTTGCGCCAGTGCGGGTGCGTCGTTTGTTCCATCTCCGGTCATCGCGACCAGCTTGCCCTTGGCTTGTTCCTTGCGGATCAGCGCGAGCTTGTCCTCAGGCTTCGCCTCCGCGAGGAAGTCATCGACGCCCGCCTCCTGCGCGATGGCCGCCGCGGTCAGTTTGTTATCGCCGGTAATCATAACGGTGCGAATTCCCATCGCGCGCAAATGATCGAAGCGCTCCTTCATGCCGCCCTTAACGATGTCCTTCAGCCGCACCGTCCCCAGGATGCGTTGATTGGCCGACACCAGAAGCGGCGTCGCGCCGGAGTTGGCGACGAGTTGCACGGCCTCATCGACTTCCGCGGGAACCAGGCCGCCTCTTTCGATCACATATTTCTTGATCGAGTCAGGGGCGCCCTTGCGGATCACACGGCTGTCGAAATCCACGCCTGACATGCGCGTATTCGCCGAAAAGGGAATGAAGGTAGCCTCGAGCGAGGACAGCGGGCGTCCGCGCAGGCCGTATTTTTCCTTGACCAGCACAACGATGGAGCGGCCCTCGGGAGTCTCGTCGGCGAGCGATGCCAGTTGCGCCGCGTCGGCCAACTCTGCGTCGGCGATGCCTGGCGCGGCAATCAGTTCCGTCGCCTGGCGGTTGCCGAGCGTGATCGTTCCGGTCTTGTCCAGAAGCAACGTATCCACGTCGCCCGCGGCTTCCACGGCGCGGCCGGACATGGCCATCACGTTTCGTTGAATGACGCGATCGATTCCCGCGATGCCGATCGCTGACAGCAGCCCGCCGATCGTCGTCGGGATCAGGCAAACCAGCAAAGACCACAACACGAACGGGCTTTGCGGCGCTCCGGAATAAATAGCCATCGGTTGCAGCGCGGCCACGGCAAGCAGAAAGATAATTGTGAGGCCGGAGAGTAGAATGTTGAGCGCGATTTCGTTGGGTGTTTTCTGACGCGAGGCTCCTTCAACCATCTTGATCATGCGGTCGAGAAATGTTTCGCCGGGATTTGAGGTGATGCGCACCTTGATTTCGTCGGAGAGCACGCGCGTGCCCCCGGTCACCGCCGAGCGGTCCCCGCCGGATTCACGAATTACGGGAGCGGATTCGCCGGTGATGGCGGATTCGTCCACCGAAGCCACGCCTTCGATGACTTCACCGTCTCCGGGAATGAATTCCCCCGCGGAAACCACTACCACATCGCCTGAGCGAAGTTTCGATCCTGAAATGTCCTGTGTGCAGCCATTGGCCTGCAGTTTATGAGCGACGGTCTCGGTGCGCGCCTTGCGCAGCGTATCGGCCTGCGCCTTGCCGCGCCCTTCGGCCATGGCTTCCGCGAAATTGGCAAATAGGACTGTGAACCAGAGCCAGATCGTGATCTGAAACTCGAAGGCAAACGCCTGCGTGTGATTCACCGCGTTGCGCACCAGTTGAATGGTGAGCAGCGCCGCGCCGATTTCCACCACGAACATCACGGGATTCTTCATGAGCGTGCGCGGATTCAGCTTGGCAAACGAATCCCACAACGCGCGGCTGGCAATTTCCGCGTCCCAGATCGACTTGCCTTTTTTTGTTTGGGCTGTCATTTCTCCAGCTTTCCTCAGAAAGTCTTGCCCGCGTTCATCAGCAGGTGCTCGAGAATCGGTCCCAGGCTGAGCGCGGGGAAAAACGTCAATGCGCCAACGATCAGAATCACGGAGATGAGCAGGCCGGTAAACAACGGCGTGGTCACCGGAAACGTGCCCAAGGATTGCGGCACGTACTTCTTTTTAGCCAGGCTGCCCGCAATCGCCAGGACCGGAATGACCATGAAAAACCGGCCGAACAACATGGTTGCGCCGAGCGTCGAGTTGTACCAGAGGGTGTTGGCGTTGAGCCCGGCAAACGCCGAGCCGTTATTGGCGCCGGCTTCGGCGTAGGCGTAGAAAATTTCAGACAGGCCATGCGGCCCGGAATTCGCGAGGCTCGACAAACCGAATTTCGGCGCGACCACGGATATGCCTGTAAACACCAGCACAAACAGCGGGTAAATCAGCACCGTAAGCATCGCCATCTTCACATCGAAGGCCTCGATCTTCTTGCCCAAATATTCCGGCGTGCGGCCCACCATCAGCCCCGCAATAAACACGGAAAGGATAATGAAGACGATGATTCCGTAGAGGCCGGAACCGACACCGCCGAATACAACTTCACCAATCAAGATGTTGATGAGCGGAATCATTCCGCCCAACGGCGTGTAGGAATCGTGCATCGAGTTCACCGCGCCGCAGCTCGTATCGGTCGTCACCACGGCCCAAAGAGCGGAGTTCGCGATGCCAAAGCGAACTTCCTTGCCCTCCATGTTGCCGGCAGCCTGGACATGGTTCCCTTGGCCCGGCAGTAAGGGGTTTCCGCGAGCCTCCGCCGAATACGCCGCCGTGACGCCGGCCAGGAACAGGATGGCCATCGCACACCACACGGCCCAGCCGTGGCGCTGCGATCCCGTCATTTGTCCCAGCGTGTACGTCAGGCCGGATCCGATGGCAAAGATCAGAATGAGCTCGAAGAAGTTCGTGAGCGGATTCGGATTTTCAAATGGATGAGCACTGTTGGCATTGAAGAATCCGCCCCCATTGGTGCCCAGCTCCTTGATGACTTCTTGTGATGCCGTGGGGCCCTGCGCGATGGTTTGTTCCTTAATGACCTGCGTAGTCACTTTGCCGTCACTGCCGGTGGTCTGCACCGTCTGAGGATCGACAAGTTGCGCCGTCGTGTAAGGCTTGAAGTTTTGCACCACGCCCTGCGAAACAAGGAACAGCGCCCCCACGATGCACGCCGGTAGCAGCACCCACAGCGCCGCGCGCGTCATATCCACCCAGAAGTTTCCGATGGTGTTCTTCTCGCGCCGCGCAATTCCGCGCACGATCGCAATCGCCAGAGCGATGCCCACCGCGGCGGAAATAAAGTTGTGATAGGCGAGGCCGGCCATCTGCGTCAGGTACGACATCGTCGTTTCAGGCACGTACGCCTGCCAGTTTGTATTCGTTGTGAACGAAGCCGCGGTATTGAACGCCAGGTCGGGCGCCACCGCCGCGAGTTTCTGCGGATTCAGCGGCAAGTGGTTCTGAATCCGCTCGATCAGATACGTCAGCGCCAGGGTGACACCGCTGAAGATCAGCATCGCGCCGGCGTATTCGCTCCAGGGCATTTCCGTCGTATCGTCCACTCCCGTCAGCCGGTAGAGAAGCTTCTCCACGGGGCAGAGAAGAAAATCAAGAAACGTCTTCTCGCGATTGAAAACTCGCGTCATGAACGCGCCCAGCGGTTTCGTGAGCGCCAGCACCGCCAGCAGGAACAATATGATTTGGAACCATCCGTTGTTAGTCATGGTCAGAACTTTTCCGGACGCAGCATCGCGTACACGAGATATACAAGCAGACCCGCGCAAACGGCCAGCGAAACAATGGTGTCCAGCATTTGCCCTACCTCAATCCGTCACAAAACTTGACATAAATCACCGACGCCACAAAAAAGACCACGCTTGCTATACAAAACATTATGTCCAGCATTGCCTTGCAAGCTCCCTCCGCTGCGTTTGATCAACCAATCGCATCGAATCGTTTTCGCGTTCCTGCCAGGTCCGACGGCGCGCCGTTTTCACCATGTGGAGAAACTCTTCAGACACCTATTCGCGGCTCCATCCGCTGAATCTCGTCGATGTTGCCTGTCTTGCGGGCCGCCCATCCGTGCCTGCCCGGAAACCACGGACAAGCCGGCGTGCGCGCTGCGAGAAACTGGTGCGGGCTCTACTTTTACGCTCAACGCTTCAGGTAAAACGTGGAGCTCCCCAGAAATAGGGTGAGTCACGACGATGACCGTGGGTCTGTTTTTCAGCGAGAACTTGATCGCTCTATCCCCCGTGCCTGGTTTTGTCGACCGACACCCCTCTTTCCAGAATTGAACCAGCACGTACACGAGAAAAACGACGCCCAAGGCATTCAGTCCGGTAAATATCAGGATGGCCACTGAACCCCCTTCACGCGCCGGCGTGGCATCAGGTGATTTTGGATCGGCTTCTGCGTTCCACAGGGGGATCATGCGTCTTCCCAGATTAGGAAGTCGTGCGAGTGTCGTAAGGATTCTGTAAGCGCGTAAATGCCCCGCTTTCTGTCGAGTTTCCTTGCTCCCAAAGCAGTGCACCCCTACAATCATCACTTCGTCCATATGCCTTCTCGACTTCAGCGCTCCAACCCGTGGCGTCTCGCGGCAATGCTCTTTATGGCGCTGCTGGCCGCTTCCAGCGCTTTCGCGCAGGAGCGCGCCGATTGCCGCGCGTTCCGTAGCGCCATCTTGAGTTCATCCGTGCGCTATTGCGTTTTCCTGCCGGCAAGTTATTCCTCTCCGGACGCGAAAGCCCGGAGGTATCCGGTCCTGTATCTTCTGCACGGCCTGGGAGGGAACGAGCAATCGGCAGCCGTTTCCGGCGAATGGAACGTGCTGCAGGATTTGCGGCGGGATCACCGGGCGCGGGCTTTACTTGAAGCCCGCCAGAATGCCGTCGGCGATTTTCTCGTCGTCGCTCCGGACGGATGGGACACGTTCT
>WNEY01004232.1_pt1 | contig 12073 bp, 8 predicted proteins | sample 5400531 | NCBI WGS metagenome assembly WNEY01 (sample SAMN13153338, study PRJNA577476) | soil metagenome | isolation source: 200 cm saprolite under Douglas fir tree site 1 | place: USA:California | collected 2015-04-18
TGACCTGCAGGTGGGGCTTCTGGTTGGACTGCATGGGCAAGGCTCCACTGTCCAGCGTCCTCACAGCTACCTCGACCAGCGCATCCGCCAGTCGCCGCTCGCGTTCTCGGTCGTCGTCGGCGCCTTGCTTACGCGCCAGCGGCTCGAGGGCCGTGCGAACAGCAGCGGCTCCGGCGGAGTCAAGCCACGCGGAGATGTGAACCATGCCCTGCTTCCCTATGGACATCTTCAGCTTGCGGTTCTCGATTCCGGCCAGCTCGTCGTCGGCGTACCCCTCGGGGTCCTGAGCGTGGCGATAGTGCATGCAGTAGTTGTTGAAGCGAGTGAGGCTGTCCTCGATGCGTGCGCGCTCCAGCAGCCTCTGCTCGTCAAATCCCTTCGAGGTCTTCGACTCACAAAGCGCCTCCGCGGTTCTGGCGATGACCACAAGATGGGCGAAGCCGATGTCACCGGCGATCACCGCGTCCATGCTTTCCTCAATCGCGGCCGCCTGCGCGCCGACACACATGCGGTCGGCAACATCGCCGGCCGTCATTCTGCAATCCCGGCGTACCCACTCGATGGGGCTCGCGTATCCCTGCCCGATCCACTCATCAGAGGCAGCCACCAGCGCCGCTTTCATGGAAAAGGAGAGGGCCTGCAGATCCTCTGCATGGGCTTGCCGCGAAAGACTTTCAACGACCTCCTGCGCGGTCTGGTCCTGCGCTGAGCTGAACCACTCGGACGGCGCGGCGATCATGAATAAAGCTTACCAAACAAATGTTCGTGAGTCAAGCAAATATTTACGCCTCGAGCTTCAGCGTCACCACCTGAAAGGGCCGTAATTGCAGCTCTAGCGAGGTCTCCACGCGCTCCCTCTCCAGTAGATCGCAGAGCGTCACCCGGCGCGCCGGCAGGGTCGTCGCGATCCGTGCCCGGCACGGCCGTCCCCAAGCCTCGTAAAGGCGAACTATCACAGCTTCGGAGTCCTCGGCACGTTTGATCGCCTCGACCCTCACCTGCGGCGTGTCGACCGTGACCAATGACGGCGGAACACCGAGCACCGCGTTGAGGTCCTCGGCGGCCTCGATCACGCCGGCGTTACGCCAATCGCCCATATGCGGCATGAGCGCATAGGTGAATCGGTGGAAGCCCTGGTCGGCGCTGGGATCTGGGTGCGTCGGCGCGCGCAGCAGCGACAACCGCATGACCGACTCGTGGATGTCGTAACCGTGCTTGCAGTCGTTCAGCAGCGCGACGCCGTACTCGCCATCGCCCAGGTCGGCCCACCGCTGCGCGCACACCTCGAACATCGCTCGAGCGCGGCTGCCATCGAAGTGTGTGGGCCGGCGAACATGCCCGAACTGAATCTCGTAAGTCGCCTCACGGGCCGAGACAGCGACTGGAAACGCAACCTTCAGGATCTTGTGTCTTTCGTGCCAGTCGACTTCGGTTGCGAATCGCAACACACGGGCCTCGAGAGAGATCCTCTGCGTGACGGTCGAGCTGCCGAACCGCCGCCCGACCACCACGTACGCATCGCGGTGCTCGATCTCCAGGTCCCAGGCGTCCCAGCGCCTCGGGTTGTCGTCGTGAAGCTCGAGCACGTTGCCGCGGCCGCTCAGCACCTCACGGCCGGCCTCCTTGTCCCAGATCGAAGTGATGGCGCCCTCTTCGCCGAGCTCGACGCGAAGGAACTCGTTTTCGAGCGGGCCGTCACTCGTGACCGGCGGAGGCGCCACGGGGTCAGCCCCGCACATCTCCATCGCCACAAGGGCCATCGATTGGGCGTCCGTGCACACCGCGTCGAGCTCGCGCTCGGCCTCTTCGTAGACCCAGTCAATCGAAGAGCCCGGAAGGATGTCGTGGAACTGGTTGAGCAGCAGCTTCTTCCACGCCGCGTCCAGCTCCTCGCGCGGATACGCGCCTCCCGCGGCGACCGACCACATCTCGGCCTCGCGCAGCGCCTCCTGGGCGCGACGGTTCAGGCGCTTGGTCCGGGCCTGCGACGTGTAGGTGCCGCGGTGCAGCTCGAAGTACAGCTCGCCGCGAACCGTCGCGAGGTCGTGGGCTTCGGCTGAGGCGCGGTCGAAGAAGTCGGTCGCCTTGCCCATCGGCACCCCCAGCGAGTGCGCGGACTCGATCATCTCGGGGGTCGCGCCGCCACCGCCGTCGCCGTAGCCGAACAGGTACAGCGAACGGTTCGAGCTTGCGGCGTCCTTGAAATTGCGCGCGCTGGACTCGACCTGCTCAGGGCTGAAGTCGCCGTTGTAGGTGTCGGCGGGCGGGAAGTGCGTGAAGACGCGCGTGCCATCGATCCCTTCCCACCAGAACGTGTGGTGCTCGGGCTTGTTGGTGTCGTTCCACGAGAGCTTCTGGGTCAGGAAGTAGTCGCAGCCCGTTTCCTTGATCAGCTGCGGCAGGTTGCCGGGATATCCGAAGACGTCTGGCAGCCACAGGATGCGCGTCTCATATCCGAACTCCTGCATGAAGAAGCGCTTGCCGTACAGAAGCTGGCGGACCAGCGACTCGCCCGAGGGCAGGTTGCAGTCGGCCTCCACCCACATCGCCCCGACCGGCTCCCATTGACCCGCCGCGGCCTTTTCCTTGATCCGCCGGTACAGGTCCGGGTACGACTCCTTGACCCACTCGTACTGCGCGGGCTGCGAGCACGCGAACACGAAATCGGGGTACTGGTCCATGAGCTCGACCTGCGTCGACCAGCTGCGAGCGCACTTGCGTCGCACCTCGCGCAGCGGCCACAGCCACGCCGTGTCGATGTGCGCGTGCCCGACGGCGGTGATGGCGTGACCTCCGAGGTCGATCCCCGCCTCACCGGCAGCCGTCGGCTGCCACGGCACCAGCTCGAGTCGGTTGAGGACGAACAGCGGATCCGGCGACGTACGGAGCTCGATCATCGACACCGCCGGCTCGGCGCCTGCCAGCGTCGGCAGGGGATTGGCCGCGGCCTCGAGATAGAAGTCGACCTCTGGCCCGTCGACAGGCAGGACGTTGTGGTTCGGGTCGACGCCGCGCCAGGGCTTGCCGTCCTTCCAGGCCAGGGCTTCGCAGGAGAAGCCGGTGGGCAGGTGCCAGCCGAGGTCGATCGCGACCGCCCCACGCCTGCCCGGCCACGCGTCCGGCACCCGCCCGCGCACATGGAACCAGGTGGTGCTCCACGCCGGTCCCCAGGCATCACCGACGCGAAACGGTTTGAACTCGCCCCTGACGGCCTCGGCGTACGGGATCGGCTCGCCGCGCACGAGAAACGCGGAAAGCTCCAGCTCCATCAGTCCACTTAGTCTGTGGCAATGCCCATCGAGGCTGCGACCGAAGCGAACCAGGAGCTGCTCGACGCGCTGACCGCGTTGCTGCCGCAGCTCAACCCGAAACTCAAGCCACTGACCATGGAGCGCCTGTCCACGGTCATCGGCGATCCGGCCACGACTCTGCTGGTCGCGCGGTACGACGCGCGCATCGTCGGCGCGGCAGCCGTGCTCGTGTACGCGACCCCCGCTTTCGTGAAGGCGCGCATCGAAGACGTGGTAGTCGACGAGCATTCGCGCGGCAAGGGCGTGGGGGAGGCGCTGGTCCGCCGCTGCATGGAGGTCGCGCGCGAGCGCGGCGCCGAGATCGTCGAGCTGCAGTCAGCGCGCTGGCGTAAGGTGGCGAACCGCCTGTACCCGCGCCTGGGGTTCCAGCTGCGGGAGTCGAACCTCTACCGTCTCGAGCTCTAGGTCTCGGGGAGCAGCTTCTCGAGCCGCCCCACGTAATCGGCCATCGTCGCGAAGGCCGCCTGCACCGGCTCGGGCGACGACATGTCGACGCCCGCCATGCGCAGCCCGTCCAGCGGGTACATCGAGCCCGCGCTCCTCAGGAAGGCGATGTAGGACTCGGCCGCGCCAGGCGTCCGGGCCGCGACGCGCTCGGCGAGGTGATGCGCGCCCGCGATGCCTGTCGCGTACTGATACACGTAGAAGTTGCTGTAGAGGTGGGTTGGAAACTGCGCCCACGTCGAGCCTGCGCGATCGCGGTCGGCGCCGCCGACGTCGACCTCCTTGCCGTAGACCTCGCCCATCAGGTCGGCCATCAGGTTGTTGAGATAGCCGGCGGTGATCGCGCCGCCTCGCTCGACGCGTTCATGGATCTCCAGCTCGAGCCGCGCGAGCGACGGCATGATGAAGAAATAGCGGTGAAAGTTGGACATCGCCTCCTCGATGACCGCGATCTGGAAGTTCGGATCGTGGTTCGTCTCCAGAAGGTGACGTCGCGTCAGCGCCTGGTGCATGTTCGACGCGACCTCTGCCTGGAAGAGCCCGTAGTTGGAATAGACGAATGGCTGAGTGCGCTCGCCGTAGTACGAGTGCATCGAGTGGCCGAGCTCGTGAGCCAGCGTGCTCATCGAGTAGATGTCGTTGTTGTAGCTCATGAAGATGAAAGGCGGCGTGTCGGGTGAGCTGGTGGAAAACGCGCCCATGCGCTTGCCTTTGTTCGGGTAGACGTCGACCCACCTGTCCTCGAGCGCGCCGCGGCGCAGCACCTTCACGTATTCGTCGCCCAGCGGGCTGACGCCCTCGGCGATCCACTCGACCGACTGCTCGTAGGGCACGGCGATGGGCGACCCGAGCGGCGCGCGCGTGTCGTACGGCTTCAGCGGCTTCTGGCCAAGGGCGCGCTGGCGCAGCCGCCAGTACCGGTGCCATATGCCGACGTTGTCGCGGAACGTGCGGATGACGTTGTGGAACACGTCGGTCGGGATGTGATTGGGCGTCAGCGCGGCCTCCAGCGATGACGTGAAACGTCGAGCGCGCGCGAAGAACACGTCCCGTTTCACGCCGGCTCCGAGGTTGGCGGCGAGCGCGTGTTTGGCCGCGAGGTGTGCGTCAGCGTAGTGCTCGTACGCGCTCCGGCGCGTCTCCCGATCCGCGCTCGTGAGGAGCGCGCCGATCGTGGACTGCGCGACCTCCTCTGGCCCGTCGACTCCGATCGCGGCCTCGAACTGCATGTCGGTGTTGGCGAACACGCCGTGCACGGCGAGAGCGCTGTTCAGCGGATCCGCAACCTGCGCCAGCACCTCCTCGACCTCGGCCGGCCGGACGTGCGAGCTGAGCTTCTCCAGCCGTTCGAAGTGGTGACCGAGATGGGACAGCCGCGGCGTGGAGGCGACCCACTCGCGCAGCTTCGGGAATCCGGTCGCGATCAGCTCCGGCACCGCAAAGGACATCGCGGCATGCAGCTGAGAGGAGACCGAGCGCGCGCGGTCGGCTCTCGCGGCGGCGCCCTGGTCGCCGACGTCGCAGGAGTACTCCATGTTGGTGTAGACACGGACCTTTTCCATGACGCGCTGGACCTTCTCGGAGGCCTCGAACCAGTCGGCCAGCATGTCGGGCGAATCGCCGAGGTGGCCCTTGAACTCGGCCAGGTCCGGCAGCGCGGCGAGAATGCCGGCGACCGCGGCCTCCCATGCCTCCGCGTCGGCAAAGATGGCCTCGCTCTTCCACGTGAAGCGCCTGTCCACCTCGGAGCGGGCGGGCAGCGCTTTGCTCACAGGTTTCTAATTTAACGGGCCACTAGGATTGAAGCGCATGGCTCGACTGAAGGCCAATGGTCTCGAGATCGAGTACGAGGTCCACGGCGACCACAAGAACCCTCCGCTGCTGCTGATCATGGGCCTCGGCGCCCAGCTCATCACCTGGGATGACGGCTTCGTCGACGAGCTGGTCAAGCGCGGTTTCTACGTCATCCGCTACGACAATCGCGACTCCGGACTCTCCACCAAGATGGAGTCCGCCGGCCCGGCTGACATCGCTGCGGCGTATGCGGGCAACGGCCAGCCGGCTTACACGCTCGACGATCTGGCCGACGACGCAGTGGGCGTGCTGGATGCGCTGCACATCCCGGCGGCTCACATCGTCGGCGCATCGATGGGCGGCTTCATCGCGCAGCTGGTCGCGATCAATCACCCCGACCACACGCTGTCGCTCACCTCGATCATGTCGGGGCCGGGCGGCCACGACGCGATCCCACCAACACCGGAGGCAGGCGCGTTCCTCGTTCGCGCGCCGGGTCCGACGCGCAACGAAATCATCGCCCTCGGCGTCGAGTCGCGACGCGTGCTGGCCGGCGTGGACAACCCGTTCGACGTCGAAGCGGAACGCGCCAAGGTGGAGCGGGCCTACGACCGGTCGTACTACCCGCCCGGGTTCGGGCGACAGCTGGTTGCGATCCTTGCGTCACATACCAGGATCCCCGCCTTGAAATCGGTCAAGGTGCCGACGCTCGTTGTCCACGGCGCCGACGACCCGCTCGTTCCACCCGAGAACGGGCGCCGTGTGGCTGCAGCGGTGCCGGGCGCCCGCTACCTCGAGTTCGCCGGCGCAGGCCACAACCTGCCGCCGAGCACGTGGAGCGATGTCGCCGACGCGATCGCCGAAACGGCAAGGCAGGCGAGCCCAGCCGCTCGCAGCTGATGCCGGCCGCCGGCAGCCTCGACTCGGTCAGCCCCGCCATTGCGCTTCTCGCCGGCCTGGTGTCGTTCGTCTCGCCGTGCGTACTGCCGCTCGTGCCTGCCTATGTCGCCTATCTGGGCTCGCGAGCAGGGCAGGTCGGCTCGCTATCGGTGGCGACCGCGGGCGTCGCGTTCGTGGCGGGCCTGTCGCTGATCTTCATCGCGTTCTTCTATCTGTTCTCTCTCGCGGTGCAGCCGATTCGCGCATACGTGCCGGCGGTGGCGGGCGTGATCGTGATCGTGATGGCCGCTCATGTCGCGGGCTTGATCCGCATCCCGTTCCTCGATCGCGAATACCGAGTCATGAGCACAGCCCCGGCAGGCGGTGGCGCCGCAGGTGGGTTCTTGCTCGGCATGGGATTCGCGAGCGGATGGACGCCTTGCATCGGAGTCACGCTCAGCGCGGTGCTGAGCTCCGCCGTCACCGCGGGTACCTCCGCGCAGGGTCTCGCGCTTATGGTCGCGTACTGCCTCGGGCTCGGAGTCCCGTTCCTGGCGGTGGCGCTGGTGCTGGAAAGGGCTCGACCGCTGGTTCTCTACGTCAACAGCCATCGCCGCGTCATCGACTACGCGTCCGCGGCGGTGCTGCTGGTGATGGGCCTCCTGCTGCTCACGAACCAGCTGTACATCCTGTCGACCGGCATCACGCAGCTGGTGCCGTCGTGGCCGGCGCCGACCCTCTAAGCACCGACAACTCGCAGCACGAGCAGCACCAGCGCGACCGCGATGAGCGCGACGCCGGCGACCCATTCGGCGCGCTCGCGGATCTTCTCGCCGAGCCGCGCGCCTATGCGCAGCCCGAGCTGTGTGGCCAGGAACGCCTGCATGCCAACCCAGATCACGGTCACGAGCAGCGACAGGCCGAGCAGTCCGGCGCTGAAGCCGATCGTGAGCTCGTCGAGGCTGATGCTGAGGCCCAGAACCAGGATGGCGAAGCCGCGCGCTCGGGCGAGCAGCTCGAGCCGGCGCTGTTCGCCCTCTTCGTCGGCAGAGGGCCACAACAGCAGCGCGCCGGCTAAGAGCAGGAACGCGATCGCGACATAACCGGCCCATTGGCCGAGGAAGCCGCCCGCGACGCGCCCGACGACAAACCCCAGGATCGGCATCCCGGCTTCGAACGTGGTGAAGACGAGGGCGACGCGAAGGCGGCTCCGCCCGGTCAGTCCGGCCATCCCGAGCGCCGCGGCCAGCGCGAAGGTGTCGAGGCCGAGGGGCACAAGCAGGCCGGCGGTGATGAGCGCCTGCCGCAACTAGAGAGGCCGATACTCGCGGCGGCTGAAGATCATTGGCGTGACGCCCGGCCGGTGGCCCCCGTCCACCACGCTGCCGATGAGGATCCAGTGGTCGCCCGCCTCGATCGTCTGCTGCAGCGTGCACACGGCATACGCGGCCGCGTCCTCCCCCATGACGGGGCCGCCGAGCGCTGACTCTGAGCGCGCCCAGGCGATGCCGTCGAACTTGTCAGAGAGCTTCGTGGCCATGCGCCGCGCGAGCTCCTCGCGGCCCGCGGCCAGGATGTTGGCGGTGAAGCCGTTGGTGTGCTGCACCGCCGGCAGGGTGTTGGAGGTTTTGGCGATGCAGGCCAGCGCCAGCGGGGGGTTCAGCGACACGGCGCAGAAGGCGCTGACGGTGAGGCCGCGCGGAAGGCCGTCGGGGCCGTAAGCGGTGACGACCACCACCCCTGTCGGGAAGGTGGCCATGACGTCGCGATAGAGCTGAGTGTCGATCAATCTGCCTCCGAGATCGTATGCGGGATGCCTGTTAACGAACACTTGTTTGTAGATCCGAAAGTGGTCAGACTTGTATGCGTGGGGACGTCTCTGGACCTCTTTTCGGCGCCTACGCGGGACTGGTTCCGCGGAGCCTTTGCCCAGCCGACCGATGTCCAGGAGCGAGGCTGGCAGCAGGTGGCGGCTGGGCGCCACGCCCTCATGGCCGCGCCGACCGGCAGCGGCAAGACGCTGGCTGCTTTCCTCTGGTGCCTCGATCGCCTCATGTCGGAGCCGGTGCCGCCTGAGGGGGAGCGGTGTCGCGTCCTTTATGTGTCGCCTATGAAAGCCCTCGCCCATGATGTGGACCGCAACCTGCGTTCGCCACTCGTCGGCATCGGCAGGCAGCTCGAGGCCTCAGGCGCGGCGCCGCCGGACATCCGCGCCGCCATTCGCACCGGCGACACGCCGGTTGACGCGCGCCGGTCTATGGAGCGCCATCCGCCAGACATCCTCATCACCACGCCGGAGTCTCTCTTCCTTCTCCTGACCAGCGCGGCGCGCCGAATCCTTGCATCGGTCCGGTGGCTCATCGTCGACGAGATCCATTCCGTCGCCGCCACCAAGCGCGGTTCGCACCTTGCGCTGAGCCTCGAGCGGATGTGCGCGTTCACGAAAGTGGAGCCGCAGCGCATCGGCCTGTCGGCGACGCAGCGGCCGTTGGAGGAGGTCGCGCGTTTCCTCGGCGGCGCCGGCCGGGAGGTGTCGATCGTCGACGCGGGCCGGCTCAAGACCATGGAGGTACGCGTCGAGGTCCCGGTCGAAGACATGTCGCGACTCTCTTCGGAGGAAGAGACGGGCCGCACCCTCAACAGCATCTGGCCCGCGATCTATCCGCGCCTGCTCGAGCTGATCCAGGCGCATCGCTCGACGATCGTCTTCGTCAATTCGCGCCGACTTGCCGAGCGCCTGGCGGCGCGCATCAACGAGCTGGCGGGCGAGGACCTCGTGCGAGCGCACCACGGGTCGATCGCGCGCGAGCAGCGACTGCTCATCGAGGACCAGCTGAAAGCCGGCACCCTGCGCGGCCTGGTCGCGACGTCGACGCTCGAGCTCGGCATCGACATGGGCGCAGTCGACCTCGTCCTGCAGGTCGAAGCCCCGCCGAGTGTCGCGGCCGGCATCCAGCGCGTCGGTCGCGCCGGTCACTCCGTGGGCGAAGTCTCGAGGGGCGTCGTGATTCCGAAGTTTCGCGGCGACCTGCTCGAGGCTGCGGCCGTCGTGGAAGGCATGCTCGACGGTCGGATCGAATCGACTGTCGTCCCTCGAAGGCCGCTGGACGTGCTCGCGCAGCAGGTAGTGGCGATGTGTGCGATGGACGAATGGAAGGTCGACGAGCTGGCAGCCGTGGTGCGGCGAGCCTATCCATACAGCGAGCTCGGGCCTCGAGCGTTCGAGTCGGTGCTGGACATGCTCAGCGGCCGTTATCCATCGGATGAGTTCATCGAGCTCAGGCCCCGCATCGTGTGGGACCGCATCGCGGCCACCGTCCGCGGTCGCGCCGGGGCTCAGAAGCTGGCGGTCACCAACCCGGGCACGATCCCCGACCGCGGCCTCTACTCGGTGAACCTGCTCGAGGACGGACGGCGCGTAGGCGAGCTCGACGAGGAGATGGTGTACGAGAGCCGCGTCGGCGAGACGTTCGTGCTCGGGGCATCGACATGGCGCATCGCAGAGATCACACCGTCCCAGGTGCTCGTCACGCCCGCCCCTGGCGAGCCGGGCAAGATCGCTTTCTGGAAGGCGGACGCGCCCAGCCGCCCGGCCGAGCTCGGCCTCGCGCTTGGCAAGATGGTTCGCGAGCTGAGGAGCTCCGATTCGGCGACCGCGCAGAAACGGTTGCGCGAGCGTGCCGGCTTCGACGACCGGGCGGTCAAGAACCTGCTCGCTTATCTCGACGAGCAGGCAGCCGCCACAGGATCTGTGCCCGACGATCGCACTGTCGTCGTCGAGCGCTTTCGCGACGAGATCGGCGACTGGCGGGTCTGTGTGCACACGCCACTCGGCAGTCGGGTGCATGCACCACTGGCGCTGGCTCTCGAGGCTCGCCTCCAGGAGCGCCTGTCGGTGAACGTCCGCGCGCTGTGGACCGACGACGGCATCGCGCTCCATCTGCCCGACGTCGAATCGCCGCCCTCACTCGAGGAGCTGATCCTCGAGCCGGAAGAGGTGCAGGAGCTGGTCGCCGCGCAGCTGCCGGCGTCGGCGTTGTTTGCCGCGCACTTCCGAGAGAACGCAGCGCGGTCGCTGCTGCTGCCGCGACGGCGGCCTGGCCAGCGCACGCCGCTCTGGCAGCAGCGCATGCGCAGCGCGAACCTGCTGCAGGTTGCCGGCAAGTACCCGGACTTCCCGATCCTGGCCGAGACGTGGCGCGAGGTGATGAGCGATCACTTCGACATGCCCGCGCTCACCGATTTCCTGCAGCGCATCCGCTCACGCGAGGTGCGCGTGGTCGCGGTCGACACCGAGCGCGCTTCGCCGTTCGCGTCGTCGATCCTCTTCTCGTACGTGGCGACGTTCATGTACGAGGGCGACGCGCCGCTGGCCGAGCGCCGAGCCCAGGCGCTGACTCTCGACCGCGACCTGCTCGCGGAGCTGCTCGGGAGCGAAGACCTTCGCGAGCTGCTCGATCCCGAGTCCGTGACGTCGACGAGGCGCACGACCTGCTTGTCCGGCTCGGCGACCTCAGCGACACCGAGGCAACCGCTCGCGGCGTGAGCGGTGAATGGCTGGGGGAGCTGGAGCGTGCGCGCCGCGCGGTCCCGGTGCGCGTGGCGGGCGAGGTTCGGTGGGTCGCCGCCGAGGACGCGGGCAAGTACCGCGAGGCGCTGGGTGTCAGCCTGCCGATCGGGCTGCCGGAGGCGTTTCTCGATCCCGGCAAGGAGCCACTGCAGTCGCTGATCCGCCGTTACGCCCGGACGCACGTTCCATTCGTCGCCTCGGACGTGGCCGCGCGGTGGGCGGTGCCCGAATCGAGCGTCGTGCAGGCCCTGGGCGAGCTGGTGGCGCGAGGCGATGTCATCGCGGGCGAGTTCCGGCCAGCCGCGCATGGGCGCGAGCACTGCCATCCCGATGTGCTTCGCATGCTGCGCCGGCGATCGCTCGCGGCGCTGCGACGCGAGGTGGAGTCGGTGCCGCCGGAAGCTCTTGCCCGGTTCCTGCCCGAGTGGCACGGAATCGGCTCGCGTGCGTCCGGCAGCGACCGGCTGCTCGAGGTCGTGTTCCAGCTCCAGGGGCTGGCGCTGCCGGCCAGCGTCATCGAGCGTGATGTGATCGCGAGCCGAGTCGCCAACTACAACCCGCGCCTGCTTGACGAGCTCGTTTCGATGGGCGACGTCGTTTGGGTCGGCCGCGGTTCTCTCGGGACGAACGACGGGCGTGTGGCGCTGTACCTGCGCGGCGACGCGCCGCGGCTGGCGCCCGAGCCTGCTGCGGATCGACCGACCGGCGCGATTCACGAGCGCATCCGCGAGCACCTTGGAGCGCGTGGCGCGAGCTTCTTCCGCGACCTCTACAACGCTTGCGGCGGTGGCGATGAGGACGTGATGCTCGATGCGCTGTGGGACCTCGTCTGGTCGGGCGAGGTCACCAACGACACGTTCGCGCCGCTGCGCCTGCTCGGCCCGCTGGCGCGCAGGTCGCCGCGGAAACCACGCCTGCCGCGGCTCATCCAACCCAGAGCGACAGGCCGCTGGTCTCTGGTCGCCGACCTCATCGGATCGGGCGCCAACGCGACCGAGCGGCTGCACTCTGAGGCGGGAGTGCTGCTGCAGCGGCACGGGGTGTTGACGCGTGAGGCGGTCGTGGGCGAAGGCTG
>WNEY01015910.1_pt1 | contig 12073 bp, 10 predicted proteins | sample 5400531 | NCBI WGS metagenome assembly WNEY01 (sample SAMN13153338, study PRJNA577476) | soil metagenome | isolation source: 200 cm saprolite under Douglas fir tree site 1 | place: USA:California | collected 2015-04-18
AACGTTGGCTCGTGCCCCGTGCGGCGCTCGGTCAACACGCGCACCACCTCGGGAATCACTTCGCCCGCCCGCTGTACAATCACCCAGTCGCCGATGCGGACATCCTTGCGGCGGATCTCGTCCTCGTTGTGTAGCGTCGCGCTGGTCACGGTCACGCCGGAGACCCGCACGGGCTCGAGTTCGGCCACCGGGGTCAGGGCGCCGGTGCGGCCGACGTAGACCCGAATCTCGTTGACACGCGTGATGGCTTGCTCGGCCGGGAATTTGAAGGCGATGGCCCACCGCGGCGCCTGGCTGGTGGCGCCGAGCTCGGCCTGCTGGGCGAGGCTGTTGACTTTGATCACCACCCCGTCCGTGTCATACGGCAGGGCCGTCCGGCGGCGGGTCCACTCCCGCACATACGCCATGACCTCGTCCAACGAGCGGGATAGCGCGGTGTGAGGGTTCACCCTGAAGCCGGCCGCCTTCAGCCAGGTGAGCGTCTTGTGATGCGTGCGAACGTCGATGCCGTCTGCAGCACCGACTCCGTAGATGAACAGGTCCAACGGCCGCGCTGCGGTCACCTTCGGATCCAGCTGCCGCAGGGAGCCGGCAGCCGCATTGCGCGGGTTGGCGAACGGCGGCTCCGTCGCCGCCGCCCGCTCCCGATTGATCGCTTCGAAGGCACTCACCGGCAAGTATGCCTCTCCGCGCGCCTCCAGCAGGGCCGGCGGCCGGTCCACGCGCAACCGGAGGGGCAGGCTCTTGATCGTCTTGAGGTTGGCCGTGACGTCCTCGCCCTCGAAGCCGTCGCCGCGTGTAGCCCCCCGGATGAACGTCCCATGCGCGTATGTCAGCGAGACCGCCGCGCCGTCGATTTTGAGTTCGCAGACATACTCCACGCGCTGCTCGCCCAGGGCCGGCTGCACCCGTCGCGCCCACGCCAGTAGCTCCTCCTCGTCGAACGCGTTGGCCAGGCTGAGCATGGGTTGCCGGTGCCTGACCGTCGCGAACGCGTCCGATGGTGCCGCGCCGACCCGTTGCGTGGGTGAATCGGGGGTGACAAGATCCGGGAAGCGTTCTTCCAGCGTCCGCAGTTCGCGGACGAGCCGGTCGTATTCGGCGTCAGAAATCTCGGGACTGTCGAGAACGTAGTATTGATAGCTGTGGTGCTCGATACGCCGCCGCACCTGTTCGATGCGCCTGCGCGCCCCAGCCTTGGTGGGCGTCCCTGTCGGAGGAGCCTTTTTCGTGGGCTGCGACCTGGCCATGAGAAGTACGGGATGAGGGAGTCGCTGTGGGCTAGCGGCCACCGGCCATTGCAGGGATGATCGCGACCTCCGCCTCCTCCCCGAGCGGCGTGGCCAGCCCCTGCAGGAATCGCACATCCTGATCGTCGACAAAAATATTCACGAAGCTGTGCACCCGGCCATCGCCGTCCACGAGGCGGGCCTTGATGCCGGGGAACCGCTGTTCCAGATCGTCCACGAGGTCTACTAGCGTCGCCCCGCTGGCTTGCACCACTCGCTGGTCTCCCGTAAGCTTTCGCAACGGTGCCGGAATCCGAACCTTGGCCATGGCCGACCTCCCTCTCTCACACGTTCTTCCAGTCTGAAATGCTTGACACGAGCACCGCTCGCTGTCACGCCACGCCATTACGCATGCACGCGATCTCGCGGTGCGGCCACCAGGTCCAGGACGTTCCGCTCAAAGTCTCGCAGGGTCGGGCGGATGGCCACCGGCGCCGTCACGGAGTCGGCCACGGCCTCGAGGGTCTTCAGTCCCTGTCCGGTCACGTAGGCGACAACCACCTCGTCGGGCCCAAAGGTCCCGCGCGCCGCCAGCGCACGCAGCACGGCGATCGTGACGCCGCCGGCCGTCTCGGTGAAAATTCCCTCGGTCTCGGCGAGCAGCCGGATGCCCGCAACGATCTCATCATCGGAAACGGCCGCGATCACGCCCCCGGTCTCTTTGGTCACGCGCAGCACGTATCGCCCGTCTGCCGGAGTCCCGATGGCCAGAGACCGGGCGATGGTATTGGGTCTCACCGGCCGGATCTCCTCAGTGCCTTCCGCAAACGCCGTGGCCACCGGTGCGCATCCCGCAGCCTGCGCGCCGTGGACGCGCGTCGACACGCGATCGAGCAGGCCGACCTTCGCCAGTTCGGTCAAACCCTTGTGAATCTTGACAAGAAGACTGCCAGAGGCGATGGGCACAACCACGTGATCGGGCGCGCGCCAGCCGAGCTGTTCAGCCACCTCGAACCCGAGCGTTTTGCCGCCCTCCGAGTAGTACGGCCGCAGGTTCACGTTGACGAATGCCCAGCGGTGCTCCTCGGCAATCTCGGCACACAAACGGTTCACGTCATCATACGTCCCGTCCACCTCGACCAGCGTCGGGCCGTACGCCGCCGTGGTCAGGACCTTCCCGCGCTCGAGTCCGTTGGGAATGAACACACACGCCCGCAGCCCGGCCCGGGCGGCGTGGGCCGCCACGGCATTGGCCAGGTTGCCTGTCGACGCGCACGCCACCACCTCATACTGGAACCGCAGGGCCGCGGCGATGGCGACGGCGACGACGCGATCTTTGAACGACCACGTGGGATTCACCGTGTCGTTCTTGATGTACAGGTGGGACAGGCCCAGCGCGCGGCCCAACCCGGATGCGCGCAGGAGCGGCGTGTAGCCGGGGGAGAGATCGACATCGGGGACGCGGCGAACCGGAAGGAGCGGCTCGTACCGCCAGATCGACGGAGGTCCGGACTCAATGATCTGACGCAGCGGCTGGCTGGCGAGTCCATCGTAGTCGTAGACGACCTCCAGCGGGCCGAAACACTTCTCGCACACGTAGATGGGCCCCGCGGCATAGACGGTCCCACATTCGCGCCAGCGGAGTTGCTGTTGATCAATCATCGATTGCCTCCCGTCACGGAGTCAGCAGTCGGCAGTCCAAAACAGAGTCACCACGTGACTACGGACGGCGGACTGCTCACTGGTTCTCAACGGTCGCTCCCCGTTCGTCCACACTCACCTGCAGATACGTGGCCTGATGTCCGGCCGTCTGGAAGGCGTCCACCAGGGTGTGCCCCACCTCGTCGACCTTCGCCGCGGGTGCTACCGCCAGAACCGATGGCCCGCTCCCGCATAGGGCCGCGGCATACGCGCCAGCCCGACGGGCCGCCGTGAACACCTCCTGCATGCCTGGGACCAGACTGCGCCGGTAGGGCTGATGCAACCGATCCTCCATCGCCGTGGCGAGCAGCTCCGGACGCCCAGTGAGCATCGCGGCCACCAACCAGGCGCTGCGGCTGACGTTGGCAACCGCGTCCGCAAACGGCACATGCGTGGGCAGCACTGCCCGCGCACGCTCGGTCGCCACCGCAAACTCCGGCACCGCGACGACCAGCGCGACATCCCAGGACGGAACGATCCGGGTCCAGCGCAGCCCGTCGTCGGTCACCACAGTCAGCACCGCGCCTCCCAGCAGCGCCGGCGCCACGTTGTCCGGATGTCCCTCTAGCCGCCAGACCAAGTCGAGCAGATCGTCGCGCCCGAGCGGACGGCCCAGCACTTCGTTGGCCGCCACCGCGCCGCCAACGATCGCCGCCGCACTGCTTCCCAGACCGCGTCCAGGCGGAATCGTGTTATGGCAGCGCACCGAGAAATTGGCCCGCTGTCCAGTGCGCTGTGCAACCGCGGCGGCCGCCCGATAGACCAGGTTGGTTGAATCCGCCGGCAACGTCTCCGCGCCGTAGCCGCCGACGTACACCGACGGCGACGGCGACGCCTGTGCCTGCACCGTGTTGTATACCGTCACTGCTACGCCCAGCGCATCGAACGCCGGCCCCCAGTTCGCGATCGTGGCCGGGACTCTGACGCTCACCATATTGCAGTAACCAGTAGGCAGTAGCCAGTAGCCAGTGCATTTCCCACCCATGTTATGAGTCGGAGCATCTTCGGTCGCCCGCGTGCTGGCTCCAGGTTCCTGGTTGCTGATGACTGGCTACTGGTTACTGACAACAAAAAGCCCCTCCCAATTCCTCTGGAGGGGTGCGTGGTCCCTCTTATCTCTCGGAATTGGTTCCGCGGGAGTTGGCACCTTGCACGCACCCCGCCGCGGCGGACTCGGCGTCGGGGATCATGCCTGCAGGCTGCCGGGGGTCATCGGGCCCGTCCCTCACCCACTCTAGATAAGAGCGCGTATGCAATTTTCCTCACTATATAACACGCCGTCCAGCTCAAGTCAAGACGCCGCGCTCGAGCGGCCTCCGTGTTGACAGAAAAGGAAATCACATGATAGACTCGACCCGACAGGTACGGCACGGATGTGACGTTATCTGTACGACCGCAAGGAAAGGAGCAAGGCCGCAATGGTAACAGGTACGGTGAAGTGGTTCAACGCGGAGAAGGGCTACGGCTTCATCTCCGTGGATGGCGACAAGGACGTTTTCGTCCACTACAGCGCCATCCAGCAGGAAGGGTTCCGGAGTCTGCAGGAAGGCCAGCAGGTCCAATTCGACGTCGTCGACGGCAAGAAGGGCCCGCAGGCTGCAAACGTCGTCCCAGTGTAGTCACTCTCGACGACGTACTAGGGCCCGTCGGGGATCACCCGGCGGGCCCTCTTCTTTCTCGACAGGAATCCCGCAACTCCGTGGTCGAATAGCAGACCGAGCTGTTGAACGTCACTCGGCGTGTCGTCATCCCTGGTTGCCCTGGGCGCGCCGCGACACCGGGAACGGTCGCAGGAAGGCGGCGGAGGGGGTGGAAACAGTGGCAGTGCAGGCCTACGTCCTGGTCCGGACATTGCCCGGCCAGGCCGGGGAGGCCCTGGCACACATCGTGAGTACACCCGGGGTGAGTTCCGCGCACGCGGTGACCGGTCCCACGGACATCATTGCCTTCGTGGAGGCCCCCAGCATGGATGCGCTCGGCCGCCTCATCGTCTCGCGCATTCAACAAGCCCCCGGCGTCACGCGGACGACTACGTGCGTGGTGACACCCATCGAGAGTCCGGCACATTAGGCACCTCATACTGCGCGGTAACCCTCGGGGTGAACCAAGCGGACCGTCTCCGGAACGGAGGTGAGCAGGAAGTCGCGATGCTGGACCAGGTCACGCAAGTTGCCATTCTAGTTGCGGATATGAAGAAGGCACTCAGTTTCTATTCCTACGTGCTTGGGCTCCCCGTGATCGCCAAGTCCGACAAAACGGCCGAATTCCGCACCGATGGTGTGACCCTCGCGGTCAAACCCCGCGAGCAGCCGGGTGGGACGGGTACGACACAGATCACCTTTCAGGTGGCCGACCTGGAAGTGGTGTTCAGTGATGCCAAGCGCCGGGGGGCGAAGATCCTCGTGCCCCCACGCACCGTCGACGGCGGCCGCATGGCGCGGCTTGCTGACCCGGACGGGAATATCATCGAACTGTTTGAGCCGGAAGTCTGACGAACCTACACAACCTGCACAATCTACACAACCTACACAATCACGAGCATCAGGAATGCGGCGACGCAGACGCTCAGTTAGGTAATTGTGGTAGGTTGTGTAGGTCGTCTAGGTTCGCGTCCAGGCAGGAAGAGTGCCGCGGCCAGGGCGGGCACGGCCAAGAGCAGCACCAGTCTCAACGCGTTGTCCAATCCTACGGCGTCTGCGAGTGCTCCGATCCCCGTCAACGACAGTCCGGCGGTCCCCCAGGCCAACCCCATCACAATGCTGCTGGCGACACTGGCCCGGTGCGGCAGCAACTCCTGAGCCATCACGATCGTGACGGCGGCTGACAGATAGAGCGCGATCCCGCCTCCAGCCAGAAATACATAGGCCCAGGGCCCCCCAGTGTGGATGAACGCCAGTAGCAGCGGGGTGCCCAGCAGTAACGAGAGCGCCACTATCCTGCGCCGTCCGATGCGGTCGGAAAGTGTTCCGCCCGAAACCCCGCCGAGTTTGGTAACCTGAGATTACGACGGTTCGCAGCACAACGACGAGCCACAACACCGCGAGCGGGCCGAGCGCCGCTGCAAGATCCGATTTCAACGTCTGGCCTGCTGGTCTGCGTGGCGGGTCGCGGTGGGACGGAATCGACCGCCATATGAGGAGACAGGCGGCGAGGCCAGGCAGCGCGACCAGCCACGTCGCTTCGAGCCCCCGGGCCGCAACGATGAGCGCGATGACGAGCGGGCCCAGCGAGTAGCCGAGTTCGCCGCCGCCGACGAACAGCGAGAGCCCTGTACCTTTCCGGTGCCCGCTCGCCTCGCCGGCGGTGGAGGCGCCCTGGGGATGGAAGGAGGCTGTACCAGTTCCGGCGATGAGCAGGAGGGCCATTAGCAGGGCATAAGTCGGGGCCAGACCCATCAGGCCCATCGCCAGGACGGTGAGCGTGGGACCGAGGATCACAAAGATCCGCCATTTCAGCCGATCAGCCATGATGCCGAACAACGGCTGCGTCATCGCAGCGGACGTGGTCAGCACAGTGGCTAGAAGTCCCGCCAGTGCCAGTGATAGGTTGAATTTGGCCACCACCAGCGGCAGTAGCGGGGCGAGGAAGGCCACATAGAAATCGTTGAGAAAGTGGGCAGCGGTTGCGGCGAGGAGAAGCCTGCGATCGATGACGGGAACACGGGAACGGGGGAACGGGGGAACGCGTAACTGAATCGCTTCCGTTTCAGCGGCGCTGGGATCGTTATCGGGTGCGTTCATTCCGCGTTAGTCCCTGTTCCGGCGTTCCCGCGTTCCCGTTGGTGAGCGTCTGCGCCAGCAACTCGACTAAATGCACGGCGCGCCGTCCGGCGCCATCCGCAATCTGCTGCCGGCAGGAGACGCCCATGGCCACCACCGGGATCTCAGGTCGAAGCGTCCTGACGGCTGGCAACAGGACCCGCTCACCGATGGCCATGGAGACATTGTAGTGGTCCCGCTCGTACCCGAACGACCCTGCCATGCCACAGCACCCGGCGTCCACCAGCTGCACGGTAAATCCCGCCGCCTGCAGCAGGTGCTGCGCGGACGAGGTCCCTGCCAGCGCCTTCTGATGGCAGTGTCCGTGAAACAGGACCGTTCCGCGGCCTCCCGCCAGCGGCAGCGCGGTGCGACGATGCTCGTGGTGGAGAAACTCGTCAATCAGGAACACGTGCCGCGCCAGCGCCTGCGCCGCCTCGCCGGGAACGAGGTCGGGAACTTCATCCCGGAACGTGAGCAGGCAACTCGGTTCGCATCCGACAATGGGCAGCCCCCTGGCCAGTAACGGGAGCATGGTCTGAACATTCCGGCGCGCCATCTCCCTCGCCTCGCCGAGCATCCCCTTGCTGATCATCGTCCGGCCGCAGCAGATTGCGGGCGCGAGTTCAACGTCGTATCCCAACCGCTCCAGGACCGCGACCGCCGCGCGCCCGATGTCCGGGTAATTGTAAATCATGAACGTGTCCGCAAACAGGGCGACCGTGCCGCGTGGCGCGTGTTCCGCCGGGCGGCCTGTCCGCGACTGGGTGCCGGCGCGACTACGCGATTGCCACCATTGGAGAAAATTCGGGCGCGCAAACGGTGGCAACGTGCGACGTTGATCGATCCCGACAACCCGGTCCAGGGCCCAGCGCACCGGCGCAGATCGCATCGCCCACGTCGACAGCGGCGCCGTGGCCGAACCCACCCGGCTCAGGGCGCGGTAGCGACCGAACAGTCTGGCCCGCAGTGGCAGACCGTTGACCTGGTAATAACGCGCCAGGAACTCATACTTCAACTTGGCCATATCGACGTTCGCCGGGCATTCCGCCTTGCAGCCTTTACACTCCAGACACAGATCCAGCGCGTCGAAGAGGCGCCTGCCCGTCAGTTCCTGCGGAGGGAGCACGCCGGACAGCACGGCGCGCAGCAGGGTGGCCCGTCCCCGTGTGGAGTGCTCTTCCTCCCGGGTGACCATGTACGAGGGACACATCGTTCCCTCCGATGTCTTGCGGCAGGCCCCGACGCCGCTGCACAACTCGACCGATGGCGCGAACCCGCCATCGCGCGACCAGTCAAAGTAGGTGGCCACTGGGATCGTGCGATACTCGGGTCCAAATCGCAGCGATCGGTCGATCGGGGGCGCATCGATAATCTTGCCGGGATTGAGCAGCCCAGGCGGATCGAACACTCGCTTCACCTCCTGGAATGCGGCGTAGATCTGCGGGCCGAAGAATCGCTCCACAAACCACGACCGCACCAGGCCGTCACCGTGCTCACCGCTCATCGTGCCGCCGAATTCGATCACGAGATCGCCCACCGACTGGGCGATGGCCTTCATCTTCTCGATGTCGCGGCGATCTTTCAGGTTGATCAGAGGCCGCACGTGCAAGCAACCCACGCTGGCGTGCGCGTAAAATGCCGCGCGCACGCCGTGGCCGTCCAGCACCGCCTTGAAGCGCCGCATGTACGGGGCGAGCCGGTCCGGCGGCACCGCCGTGTCTTCGACAAACGTGATGGGTTTGGCGTCGCCTTTGACGCCCTGCAGCAATCCCTGTCCCGCCTTGCGCACGCGCCAGATGTTATCCTGATCGGCCGGCGTGACCGCCCGCACCGTCGCATATGCGGTTCCGGCCGCCTGCACCCCCCGCTCCATCGCCGCGAGGCGGTCCATCAGATCGCCGTGGTCGTCGCCCGAGAACTCTACCACGAGCAGCGCGTCCGGTGCTCCTTGCACAAACGTCATGCGCCTCGCGTACTCGAGCTGGGCCCCCGTCATCTCCAGCACCATGCGGTCGAGGAGCTCGACCGCCGAGGGCCCCAACGGGAGAATCAGCGGCACCGCCTCGAGAGCCGCGAACAGATCGGCGAAGTGCACGACCGCCAGCACGGCGTGGCGTGGCTGTGAGACCAGCCCCACGGTGGCCTCGGTGACGATGCCCAGCGTGCCCTCCGAGCCCACCAGCAGGCTGATGAGGTCCGCAGGATCACGCCGCAGCGCGTCGAGGTTGTAGCCGCTGACCCGCCGGAGGAGTTTGGGGAACCGCCGCTCGATCTCCTCGCGATTGCGCTCCACGATCGCCGCCACAGTGCCGAACAGCTCCCCCTCCCGGCCCGCCCCGTACCGACCGGCACCTTCGGCTGGCGCACCGCGTGACAGATCGCGGCCGTCTGGTACGGGGCCGGTCCGCGGCAGGCGCTGCGCGGTTGGGCCGTTCCGGTGCAGGTGCAGCTCGGTACCATCGATCAGCAGCACCCGGAGCGAGCGCACGTGATCCATCATCTTGCCGTAGACAATGGAGCGGGCGCCACAGGAGTTATTCCCCATCATCCCACCAAGCGTGGCGCGGTTGCTGGTGGCGGTGTCCGGACCCAGCCGCAGTCCGTGCGGGCGGGCGGCCAGGTTGAGGTCGTCCTGCACCACACCGGGCTGCACCCGCGCCCACCTGGCGCCGGCATCGAGATCCTGGATCCGGTTCATGTACTTTGAGCAATCGAGGATGATGGCCCGGCCGATCGATTGCCCGGCGAGGCTCGTGCCGCCTCCGCGCGGCAGGACGGGCGTGGCGGTTTCCGCCGCAATCCGCAGCACCGTGGCGATATCCCCTTCATCTCGGGGAATGACGACGCCGAGTGGCAGGATCTGATAGATGCTGGCGTCGGTGCTGTAGAGGACGCGGGAGTACGCGTCAAAGCGGACTTCGCCTTTGACCTGGGCCCGCAGGGCCCGCTCGACAGACTGCATCCCATCCATTCAGGTGCGGGACCGTTGGGCGAGGGGCTTGGTGAAGACGCGCATCACGCTACGGCTCCCGCGGGGCCACGCGCGGATCGGAGCATACGGCCGGTGCGGGCGCCTATGTCTTGGGCCTGGCGGGCGGACGGCGTCGTGACCCGGATGGATCTGCCCGCCGCCCTGTACGGTAAGGGACAGGGCGCCGCGTGGAGGAACGGCTCAGAGTCCGCTGGCCGTTCACAGTACGCCGCAGCAGCTCTTCCTCCCAGGTCACGATGCTGTGGAAAAAAACCCGGTCGCCCTCTTCCAGGCCTCGCGTGACCTCGGTGATGTGCACGTTCGTGGCGCCAAATTCCTTGAGCGCCCACTGCACGGCCTTTTCCGGCTTGGCCGCGTCTCCACAGGTGAAGATGTCTAGCGCGACGTAGCCAACTTCCGGCCAGGTGTGCAAGGACATGTGCGATTCGGAGATCACGACGACACCGGACACGCCGTTGGGTTCGAACCGGTGAAACGAGATTGACCAGACTTGGACGCCCGCGACTTCAGCGGCGCGCACTAGGATCCGCTCCACCGCTTCCACCTTCCCGATGACGTCAGGCTTGCACCCCGACGCCTCGGCGATATAGTGGTGACCGATCGTGTCCATGTCCACCTCCTCCCAACACCGATCCGTGAGCGATCAGCACCGCACAACGCGCCACATCGTATCGTCGGGTGTCAACCCTGTCAACTACGTTCGCAGCGTCCTCGCGGACCCCTGCCGGCAGCACAGGATGTTGGCTAACGCGACACCTTCGCCCGGCGGCGATGTCGCATGATCTCCAGGACGGCTGGGAGGACGGACACGATAATGATCCCCGCAATCGCCAGCGTGAAGCGGCGCCGGATGAAGGGAAGGTTTCCAAACAGGTAGCCTCCTGCGCCGAGCAGCACCACCCACAGGACGGCGCCGCCGATGTTGTAGATCAGGAATCGCCAGTAGGTCATCCGGCCGACACCGGCCACAAACGGCGCGAATGTTCGCACGATGGGCACGAACCGGGCCAGCACGATGGTGAAGCTTCCGTAGCGCTCGTAGAAACGGTGCGTGCGGTCCAGATAGTCCGGTTTGAGGAACGACACTCGGCTGCCCCCGCGCACGCGGGATCGGACCGCGCTCCCGATCCAGTAGTTCGCCGTATCCCCGGCCACCGCGGCCACTGTCAGGACGGCGACGACGGTGCCGAGATGCAGACTCCCGCGTGCCGCGAACGTCCCCGCGGCGAACAGGAGGGAGTCCCCAGGTAGAAACGGCGTCGCCACTAGACCGGTCTCGGCGAAGATCACGGCGAACAGCAACGCGTAGGTCCACGTCCCATATTGCTGGATCGCCGCATCGAGGTGGACGTCGATGTGCAGCACGAGGTCAATCAGCGTCTGCATGCCGTGGCCCAGAGAATCGCGCGGTGTTCAGGATGCCGACCCTTGGCGACCGTCCGCGCGCCGCGCCTGGCGCAGCAGGCGGCGTTCGCGGCGGCGCTCGGCCTCCTCCCACCGTCGCCGCTCCACCTCTGTGGTCGGCCGGTAGGACGGAACCGGTTGAGGTCCTGTCGCATCGACATGCACCATCGTGAGGAATGCCGTGCAGGTGTGCCGGCGCACGCCGGTCAGCGGGTGCTCGGCCAGCACTTTCACACCGACCTCCATCGACGAGCGTCCGACGTGGTTGAGCCCGGTCTTGTAGGTCACGATCTCCCCCACGCGGATTGGCGCGTAGAAGGCCAGCGCGTCGATTGACGCGGTGACCACGGGGCACCGGCAGAAGCGCAGCGCGAGGATCGAGGCAGCCTCATCCAGGTGCATCATCAAGTTGCCGGCAAACATCAGCGTGCCGAGCACGGCGTCGTCCGGGAAGACGAGCCGCGCGATCTCGAGGGCGTGCGTGAGGCCCGCGGTGCCCTCTTCCACCTCCGCCGCCTGCGCGGCGCGGTCGGCCAGCCTCGTCGCCCGTTCACTCCTCCGTGTTTTGGCCGCCTCGTGCAGCTGCCCCTCAGTCCGGTCGGAGGGCGTGATGCTCGTCCCGACAGGGCGCGGCCGCCCGCTGTCATCGACGGCGACCATCGCCAGGTGACCGGACGTCGTGAGCCGCCGATCGGCCTTTCGTGGATTCTCGGCGTGCACGTCCACTCCGACCTCGAGTGAAGACCGGCCCACGTACTCCACCTGCGCCCGCAGCGTCACCATGTCGCCCACGTATACGGGACCCAGGAAATCCAGCTCATCCATCGCACCGAGCACAACCGATCCCCGTGCCAGCCGCATCGCCGCCATCGTGGCCGCGGTGGTGATCCAGTCCATCATCCGTCCACCGAACAGGGTGCCGCGCACGTTGGCGTGGGCAGGCAGGACCAGTTGGACGACCTCCAGTTGAGTGTCTCGGATCGACG
>WNEY01003301.1_pt1 | contig 12072 bp, 12 predicted proteins | sample 5400531 | NCBI WGS metagenome assembly WNEY01 (sample SAMN13153338, study PRJNA577476) | soil metagenome | isolation source: 200 cm saprolite under Douglas fir tree site 1 | place: USA:California | collected 2015-04-18
GATGCCGCGAATGGCGGCGGTCTTGGCGAAATCCTCGCGCCACGCCGGCAGATCTCCCCACGTCTCGCCGAGCGCCGCCACCAGGGGGCTCCGCGAGCTCAGCGCGGTGCCGGCGGCCAGGTTGCCGAAGTACAGCTCATGGAGCACCATGCCGTTGAACTCGTACCCGAGACGGCGCTTCAGCTCCCCCCAGTGCCGCGATCCCGGCCGGGCATGGTTCAGCTCCTCGAGCAGCTCGTTCGTGTTCTTCACGTACCCTTCGTAGAGTTGCCAGTGCGCCTCGACCTGCTTCGCGGAGATGCCTTTCAGCCCCTCGGGCTTGAGGTGATCCCGGACCGGGTACTTCGCGCTCGACAACACTGTGGCGCTCACGAGCCGGTCCTCCCCGTGTCGTCCTTGCTGTGATCGGACGAGCTGCGGAAAGGCCGCGTGAAGAACGTCTTCACGCTGTGACCGAAGGCGACCGCGCCGTCGCGGACGTGCCCCCACGCGGATTTGGCCTCGGGCTTGGCGGCTTCGCCGGCTTCCTTGATCTTGTCGCCGGCTGTTTCAGCGCCGCCGACCACGGTCTTGCCGATGCCCTTCGCGGTGTCCGCTACCCCTTCGCCGACGTGCTTGGCCCCGCTCTCGACCTGCCTGGCGCCCTGCTTGGCCTTGGACTCGTCTGTTGCCGTCGCGTCTTCGGCCGACAGCGCTGAGACCGTTCCGAGCGCACCCACCGTCAGCAGAAGAGCGGCAAGAATCGCCGATGTTTTCATCGCGATCTCCTCCTTGACACCCTCCATGCGCAACCCGCGTGCCAAGGGCCCCCCGCGATCGACGGGACCAAACATTCCAGCCTCTTTCGAGCGTCCGGCGGCGGCCTGAGGGAACGTAATTAGGTTCGGGGAATGTAACGTTTACCCACCCCAGCCGGCGGATCCGACCCGCAGGCGTCCCGCGCCCGTTCCGTAACCCGGCGGAAACGATGCGGCCAACCGGCTGCGCGGTCCGTGCGCGCGATGGCACGGACGTTGCCGCCATTCCTCGATAGAGACGAGAGCAACTTTCATTCGGCCGCAATTGCAAGGAGGAGAAAAACCCATGCGCGACATGCGTTTTCATCGAAGAAATGGTCATGTGTGGCTCTGCTGCCTGGCCCTTTTCGCCGCCGCCTGCACGACCGCGCCGACGCGCGGCACCCTTGCGTCCCCATCGGCCGAGATCCTGCCGACCGATGCGCGGGCGATGGCGTACGGCGCGACCACCGCCCAGGTGCTCCGGAACCCGGAGATTGCTGACAAGGTCCGTGCGCTCTTCGGGCCGGACTGGATGCCCGGGACGCCCCGGGCTGGCCAGATGCTCGTTCCTGGCGCCGAGGCGTACTTCGAGCAGGGCGCCACGGTCAGATTGCTTCGCATCGGAGGTACCGACTACATCGCGGTGAGCGGGTGCGTGTCAGGTAGCTGCGATTCGAGGCACGCGCTCCTCCTCATCGAAGTCGGAGGCGGGAGACTCTTCGCGCGGCTCGACGAGGGTGGCTTCGTCCACTACTACGGCTACGGCAGCGAAGGCGTCATGAGAGACACGGCGCAGCTGATAGCGGACAGCGGGTACCGCGCCCTCTATCCGCCGGGCAGCAGGTATCAGAGGGCCCGCACCTGATCCGGGCTCTCTCGAGGCTCTGCTGAGGGCGGCCGGCCCGCAGCCTTCGGTCCCGCCGTACCGGCCTGGTCGAGATCGACCAGCCAGTACGGCGGCAGGCCGGGGGCTCTCCGCTCCAGCACGGTGACGCAAACGTTGTAGACAGGAACGCCGTTCCGCGTCCGTCCCTCGAAGCGCCCGTGGTGCGCGTGCCCGTGCACGACGACGCTGACCGGGTGTCTCAGAAGCGGCTCCTCGAGCCGGCTCGATCCGAGAAACGGAAAGATCTCCGGCGGCTCTCCCTGCACCGTCTCCTGGATCGGCGAGTAGTGGAGGACGACCACCCGCTGGGTGGTCGTGAGGCGGGCAAGCGCAGACTCGAGCTTGACGGCTTCATCCACGGCCTCTCGCACGAATCGCTTGATGATCTCCTCGCCCCACGGCTGGAGCGCCCGCACCCCGAAGCCTCCGCCCATGCCCTTGACGCCAGCGAAGCCGACGCCCCCGATCTCGCACGCGTCGCCATCGAGCAGACGCACGCCGGCGTCAGAAAAGATCTCCTTGAGCCGCTCGCCCTCGCCGGACTCGTAGTCGTGGTTCCCAAGGACCGCGACGATCGGGACGTCTTTAGCCGGAGTGAGCTCCCCGGCCAGCACCCTGGCCTCGTCCGCCGCTCCGTAGTCGGTGAGATCCCCGCACAGGACGATGACGTCCGCGGCTGCCGCCATGGCGGCAAAGAGCGGCTCGAAGGCGCCGCGCGCGGTCTTCTTGCAGTGGAGGTCACCGACGGTCGCGATCTTCATCCTGTCCCTCCGGCTCCGCCTCGATCGCCGCGGTCCAGTGCGCGACGTCCTCGGCGGTCATCTGTCCGTGGGGGGCGAGCCGGCTGTCGGCATAACCCCAGCGCCCTACATCGGTGAGGTACTGCGCCCGCGAGAGCAGCGTGCCCCTGCAAAGCCGCTGGGCCGGCGGCGGCTGCTGCGACTCGCGCTCGAGCGACCGGCACAGCGCGAGCATCACGCCTGCCGGAATACAGGCGCGCTCGCCCGGGTAGATGAAGCCGAAGAGCGTCAGGTGGCTGAGCAGGACCCGCCAATGGGGGCCGAAGCGGGCGATGAGCCGGCGCCAGTCGAGCTGTCCGTGGCAGGCGCGGATCAGGTGGGAGATGTCCGCGCCGTCGTAGCGCTCGCGCTCCATCACGAAGGCCTTGGACCAGATCATCTCCTCAGGCGGGCACAGTCGGACGGGCACGCCGAGCAGGGTCGCGCTGACGGCGTGGTCGAACCAGTCGCCGTCGACGTTGGCAAGACCATTGCCCGAGCTGTAGATGACGTCGATGTGATCGCCCGCGATCCGCGCTTTCCCCAGCCAGTGCGGGAACGTCAGATCCGTCTTGAAACCCGCAGCCGACAGCGCCCGCAGGAGTACCAGCGCGTCCCGCCGGCGGACGAATACGTCGAGGTCCTTCGTGCCCCTGACGCCCTTGGTGTAGTGCCTGAGCGCATAGCCGCCGCCGATCAGAAACGGGATGCCCGACCGCGTGATCTGGACGAGCGCGTGGCGATGGCGGCGCCGACTCTGCAAGGCGCCACCCCTCGAGCCTCCTCGAGCGGTCCGCGTATGGGCCTGCATTGCGACGGTCATGGCATGGTCCTCTCCCCAGCCACGTGACGCAATTTCAGTGCCGCGCCTGATGGGGCGAAACTTCCCGGAAACGCGGATGAAGAGACGGTATTCGACGCGCCGGGCCGACGCGCCGGCGGCCACCGCGTCAAAATTACCAGGTCGGGAAGAAGGGCTGGAAGGAGCGGGCCTCAGGCAGCCTGGGAGACGATGAGTCTTGGCGTCGCCGGCTCCTGCCGAGTCGGGGTCACGTTCAGCCAGCCAGACAGCGGGAAGAATTCCGTGCTGGCGCAGCTCGGACAGCGCGAGGAAATCGACGAATCGAACACCATGTTGCATTCCAGGTCGAGACAGAGTGAAGCCCTTGCGAGCAGGATTCCGAACGAGCGGTCACTCCACATATGGCCTCCTGTCTGAGGGATCGGCTCCGGCTTCAACGCTCGATAGCCTCGACGGCCGCGTATCGGCGAAGCTTGTCGTGCAGTGTCTTCGTGCTGATCTGGAGCGTCTTCGCGGCACGGGTTTTGTTCTGTTTCGCCCACGTGACGGTCCGGAGAATGAGCTCGCGCTCGCAGTCCCGGAGCCGTGTCCCGACGCGCACCGAAAGCCACTCTCCCGCGGCGCCCGGCGGGGCCGCGGGCGCGATGTCCGGCATCACCGGGACCACGGGCGGAAGGCACGCCGGCGTGACGACGTCGCCCTCGCACGCCAGCACCGCCCATTCGACATTGTTCCGCAGCTGCCGGACATTGCCCGGCCACGCCTGGGCGGCGAGCATGTCGAGAGCCACGCGGTCCGCGCCCCGGACGCGCTTGCCGTACTTCAGGCCGGACTCGGCGATGAACGCCTCGACGAGCAGCGGAATATCCTCCCTCCGCTCCCGCAGCGGAGGCATCGACACGGCGAACACGTTGAGGCGATAGTAGAGATCCTCGCGAACGAGTCCGGTCTGCACGGCCAGCTTGGGACTCGTGTTCATGGTGGCCAGCACGCGGACGTCGGTCTTGACCTCCTGGCTGCCGCCGACGCGACGGACCACTCCCATCTCGAGCACGCGAAGGAGCTTCGGTTGGAGCGACACCGGCATCGCCGCCAGCTCGTCGAGGAGGATGGTGCCCTCGTGGGCCATCTCGAAGCATCCGGGACGCCGCGTCCATGCGCCCGTGAAAGCTCCCCGCTCGTGGCCGAACAGCTCGCTCTCGAGCAAGGTCTCCGGGAGCGCCGCGCAATTGACGGCGACAAACGGTCCGGCGGCGCGTGGCGAGGCCGCGTGGAGCAGGCGCGCGGCGACCTCCTTGCCGGTCCCGGTCTCTCCGGTGATGAGGACGGGGACGGAGGTCGGCGCCGCCGTGGCGATCGTGCTCCGGATTTCCCGGAGCGCGCGGCTCCTGCCGACGAGTGCCGGTGGAGGCCCCCGCCGGAATGCGTCGAGCGCCGCGAACGGATCCATCAATTGGCCTCGGACAATTCTTGAAGCACGGAGGCCAGCGCATTGATCGTCCGGCGCCCGCCGGACAACCACGGAGGCCGGACGGAGAGCCCTTTCACGACCCCGACCACGCGCGCGGGAGTGCCGAGGTCGCACCAGGTCAGGCGCGGGAGGGGAGACACGGCGAGGCCGGGCGGGCACCGCTGGAGCACGGCACGGGAGAAATCGCACGTGGGAGCGAGCGCATAGGCCTGGCGGATCGCCCAGCTCTCGTGCGGAGTCCGGTTGAACGCGGCGATGTGCTTCAGCCGGCCGTCCACGCTCGGGAGACACTCCTGGCCGATTTCGAGGAGCGCGGGAAGCGTGGTCGCGAAGACGAAGGTGTTCCACAGCCAGCCCGTGGCCAGGCACCGGCGGGCCCGCTCCGGCTCCGGCTTCTCCACGAATCCGCCGACGCGAAAGACGGGGCCGGCGCCCGTGTCGCCGATCCACTCTCCCGGCCTGATCCAGCCGTATTCGGGCTCGGGACGAGTCGGCGGCGCGCCCAGCAGCACCATCAGCTCCGGATTGTTCGCCACGTGCGCCAGGACCTGTCCCGTGTGCGCGCTGAAGGCTTCCTCTTCGAGAATGAAATGGTCCGAGGGAAACACGGCGACTATGGCCTCCGGATCCCACTGGCGGATCCAGTGCGCTGCGAAGAGCACCGCGGTTCCGGTGCCCCGATCCTGCGGCTGCAGCAGGACGCGCGGGCGAGACCGCCCGGAGAGCTCGCGCGCTATATGAGCCGCGTGCTCCACCCGGCTCACGACGACGGTTCGCTCCGGAGGCACGAGGCGCTCCACCCGGTCCAGCGTCTGGCGGAGGAGCGACGCGGGACCCAGGAGCGGGATGAACTGCTTCGGACGCTCGTCGCCGAAGAGCCGTCTCACCAACGGTCTCAGTCGAACGCCGTCTCCGCCCGCCAGCACGATGGCCCAGGTCTGCGGAGCGAAATGGGAAGCGAATTCCGGGACCAGTCCGCTCATTGGGTACCCCCCGCGGGTGTCCTCCGCGCGTTGTGCCGGCCGACTGCGCGAATCGGATACGAGGCCGAGACGCGAGGGGAGCATGCCCTCGCCGAGGGCGCTCGGGCAATCGGGGAGAACACTACGTTCGGGAGGGGAAAACCCTGAGGCCTGCCTCCGGGTTTTCCCCGAGCATCGGCTTCAACTTGACCGCCCGGTTAACCGATTGCTGCATAGTAAGTACTTCACGATTCCAATAGTTTTTGCTTACCCTCCCCCGCGTCGCAAGCGCAACCGATGAATTCTGCACGACATTTCGATGGCATTCGTTTTGCCAATCGTTGGCCACGATGATTCTTGTCGTGGACGACCATGAGGAGTTCCGAAGAATCATCAAGCAAATCCTTCATCCCGAAGCCGATCTCTCCGTAGAGGGTGAAGCCGCCGACGGCCTGGCTGCGGTCGAATACGTCCGCCATCACAGGCCGGTGGTCGTGCTCATGGACGTCGCCATGCCGGGGGTCGATGGCTTCGAAGCGACGAGGCGGATCAAGGCGATGCGGCCCGAGACGAAAGTCCTCATCCTGACCGTCCACACGGAAGAAGGATACGCGGAGCGCGCGCGCGACAGCGGCGCGGAACGTTATCTGCCGAAGCAAAACGTCATCACCCACCTGGTTCCGGCGATCAGGGAATTGCTCGGAGGGCGATCCGAGCGAACGGCGGGCTGAGGCGGCCGCCCCTCAGAGCAGCGATGCGACCGTGCCGGGACCCCTGATGGGCAGCAGCACGGTGAACGTCGCTCCCTTGCCCTCACCGTCGCTGCTGACCGACGCGGTCCCTCCGTGCAGCTGCACCAGGTGGCGGACGATTGCCAAGCCCAGGCCCAGGCCTCCGTGCTTCCGGGTCAAGCCGGTGTCCGCCTGCTTAAACCGCTCGAAGACGTGCGGGAGGAACTCCTGGCTGATGCCGTACCCCGTGTCACTGACCGTGATACGGAGAACGTCGCCGTCCTGGGCTAGCGCAACCTCGACCCGGCCGCCGTCGGGGGTGAACTTGATGCCGTTTCCAACCAGGTTGGAGACGACCTGGAAGAGCCGCTGCGCGTCACACACGATGAGCCCGACCCCGCTCTCGGAGCTCACGCCGATCGAGATGCCCTTGGCCTCGGCGAGCGGGCGCAGGGCGTCGATCGAGGTCTGGATGATGGGGGCAACATCCACCCGCTGCAGGTTAAGGGAGAGCTTTCCCGCGACGATTCGGCTCACGTCCAGGAGATCGACGATCATCTGGTTCTGCACACGCGCGTTCTGCTCGATGATCTCGAGCCCGCGCGCCACGCCCGCCTGGTCGAGCCCGCCGGACCGGAGCAGCGTTGCCCAGAGCAGCACGATGCTCAGCGGCGTCTGGAGCTCGTGGGAGAGCATGGCGAGGAACTCGTCCTTCGCCCGGTTGGCCGCCTCGGCATCGAGCCGCGCCGACTTTTCCGCTTCGTGAAAGCGCGCCCGCTCGATGGCGAGCGCGGCTCGATGGGCGACGAGCCGCAGCAGGTGAAGGTCATCGTCGGTGAAGTGGCGAAGGCCGAGGCTGCCGACGTGGATCACGCCGATCAACCGCCCGTCGACCCGGAGCGGCGCGCCGACGATGGAGGTAACCCGCTCCTTGAGGAAGAGGCTCGCCACCTCCTCCGAGGAGAGCCCGGCGACGATCAGGCCGGCGTCGCTGGCGGCAATTCGCCCCGCGACCCCGCCGTGCACCGGGATTCGGATCGCTTCATGACCCTCCGGCTCCGCTCCGTCCGAGACGGCGGGCATGAGCAGCTGGCCGCCCTCGTCCAGGAGCAGGATCGCCGCGGTGTCGCTTCCGAGGGCCAGGCGCATGTGTCCCAGGAGCGTGCGAAGCAGGTCCTCGAGCTTCAGCTCGGGCAGCACGCCGTCGGTGATCATCTGCAGCCGGCTCAGCATGGACGACACGCTCTCGGCCTCGACCCGTGTCGAGCGCTCCCGCGTGAGCAGCCGCTCGCGGTCGGCGTCGGCGCGCTTCCGCTCCTCGATGTCGGTGCAGGTGCCGATCCACCTGACGATGGCGCCCCGGCCGTCCCGCCACGGCACGGCGCGGACCGCGTGCCAGCGATAGAGCCCGTCGGCGCGGCGCAGCCGGACCTCGAGGCGGAAGGCTTCGCCCCGGGCCAGCATCCTGGACCAGCCTTCCTCGTGCGTCCGCACGTCGTCGGGGTGCACGGCGGACAGCCACCCGAGGTCCCGCGATGCCTCCGGCGTCATGCCCGTGTACTCGAACCATCGCTCGTTGCAGTAGGTCCCGCGGCCATCCTCCTTCGCGGAGAAGACGATCACCGGGACGGTATCGGCGAGGATGTGGTAGCGCTCCTCGCTCCTGCGGTGCGCCTCCTCCGCCTGCTTGCGCTCGACGAAGAGCGTCGCCACCGCGAGCATCGTCACGCTGATGACGCTCATGAAGACCTGAAGGAGCAAAAAGAGCTGGTTCTCCGACACGGGCGGCGCCGATCCGTGCCCCTTCAGAATGGCCGCGATGGCCGTGGCCGCCAGCAGCAGGAGAAGCGTCGCCACTTCGCGGCGCCCGAAGCGGAGGGCCGCCCACAGCAGCGTCGGGATGGAGAGGAACCGCATCGGAAAGCCCGTCTCCGGAAACGGCAGGAGCCCGAAGTACACCATGACGCCCGTGCCGACGCCGGCCACCAGGAGCAATCCCGCCTCGACGTACCGGCGGCGAAGCTCGGCGAGGGAGCGGTCGCTGACCCACAGCATGAGAGGCGGGGCGACCACGAGCACGCCTGTGGCATCTCCCAGCCACCACGTGAACCAGATCGAATCGTAGCGGGCCCAGGGCGCGAAGCCCGCGAAGGTCAAGCTCGTCACGCCGATCGTGGCGCTGACGGCCGTGGCGCAGAGACCGGCCAGGGCGGCGAACTTGAAAATGCTTCCGACGTGCTCGAAGCACTTGCGTCCATGCGCGAACCGGGTCACCAGGTACGAGCCGACGACCGCTTCGAGCGTGTTGCCCGCTGCGATGGCGAGCGACGTGGCCACGGAGCCCGCCGTCGTCTCGTTGACGAGGAAGGCTCCCGCGAAGATCGCGGGCCACGCGCGGGCGCCCATGAGCAGGAGCGCTACGAGCGCAACCCCGGAGGGCGCCCATATCGCGCTGGCGCTCGGGTGGACGAGGGCAAGGGACAGGCCGATCTTGCCCGCGACGAAGTAGAGCAGCGCGACGCCGCCGAGGCGCGCCACGTACGCGGGAGACCGCAGATCCGCCGGCACGGCTAGGGCTCGATGAGCCCGTGGCGTATCGAATACCGGACGAGCCCGGCGGTGTTGTGGATACCGAGCTTTTCCATGATCCGGCCACGGTGCGACTCTGCGGTCTTCGAGCTCACCGAGAGGATGTCCGCGATCTCCTTCGTCGTCTTGCCTTCGGCGACGAGCTGGAGCACCTCGCGCTCGCGGGCCGTCAGGGGGTCCTTCGGCAGCTCGTCCTTGTCGAGGTACGCCTGTACCGCCGCACGCGAAACGCTGGGGCTCAGGTAGACGGCGCCCCGCGAGGCCTCCTTGATGGCGTGGACCAGCTCGTCCACGGCCTGCGTTTTCACGACGTAGGCGGAGATGCCGGCCCGGAGCGCCGCCAGCACGTGGTGGTCTTCGGTGTACAGCGTCAGCAGGATCGTGGCCGTCCTGGGCGAAGCCTGCATGATTTCGCGGGCGGCATCCAGGCCGTTGAGGCGCGGCATGGCGAGGTCGAGCACCGCGACGTTGGGCCGAAGCTCGCGGGCAAGCTGCACGGCCTCATGGCCGTTCGAGGCCTCCCCGACAATCGTGAGGCCCGCCTGCTCCAAGAGGGCTCGCAGCCCTTGACGGACGACAACGTGATCGTCTGCCAGCAGGATTTTGAGCGACATGGCGCAATCAAGATCGTAGCCGAGTCATTGGAGTACCGCAAGCAGCGCCCCGGAGGGAAGATTCTACCGGGACGGCGGGTTTCAGGTGCCCGCTGGCACGATGGTTGCTGCCCTGTAAGGACATGAAGACACAAATCCTCGACGAGGCGGACGGACGCAAGACGTACGTCGCCGTCTTCGACGCGGGCGACGAGCCGATCGAGGCGCTCACGGACTTCGCGATGCACGAGAAGCTGTCCGGGGCACATCTCACGGGGATCGGAGCGTTCAGCACGGTGACGCTGGGGTTCTTCGATCCGTTCACGCGGGACTACGTGAAGATTCCGGTCTCCGAGCAGGTGGAGGTGGTCTCGCTGGTGGGCAATATCGTCCTCCACGAGGGGCAGCCCAAGGTACATGCGCACGTGGTGGTAGCCAAGAGGGACGGCTCTGCGTTGGGCGGGCACCTCCTGGAAGCCCGCGTGTCCCCCACCCTCGAGATCGTGATCGAGGACTCTTCGCGGAAGCTCACGCGCAGGTTCGACGCCGCGAGCGGACTGGCCCTGATCGATTTGGGCTGACGGGCGTATCGCTGGCCTGACGAGGGCCCGCCTCAGGCGGACCCGTCCAGCGCGCGGTCGAGGTTGGTCGCAGCGCCGATGAGCGCGAGATGGGTGAGGGCCTGAGGGAAATTGCCCAGCGCCTCTCCGGACAATCCGATCTGCTCCGCATAGAGCCCGACATGGTTCGCGTACGTCAGCATCTTCTCGAACGTCAGGCGAGCCTCGTCGAATCGGCGCGCTCCCGTGAGGCCGTCGACCCACCAGAAGCTGCAGGCGCTGAACGTGCCTTCCTCGCCCTCCAGGCCGTCGGGAGCCGCAAGCGTCGGGTCGTACCGGTGCACCAGGCTGTCGGTCACCAGCTCCCGCTGGATCCGCTCGAGCGTGGCCAGCAGGCGCGGGTCCGTCGGCCCCATGAACTTGACGAGCGGCATGAGCAGGAGGCTCGCGTCCGGCGACGAGCCGCCATAGAACTGGGTGAAAGACCGGGCGCCGTGGTCCCACCCCTTGTCCATGATCTCCTGGTAGATGGTGTCCCGGTGGTGGCGCCACTGCTCGTACGGCGCGGGCAGGCCGCGGGCGCGGGCGATCCGCATGGCACGCTCGAACGCGACCCAGCACATGAGCCTGGAATGCACGAACTGCCGCGGCTCGCCCCGGATCTCCCAGATTCCGTTGTCCGATCTTTGCCAGTTGCGCCCGAGCCAGTCCAGGAGCGTCACGACATTCGCCCACATCTCTGAGGCCACGGGGGCCACGTGCTTGTTGTAGAGATATGCGGCGTCGAGGAGCTCGCCGTAGATGTCGAGCTGGAGCTGCCTGTATGCCCCGTTGCCGATCCGCACCGGCTGAGCGCCTCGGTATCCGCGGAGGTGCGGGAGGACGGCTTCGGCCAGATCGTGACGGCCGTCGACGCCGTAGACAGGCTGCAGCGACCCGTCGGGCTCGATCTCCTGGCAGCGCGCTTCGACCCACCGCATGAAGTCCGCCGCCTCTTCGGTGAAGCCCAGGCGCAGCAGCGCGAACAGGGTGAAGCTCGAGTCGCGGATCCACGTGTACCGGTAGTCCCAGTTGCGGGCGCCCCCGGGCCTCTCGGGGAGGCTCGTCGTCGCGGCAGCCACCATGGCACCAGTCGGGGCGTAGGTCAGGAGCTTCAGCACGAGAGCCGAGCGGTTGACCATCTCGCGCCATCGCCCGACATAGGTCGATCGTGCGAGCCAGCCACGCCAGAATGCGGCGGTGTCGAGAAAGAGCATCTCGATCGCGTCGTCGGAGAGTGCCGCTCCGAGCGGGCCGGGATCGTCCGCGGCCTCGAGAACGAAGCTCACCTTCTTGCCGGCTTCAAGGAGGAACTCCGCCGTGGCGCCGCCGTCCTCGATACGCAGCGGCACGGTGCTCGTCAACGCGAGCGCCAGCCCGTTTGTGTGGAAGAGAACCCCGTCTTCTCTGGGGTTCGTCTCGTGCCGAGCGCGCCCATAGTCGAACGCGGGGCGGCAGATGAGGCGGAAGGGGACGGCGCCGCGCACGGCTGTGGCCGTGCGGACTATGCGCCACGGCAACCGTGTCCCGTCCGGGTGCACGGACAGCGGCATGAAATCAACCAGCTCGGCCACGCCGTCCGGATGCAGGAAGCGCGTGACGAGGATGTTCGTGTCTGGCAGGTACATCTGCCGTGTGCGGACGTCGTCGAGGCCCGGGCAGATGCGAAACACGCCGCCCCGCTCGTCGTCGAGGAGCGAGGCGAAGATGCTCGGCGAATCGACCCGCGGCGCGCAGCACCAGTCGATCACGCCGTCGGTGCCCACGAGGGCGACCGACCGCAGGTTGCCGATGATACCGTGCTCGTCTATGGGTAGGTACGTCATGGTGGCAGGTAGCTCATGGGGTGTACGACAGCGCTCTCACCTGCTCGAGGATTCG
>WNEY01003302.1_pt1 | contig 12071 bp, 10 predicted proteins | sample 5400531 | NCBI WGS metagenome assembly WNEY01 (sample SAMN13153338, study PRJNA577476) | soil metagenome | isolation source: 200 cm saprolite under Douglas fir tree site 1 | place: USA:California | collected 2015-04-18
TGGGCTTTCGTCACGCGGAACTCGTATGATTTTCGCGGCCCCGCTGAAGCTCCCGGCTCAAGAGACGAGTATTCAAACGCCGAACTGCATGCGGGCCTGGTTTGTCTGAACGGTCCGGTCGGAATGGATCTCGATTTGCAACTGGAGCTGTTCTCGGTCGCGATGGACGATCTCGATCGCGATTCCGATCTCACCAACAAGGTGCTCGAGGTTACGTTCCGGCCGGAAAGCGATGACATCGAAATCGTTCGATATGATCTGCCGAGTGCTCGGTAGATGCCGGGCGGCAGAGGCCAGCATCGATCGAGCCTGAGCAAAGCCGCCGGATCATCACATGGCACAGCCCTTCACCACCCGTCCCGAGCTGCGCGGCACGTTCGGCGCCATCGCCACCACCCATTGGATCGCCTCGGCGGCCGGCATGGCGGTGCTCGAGCGCGGCGGCAACGCGTTCGACGCCGCGGTGGCGGCCGGCTTCGTGCTGCAGATCGTCGAGCCGCATCTCAACGGCCCCGGCGGCGAGGTGCCGATCATCCTTCAGCGCGCCGACGCCGACGCGCCGATCGTCATCTGCGGCCAGGGAACCTATCCGGCGGCGGCCACGCTCGCGCGGTTCGTCGACCTCGGCCTCAAGCAGGTGCCGGGCACCGGCCTGCTGCCGGCGGTGGTGCCCGGCGCGTTCGATGCCTGGATGCTGCTGCTGCGCGATCACGGCACCTGGCGCCTGCGCGACGTGCTCGACTACGCAATCCACTACGCGCAGAACGGCTTTCCCGTGCTGCCGCGCATCGCCGCCTCGATCCTGGCCGCCAGGACGTTCTTCGCCGAGCAATGGCCGACGTCCGCGCCGCTCTGGTGCCCGAACGGCGCGGTTCCGCCGCCGGGTTCTTTGCTCGCCACGCCGCGCATCGCCGCGACCTACCAAAAAATCCTTGCCGCGGCCGAGAGCGCCGGCACCGACCGCGTCGCGCAGATCGAGCGCGCCCGCGACGCCTTCTATCGCGGCTTCGTCGCGGCGGCGATCGACCGGTTCTATTCGTCCCAGGAACTGATGGATTCGACCGGCCGCCGTAATGGCGGGCTGCTGCGCGGCGACGACCTCGCCGGATTCAAGGCCACGGTCGAGCCGACCACGTCCTATGTCTATCGCGGCCTGCGCGTACACAAGACCGGTCCGTGGGGGCAGGGGCCGGCCTTCCTGCAAAGCCTGTCGCTCCTCGACGGCTTCGATCTCGACGCGCTCGATCCGGCGGGCGACGCCTTCGTGCACACGCTCGTCGAATGCATGAAGCTCGCTTATGCGGACCGCGAAACGTTCTACGGCGATCCGCATGTGGTCGACGTGCCGCTCGCCACCCTGCTGTCGGCCGCCAACGCCGCCAAGCGCCGCGCGCTCGTCACCGACGCCGCCTCGCTCGACCAGCGGCCGAGCGACCTGCCCGGCGCGGCGGAGCGCATGGCCAGGGTCCTGGCCATGGCCGGCGCCGAGACGCCGCACGGCATCGGCGCCGGCGAGCCCACGTTTGCGCCGCTGCCGGTCGAATGGGGCGACACGGTCCACATCGACGTCGCCGACCGCTTCGGCAACATGATCGCGGCGACGCCGTCCGGCGGCTGGCTGCAGAGTTCGCCCGCCGTCCCCGAGCTTGGCTTCGCGGTCTCGACGCGCGGCCAGATGGGCTGGCTCGAGCCCGGCCATCCCTCGACCGTGCGGCCGGGCGCGCGGCCGCGCACCACGCTTACCCCGACCCTCGTCACCCGCGACGGCCGGCCCGTGCTCGCCATGGGAACGCCGGGCGCCGATCAGCAGGACCAGTGGACGCTCGCGGTGTTTCTGCGCCACGTGCACCACGGCCTCGATCTCCAGGCCGCGATCGACGCGCCGCTGTTCACCAGCCGCCACTGGCCGCAATCGTTCTATCCGCGCGCGTGCGATCCCGGCCGGCTGGTGGTCGAGGAACGCTTCGGGGAAGAAACCATTGCGGCGCTGCGCCGCCGCGGCCATCGCGTCACGGTCGAGGGACCCTGGGCGCTCGGCCGCGTCTGCGCCGTCGCGCGCCGTAACGGCGAGCTGTTCGCCGCCGCCACCCCGCGCCTGATGCAGGCCTACGCGATCGCGCGGTGAGCGCAGTCACTTCCGCGGCGCATCGAGGGTGGCGAACGGCCGCGCGCTTTCGAACGCGCGGGCGGCGCGCAGGACGAGATGATCGCAGCGCGCCGGTCCGACGATCTGCAGCCCGATCGGCAACCCGTCGGAGGTCAAGCCGCACGGCACCGAGGCTGCCGGCTGCTGGGTGAGGTTGAACGGATAGGTGTAGGGCGACCAGGCGACCCAATGGTCGCCGAAGCGGCCGTCGGCCGGGCTGACGCGGCCGGCCTCGATCGCCCCGATCGGCATTTGCGGGGTGAGCAGGAGGTCGTAGCGCGCGTGGAACCGGCGCATGATCTCGGCAAGCTCGCTGCGTCCCTGGTACGCCGCCACGTAGTCGGCCAGCGAGTAGCGCCGCCCGTTCTCGGCCAGCCGCAAAAAATCCTGGTCCATGCGGGCGCGCTGCTCCGGCGAAAACCCGTCGACGATCGTGGTCGAGATCGCGCCCCAGAACGCCATGATTTGCGCCGACGTGTCGGGCAGGCCGGGATCGGCGGTTTCGACCACGGCGCCCAGGTCGGCAAATACCTGGGCGGCGCCCGCGGCCGCCTCCTCCACCTGCGGATCGAGCTTGTCGACGTGTCCAAGCCGCGGGCTCCACGCGATGTGCAGCCCGGCGACCCCCTCCTCGAGGCCGATGCGGAAGTCGGGCGCCGGCGTGTTCCACGCGGTCATGTCGCGCGCGTCCGGCTGGGCGATGACCGAGAGCATCAGGGCCGCGTCGCCCACCGTGCGGGTGAGCGGTCCCTGATGCGCGAGCACGCCGAACGGGGAGGCCGGATAGGCCGGCACCCGTCCGTAGCTCGGCTTGATGCCGAACACCCCGGTGAACGCCGCCGGGATGCGGATCGAGCCCGCGCCGTCGGTGCCGAGATGAAGCGGGCCGAGGTTGAGCAGCGCCGCCGCCGCGGCGCCGCCCGACGAGCCGCCGGTGGTGCGGTCGAGCTTCCACGGATTGCGGGTGATGCCGGACAGCGGGCTGTGGCAGACGCCGATCCAGCCGAACTCCGGCAGGGTGGTCTTGCCGAGGATGACGGCGCCCTGCTCGCGCAGGCGCGCGACGGCCGGCGCGTCGGCAGGCGAGGGCCCGGCATCGGTCACCGCCGAGCCGCGACGGGTCGGCCAACCCTTGGCCCAGATATTGTCCTTGACGCTCATGGGCACGCCGTCGACGAGGCCCGCGGGCGCGCCCTTGGCCCAGCGCTCCTCGGACGCGCGCGCGGCCGCCAATGCGCCGTCGCGGTCGATCAGCAGAAAGGCGTTGACCACGGGGTTGAAGCGGTCGATGCGGTCGAGCGCATCGCGCGCCGCCTCGACCGGGGACAGCTCGCGGCGGCGATAGCGGCGGATCAGTTCGCCGGCGCTGAGCGTGTGAATGTCGGACATGGATTGAGACCGAGGTGCTGCGGACGCGGGAAGACGGACCCGGCGGTCCGTCATTCTAGCCCGCCGGCTCGCATTTCGCGCGCGCCTCGCCGTCAGAGGGCGCTATCGAGAGGGGGTTCCCGTGACGGCGGTCAATGCCGTCTTTCGGTCGGATCTTCCCGCAGGCCCCCGAGATCGAGCGGCCGCAGCGTCAGCTGCTCGACGAACTCGACGATGGTGCGGCGCAGTTCCGGATCGGAAATCGACGTATAGGCGCGCAATAGCCGGTAGGCGTAGGGCTGCGCCAAGGCGGCGAGCGGGGATTGGAACCCTTGCCGCGCTACCCGGTCGATCGTCTCGCGCCCTTCAAAAAACGAGCTCACCCGAACGTTGAGCACGTTGGCGATTTGCGTCAGGCGCCCGGCCCCCACCCGATTGGCGCCTTTCTCGTATTTCTGCACCTGCTGAAAGGTGACGCCGATACGGTCGGCCAGCTCGGATTGCGACAAGCCGGTGGCTAGGCGCTGGATGCGGATGCGCTGCCCAACCTCGACATCGATCGGGTCCGGTTTCTTCGATCCCATGGCGGCCCCCTGCTCCCTGTGCGCCGCCCGGGCCCCCCGAGCCGGTCGGCTCGGGACCTGGGTGGATTCACATCGGTGGCGCAATCCATGGTCCCGCCGCTGGCGCGGCGGGACTCGGACTACGCGGGTGCCGTCCAGGCTCCGGCCATGGGCGGCGGGCATTGCAAACCGGGCGCTGCCCACCGGCCTTGGTGGATACGCCCGCTCACGAGTGGCGGGGCGTGTAGCGCCTCTTGCGCCGCGGGCTGTGGCCGCCCGTCTTCACCGCGACCCGCTCGACCAGTTCGACGATCGACCGGCGCAGCTCGCTGTCGGTCAGCGTCGAATAGGCCTGCAACAGGCGGAACGCGTGCGGGTGGGTGATCAGCGACAGCGGCGATTCCACCCCCTGCGCCGCGACCTTCTCGATGTGGTCGCGCCCCTCGAAGAAGGTATGCACGGGCACGTTGAGCACCCGTGCGATTTGCGTGAGACGACCGGCGCCGACTCGATTCGCCCCCTTCTCGTATTTCTGCACCTGCTGGAACGTCACCCCGATGCTCTGGCCGAGCTCGGTTTGTGACAGTCCGGAGGCAAGCCGTTGGATCTTGATGCGTTGTCCTACTTCGATATCGACTGGATCCGGTTTTCGCGTGGCCATGGAAGTCTCCGACTACCGCGCCCGCCCCGTCGCGGGACGCGTCGCCGGATAGGTTAGCAAGCTTCTACAGATTCTGCGAGTACGCTCGTCAGTGTGGTTCCGATTTCCGGGTCAGCCCGGTTGGATCTGCCATAAGGTAGCTAATTACCGAAAGGGCCTCGCCCACGCTGCGGGCTTCGAGCGAGAGCCGGCCGCTCGACGCCCACGAGGCGACCACCGACTCCGGCTCGCCGACCAGTGCGACGAACGACTCGATCGCCTCCCGCGTGGCCTGCGGCATCGCGCTCACGGCGCGGATGATCTCCAGCAGGCCCGGTTCCTGGCTCCAGTAGTACAGCTCCATCAGTCGCGCCGGATCGCATCTCCCGACGATCCGGCTCACCACGTCCGGCAATGTTGGCTGTTCGTTCTGACTTTTGCTCATGCAGCGTGTCTTGACCGCGTCACCCATCACTCGCCCTCCGGATTGCCCGTTGCCGCAATCTTTCCCCGGTCGGAACCGGGTGCCCGGTTCCAGGGAAAGCGCCCCGGTGCCGTTGGATTTGATCGGCCGCGGAACCGCCGCGGACCTTTCGCCGGTCGCCTACGGGATTTCCCTGATCGACAGCTAAATGCGGGCGGTGATTTTAGACGACTGTTAGAAATGACACTTGACAAACGGCTAAATGCTGATCTCGCCGGTTCGGATGGCGTTCACGACCGCCTGGGTACGGTTGACCGCATTGACCTTGCGGGTTGCGCTGGCGATCAGCCAGTTCACCGCGCGCTCGCTGATCCCGAGGATGACCGAGATATCCCACGAGGACTTGCCTCCGGCAATCCAGTGCAACACTTCGCGCTCGCGCGGCGTCAGCGTCCCGCGCGCCTCGGCGCTTTCATGCAGTCCCAAAAGCTCCACCGCCCTCGCGTGAGCGCAAAGGCTCAGCATGCGAACGGTGCTCGTGGCCCGGGGCTCGAATTCCGGCCGCTCTCCGGCCAGAGTCACGCACGACACCGCGCCGCAAGCCCGGATCACCGGCACCACGAATCCCGTGCGCGATCCCGACGCTTCGACGGCGCGCATCACCTTGACCGTCGACGGCCGCGGCGCGCGATCGTCGAACGCCTTCGACCACTCGAACGGATTGATGTTTCGCCGGCCCCAGGACGCGACCGGATCCTCGGCGTAATTATTTTCGTTGGCGAAACGCTGGGTCCAGCCGCGCGGCCAGCCGTTACGCAGAAAATACGCTTCGACGTGCCGCGGCGGCTCGGGCATGCCGGTGATCAGGACGGACGAGAAACCGAAGATCGACAATGACGAGGCCAGCCGCTCCACGACCTCTTCAGGAGTCTTCAAATGATCGAATTCCTCGATCACATCGAGCGCGGCACGCCTGTAATTGACCGACGCGGCGGTCATCGTCCCTTCCCAGGCCGGCTTGGATCTGATTGTCGGCTTTATGCCTCTTGGACGGGCGCATTATAGGGCCGGCGGGCAATTGGGCAATGGCCGATGACGGGCCCTCCGGATCGTTGTCGCGGGCGCCACGGCGTGCCAATGAAACGGGCTCGCCGGAGACCCGTGCCGTGAACGTGAGCCCGCAGCCGCCGCTCCTGCTCGACGTCGTGCCGCCGAACTATCGCCTGCGCCTGCCCGGGCCGGCCGCCGTGCCCGAACGCGTGCGCGCGGCACTGGCGCAGCCCGTGCTCAACCATCGCGGCCCTGAGTTTCGCGCCGTTCTCGCCGAGACGACGGCCGGGCTGCGCCGGATTTTCGGCACCCGGCACGACGTCCTGATGTTCGGCTCGTCGGGCACCGGCGCCATGGAGGCGGCGCTCGCCAATGTGCTTGGTCCCGGCGACGCGCTCCTGATCGTGGTGGCCGGCCAGTTCGGCGAGCGCTTCGCGTCAATTGCCGAAACCATGGGAGCCCGCGTCGATCGCGTGGAAGTGCCGTGGGGCGAAGCGCCCGATGCGTCGGAGATCGCTGCGCGCACGCGCGCGCAAAACTATCGCGCGGTCGTGTGCGTGCACAACGAAAGCTCGACCGGCGTCCTCGCCGACCTCGCGGCGATCGGCGCCGTGCTGCGCGACACCGCAGCTCTCCTGGTCGTCGATTCCGTGAGCGGGGTCGCGGGCGTCGAGATGCACATGGACGAATGGGGCGTCGACGTTCTCGTCGCCGCCTCGCAGAAATGCCTGATGTGCCCGCCCGGGCTGGCCTTCGCGACCTTGAGCGAAAAGGCCGCGCGCGTCGTTGCGGCCGCCAACGCAGTGCCGCGTTTCTTCTTCGATTTCCGCCGCATGAAGGCGGCGCTGGACAAAGGCGAGACGCCGTTCACCCCGCCAGTGTCGCTGGTGCTGGCGCTGCGCCAAGCGCTTGCCATGATCGAGGAGGAAGGATTGCCGGCGGTGCTTGAGCGGCACCGCCGCCTGTCCGCCGCCCTGCGGGCCGGCTGCGAGGCGCTTGGCCTGCCGATGTTCCCGACCGCGCCCCTGCTGTCGCCGACCGTGACCGCCGCCTGCGTGCCGGACGGCCTCGACGCAACGGCGATCGTGCGCCACATGCATGTGCGCTACCGTACCGTGATCGCCGGGCAGCGCACCAAGCTGTTCGGCCGCGTCATCCGCTTCGGCACCATGGGGTCGTTCGGCCCGGCCGACATTTTCACCGACCTGCACCATCTCGAATGCACGCTGCGCGATCTCGGACATCCGCCGCCGGCCGGCGCCGGTGTCGCGGCGGCGGCACGCATGCTTGCGGAGGACACATGCTGATCCGCGCGCTGGCCATCTTTCTGATCGCCGCGGCCGCCCTGGCGATCGCCGGCCCGGCAGGAGCGCAGGGCAAGCTCGCCGTCTATTCGGCGAACGACGCCAACCTCAACCGCTTCGTCTTCGAGGCGTTCACGCGGGAGACCGGCATCGAAGTGGAGCCGGTCGAGGGCGGCTCCGGCGTCGTGTTCCGCCGCATCGCCTCCGAGCGCGAGCGGCCGCTGGGCGACGTGGTGTGGGGCGTGAGCCGGGCGCTGCTGCAGACAAATCGCGGCCTGCTCGCGCCCTACGCATCGAAGAACAAGGACGCGGTGCCGGCCCAGTTCCGCGACCCGGAGGATCGGTGGATCGGCAACAACCTGCACCTCCTCGTCATCCTGCAGAACACCAGGCTCGTTGCCGCCGAGGCCGGCCCGAAGACGTGGACCGACCTGCTCGATCCGCAATGGAAGGGCAAGATCGCCTTCACCGACCCGGCGAATTCCGGCTCCGCCTTCAGCAATCTCACCATGCTGGCCGAGCTGTGGGGCGGCGGCGACGCCGGCTGGGACAAGGTCGCGCGGCTGCTCGCCAACACGCGGGTGCTCAACCGCTCGACCCTGGTGTTCCAGGGCGTCGGCAACGGCGAGTTCCCGCTCGGCATGTCGCTCGAATATGCCGGCCTGCTGTGGGCGTCGAACGGCGCGCCCGTCAAGGTCGTCTATCCGCAGGACGGCACGATCGCCCAGATGGAGGGCGTCGGCGTCATCAAGGGCGGGCCGAACCCGGACGCCGCGCAAAAATTTGTCGATTACATCAACCGCAAGGACGTGCGCGAGGCGATCCTGCGCTTTGCGTTCCGCCGCCCGGCACGCCAGGATCTCGATCTCACGAAACTTCCCGGAGGAATGCCCTCGCTCGCCGACGTGAAGCTCGTCGGCTACGACGAGGACGGCTGGGCGGCGCGCCGGGCCGAGACTTTGCAGAAGATCCAGGACATCGTTCGGCGCACGCGCTGACGCGGGGCATTTTCCGGCGAAGTGTGCAGCGGTTCGCCGTAGAAAATGCGACAATACAAAAAAGCCGACGCGCATTCCGAAACGGAAAGCCCTACGGGCGCGGGGGGGCACGCGTGACTGCCATCACCATCGAGGGCGTCTCCCGCAGCTTCGGCGACGTGCGCGCGGTCGATGCGGTGACGCTCGCCATCCGCGACGGCGAGTTTTTCACGCTGCTCGGGCCGTCCGGCTGCGGCAAGACCACGCTGCTGCGCATGGTGGCGGGCTTCTGCGAGCTCGATGGCGGCCGCATCCTGTTCGCCGAGCGGCGGGTCGATACGGTGCCGCCCCATCGCCGCAACACCGGCATGGTGTTTCAGAACTACGCCGTCTTCCCCCATCTCGACGTCGCCGGCAACGTCGCCTACGGCCTCAAGGCGCGCGGGCTCGCGCAGCGCGACATCGCGGCGCGCGTCGCGCGCGCGCTCGGCCTCGTTCAGCTCGACGGCTACGCGCGGCGCTGGCCGCACCAGCTGTCGGGCGGCCAGTTGCAGCGCGTCGCCATCGCCCGAGCGGTGGTCATCGAGCCCGACGTGCTGCTGCTCGACGAGCCCCTGTCGAACCTCGACGCCAAGCTGCGGGTCGAGATGCGCGGCGAGATCCGCCGGCTGCAGCGGGCGCTGGGCATCACGGTGATCTACGTGACGCACGACCAGGAGGAGGCGCTGGCGATGTCCGACCGCATCGCCGTCATGCGCGCGGGCCGGGTCGAGCAGGTCGGCGCGCCGCGCGCGATTTACGAGCAGCCGGCGACCACGTTCGTGGCGAGCTTCGTCGGCGCCACCAATTTGTTGCGCGGCGTGGTGAAAAGCGTCGGCGAAATTCTGGTCGGGGGCACGGTCGTCACGGCGCGGGCGGCCACTCAGCCCGCCGGCAGCAAGGTCGCACTGTCGCTGCGTCCCGAGGCGCTGCGTCTCCTCGCGAGCGAACCCGCCCCGGAGGGATGGGCGGTCCTTAACGGCACGCTGGAGGAGGTGGAATATCTCGGCGCGATCACGCGCTTCTGGGTACGGCTCGCCGACGGAACGGCGCTGCAGCTCATCGCGCTCGCGCCGCCCGCCGCCGGCGGCGCGGTCACCGTCGCCTACGACCCGGCGCGCGTGGTCATGCTGGGGGACGGCGCGTGATCGCGTGGCTGGCACGCCATGCATTTGCGGCCGCGGTCATGGCCGTGGCGGCCGCATTCCTCGGCCTGTTCTTTCTCTATCCTGTGCTGAAGGTGCTCGGCGCGAGCATCCTCGATCCGACCGGCGGGTCGTTCACGCTGCGCAACTACGCGAGCGTGCTGTCGAGCCCGTTCTTCCTCCAGGGACTGGTCAACAGCCTCGGCGTCGCCACCGCCGCCACGCTGTTCACCATCCTGATCGGCGTGCCGTTTGCCTTTTGCGTCGCGCGGCTGCCGATCGCCGGCAAGCCGGTGCTGCTGGCGCTCGCCGCCCTGCCGCTGGTGCTGCCCTCCTTCGTCTCCGCCTATGCGCTCGTCCTCATGTTCGGCCGCGCCGGCGTCGTCACCGGGGCGCTGCGCGCCGCCGGCATCCCGTTCGAATCGATCTACGGCATGAAGGGAATCGTGACGGTCTATGCGCTCACGCTTTATCCCTACGTGGTGCTGCCGACCGTCGCCGCGTTCCAGTCGATCGACGCTTCGGTCGAGGAGGCGGCGCAGAACCTCGGCGCCCCGCGCGCGCGCATGCTGCGCACCGTGACCCTGCCGCTGGTGCTGCCCTCGATCCTTGCCGGCGGCCTCCTGGTGTTCATCGAGGCGCTGGAGAATTTCGGCGTGCCGTTCGTCCTCGCCGAGGACCAGCCGATTCTCGCGGTCGAGGCCTTCAAGCTGTTCGTCGGCGAGACCGCCGACAACCCGGCCTCGGCCGGCGTGCTCGGCGTGTTGCTGATCGCCTGCACGGTCGCGGCGCTGGTCGCGCAGCGCGCCCTGCTGGCGCGGCGCCGCTATGCGACCGGCGCGCGGCGGTCGGCGCCGCTGCTGGCGGTGAGCCCGATGCTGCGCCGGCTCGGCACCGCCTATTGCTGGGCCGTGGTCGGCGCCGCGCTGGTGCCGTTCGCGGCGGTGGTCGCGATCTCGTTTCTCGCCTTCAAGGGGCCGGTCCTCACCTACGACCTCTCGCTCGACAATTTTTCCCAGCTGTTCGGGCGCTCCTATCGCCCGCTCGCCAACACGCTGCTGCTGGCGACGCTCGCGGCAGCCGGCGCCACGCTGATCGGCGTGCCGATCGGCTACGTGATCGTGCGGCATCGCTCGCGCCTTTCCGCCGCCCTCGACCTGATCGCGACGGCGCCGTTCGCCGTCGCCGGCACCGTGCTGGGCATCGGCCTCGTGCTCGCCTACAGCAACGGGCCGCTGATCCTCACCGGCACCGCGCTGATCATGATCATCGCCTACATGGTGCGGAAGCTGCCGTTCTCGGTGCGCGCGTCGAGCGCGATCCTGCATCAGATCGACGTAAATCTCGAGGAGGCCTCGATCAATCTCGGCGTCGCGCCGATGCAAACCTTCCTGCGCATCACCGTGCCGCTGATGCTCGGCGGCATCGTCGGCGGCAGCGTGCTCACCTTCGTGACGGTCGCCTCCGAGCTCAGCTCGACCGTCGTGCTCTACAGCGGGCCGTGGACCACCATGACGGTCGCCATGTTCCAGGCGCTGGAAGGCACCAGCGCCGGGGTTGCGGCGGCGGCCGCGACCGTGCTGATCCTGTTCACCATCCTGCCGGTGGCCCTCGTCTATCGGCTGCTGCGGCGCTATGAGCTGTCCATGCTTTGAAACGAGAGACGTAAACAATGATCGACCTGCGCAGCGATACGGTGACGCTCCCGACCGAGGAGATGCGCGAGGCCATGCATCGCGCCGAGCTGGGCGACGACTCGCGCGACGGCGATCCGACGGTGCGCCGGCTCGAGGCGATGGCCGCCGCCATGACGGGCAAGGAAGCCGCCGTGCTGGTGGCGAGCGGCACCATGTCGAATCTGGTCGCGCTGCTCTCCCATGGCCGGCGCGGCGGCGAGGTGCTGCTCGACGGCGACGCGCACATCCTGCGCAGCGAAATGGGCGGCATCGCGCAACTCGCGGGCCTGTTCCACCGCATCGTTCCGGCCGAGCGCGGCAGCCCGGACGTGGCGGCGCTGCGCGATATGCTCAGCCCGCGCCTCGCCGCCGGGCGGCTCGCGACCGCGCTCGTCTGTGTCGAGACCACGCACAATTCCGCCGGCGGCGCGGTCGTGCCGCTCGCCTGCCTCGCCAAGGTGCGCGCCGCCGCGGGCGACCACGGCGTGCCGGTGCATATCGACGGCGCGCGCCTGTTCAACGCCGCGGTCGCGCTGGGCGTGTCGGCGGCGGAGATCGCGCGCCACGGCGACAGCGTCGGCTTCTGCGTCAGCAAGGGGCTGAGCGCGCCGGTCGGCTCGGTTCTGTGCGGATCGGCGGCGTTCATCGAGCGCGCCCGCGCCTTCCGCCGCATGGTCGGCGGCGCCATGCGCCAGGCCGGCGTGATCGCCGCCGCCGGCATCGTCGCGCTGGAGCACAT
>WNEY01003303.1_pt1 | contig 12069 bp, 5 predicted proteins | sample 5400531 | NCBI WGS metagenome assembly WNEY01 (sample SAMN13153338, study PRJNA577476) | soil metagenome | isolation source: 200 cm saprolite under Douglas fir tree site 1 | place: USA:California | collected 2015-04-18
AAGTACATCATGGTCTCGATGCCGACATTCTGGTCCAGCAGATAGACCGCAGGTAAGTCGTTACCGCAGGCGCCGAGCGAATTCCGGGTTGGCTGCTCGAGCAGCACCCGTCTCCAGCTTCCTGACTGGCCTTCCATCAAGGTGGAAGTTGAACTCAACCAGGTGATGATCTGTGGCTCGACCTGACCTTCTTGGCGCAACCTGACCGGTGCCGGCAGATGGAGCGTGGTCTGGAACCGGAACCAGGGCTCGCCACGACCACCGTCCACAGCCCTGATTTCCGCGTTCCAATCGTATCCCAGGCGTTTCCCGTCCAGGCTTTCTGCTGTAGCTTTCCCTTCGCAGGCAACGGTTAAACCCTCGCGCCGCAGATACGAGGTCACCAGCGGAAACGAAGCCCCGGTTACCAGTGGGATGCCAGGCAGCGTGGCCGGTTTCCATTCGTTCCCGACGCGCACGAAGTTCTGGAAGGCAAGCGGCGCGCCTACGGGCGATAGCCGGAGTTGCTGATCTCCGTTTTCAAGATTTGTGGAGGCCGAAGCGGTTCCCGTCTGTGGGGACAGCCACGCAATTCTTTCAGAGAAATCGACGCCGGCCGGCGTGGCGCTCGCGGCAGTCGCCAGGAGCGTTTTCATGAAGCCACGCCGATTGAGATGACTCATGTGGCTGCGACCTCAGTATGAGACAAATGCGCAGACCTCTACCCGGCTCAATCTCGGGCAGAGCTCTGCGGCCTTAATACGCGATCTTCAAGCCAAATTGAATGGCTCGCGGGTCGGACGTGTTGGAGACAGTACCGAAGCCACAGGCAAAGCGTTGGCCAGGAGCATTGCATCCAGGAGCGCCCAGAGGAATAAATGGACTGTTCAGGCCAGAGTCGAATCCGCCAGGTGCCTTGAAGATGTGCCGGTTGAAGACATTGAAAAACTCTGCTTTGAAGTCGATCGTTGCCCGCTCTCCAAAAATCCTAGTTTTCTTGCCTAGCGTGAAGTTCTCATTCCGTTCCCCAAATGTGCGGGCATGAGCGAGGGATCGTGGTTCGTTACCGAAAGTCAAAGCAGCTACCGGCGAGAACGCCGCCGAGTTGTAGAACGACGTAGTGGCAGGATTAAAATTCGAGCTCTTGTTTGTCTGACTCACTCCCGGGACAACATTGACTCGGGCAATCCCAGTGAAGTGACACCCGGCAAACAAAACATCGCCCGCGGTGCCACCGCAAGAGCCGTATACCGTCGTCGGAAGTCCGGACTTGTAGGATAAGACGGCTGAGACGTACCAGCCGCCCACTATACGGTCTAGCGCCCCACCCAAATTCAAGTAGCGCTTGCCATGCCCAACTGGCAACTCGTAGAAGAAGCTCACCACAAGACTTTGCGGTGTATCGAGTTGGCTGACTGCTTTTTCGGCTCTGCGATTATACGAATTTTGGCCGATGAAGCTGTTGGTGCTGATGAATCCGGAAACGCCCGGTCCTGCGGAGTCGGCGTCGGTAAGGTTCTTCGAAACGGTATAAGACACGAGGAAGCTCAACCCCTGCGCAAAGCGCTTGTTCACGCTTACTTGCAAAGCGTGGTAGGTGGAGTTGCCAGTGCGATCTGGAGTGAAGGAGTTGTCTTCCTGGTTGAAGTCAAAGTACTGAGGGAAGGGTCGCAGAAGTTGGTTGATGTTTCCGGTGAAGCCGGGGTAGGGCAACTTAACGCCGGCAGCTATGGCCGTGGGACATGTCCCATTCGTGAGGCAAGTAGCATTCTTCGTCAAGTCGCTTCCAAGCGAGAGGAACGATGGATTCACCTGGTTGGGGATAATGTTCAAAGCTGGCAAGTGAGTGCCCTTGGAACCAACATAGGCCACGCTTATGACTAGGTTTGTCGTGATCTGGCGTTGTACGTTGAGATTCCAGGACTGGATGTCTGCGGGTCGGACGCTGCCGCCCGGCACGAGGATGACCCCGCCGTTGCCATTCTGCCCCTCGGGGGTAAAGGGTCCAGAATCAGGAAAAATACGCGTCACACCATTATCAATTTGGAAGCCGTTCGTCGAGGTCAGACTCTGCCTATTGAAAAATCCCAGGCCATCCTGGTCGGCGAAAGACCCTTCCCTTAGCGGCTCGTAGAAGATTCCATAACCGCCGCGTAATATAGTCTTTTCATTAATCTTGTAGGCGAAACCTACTCTAGGACCGAACGCCTTCTTGTAGGTGTCCTGTGGACGCTTCCGCCCGTTCCGCCCGGTCCCCGTTCCGAAATAGGTGTAAGCCCCGAGGATGTTTCCCGCCCCCGGGTTGGCAAGAGTGGGATCAACCGCCGAAAACCGATCAAACGCTTCGGAGGCCGGCAGGTCGAGATCGTAGCGCAGGCCGTAATTCAGAGTTAGGCGGGGCCTCAACTTGTACGAGTCCTGCGCGTAGAAGGAGTAATTCTTGTATCGCACACCGCTAAAAGCACCGTAGTTCAAGATCTCCTCGTCCACAAGCCCGAAGAGCGCGCTGGCAACTGAATCTCCCCCGGTTCCAGTCGAGCTGCTGGTCTGTTTGGCATTGAAATGGAATTCGCCGGAGGATGTTGTCAGTCGCCGCACGTTGAATTGCAGCATGCGGACTTCTCCGCCGAACTTGAAGTTGTGTTTGCCTTTGAGCCAGCTCACGGAATCATTCACCTGGTAGACGTTGTCTGCAAATTGCGAGTCGCCGCAGGCGTTAAGCACCTCACGGTAAGGGCCGCCGAAAAATTTAATGCAGGGGAAGGTCGTGTTCTGCACCCCTGTAAGTCCGATCTTTGCCGGGAATCCCTGGCCGAGGCTGTTCGCGACTTCGCCCCGGAAACGCCGGCTAAATCCGAACAGGAATTGGTTGACCACCGTTGGACTGAAAACGTAGTTGTGGCTAAAGCGCGCATACCGAGTACTCTGCGGCGTGCTTTGCCCGAAGATCGGTCCGAAGCTAAAGACATCGCCCTTGAGGGTATTGCCGTGGTCAAAGCCGCCGGAAATCCGCTGCTTGTCCGAGATAATGTGATCAATCTTGAGATCCCAGAGATTTGCGGTCGTTTTTGCGGTGCTAGTACCAATCACATTGTTTGAGAGTCCGCCAGTGGTCGGCGGAAGCAGTGCAAAGACCTTCGTCATCACAGAACTCGGTTTGAAGTTGGGGTCGTTTGTCAGGATGTTACCAGGAATCGCGTTGCGGGTCGTGGGATCGAAAAGCTGTGTGCCTGGCAACAAGGCGGAAAAGTCGCCCTTGCGAAAGCTTTCCGGTGGCAGACTAAGTACTGCTAAGCCTCCGGTCTGCAAGCGAAAGCCTTCATAAGCAAAGAAAAAGAACGTTTTGTCGTGTCCATTATAAATGTGAGGGAGACGCACGGGAGCGCCGACGGTGAAGCCGAAGTCGTTCTGCGTATCGATAGGTTTGGGCTTACCCGGATTCGCTATGTTGTTTCGCCAACTGTTGGCGTCCAGCACGCGGTTGCGGAGAAAATCATAAACAGAACCGTGGAAGTCGTTGGTCCCAGACTTCAGTGTAAGACTTATTATGCCGTCGCCGGATTCACCATACTCGGGCGAGAAATTGCTCTGCAGCACCTTGAATTCTTCCACTGCTTCCGGTGAAACCCCTTTATTCCACTGTATGTTGGGCGATACCAGGGAGATCGAGACTCCGTCAACGAGCACATCCGTTCCGCCTTCTTGGCCTCCATTCACCTTGAAATCGTCGGTCGCATTGTCAGCGGGGTTGTTGCCCACAATTCCGACAAACCCTGGTACAAGTGTAATGAACTGCAAAGGGTTGCGGATTGTACCGGAAACCTCGAGCGGCAGATTCGCAATTAAGCTTCTTTCTACCGTCACTCCGATATCAGAGGTGGCGGTTTCAAGCTGGCTGGCGTCGGCATTGACTGTTATGGTTTCGGTTACCGAGCCAATTTGCATTTCTATATCTAGCGATACGGTGCTGCCCGTTAGGACAGTGACACCTTCCCGCTCGTATTTCTTCAGGCCCGTTGCCTCGACCTTCACGGAATAACGCCCAGGAGGCAGGTTAGGCAGAGAATACAGACCGGCGTCAGTCGTCACAGTAGAATTGGTGAGGCCGGTATCCAAGTTTCGAGCGGTCACGGTGGCCCGGCTCAAGGTGGCACCACTGGAATCCGTTACGGTTCCCTGAATGCTTCCGTTCGTGGTCTGCCCGTAAACGGACACTGTCAAAAGCATGCAAATTAGAAAACCTGCCAATGCTTTCATTGGACCCTCCCCCTGCCGCACACATCGGAATGCCAGCCTGTTAAGGTAGGAGACCAACACGCTCACATTGACTCACTTCCATGAATCCTCGCCATGGATTTGTATCGTCAATGCGATGAAACGGCGGAGCGGATTCAAGATTATGCCCAGCATGAGTTCGAGGAAAGGACTTAGCTTGTGAATTCATAGTGACTCACATGTGTAACGACGGCCATTTCCTAATCTGTTGGTTGCCAAACCCTTCCGGCCCATAGAGTTGGACGGCTTGACATGCGCAAACCATGTGGTATGGTTGGGGCCTTCGGGCACAGACAAAACCGTCCTGACGTGACGCGAATGTCGGCTTCACAACAAACCGTAGCTGACGATCTTCTAGCCGATGAGCGATGGCGGCTCGTTGAAAGGATTGTATCCAGTCAGCCCTTCCAGAAGAGCGCCCGACTCCGAGATCTCTTGCTGTACATCAGTGAGCGGACTATCCATGGTCACGCGCATGACTTAACCGAGCAGCACATCGGCAAGAGTTTGTATCACAAGCCGTCGGATTACAGTCCCCTTGAGGACAGCTCTGTCCGCGTACACGCTCGCCAACTCCGGTTAAAGCTGCACGAGTATTTCGATGGAGAAGGCAGTAATGAACCCCTAATCCTGGACATCCCGAAGGGCTCGTACGCACCGACATTCAGGCCGGCTCCGAAAGCCGCTGTGCCCCCGGCAGAAATAGCCCCAATAGTAATCCCGGTCACGACGTGGCGCCGCCAAGCGATTTTGCCGTGGATCCTTTGCGGAATTTTGGCGATAGTTTGCGCAGTCCTGCTATATCAATCTTCCCGGCATGGCACGAGCGGCGCAGTAGTTCGCTCTGTCAACCCGGTGTGGCCATTTTCCCAGGTTTTCGACACTCGGCACCAAACCACTATCGTGGTGGCGGATAGTAACTATGGGATGTTCCGCATCCTTTCAAGCCAGCCAGGTTCCCTCGATCAGTATCTCCGTCGAGACTTCCTTCAGAATACGGAGGTGCTCAAGTTCGGCGAAGCTGACCGCCGTTTTAAGGAATACATTTCGAACTCGGCGTTAACCTCCTTTGCCGATGTCGTGGACGTGGTGTCCCTTCTGAAGATGGCAGGGCCACTGCAAACGCAGGTGTCCGTGCGTTCCGCAAGGGATTTACGAATGCGAGAGCTGGATCACGGGAATTACATCTTTATCGGGAGCCCTGGATCCAATCCCTGGGTGTCGCTATTTCAGGACAAACTCAACTTCCACGAGAGCGAGGGGGTGGTCGGTAAGAGCGTAAAAGAATTTGTGAACACTCATCCTCTGCCCGGCGAGCAGGCACGCTATGAAGGGTTGCGAGGGACGGGAACTGTGGGAGAGGATTACGCGACCATTGCTCTTCTTCCGAATGCAACCCACGACGGGAGCGTACTCGTACTGCAAGGACTTCAGCAGGAGGGTACCGAAGCTGCCGGCCGGTTCCTAGCCGATGAGGAAAATCGACGACAACTGCAGAGCGCGCTCGGATTATCTGACTGGAACGGCGCCACTGGGAATATGTGGTTTGAAGCACTCATTCGCTCCCGCACAGTTTCCGGGGCGCCCGATTCAACAAGTCTGGTCGCGGTCCGCCGAATTCGCTAGGAATCAGATCGCATTTACGAACGCAAGGCCGCTGGGAATTCCGCAAAGCACAAATCCAGCAAAAAGCAAAGACGTCGCGCTGCGCAAGTCACGCGGATTCGCCTGCACGCACCGAACCGCATTCTTGTATCTTCTTGTGGCGTCGCCGCTCGGCTGATTGGTATAATCCCTGCTGAATTTTCCCAATATTTCGGAGGTTCACGCCGAGTGAAACTCCACTGCTCAGCGGGTCAATGCGCAAAACCAGTGCCGCAAATATTGCTGCGTAGCCACGCTCCGCGGTTGCGCTTCCCCTCACCTCTTGCCGTGCCCAGTCTTCTTTGTTCTGTTTTGCTGATTTTTCTCAACTTGCCCGGAACTTTGGCGGCCAGGGCGCAGAGCGACCTGAAGGCCCTGCTCGAGCAAGCACGCGCAGACGAGAAAACGGGAAATTACGCAGGCGCAGAACGAATCTACCAGCAGGCGTTGGCGATTGCTCCGGAGAACCTGGAGACCCTCAAACGCCTCGGCGTCCTGCAACAGACCGAGCTTAAATTTGCTGATTCCATAGAGGTCTTTAGGAGAGTGCTTGCTCGCGACCCTCAGTATCCGGAAACCAATTTTTTCCTGGGCGTGTCCTACCTCGGAGCGAAAAGCTTCTCTCAGGCTATCCATAGCTTTGAACAAGAACTCGCCACCGCGAATCCTCACCCGCGTTGCAGTTATTACCTGGGATTGGCGCTGCAATTCTCTGGCCGCACCGATGAAGCCATATCGCAATTGAACCGGACGGTCTCTGAAAATCCTAAAGACGCCGACGGGCTCTACCAGCTTGCGCGCATTTACAAGAACGCTTCCCTCCAGTCGATCGAGAGACTGAAGGCGCTTGATCCGGACTCGTTTCAATTGCATGCGTTGATGGGAGAAGTGTACGCCGAAGAGGAACGCTACCAGGAAGCCATCAAGGAATACAAAGCTTCTCTCGCCAAGCGGCCGGATGCGCAAGGCATTCACTATGCCATTGGCATTGCGTATTGGGTGCAACACCAGATGGACGCCGCCGAGAAAGAATTCCAGGATGCGCTGAAGGAAGATCCGAACGACGCCTTGACCAACCTGTACCTCGGCGACATCGCTGTTCATAAGCAACGCTTTGACGAGGCGCTCGGTTACCTGCAGGTTGCGCTGAAAGGCCAGCCTGGCATGTCTCAGGTGCATTTGCTGTTGGGCAAATGCTATCGAGGCCGGCACGAATCTGAAAAAGCCAGGGCTGAGTTTCTCGCGGCAATTGACGCTGACCCGGCCGCCGCACAGCCCCACTATTTGTTGGCCCAGGTTTACCGGGAGATGCATGACCCCAAAGCCAGCGCTGATGAACTGGCACAATTTGAAAAGCTTTCGAAATTAGAAAAAGAAAAGACTGCGGGGCGCGGTCCCAACGAGTAACGTGAAAACGCGGCGCAACTTTCAAGCGCGGGCCACGTGCATGAACAATTTGTCGAGCGAACTGTCTAGCCTCGGATCATCATCCCGAGCTCTGCTCTTGATCCTCGCCTTGTCGGCTGCAATCTCGCCCGAGATGCGCGGACAGACCGTCCCATCGGGTACCGCTACGTCCTCAGCGGTTAACGCCCACTTCGCTGCCGCCCAGCAGGCGCAGAGCCGCCAGGATTACGCGACGGCCGAGCATGAGTACCAAGCCGTGATTGCAGCGGCTCCGGCTTTCGCCGAGGTTCACATGAACCTTGGTTTGATTTACCAGCTACAGAATCGAGTACCCGAAGCCATGGCTGAGCTCCGCCGAGCGCTCAAGATCAAGCCCACACTTGCGGGCGCGAATTTTTTCCTCGGCGTTGATTACTGCAAGATGGGCGAAGGGGCCAGGGCCATACCCTATTTGAAAGCTGCGGCTCGTGCGGAGCCGAATCGAACGGACATCTGGTCCTGGCTGGCGACGGCACAAGAACTGTCCGGTGGGATACAAGCGGAAGTTGTAACGCTTAAGCGTGCATTGGAATTGGAACCTCAGAATGTGGACCTGCTCTACCTCCTGGGACACGCTTACGAGCGACTGGGAAAAAAGGAGGTTAAGGCACTGGAAAAAGCGGCCCCCGGCTCGTCCCGTGCCGAGCAGTTGCTGGCCGAGAGCTATGCAGCAAGCAACGAATGGCCGTCTGCGGTGATTCATTTTCAGAATGCCTTGGCTGCTTCGCAAAATCGTCCCGGGCTGCATGTGGAGCTTGGTGAGGTTTTTTTGCGAGCAGGTAGAGTTACGCAGGCAACTCAGGAATTTGAAGCCGAATTGAAGCTCGATCCTTCTAGCTTACGGGCCATCGTCCGTCGTGGCGAAGCAAAGCTGATTCAGAGCGACGTGGATGGAGCACTGCAGGATTGGGCGCGAGCGATAGCCATGGACAAGTGGCGAGCCGAGGAAATCCTGGGGATAAGAGAAACGGGATTCGGTGATTCCGCTTTCGAGCAGCTTTCCGATGCCGCTCGCGAAAACATCGAGTCGCTCGCGCCGGATCTTCGAACTCGAGACGTCCCGGCCGCACGTTTTGCTCTGGCGTTTCTGGCAGCGCAGACCGGGGACTCTTCGCGAGAGGCCGCTGGAGCTGCAAAAGCATCGCCCGCCGCCGCGACGGGCGCCACATCAAAGAATTGCTCAGAACACGAGGTGCGGCAGGCAATTGCACAGGGTCAGTTCTCTGCCGTGGCGCCTTGTGCGCTGCGCGCTTTGATTACATGGTCGACAACTGAGTTTCGCATGCAGTTGGCACGCGCGCTGTTCGATGCCGGGGATAGCGAGGCGACTCTGGAAGCGCTGGCCAAGTTGCCGTTACCTGACCGGCATTCGCCGGAAGCATCTTTTTGGCGTGCACGCTGCTACGAAAAGCTAGCCACTGCGGCTTATCTTCGGCTGTACCAGACCGATTCAAATTCTTATCGTATGCATGAGTTGATGGGTGACCTTGCTGCCGCCAAAGGGGAGGACGGCAACGCAATCGAAGAGTATCGCGCCGCGATTGCGATGAAACCTTCATTGCCGAACCTGCATTACAGTTTAGGCCATCTTCTCTGGAAGGATTTGAAGGTTGCTGAAGCGCGGGTGGAGCTCGAGGCCGAGCTGGAGCTTAACCCCCTCCACGCTGGAGCACTCGACGACCTGGGGGACACCTATCTTCTCGAGCACCAAGCGGGCAAAGCTCTGCCCTATCTGAACCGCGCGCTCAAGGCGGACCCAGGAAATTCGGATATTCATCGGGACCTGGGCACTGCTTATTCCGCACTGCGTGATTATAAGAAGGCGGAAGCGGAATTCAAGATTGCGCTAGCGGATGATCACGACGGCTCGGTCCACTACAAGCTAGCGAGGGTGTACCAGGCGCTGGGAGAGAAGGATAACGCAGCGCGTGAGTTTGCTCTGTCCACGGCGCTGAACCGCGAAGCGCACAGTAAACTCGAAAAGAAAACAGAGCGCTTGATCGAGATTGAGAGAGTGCCTCAATATCATTAGAAGTTCCGCCGGCACACAAGGCAGCTGGCCGCAAAGTGTGACGCAAGAGTTAGGAATACCTGCGGGGGATGGGCGTGTATGGAGATGCACATGGGGATTCTTGCTGCTGCCTCCCGCGCCAGGGCCAGCCGAATCGGAGGCTCGCAATTCAGAATAGGTTTTTCCTTTTTTGCTCTCTAGTTGTTGTAGTATTCTTCATTCCCCCAGCGGCTCGCTGCCACGCTCTGCAGGATGATGCGTTTCAACGTGGCCTCATCGCGTTGAAAGAGAATCGTCTCGAGGCTGCGCTCGAGGAATTGACCACCGCCGAGCGCGAACATCCCGGCGATGCGCGGGTGCGTAACTTCCGCGGGATTGTGCTCGCACGTCTGGGCCGAAACGCCGACGCTGTCACTGAATACGGCGAGGCCATCCGTATCGATCCTGGAATGGAAGATGCTTACCGGAATCTCGGATTCCTGGAATGGATGCAGCACCACCTCAACAGTGCGCGTGACTCGCTCGAACGCGCAGTGGAAGTAGCGCCTGAAGATTCTTTCGCTCATTACTATCTCGGTCGAGTTCTACTCGATCAGCAGCTCTATGCACGAGCTTTCCAGGAGCTCGACCGGTCTCGTGGGGAGTGGCCTCCAGACGCGGCGTTTCTGATTCAAGCTGCGACGGGTTACATCGCGCTCGGGCGGCAAGAGAATGCTCGCAAGGCGCTTGATGATCTCGCACCTCTGGCGCTCAGCGACGCGCAGTCTTTGCAAGCGGATTTGCTGCTACTCGCGGTCCACGAGAATGATCGTGCCATCGATCTGTTCCGGAAGTTGAGCAAGCGTCAATCCCCTGCCCCAGCGCCGTGGGTTCAGTTTGATCTGGCGATGACTTACTTTTTTGCGGGGAGATATGAGGAAGCGGCCGCACAAGCTAATTCCTTCGTCGAAAAGTCTCCTCCTGCAGTATCTGATACGGCCGAAGCCGCCTCGGCGTGGTCGCTGATGGGTATAGCTTATGCCCATCTAGGCCAAGGCGACCGCGCGGTCAGGGCCTTCCGCCAGGCAGCGGTGCTGGATCCAGCCCAGGAAGAGCACTGGCTGAATCTGACACGCGAGTTAATGGAGTTGCAGAACTACAGTGATGCGATCTCGACCGTCCGCGAAGCACTTACCGCTAACCCTAAGTCGTACGCTCTGCATTTGCGTCTCGGAGCGGCCAATCTTTCTGCAGGCCGCTATGCCGAGGCGGAGAGCGCCTTTCGCGATCTGGTAGCGGCGGGTGACCCTCTGCCAACCGGCTACGTCGGACTGGCGCAGGTACTGATGCGCACGGGCCGGGCAGAAGAAGCCGCTGTTGAGCTTGCTGCCGCCGGGCAGAAGCTCGGTGCAAACTTTCTCATCGCATATTTTCAAGGTCTTGCCCTGAATCGTGCTGGCAAGCATGCAGATGCGCTTCCTGCCTTCCAGGAAGCCGTGCGGCTCAATGCAAATAGCACCGAAGCTCACTTTGGTTTAGGAAAAACTCAGCTAGCGCTAGGTAGAGTGGGCGAAGCAACCGCGGAGCTTGAGAAAGCCCTTCGTCTCAGCCCGGGCAATGTACAGGCGCGACGCCTGCTCAGCCAAGCCTACCGTCGCGCGGGTGACATGAAAAATGCCGCGAAGTATGCCGAGGAACGTACGGAAGCGCCGCCTGCCGCTGAAGGCGATCTCGTCGGCGATTTCTTGCTGCCGCGATGGCAAGAGCCACCCCAACAGGCCACACCGTAGTCGCCTGTCAACACGCCAGAGTGTGAGGATTGGTTTCCTGGCGCATCGAGAAAGAGCCAATGGCACTTGCCTTGACCCAGAATGAACCACGCTCTGCGATGAAGTACGCTCCGAGTCACGAGATAATGCGTTCCAACAGCAATGATCATCAGCGTGTGCAACATCTGGCGCAACTCCGTGGGATTGGAGCTGCCCGGTGAGCCGCGCTCGTCGCGCAACGAAAATAATCGCCATGAAGAAAATGCTGTTTGGGACCGCATTGTTGGCCCTACTGTTGAGCAATCTGGTGACCGCACAGGCACCGACAGAGCCGCAGAAAGCAAAGGATCTCGCTCCCATAGCCCATTTCACGGACAACGCCGAGAAGGCTGGGCTGACGATGATGAATGTTTTTGGCGGATCGGGCACCAAGAAATACATCATTGAAACGACTGGTACAGGCGTCGCTGTTTTCGATTATGACAACGACGGGTGGCCGGACATCTTTATCGTGAATGGCACCACGCTACAAGGGTTCCCTGCCGGGAATGGTCCTACTAACCACCTGTATCACAACAATCACGATGGTACATTCACAGATGTAACGGTGAAGGCAGGGCTCGTGGCAACCGGATGGGGCCAAGGTGTTTGTGTCGGGGATTACGACAACGATGGGTGGGAAGATCTCTATGTCACCTACTACGGCAAAAACCGTCTTTACCATAATGACCACGGCGTCTTCAAAGAAGTCGCCGAGAAGGCTGGGATCGCGGGCTCGGGAAAGGCCTGGGGAACCGGCTGTGCTTTTATTGACTACAATCGTGACGGGCACCTGGATCTGATGGTCGCGAATTACGTTGACCTTGATCTATCCACTACTCCGGCGCCAGGTGAGAGCACTGCCTGCGCATGGAAAGGAGTGCCGGTGATGTGCGGACCGCGCGGGCTACGCGGCGCAAAAAATAT
>WNEY01003304.1_pt1 | contig 12067 bp, 13 predicted proteins | sample 5400531 | NCBI WGS metagenome assembly WNEY01 (sample SAMN13153338, study PRJNA577476) | soil metagenome | isolation source: 200 cm saprolite under Douglas fir tree site 1 | place: USA:California | collected 2015-04-18
GGGCACCAGCGCTTCCTGTTCGTCTGTCTACCGTCCAGTGGGGCGGATGGTGCACTCGCTGACGCGCTGGACGGTCTAGGCAAGGGCATGGAAAACATGCACGATGTGGCAGGGCACCCATCAGCAGACGCCTTGCAGCGGGGCCGCTTTCAGTTTCTACAGGCTGAGCCTACTCTCAGCGCGGCACGGGACCTCCCCCACCCAGCCATCTTGAGTGCGCATACCCTCATCCGGCTTGAAGGCGCAACGCTTGATCCCCTCTTGCGCTACGAAGAGGGGGTGCGCAAGCTGATTGAGCCCCGCGGCGGTACGGTAGAGACCCTGGCAGGTGTGCAAAGACCTCGTAGTTATACGAGCTATGCCATGACCCAGTTTGCCTACGCGCCAGCGCTTGCGCCTCAACCTGGAACGGCATGCCCCATAGGGGTGGTGACACCCCAGAACAAGACGGCCGCCTGGTGGGCTATGGACTGGATGCAGCGCGAGAGTTTTTTCTTACCGCGCTATGACGCCCAGGCACGCCTTGTTGCCAAGGGTCATGCCCTGGCCGCAGCAGTGGGGATCCCCTGCATCGTCCGCCGCAATGTGCATGCCCCTGATCATTATGGACGTGCAGGGAACTATGACTTCGTACCGTACTTCGAGTTTGCTGAAGAGCATGCCCCCATCTTCCGTGCGGTCATGGCAGCGCTGCGGGATACCGCCGAGAATCCCGAGTGGGCCTACGTCCGTGAAGGACCCGAGTGGTGGGGCCGCCGCGTGGGATACGCCGCTGCTCTCTGGGAAAACAGTCATGACAGTGCATTTCGAGAAAATTAGTCTGACCGCCAAGCTGGCTGCGTATATGAGACAATACTCAGACATTCCGTTTGCTCAGGACGTGGCACAGCACCTGAGGGCTCAGGAGGCTTTTGAAAGGCTGCTCCACGAGCATCAGATGCGTCCCGAGGATCTCCTCTGGTACGCACCTCTTTTCGAAGTCCGCTACAAGAGTATCGCAGCAACGCTTCGCAGATTGGCAGCGCGACAAGTTCTTGAGTTGGCCAGTGGTGTTGCTCTTCGCGGTCTCGCCATGACTCAAGATCCCAGCGTCACGTACGTCGAGTCAGATCTGCAAGAATTAACCGACGAAAAAGTCTCCTTGGTTGCCGCTCTCTGTCGACGATATGATTTGGCGATTCATGGAAATCTCCACTTGGTGGCCGCAAACGCACTTGATTACCACCAACTTCAGACTGCCGTCAAACACTTCCGACGCCATCAACCCATTGCTGTTGTCCATGAGGGATTGCTGCCGTATTTATCTGCACGTGAAATGGCAACGGTAGCGCGGAACATTCGGGACTTACTCGTGGAATTTGGCGGCGTGTGGATCACGCCTGATTTTTCGCTGAAGGAGGAGGCAAGGCATGCTTCTGATCAGCAGCGACGGTTTCGTGCTCTCGTGACTGCAGCGACTGATCGAAACCTTTACGACAATGCGTTCGATCATCACGAACAACTGCTCACGTTTTTTGATAGCTTGGGACTGCACCCACAGGTCCTCAATCAAGTTGATGAAACGCCAAACATCGTCTCTCTGGATGCGCTCAAATTACCGCATCAGATATTGGATCAAGCTAAACCGAGACTGAGACTTTGGATGCTGACCCTGGGTCCCCGCCGTTAATGCCTATGGAGAGAGGGGGCGTCGGGTTACACATCAGGGGCAGGGCGCTTTGGGGCAGACCGAAGTCAGTAGCATATTGAGATGGCAACCCGTGCTGATAGGGACCCAGTCGGGAAAAGACGGAGGGACGGACAGACGGACAGACAGAGGGACTCCATTCACGTTGGCATGACGGCTGCGCTGACTGGGAGGTATAGTCTGCCTGGGCGTCAGGCATTGCTAGGAGCCCAGGCCTGGGTGGAGGATACCAACCGTGCGGGTGGCATCTGGCTGCATAGTAACCGAACACAACTGCCCCTACGCTTGACGTCCTACGACGACGCGAGTGAGCCTGAGGAATGTGCCGCGTTGATCGAGTACCTCATCACTGAGGATCAGGTCGACATCTTGCTCGGCCCCTACTCTAGTGGTTTGGCGCTCAGAGCCGCAGAGGTTGCCCAGCGCTCCCAGCGTGTGCTGTGGAATCATGGTGGCGCTTCCGAAGCTATCTACACACGCGGCTTTGCCTGGGTAGTAGGGATTTTGTCTCCCCCCAGTACGTACTTCCATAGTGTGATTGATTTTGTGCGGCACACACGACCCTCTGCTAGCCATGTCGCCCTTATCCACTCGACGGCTGGGGCTTTCCCTAAAGACGTTGCCGCTGGCGCCGCACAGTATGGTCAGCAACAGGTGTTCGAGACCATTCACACCTATCCCTATCCTGCTGGGACAACTGACTTTACGCCGATCCTGAAGCAACTTGAGAGCGCTGCCCCTGCGGTAGTGCTGAGCGTTGGTCGTATTGAAGACGATCTGCGCTTCGCTGCACAGTACCTACAGCACAGGATTCCTGCTGGTGTGGTAGGGCTCATCGTCACGCCACTGACGCTGTTTCGTGACACCCTCGGCAGTGCCGCGGCCCATTTCGTGGGGCCGAGTCAGTGGGAGCCGGCGATGCTGACTGAGCCTGAGTATGGGCCATCCTCTGCGGAGGTTCTCCCGCGTCTCATGGCGCGTCACCCGGAGGGTGTGGATTACCCCATGGCGCAAGCCTACGCCGGAGGCCTGGTGGCGCAACGCTGTATGGAGATCGCTGGGACCTTAGATCAGCACGTCCTCCGACAGGTCGCGAGTACCCTGGATTTCACCACGTTTTACGGGCGCTATCGCATTGACTCCCGCACGGGCCGCCAGTTAGGGCATCGCATGCCTGTCGTACAGTGGCAGAGTGATCGTAAGGTTGTAGTCTGGCCAATATAGGGTGGCTCACGTGTAGATGGTGATACCGATCATACAGGGAGCACCATGGTTTGTGGGCGCTGCGTAGTATGCCAAGCGCCCACAAGGCAATGTGCGAAGGGTCTCGCCAAGCGCAGGTGAGGCAGCAGCCTTGCAGCTGCTGGACAGAGTTTCACGCGTGCAGCGGCAGGGTTGGGTTTTCCACTAAAATGCCCCTCTGGAGTTCGATCACAGAGATCCTCTCAGCCCCAAACACCTGAGTGAGATGGTCGATGGCTGCCTGGGGCTGCACGACCTCCCCGCACGAAAAGATGTCTACCGCGGCGTAGCGATACTCCGGCCAGGTGTGAATAGAAAGATGAGAAGTGGAGATCACGACGACCCCACTGATCCCAAACGGGTTAAACTCGTGAAAGGTTACCGTGACAATGGTCGCCTGCGCCAGCCGCGCCGCCTCAACCATCTCTTCGCGTACCTTCTCAAGGTCTTTCAGCACTTCAGCATCACAGTCATACAACTCGAGAAGGATGTGCCGTCCGAGCGCGTGCATTTCCCTTCCCCTCCTTCTGACTCTCTTTGTGTATGTAACCCATTTCGGCCAGGAGTTTGCGATACAAGGCGTTGGTTTGTAACAAGGAGGCATGTGTCCCTTCAGCCAGGAGGCGTCCCTGGTCGAAGAGCATGATGCGCTCGGCCAATTGCACTGTTTCTGGCCGATGGGCAATCAGAAACGTCGTGCGTCCCACCATGAGCCGTTTCAGTGCTGTCCCCACCTGCTGGAGCGCTTCCCCGTCCAGATGGGCGGTGGGCTCATCTAAGAGGAGGATGCGCGGTTTGCGGAGAAAAAGTCGTGCCAGAGCAATTAACTGGCGTTCACCACCTGAGAGTTTCGTCCCACGCTCACCTACGATCGTCTCAAAGCCTTGTGGAAACCGTTGGAGCAGTCGCTCCACCCCGGAGGCGTGCGCCGCTTCGACTAACTCCTCGCGGCTTGCATCCAGGCGACCGTAGGCAATGTTCTCGGCAATCGTTGCCTGAAAGAGAAACACATCCTGGCTCATGGTACCCACAGCCTCACGCCATGCTTCCAGGTCCCAGGCCTTTACATCAATCCCTCCGACCGTGATCCGTCCTGCGGTCGGGTCGTAGAAGCGCAACAGCAGATCCAGAAGTGTGCTTTTGCCAGCCCCGTTGCGCCCGACCACGGCGACCGTCTCGCCCTGCTGCACCGTGAAGGACACCGCATGGAGCACCTGACGGGTACTGTCCGGATACTGAAACGACACGTCCTCGACCGTGATGTCCCACCCCTCACCCTGCGTATGGGTCTTACCGGAGGACGGGAGCGTCTCATAGTCGTCCAGGAGATTTTGCAAGCGCTCACCCACGGCCCGGCAGGTTTGGAAGTAGCGGTAAAAATTCCCAATCCTGCTGACAGGTCCTGCCAGAATCTCCATGTAGGATATAAAGGCTACCAGCGCCCCTGGGGTAATCTGCTTGCTGAGTATCAGGTGGCTGCCGTACCAGACCACCAGCACAACTCCGAGCAACTCCATCAGTTCAAAGAGCGGCATGAGGTACGCCTCGATCTTGCCCTGCTGCACCTCCACCTGGAAAATATGGCGATTCGCCTCGTCGAGCCGGGTGAGTTCGTGAGACTCATTCTTAAAGGCCTGGACGGTACGGACGCCCGCGAAGGTTTCCTGGAGCCGGCCGGAGAGGCGCGCGCCAATACCCTGGATCGACTTGCGTAGGGTCGGTAACGGGCGTCCCAGATAGCCTGTGAGGGCCGAGGCGGCGAGGAGGAAGAGGATCACGACCCCCATCAACCGTATGTCCGTCAGGGCCATCACCGTCAAGACACCGCCGACCGTCAGCACTTCGAATGGCAGATCACTAAACAGTTCGACGGCGTTGTCCTCAAAGACCGTCACATCACTGGTGACGCGGTGCATGAGTTCGCCGGTTCTGTGCCGTTGGAAGAAGGCCAGTGCCTGGCTATGGATGTGGGTGTAGAGACGGCGTCGCAGGTCGTACGAAGCCTCGTAGAGCATGCGGGCTTCCACTTGCAGGAGGGCCGTATGCGACATATAGAGGAACACAATCACGCCCAACATCCACAGCCCCAAGACGTTGAGACTGATATCGTTGATCTCCCCGAGAGCCGTGTCGATGGCCTGTCGGAGGAGCCATGGGATCGTGAGCTCAGCCGCGGCTACTGCCATGGCACAACCAAGCAAGGCGAGCCCGAGATCCTTGCGATGAGTGACATAGGACCAGAAGAAACGGAGCCATTTCATGCTGGGATATCCTCGATAGGCAGGAGACGGGCCAGAGCCGCTTTGACGTCTTTCGGTAGGGTGAACATACGCACATGCGCATCCGTATCATAAAAGTCGAGGGTTGCTCCTAAATCCTGCCCCGGCGCGAGGCCGCGCTCGCGCAGGCGCGTGGTCAGGACGTCACGAGAGAGCGTCGTGGGGTCGAGGCTGTCTGAGGCAGTCAAAAAACCCCATTCCGTCCAGAACGAGGGCACGAAGGTCATATAGCTGCGCACGATGGGGAAGAGCCGCTGCAGCATCTCACGCAACTCAAGGTGGCCCTTGTAATCGTGATAATCTAGGGCACATACTTCCATGCCTTGGACGGCCAGAATACCTCCGGGAGCGAGCCGTGCCCGTGTCTGCCGATAAAACTTCTCAGAGTACAGGCTCAGCGCCGGACTGTCCTCCATGGCATCGCACCCGTCGAGCACGATGACGTCAAAGAGCGTCTCCGTGTGCTCCATGTAGGTTTTACCGTCAGCAAACACGAGTTCAACCCGTGGATTATAGAACGAGCCCTGATGCCATTCGGGCAGCCATTTTTTACAGAGTTCTACCAGCTCGCGATCAATGTCGACGAGTACGGCCTGCTCGACCGACCCATAGCGCAACACCTCGCGTAGCGTGGCGCCTTCTCCTCCCCCGATGATCAACACACGGCGCGGGTCAGGGTGCGTCATCATGGCCGGATGCACCAGGGCTTCGTGGTAAATATACTCGTCCTCTTCGGCAGATTGCGGCTGATCGTCAATGATCAGCATTTTGCCGTAGTCATGTGTATCCAGGATCGTCACGTTCTGGAAGGCTGTGCGGCCCATAAACAGACAGGATCTGACCGAGACACTACGATTGTCATAAGGCGAGGCGGATTCCGTATACCAGAGGGTCAGGTTTTCTTGATGCACCATCAACAGTCTCTTTCATCGAAGGATAAACAACAGCAATAAGGAGAGCCAGGGCAAAGCGTGTTCGGCCACACGCCATAAGCCACACAAGGGCACGCCCCATGGGTCGCGTCCGCGCGCGGAGAATAAGGAGCACCAGCAGTCAGGACAAGCAGCTACCATTGAGTGTAGGATATATCCCTTGCGACGACAGATGCCTAGTGACACGCTTCCCTCACCATGGGATGAGGGGAGGTGAAAAAATTGCGGTTACCATGTATGCTGCGGGTGGAATCGCCACAACGGCTCTGGCAGAAAGCCCTCACGGATGAACAGAACAATTGTGCCATAACCGGCGCTGTTGCGCTAGAGGCCAGTGGACCCGCTGGCATACTCGCTCACAAGCAATTAGAGGGACAGAGGAGGAGAAATGTTACCTATAGCATATGACATTACCAACAAAGTTGTTTTTATTACGGGAGCCGGGCGGGGCATCGGCAAAGGCATTGCGCAGGTGCTGGCCGCCGCAGGGGCTGACGTCGTGCTCAATGCGCTGACGCCCAGGCATGTCGAGCAGACCGCGGCCGAAATCGCCAAAGATACGGGCCGCCGCGTCATGCCGCTGCTGGCTGATGTGACCAAGGCGGACGAGGTACAGCGTGCTGTAGACACTATCCTGCGGGAGTTTGGCCGTCTTGATGTGCTCATCAATAATCTGGGGGACTCCATCCGTAAGCCCCTGGTGGCCCTGCCGGGCAAGTCCGACACAGCGCTGTCAGATGCGGAGTTGCAGTTGGTGCTGGACGTCAATCTGACGGAGGCCATTCTCTGCACCCGTGCCGTGGGACCACACATGCTGGAGCGGCGCGCCGGCAAGGTGATCAATATTTCTTCCTACACGGCGGGGAAGGGTGGGGGAGAGATGGTCGTCTATACTCTCGCTAAAACTGCCCTGGTTGGTTTCACGCGTGCCCAGGCTCTGGAGTGGGCCTCCTATCATGTCCAGGTGAATGCCATTGCCCCCGGGATCTTCCCTGATCCTGTCACGGCTGGTGAGGCAGGCGCCCGTCGGACAGCAGAGCGCGCCGCGCAGATGGTCCCCCTGGGGCGACCTGGAAAACTCCAAGAAGTGGGGCTTCTGGCCTTGTATCTCGCCTCATCGGCCTCGGATTACATGACCGGGCAGACGCTGTTCCTGGATGGCGGGCTGAGCCTGTAGGGCTCTTACAGCTTCTCATCTTTGAACGGGACGAGATAGCATCCAGCCGTCTTCCAAGATCCGTCAGGCTGCTGCTGCATGGGGTAGAGGGCCAGGACGGGAACCCCGTCTGGCCCGACGAGCAGCACAGCCTGTGTGGGTTGCCCCTCCAGCGTCGTGAGGTCACGAAATATGACCTGACGTGGACGGTAGACAGGCTGGTACGAGGTCTGGACCATCATCAGAAAACGTTCCGGGGTCTCGAACTTGGCCTGAATCTCGGGGCTGGCTAAGGCAAAAGCGCCGGCCGCATCGTCCTGACGCAAGGCGTCGAGCTGACGCTCGATTACGGTGCGGATCGCCGCACGGTCAGCGTCCGTCAGGTCACGTTCCTGGGCATAGAGAGGCAGCGCCAGCAGTAAGACAGGCAACAGTACGCGCAGTCGTCGGACGTAGAACATGAGACCTCCTTGAATCCCGCGGTGGCGACGGTGGCGCGTCAGCGCCGCGCCGCATAGCCCAGGGTGATGAGAAACATCACGCTTTTGTCAGCAGCGTGCGGAGAGAAAAAGGCCGTCACGTCATCGTCAAAGAACGTCAGTCCGGTGGCCCCAAAGCCCTGCGCATAGGCTGCTAGATACATCCGACCGCCCAGTATCCCCCCTTCCAGTTGCGCCACCCGATAGCCCCGATTGCCGAAGCGCTCGAGTAGCGCCAGCACATCGCAGAGACAGAAGACCGCCACGCTGGCATCGGCAGCTAGCTCTTGCCCCAGCGCCAGTTCGCCAGCCTGCCGACGAAAATCGCCGGCACAGAGTAACTCCAGGGCCTGAGATTGGGGGTGGAAGACATAGGCTCCGGGCGGCAGGCCATCTATAGCATTCACAATCAGGTAGAGATCGTTCAAGCGTCTCCCTGGTGTAGCCAGGCAATCGGCTGGAATCGGCTGCGTCGCCGGCACTAACACGTTGGATAGCTGGACCAGCGAGAGTGGCTGGTGGGAAAACCGTCTGGTCGAGCCGCGGCGACGGATGACGTCTTCCAAGGCCGCCGACGGTAGGGTATCCACGGTATCCGGACAGAGGGGAAATCTCTCTCCTGTTGCAGCGGGCAAGGGCGCCTCTGGAGCCGCACCACGCCATTCTGCAGCATCATCAGGGCCCTCCAGAGACGAAGCGGCATGCATAATACGGATAGCGGGATAGTCGAGTTCCTCGGGGGAGAGCGGTGCGACTTCGAGATGTAAGGGTTCCATTGGCGGTGCGGCAGGGGGAAGAGCAGCCCCAGTACCTAGCCCCACCAGGAAGAGGGCGACTTCGCGATCGGTGTCCACGTCCAGTAAGGCGTTGACCGGTGCGTCAGCAAAACCGAGGGTCAGGTGGGCTGGCAGCGCGCGTGTATGGGCTGCAGCCAGGAGATTGGCGAGGATCGTCCCAGCGTCCCAAAAGCTGTGGCGATAGGCCCGCGCCCGGTACTTCCAGGCATTACGCCAGAAGGTGTCACTGCCAATGATGATCACGGGTGCCTCTTGGAGCTCTGGGTCGTCGCCGCTCGCCTCAACCAGTACGCGGCGATAGTCTCCCTGGCGGAGCTGACGCAGAGCAAAATCACGCGGATCAAAGTGATACAGCCCAGCCTGTAAGCCCGGCACATCACACACGCTCAAGTAGAGGTCAATATGGTAGAGAGCCCCAGTGCAGGCCGCGGCGCGAAACAACATTTCGCCATGTCCGGGATAGAAGCGACGCTTGGTCACGCCCGCTGCATAAAAGAGCACATAGGCGAGATCGTGGAGTGTCGACACTGGTGTGGTCACACCTGTCTCGCTAGGCAGGGACAGCGCCAGGAGCGCTGGCATCTGGGTCACCGGCAGATCTGCTGGGAGAGGTATGGCCTCCAGACCAAGGTAGCGTTTAAACGGTTGGGGCTGGTTTTCCCAATCTAAGAAGTATCGGTTACGATACACACTCTCGTAGGAATGTTTGGTTTCTTCGTGAAACGTCAGAGCCAACTCAGTATTCCAATTGTCCATAGCGACACTCCTTGTCTCATCGTGCGCGCTCTCAAGCATTATGCCATATTGCGCTGCAAACAACGATGGTGTTCCACGGTCATATATGATAGGAGTATGGCAGGCCTGGCGACAACGCTTGGCATCCTGCTAGAGAATCAGAGAGAGGAGGACTGGCCATGAAAAGACCAGTAACGTTTTACAGTGAGGGGTGCAAGCTCGTGGGAGATGTGTACTATCCTGACGATTTGCAGCCAGGTGAGACGCGCGCGGGCATCGTGCTATGCCATGGCTATACGGGCGTGAAAGACCTGTATCTCCCTGACAATGCACGGGTGCTGAACGAAGCGGGCTATATGGTGATGACGTTTGATTATAAAGGCTGGGGAGAAAGCGCCGGCGCGCGGAGTCGCCTCGCTCCCTACAGTCGTGTGGCGGACGTGCAGGCCGCCGTGACATTTCTCGGCACACTGCCGGAAGTAGACCCCAATCGCCTGGGGATTTATGGCACCAGTTATGGAGGAGCGACCGTGGTATGGGTGGGGGCGATCGACCCGCGCGTCAAATGCATTGTGAGTGTCGTCGGCATTGGGCATGGGGCGCGCTGGATGCGCAGCGTGCGGCGCCCTGACGAGTGGTATGATCTCCTCGAACGCGCCCGTGAAGACCGGTGTCAGCGTGCCCTCACAGGGGCGTCGGCCTTTGTTGAACGCAGCGAGATCCTGCTCCCTGACCGGCAATCAGCTGAGCTCGCCGCGGCTGCCCGGCGCCATAACCCGGCGGCAGTAAATACGATTCCCTTGGAGTACGTTGATGATACGCTGGGCTTCAATCCAGAATGGGTGGTGGACAAAATAGCGCCGCGTCCGATCCTGTTTATCACCACGGACAACGACCGCCTCGTGCCGCCTGAGGAGTCCGAGCATCTGTACGCCCGGGCTGGTGAACCCAAAAAGCTGGTGGTCTTGCAGGGGTATGGTCACTACGAAGTGTACGTCGAGCCAGCCTTCAGCGAAGTGATGGGTGCCACACTCGACTGGTACCACACCTATCTCCCAGCTCGTTAGATGCATCAGATGCAGTATCAACAGGGATACTCCCGTGAATTTCCGGCGGTTTATCGGGATGCCAGACGACTTGAATATTGAGGGCGTCCAGCGCACGACGTTTCTGCTCGGTGCCAAACCGATGCAGATGCTCACGTACCCGCTGGCAATACTCCACCAGTGACGCGGTTTCCAGCTCAGCCTGTGCCGGGAGCCGTGGCTGTTTGTCTAGCCGGGCAAGCTCGCGTTCCAGACTCGCACGCCGTGCCATCACCTCGGCTTTTTTGTTTTGAGGTCTTGCACGTCGATGGTGTCTGCGAGGTAGGCCTGTTCCCACTTGCGCCGCTCCTTATCGCACTGCGCAATTTGCCCTACAAAAAAGCGACGCTGGCTCTTGATATCGCCCTCGGTGTTTCTTGAGAAATATCGAGACTTGGGGTCACCATCTTGAGAATCACCGCATACTCCTGCAAGCGTGGTGCGGGAGCCGCCTAGCGACAGGTGTCCGTGAGCTGCAAGTTGTACAGCTAATTTGCAGGGAGGACCAGGCATTTTCGCAGATAGAAATCAGGTTACGGGTGTCCGATGTCCGTATGCTTATTGCCATCTTTGGTGAAGGGAGCATGCGGTAATTGTTACGGCAGACCTGTGCGCCTAGGAGCCAGCACGCAGTTGTCGCGCGACCCATGTCACAATCGGCATTGTAAGAAACACCGAAGGCTCCCCAGCAAGGAAAGTTTAACAGACGTCGTAGGTTATGCTACGATAGTGAATAGAATATTGCATTCAGTGCGGCAAAACGCATCGGAGACTCTGCCCGTAGCCGTGTTGTCTTATGCCTAGTATTACTTCCTGTGAGGCAGTTCACAGAAAAGGTGTAATGCGTCTCACAGAGTTGTACTCATGAAGAGCTTACATTATGCCTCCAAAATAACCGCAACACAAAATAACCGCAACAACCAAAGGAGAAGGACGATGAAAACTATACTAAAGCCTCCATTAAACACAACACAGAGATCGACCGCCGTTACGACAAATCTGTATGAGCTGATTGAAGCTGTGCAGAACCAGGTAGGACCCGAGAACGACGAACTCGTCGTTGCCACAGTCATGTATCTCCTGCGCGCTGGGCGCGCTACCTTCCTCTACAACATGGGAGCAAGCCATTGCAACTGACCAGCGCCATAAGGCACAGTGTGCCGTCACCTTATTCCCGAGTAAACAGCTGCCTGGCGACAGGCTGTATCCTGCCTCAACGTATCAGAAGCGTAGAGAGAACGCAGGGTCGCCAGGCGACGATAGCCCAGCGTCTAGCAAAAGCTTGTAGTACCTGCCCATCCGCCCCGTACACAGACATGGCCTGTTGACAGCCCTGAACCTCCCGTCATAGTGCCTCGCTCCTCTCCCCATAGGCAAGCCGCAACACGGTCTCCACAATTAAAGCTTCCTGATCTGGTTGAAAATGCTGCTGTACACGTCGCCGTCCCGCCTGGCCCATACGCTGACGCAGGGTTGGCTGTGTGATGAGCGTGCGACAGCGCGCGACAAGCGCGTCCAGGTCGCCCATGGGGCAGAGATAACCAGTCACACCGTCTTGCACCAGGTCGGGGGTACCATCGGCATCAGTTGCTACGACCGGGAGGGCACAGGCCATGGCCTCTAGCACGCCATTGGGCATGCCTTCCTGGTAAGAGGTATTGACGTAGAGAGCCAT
>WNEY01003305.1_pt1 | contig 12066 bp, 7 predicted proteins | sample 5400531 | NCBI WGS metagenome assembly WNEY01 (sample SAMN13153338, study PRJNA577476) | soil metagenome | isolation source: 200 cm saprolite under Douglas fir tree site 1 | place: USA:California | collected 2015-04-18
TCCGACCGAACGCAAACTCGCTCCGGTTCCAGACAAGATCCAATCCTACGGCCTCAATCTGAAACCCGCCCTTGGCGCGAACGGCAAGGGATTGGTGTGGGCGGCAGTGAAGGCCGGCGAGCCGATCCCGCGAGCAAAGCGGATGGTCGACGAATACGACGAACCCGACACGACCGCCACGCTCGTACAAGTCACCAATTTTGGAATATCGGTCAAAGACAGTCCGCAGAACACGATCGTGTTTGTGACGCGCCTCGATGACGCCACGCCGGTCGCGGGCGCGAAGGTCTCGATCCGCACGACGGACAACAAGATTTTCTGGAGCGGCACGACGGACGAGCATGGACTCGCGGTCGCGCCTAACACCGATCTGCGCATCGAACGCAATAAGGTGAAGAAAGAAGGCGGTGAAGAAGAATACGAAAACGAATGGCAGGCAGTTCAGGATCTGCATTTCATCGTCATGGCCGAGAAAGACGGCGACATCGCGTACGCGGCCAGCAACTGGAATCGCGGGATCGAGCCGTGGGATTTCGGGACATCGTTTGATTTGACGGAAGCCATGCCGCTGCTGCGCGGCACGATCTTCACGGATCGCGGCGTCTACAAACTCGGCGAAGACGTACACCTGAAAGCGGTGCTGCGCAGCGACACACCGGGCGGCATGCAGCTTCTGCAGCCGGGAACAGCCCTCGATGTGGTCGTGCGGGACAGTCACGACAAGGAAGTCGACAAGCGCACGGTAAAGCTCGGCGAGTGGAGCAGCGCCGAGTGGACCATGACCGTACCGGCCGACGGAGTCCTCGGCAGCTATCGCATTCTCGGATCGGCCCAAGGGCAGCGGCTGCAGGTTTACGGAGGTTTTCTCGTCGCGGCGTATCGCCGTCCCGATTTTCGTGTCGACGCCACGCTCACCGCCCCCACGTCACTCCCCGGAACGAAGCTGACGGGAACGATCACCGCTCGCTATCTCTTCGGTGCGCCGATGGCGTCGCGGCCGGTGAAGTGGACTTACTCGAAAACACCGGTTGGCGACGTGCCCTCCACCATTCGCAATCGGTTTCCCGAGGATCAATTCAGTTTCCTCGGCCGCGACCCGGAAGAGAACATTGCGACCCAGACGATCGCGACCAAAGAAGAAAAACTCAACGCCAAAGGCGAGCTGAAACTCGATCTCGATACCGATCTCAAAGCCGGGTGGCCGTGGCGCTATCAACTGGAAGGCGATGTCACCGATGTTTCGCGCCAGCACATCGCCAATCGGGCGTCGTTCCGAGTCGATCCTGCGCCGTGGTACATCGGCGTCAAGACCCCGCCGTACTTCGCCGAAGTCGCCAAAGGAATCGACACTTCGATCGTCGCCGCGGCGCTCGATGGCACTGCCACTGCCGGCGTCAACGTGACCGTCGATCTTCACCGCGTTCAGTGGAACAGCGTGCGGCAAGCGACAGGCAACGGTTTTTACAACTGGGAAACAACGCGCAAGGAAATTCCATCAGGAAACTGGACAGTCATGACGCAAACGCAGCCGGTGCCACTGCACATCCCTCTGCAATCGGGCGGTCAATACATCCTCATCGCGCATGCATCGGATGCACAGGGCCGCTCCACGACCACGCGCGCTTGGTTCTACGCCCTCGGCCCGGGCTACACCGCGTGGGCGCGCTACGACTCCAACCGCATCGATCTCGTTCCGGAGAAGAAAACGTATCGCCCCGGCGAGACCGCCAGAATCATGATCAAGTCGCCGTGGGAGCGCGCGACTGCGCTGTTGACCACGGAGCGCGAAGGCGTCCGCACCTGGACTCCATTCGAGCTGACGTCGACGCAGCAGACCATCACCGTTCCGATCACCGAAAAGGAGATTCCTAATGTCTACGTGTCGGTGTTGCTCCTGAAAGGCCGCACAAAAGAGGGGATCGAAGACGAAAGCGACCCCGGCAAACCCGCGTTCCGACTCGGCTACGTCGAACTGAAGGTCGAAGACGCGACGAAGCGCCTGAAGGTAAGCGTAAAAACCGACCGCGAGGAATTCCGACCGGCGAGCAAAGCGAAAGTCGATGTGAATGTAAACGACGCAGCCGGGCAGCCGGTGCGGTCGGAGGTCACGCTGTGGGCAGTGGACTACGGCGTGCTATCGCTGACCGATTACCAGACGCCGGACGTGTTGCGATCGATCTACCTCGACAAGGCGCTGGAAGTCGTGAATGACGACTCGCGACAGAAGATCGTCAGCCGCCGCGTGCTGACACCGAAAGGGGCGACGCAGGGTAGGGGCGGGGGACAGGACGCGGGACCGGGAATGCTGCGGAAGGATTTTCGCGTGCTGGCATTCTGGCTCGGCTCGATCACAACGGATTCACGCGGCCGCGCGCACGCTGAAGTGACGCTGCCGGAATCGCTCACGACGTACCGCATCATGGCCGTCGCGGGCGACAAAGCGTCGCGTTTCGGGTGGGCGCAGAACGAGATCCGCATCAACAAGCCCGTTTTGCTGACGCAGGCGTTCCCTCGCTTCCTGTCCCTCGGCGACAAGGCGTATTTCGGATCGGTCGTTCATTCGCAACTCAAACAGAGCGGCAGAGCGACCGTCGCAATCCGCACGCTCGATCCGTCGATCGTCGAGATCACTGGAGACGCTTCTGCGACGATGGACGTCGCGCCGCAAGGGTCGGCGGAAGTGCGATTCAACGCTGTCGCGAAATCTGTCGGCGTTGCGCGAATTCAGATGAGCGTCAAGCTGAATGGAGAGACCGATGCGTTCGAGGACGTCCTGCCGGTTCGACTGCTGACGCCGACCGAAACCGTCGCAGCGTACGGCGAGGCAAATCCGACCGCAAAAGAAACAGTCCAGGTTCCTCGCGATGTCGTTCCGTCCATCGGTGGATTGCACGTCGAGCTCTCCTCGACCGCGATGGTTGGTCTCGCTGAGGGCGCTGAATATCTCGTCGATTACCCATACGGTTGCGCGGAGCAGCGCGCGTCCGGCGCTCTCGCCCTCATGCTGACCTCCGACCTCGGCGATGCCTTCGCGCTGCCTGGCATCGATGTTAAGAAAGGCCGCGCCACTGCGCAGCAGACGATCGTCGAGCTGTACAAGTTCCAATGCGGCGACGGCGGCTTCGCATACTGGCCCGGTGACTGCCTGTCGGAGTCTCCATACCTCACCAGCCACGTCATTCACGTGCTGCAGCGCGGTCAGAAGCTGCACTACGACGTCAGCAGCGACGTTCTGAATCGTGCGTACGACTATCTCGATAACAATCTCAAGGAACCGCGTCCCGAGAATGAGGGGTGGTGGCCGGCATACACCGCGTGGCAGGCCTTCGCAGTCAAAGTGCTGGTCGAGGGAGGCCGCAACGAGGACAGCAACATCAACCGGCTGTATTCCTATGTCGATCGGATGCCGATCTTCGGCATCGCATTCCTCGCCGACGCCGCTCCGCCACATCGTGACGATCTGCTGCGCCGCGTGAACAACGCGATCCTGCCTGAGGGCGGCTATGCGCACGTGGAAGAGCTGGCGGATCCGTATCTGCTGTGGTTCTGGAACTCGAACGTTCGTAGTTCGGCGATCGTGCTCGATACTCTCGTGCGCGACACGAACGACGAACAGTTGACGAAGCAGATCGTGCGGTGGCTGATGCGCGTTCGCGAGAAAGGTCGCTGGCGCAACACCCAGGAGAACGCCTGGGCGATGGAAGCGCTGGTCGATTACTACCGGCGCTACGAAAAGGAAGTCCCGAATTTCACCGCCACCGCGACCTTTGGTGATGCGTTGATCGCGCGCGACGAATTCCGCGGCCGCTCGACCGAGGCCAAATCGCACGACATCCCGATGTCGAAGCTGCAGAGTGGAGGACAGCCGCCCACGGCAGTCCAATTCACCCGCGACGGCACCGGCACGCTGTTTTACCTTCTGACCTTAAAGTACGGATTGGCCGGCATCTTCCACGATCCTGCCGATCGCGGCTTCTCGATCGAACGCAAGTATTCACAGCAGGACTTCAAAGCCGGCGATGTGGTCAAGGTCACGCTGCGGCTGCGCAACACCAAGGAGCGCCGGTTCGTGGCAGTCACCGATCCGATTCCTGCCGGCACGGAGCCGGTCGAGTCGTGGTTCGCCACGACCGCGACTGAGCTGAGCGAGCAACAACGCACTGCAGAAGAGCAGGGCGGATGGATGTCGTGGTGGAAGCGCGGCGGATTCGATCACGTCGAACGGCATGACGATCGCGTCAATCTCTTCGCGACCCGTCTCAGCGAAGGCGTGCACGAATTCACGTACGTCGTGCGCGCGACCACCGCGGGCACATTCATCACCGCGCCCGCGCGCGTCGAGGAGATGTACGAGCCCGAAGTCTTCGGCCGGACGGCGACGAATGTCGTGGAGATCAAGCCGTGAAGCGGTTGTCGGTTGTCGGTTGTCTGTTGTCGGTGATTCTTCTTGGCGTCTGGATCCGCTGTGGCCCGATTCCGCAGATCCAGCCGCAGACGACGCCGACGATCGTTGACCGCCACGGTGTCATTCTCTACGAACCCCTTTCGCTCGGCGGCACGCGCAGCAAGTGGATCACGGCGATACCTGACAATGTGGCCGCCGCGACGATTGCCGCGGAAGATCGCCGTTTCTATCGCCACGTTGGTGTCGATCCGGTGGCCGTCGCGCGGGCGCTCGCGCATAACGTGAAACATCTGCGCGTCGTCGAAGGCGGATCGACCATTACACAGCAGGTCGCGAAGCTGATGCTTCCGCGCGCCGATCGCTCGTTGACCTCGAAGATTCGAGAAGCAGTCATCGCTCAGCGTCTCGAGCATCGCCACACTAAGCGCGAGATTCTTGCGCTCTACGTGAACCTCGCGCCATACGGTCAGCAGACTGTCGGCATCGCGCGGGCGAGCGATCGCTACTTCGGCTGCGCGGCGGAACAGCTCACCGTCGCACAGGCGGCGTATCTGGCCGCGCTGCCTCAACGCCCCGGCACGCCGAAGCGCGCGCTGGCGCGACAACGATTGATTCTCCACCGCATGCGCGATCTTCACATGATCACTGCTGCCGACTACCGCATTGCGCGCGCGGAGCGGCTGGCGTTCGAGCGCGGACATCATCCGCTCATCGCGCCACATTTCGTTGTTCACCTCATGGATCCTTCCAAGACTTTCATCCAAACTTCTCTCGACGCGAATCTTCAGCGCGAAGTGCAGGGCATCATCGCCGCGCATCGCGCCGATTTGTTGCGGCACGGCGCGCACAGCGCGGCGGTCGCGGTCTTCGACAATCGAACGCGCGAGTGGCTGGCATGGGAGGGTTCGGGCGATTATTTCGGCGAAACCTTCGGCGGTGCGATCGACGGCGTGACGACGCCGCGCCAGCCCGGATCGACCCTGAAGCCGTTCACCTACGCGCTGGCGTTCGAGCAAGGCTTCACGCCCGCGACGGTCATCGCCGATGTCCCTTCGCATTTCGCAACCGCCGAAGCGGGAGTGGTGTATACGCCGCGCAATTACGATGGCCGCTATCGCGGTCCGCTGCGTGCGCGAGCGGCGCTCGCCGGATCGGAGAATGTTCCGGCGGTTGCGCTGCTGTCGCGAATCGGGCCGGAATCGCTGCTCCGATTTCTTCGCCACGTCGGCTTCCGCGACTTGAATCACACCGCCGATTACTACGGCGTCGGCCTGACGCTGGGGGACGCCGAAGTGACGCTGGAGCAGTTGATCGAGGCGTATGCGGTGCTGGCGCGCGGCGGCGATGGCGTCGTTTCTCGGCGCACCGCGTTCTGGATCACCGACATCCTCAGCGATCCAAACGCTCGCGAATACATTTTCGGTTCAGGCGGCAGTCTCGATTTTCCTTTTCCCGTCGCGGCGAAAACCGGAACTTCGCAGGCCTATCACGACAATTGGACCGTCGGTTACACGCGCGAGCTGACCGTGGGCGTGTGGGTGGGAAACTTCGATCGCGACGAGCTGCGCAACTCCAGCGGCATCACCGGCGCCGCGCCGATTTTTCATGACGTGATGCTCGCGGCCGTCATGCGGTTGGGCGGTGGCGGGGGGCCGATCGTCGATCGTCCGTCTGATCTCGAGCGGCAGCCGATCTGCGCGCTGTCAGGACATCGTCCTTCGACCGAGTGTCCAGCGATCGAGAGCGAGTGGCTGCCGCCCTCCGATCACGTCGAGTTCTGTTCGTGGCATCACCGCGAGGGCGTCGAGCTGCCGGCCGAATACCGGGCTCTCGACGCGAACGTTCGGACAGCCGAGCCGGCGGTCTTGCACGTTCTGAATCCGCCGAACGGCGCGACCTACCTCATCGATCCCACGCTGCGGCGCGAATTTCAGGCGTTGCGTCTCCGCGCCAGCGCGCCGGTGACCTGGATCGTGGACGGACGTCATACGCAAGAGGAGTGGCCGCTGCGTGGAGGTAAACACACCATCACGGCTGTCGATGGCGAAGGTCGTTGCGATTCTGTGACGATCACTGTGCGCTAAAATTGCAGAAGTGAAGAACGTGATCAAACCGATCATCGGGATCGGGTCCGATGTTTTGCTGAAAAAAGGCGAACGCGAGCGCGCCTTCGCCTTCAGCACGTACGTCGAATCGCTGCGCCGCGCCGGTGCGGTACCGGTTGTCATTCCGCCGCAGCCTGAAAACGCGGAAGCGATCGCGGAAGGTCTCGACGGCATTCTTCTCGCCGGCGGAGACGACTGCGATCCTGCCGTATACGGCGAGGAACGTCATCCGAGCGTCGAGCCGATGGATCCGCGAAGGCAGAAAAACGATCTGACTCTCGCGCGCGTCGCCCGCCAGCGCGGCATCCCGACCCTCGGCATCTGCCTCGGAGTTCAGGTAATGAATGTTGCCGCCGGCGGGACGCTGATTCAGGACATCGACTCCGAGATGCGCTCGGACATCGAGCACGCCAGCGAACCGAGCGATCGTCATCGCCACGAAGTCCTGATCGAAGAAGGCACGCGTCTGGCCGGCATTCTGGGCCAGCAGGAGCTCAACGTGAACTCGTCGCATCATCAGGCCATTCGCCACGTAGGCGACGGCTTGCGCGTAACTGCCGAGGCGCCCGACGGCATCATCGAAGGGCTCGAGGACCCGTCGCATCCGTTCTACGTCGGCGTGCAGTGGCATCCGGAAGACATGGCGGGCGAACGCTCCGCGAAGTCGCTCTTCGGCGCGTTCGTCGAGGCTGCGCGACGCTACGCCGAGAAAAAGAGAAATGCCTCGACCAATTTGTCACCGGTCGGCGCGGCACGAACGGAATAGGGCTCTGGTACGCTGAGGTTTGACCGCCACAGAGGACAATCTGCGTTGAAACGAATCGTTCTGCTCGCTGCCACCTGCATCCTCCTCGCGCAGCAGCTATCCGCCAACACGTGGCTGAAGTCATACACGGCCGCCCAGAAAAAAGCGAAAGAGAAAAACGCACTAATTTTCGTAGATCTTTTTGCCGATTGGTGCGGCTGGTGCCACAAGATGGAGGAGGAGGTTTTCCCGGCTGAAGCTTTTCAGAAGGCGACCGAGAACAAAGTCCTCCTACGGCTCAACACCGAGGATGCCGGCGAGGGAACGAAAGTCTCGCAACAGTTCGGTGTCACGAGCCTTCCCACCTTTTTGCTTCTGACTCCAAACGGGACCGTGGCGGGCGTGATCCGCGGCTACTATCCGGCGGGCGAGTTTGTGAAGGCGCTCAGCGACACGGAGGCGAAATACAAAGAGTTCGTGAAGCGCGCCGCGACCGAGGACTCGATCGCGAAGAATTATGACAAGCGGCTGGATCTGGCGAAAGAATTCCGCGCGCGGTATGAACTTCCGGAAAGCGAAGAGCGGTTCAAAAAGCTGACCACTGAAGCGGGCGTGCCTCAGAAGATTCGTGACGAAGCGTATTACGAGCTCGCGCTGACGCAGGTGGTCGGCAAGCATTACGACGAAGGTCTGAAAACCATCCGCAAGTTCGGAAGTGTCCAGAACAAAGGAGAGCCGTACGAGAAGGCGCGGCTGCTGGCGGGCGACATCTACGTGCAGCAGGGAAATTTTCAGAGCGCGGTCAACGAGCTGCGAGCGTTCAAAGTGACTTTTCCAAACTCGCAGTACGTCCAGAACGTCGACGTGGTGCTTCCGCAGCTCGAGCAGCGGCTCAAACGGCAGTAAGCGGTGCGCACTTCAATCCTCAGCGCAATTCTTTTCCTCGCCGCCTCCGCGCTGCCGGCGCAAGTCGATTCTGTTTTCTCACCGCCGAAACAAGAGCTGGTCAAACTGAGTGGCACGATTGACCGCGGCGGTCGCGGCGTCGTCAGCGCAACAATCGAGAACGGCTGGCACATTCAGTCGGCACATCCGCTCGATACATTCACAATTCCGACGACGCTCTCTGTCGACGGGCTCGTGCAGGCTGACTATCCGCCGCACGAGGTGAAGAGCTTCACGTTCAGCGGCGGAACCAAGCTCGCGGTTTACGAAGGAACGATCAAGATTCCTTTCACAGCGAAATTGAAGAGTGGCGCGACGACAGTCACCGCGTCTCTTCACTACCAGGCGTGCAACGACAAGGTTTGCCTGCCGCCGCGGACGGCGACTACCGAGATCGCTCTTAGTGGAGCGCCGGTCGCTCCATCAGCCGCATTCACCCCTCTCTCTGCCGCGCCAAAAGATCGCCTCACCAGCACTTTTCTCTCGCACGGCTTACCGCTCACGCTGCTGGTTCTTTTTCTCGGCGGGCTGGCGCTGAATCTCACGCCGTGCGTCTTTCCGATGATTCCGATCACGCTCGGATTCTTCGCGATGCAGAGCGACGGACGGCGCTCGCGCCGATTCGCCCTTTCCGCGGCGTACGTCGCCGGGCTCGTGATCATGTACTCGGCCCTCGGCGTGCTTGCGGCGCTGTCGGGAAAGATATTCGGATCGTGGCTTCAGCATCCGGCAGTGCTGATCGCACTGGCGGTGTTGATGCTCGTTCTGGCGTCATCGATGTTCGGGGCGTGGGAGATGACAGTGCCGCAGTTCATCGGGCGCCGCTCCGGGGGGCGGGCCGGCCTGGTGGGGGCGGGGGTGATGGGACTGTTCGTCGGCATCGTCGCCGCGCCGTGTGTCGGGCCGGTTGTGGTCGCGCTCTTCACGCTGGTTGCCGAAATCGGAAAACCGCTCATCGGCTTCGTCATGTTCGCCGCCCTGGCCCTCGGCCTCGGCTCGCCGTATCTCGTGGCGTTAAACGCGCTGCCGCGTCCTGGCGAATGGATGGTGCAGGTCAAGAAGGCGATGGGTTTCGTGCTGATCGCGATGGCTGTCTACTTCGTGCGGCCGCTGATCGGCGAGAATGCTTTTCGTTGGGGAGTTGCCGCGAGCTTGCTGATCGGCGCGCTATTCCTCTTCTTCAGCCGCAGCGTCGGACCTCGCGCTGGACGCGTCGTGCGCCTCGCGTGCGGCGTGCTGCTGTTCGTTGCCGGCGCGGCGTTCGCGCTTCCGCGTCCGAGCGGAGCGATCATCGAGTGGCAGCGTTACAACGCGAACGCGATCGCATCGCCCGGAAAGCCGGTCATCATCGACTTCTACGCCGACTGGTGTCTCCCGTGCAAAGAGCTGGACCAGAAAACATTCAACGATCGCGCGGTGGCCGGTGAGCTGGATCGTTTTCTCCGTGTGAAGGCCGACCTGACCAACGCCGACGATCCGGTCGTCCAGGCGCTCCTGCAGCAGTACCATATCGTGGGCGTGCCGACGATCGTGTTCCTCGACTCGTCCGGCCGCGAGCTGGTCGCTCAGCGGCTCATCGGCTTCGAAGCACCGCAGCCGTTCCTCGCGCGATTGAAGCAAGTGCAGTGAGCGGGCGCACGTGCTGCTGTCACCCCGAGCGGAGCGAGGGGCCTGGAGGTGCGGAAGGCACGCGAAGTGGGCCAGATGCACCGCACCGTCCGCCCCTCCAGGCCCCTCGCTAAACGCTCGGGGTGACACTCATTAGAAGCCGCGTAGACGGCGAAGGATCTCAAGTTGCGCAGCTTGTTGCATCTTGAGATCCTTCGCTCCGCTAAGGATGACGAGTTCCATAGTTTCCGTCCAAGAAGTCGACCGCATCCGCGATCGCATCGCGCGCGCTCACGAGCTGGCGGCCGCGCAATTTCGCGACACATTCATTCCCGGCCAAACGCCTGCGACTGCCCATCTCGAAATCCTGGCGTCGGCGCTGCTCGAATATGCCGAGGGAGTGCGCCTCGACGGGAAGGTGCAATATCAGCTCGACGGAGACACCATCGCGCCATTCGTGGTTCCGGATGAGCCGTTTTTCAAATACTTCGAAGTCGATCGAAATCCATCCGCGGTTCTCGAATACTGGCTCGTCATCTCGGAGATCATCGGATCGACTTCCTGGCGGATGACGACGCTGATCGCATCGCCCGACGAATATGATGACGCATTGCGCCGGATGCAGTCACCGCAAATTGTCCGCGCCCTGATCGCCTCCTTTCTCCCAACGGTCGAGATTCGAAGCGACGGCACCGCGTCTCTCGAGGCCACGGTCTACACGCGGGCGGACGAGGAGCGGATCGAACGCCGCCTGCTGCTGCTCGATGCGCTCAACGAGTTTCATTACCACGGGCGCCAGCTGATTGCGGAAGGGTGGGGGGGCGTGCGGGTGTGATCGACGCGCGCTGACGCCAACGTGCGACGAGAATGACCGTCGCGACGAGAAGCGCGATGATGGGCTGTGGAAAAGCACGCATCCATCCGTGAATGGCAACCGTCGCGATTGCGCCCAGCATGATCGAGATCATCAGCGCCGCGCCGTATGCCGCCGTGCGCGGCAGCGCGATCAGGGCTGCGGCGCCGGTTTCCAGCACGCCAATCAGGATGCGGAACCAGTCAGGGAAACCGAAGTTGTGGAACATCCGGGTCCAGCCGCTGTGCTCGAAGAATTTTCGAACGCCGGCATTTCCGAACATCAGCACCATGCCGATCGTCAGAATCCAGATCACGACCTCCTTCGCGATTTGTTTTGCTCTCATGCAACGAAGGTACGTGCTCTCAGCTAGCGCCTGTGCGGACTTGGTACGGAACGGAGGTTTTCAGGGGTGAAGTGTCCGCAGACGGCGGCTGAATTTGCGGGTGGCGGTCAGTCGCGTGCCGTCGCGCAGGAGCACGTCGTAGTCGCCGTGATCGAGTGGCTTCAGCTCGGCGATGCTCGCCAAATTCACGATCGCCGAACGATGCACGCGCACGAAACGCTCCGGATCGAGTTTCTTTTCCATCGCCTTGAGCGAATCGCGGACCAGATGCGACCCGCCGTTGACGTGGAGGTACACGTAGTTGTCCGCCGCCGCGATCCAGGCAATCTCGTCGGCGCGAAGAAACATGATCCTTCCCGCCGACCTCACCAGAAAGCGCTCGGTCCACTCCGACCCGCCTATCATCGGCAGAGCGCGATCGAGCGCCGACATCAGGCGCTCTTCGTCGAATGGCTTCAGCAGATAGTCGAGGGCGTGCACTTCAAACGCCCGCAGCGCGTACTGCGCATGAGCAGTTGTGAAGATGACGTAGGGGCGGCCGCTGCCGCCGATCTGGCGCAAGACGTCGAATCCGTCCAGCCCCGGCATCTGGATGTCGAGGAAGATGAGATCGGGAGCGAGCTCGGTGATCTTCTCCAGCGCCTCGTCAGCATTGGCGGCTGAACCGACGACTTCGACGTCCGGGCGTCTGTGAAGGAGCCTCTTCAATCGCGTGCGCGCGAGCGGCTCGTCGTCGACGATCAGCGCGACTACGCGGCTCATGTGCGAAACGGTAGCATGAGGCGCACGGAGGCGCCGCCGAGCACGCCGCGATCGATGTACAACCGATCGGCGCCATAGAAGTGTCGCAGTCGCGCGCGGGTGTTTCGCAGGCCGACGCGTTCAATCGCGCCTGCCGCGAAGCCTGGGCCGTCGTCTTCAATCTCTATTTTCAATTCGCCGTCTTCCGGGCGGATCTTGACCGCCACCGTTCCGCCGGATTTTCGCGGCGCGATGGCATGGCGGACCGCGTTTTCCACGATTGGCTGCAGGACGAAGACCGGGACGAGAGCGTCGAGG